>OCZT010003466.1_pt1 | contig 16065 bp, 19 predicted proteins | sample 1539031 | NCBI WGS metagenome assembly OCZT01 (sample SAMEA3539308, study PRJEB22396) | soil metagenome | biome: tundra; feature: field; material: soil | place: USA | collected 2010-05 | depth 0.15 m | reverse complement strand
CTGCCTGAGCGACCGCGGCAGGCTGTGGCCCGGCTATGCGGCCGATGTGGCGGTCATCGACCCCGCACTCGTCAGCGACGCAGCGGACTACGACGCGCCGCGCACCGACGCGATCGGCATCGACGACGTATTCGTCGGCGGACAGTCGGTGCTCGCCGGCGGCCAGCTGACCGGCGCGACCTCCGGGCGCGGGTTGCGCCGTTCAGCCCCGGTGAAGTAGGGCCGCTTGCCAGGCGATTATGAGCGCGCCACGAAGCGAAGCCGACCCAATGGGGGCCGCTCGGCTGGTCCCGCAGCGTCGCAGACAACTGGCGCCCTGCGATTCGCAACAGACCGATTCACCAAAGTGAAAGTAGACAAGCACATGATCGAAAAGTTCCAGCCCGCCTCAGTCCCGCCGCCCAGCGGCCCGTACTCTCCCGGCATCAAGGTCGGAAACCTGCTATTCCTGGCCGGCCAAGGTCCATTTGACGGCAACGGCCTGCGCGTCGGCGAAACGTTTGCCGATCAGGTGCGTGCCACCCTCGACAACCTTGAACGCGTCGCCAACGAGGCTGGGACATCACTCAAGAACGCTGTGCGAATCGGCGCGTATCTGAGCACCCTCAACTACTTCCAGGAGTTCAATGCCATCATCGTCGAATACGTGAGCGAGCCGTATCCGGCTCGCACCACCGTGCCGGTTGACCTCCGAGGATTCGACGTCGAGATCGACGCTGTGGTCTATGTCCCCGAGGCCGGTTAGGCGATGACCAAGCGGCCGATCCCAGTCCAGCGACATTCCCGTACGGAGGGGGTCTATGTAGCTGGGCGAGGATTCGGCCCATATTACGGGCTCCATCGGTTCATGAACTGCGGCGACCGATGGGATGGTGCGCATCTTGCGACGGTGGATCAACTCTTAGCTTTGGCTTGGCATCCGTCACTGCCGGTCGTCTACGGGGTGTCCGGCGCCGGCAGCGACGGGTATGTGCATGCCTGGGATGTCTTCGGCAACGACGCGCTCACTCTGACTGAAAAGCCAAGCGGCGGAGGGGAACCCTGCCACCTCGCCGTTGACCCAGACGCGCGGATGCTCGTGGTCACCAACTACGGGACGAGCACGCTGGCCGTCTGGCCGCTCGCCGACGACGGATCCCTCATTGGAGAAGGAGAGCTCATCGAACTGGGGGGGGCCAGCGTCGAGCTCGACCGCCAAGACACCGCACACCCCCACCATGTCGTTTTCAACGGCGACCTGCTGTACGTCGTCGATCTCGGAGCCGATGTTGTGCGCCTCTTCGAAGTCTCAGAACACGGCAACGGCGTTGAGGCGCTGACGCCGATGAGGGAAGCTCCTGTTCCGGCCGGAACAGGCCCGCGCCATCTTGTTGTGTTGCCCGGCGGTGGTGTCGCACTCAGCGGTGAACTTGCCTCGACCGTGCTGACAGGTTGGCCAAATGATTGTGCCACCGGATGGCTGGTATCACCGAGCACAGAACGCACGGGTTCTGCGCGCTGCAGGAACCTGCGCAACTACCCCGGCGACATCCAATGCTCCACCGATGGGCGCTTCGTGTACCTCGCCAATCGCGGCTACGACACCATTGCCACGTTCGCCATCGGCGCCGGTACCCCGCGGTTAATCGCTGAGCTTGACTCCGGTGTGAAGTGGCCACAGCATCTGCTCGTCGCCGGCGACGATCTGCTCGTAGCGGGTCGGGATAGCTCGCTCGTCGTCGCGATGCCGCTCGTGGACGGTGTGCCAGGGAGACACCGGGTGCTCTTCGAATGCGCGGGCGCGGGATGGCTGCTGCCCACACGTTAGAGGCGAAACTGAGTTGATGAGTATCGAGTTGCGATGTGATCGCGCAATGGCTGTTGTCGCGGCTGCGCTCATCGAACGGCACTGACACTCGGTGACGACGGTTCTTCACTCGGATTTCGAGAATCGTTCCTGGTTCAGCAGCGGCGTGGCCGAAGTCTCAGCCGGAGTTCGTCGCTGAGGTCTCAGGCACCGCTTGTGTCCATGGCCATGAGAAAGTCCCCGCAGGTGGCCAGGAAGAAGCCGACTTTTGGTTGGCCATTGACAGCTTGGGGAGGTTGCGAGACTGACAGAGGACGCCGAGGGCGAGTTCAGGACTCTGGACATGGTGCGATAGTTCCTGCGTGGTCAGGGGTGGGTTTTGACCTCGTAGCGCAGGACGAAGTCGGTGCCGGGGTAGCGGGTTTGGGTGGCGGTCAGGTGTTCACAGAGCTGCGCGATGGCGGCGGTAGCGCGCCCGGTCATCAGGGGATCCAGTCGCACCGTCAACGTGCCGTCGCGGGGGTCGATGTCGCCGCTGCCGGTGAGGGCCTGACGGACCAGGGCGTGTGCTTCGTGGTTGGCGCGGGCGTAACCGGTATGAACACGGATCGCGCGGGCCAGGGCTGTGGCGGTGTTGAACGCGGCGATGCGGATGGCGTGGGTGATGGGTTTAGTGATAGCGGGATCTGAAACGTCCGCAGTCGTATCGGGAGCGGCGTAATGCTCGGCGCGAGTCGTCGTTCGTGCCAGGGCCCGTGGGGTGCGTAGTTCGATCTTGGTGGGGCTTGTTCGGGACCGGGTGTGAACGTCCCTATGAACGGCGACCCGGTCGTCTGGGTGACCATGGCGTCCCGGTAAGGGCTACTGCGCGGCGAAACTGTTCAGGGGTTTCGGCACTTCATTGCTGCCTCGCGAGTTCGGTGTCTGACCGGGCAGGATCCGTGCGTGAACGCAGGCGCCTGGCTCCGCCGCCGAGGCTTCGTGTTCAGGGAGCGCGTAACGCCGTAGACCGCGTTGTCGACCGGATGTAGGGCTCGGCGAACTTGCTTGACGGCCTTCGGTGTTGCCGCACGCTTGGCGCTGCGGATGGGATGCGCCGCCCGTCGGACCTTTCGTGGCACCAACATGCGCGATAAGAAACCCATGCTTTTAGGCTACTCACGACCGGAGCAACCGTCCTCGTTTTGAGATTCCAAGCCCAGCATTCCCGTGCGCTACGGGTACGTGATCTTGTCGAAGGCTTTGGCTCGCCTCACGGTTGTCAGAGTAGCCAATGCCAGGGATCCTTTTCCTCTGGTGAGGTGCCACCATTCGCAGTACGATCCGGCCATTGGGGGGTCAGACTGGGTGGTAGGTCACGCGACATCCTGAGGCTTTGGCGACACCGGCGCATGTCGACTTCACCGATCTTGCGGGTGGGCTCATCAGTTTTGGTGATGTTTGCGATGAAGGGGCAGCGTTACTTTCCGCAAGCAATGATCAGGTAAGAGGGCGATGTTGTGAGTAGTCCAGCCGGTTGGTATCCACAGCCTGATGGTCGACAACGGTACTGGGATGGCGAGTTGTGGACCGAACGCTTCAGGGGGGCTGTTACTACGAAGACGACGGCCCTTCCACTGTTGAAGACCGAGCAGCCGGCGTCCTCCAGTGGTCGAAGCCTCAGCAAGGCCGCTTTGTGGGGTTGGGGAGGGCTCGCCTTCATCGTCCTCATGGGCGCACTGGGTTCCGGCTTTAGCGGGGCCGTAGGCGCATTGGGGTTGTATGCCCTCGTGGTCGGGTTGATTGCTTTAGCTCGGGGTCGGGTCGGTTGGGCTCGGTTGGGAAGCCGTGCCGCCGGTGGCGTCGCGGTGGGCGTGGCTCTTGTCCTTCTCACTGTGGGCGGGCTCGCAGCGCCATCGAGTACACCATCAGGCATCCAGTCGACCACGACAAGCAGCGACACCCAGACCACCACGGACCCCGCTGCTTCCCAGGCAGCGGACGTTGCGGCTTCTCAGGCTGCTTCCCAGGCAGCGGACGTTGCGGCTTCTCAGGCTGCTTCTCAGGCAGCGGACGTTGCGGCTTCTCAGGCTGCTTCTCAGGCAGCAGCCGTTGCAGCGTCTCAGGCTGCTTCTCAGGCAGCAGCCGTTGCAGCCTCCCAGGCTGCTTCCCAGGCAGCAGCCGCGGCAGCTGCAGCAGCCGCGGCACCAGCACCAGCACCCGCGCCTGCACCGGCACCTGCCCCCGCGCCTGCCCCCGCGCCTGCACCTGCCCCAGGCCAAATAGTCCATCCGGGTTCGTTCTGCTCACCCGACGGCGCGACGGGACAAACCGCGAAGGGCACGCTAATGCGCTGCTCGACCACGGCCAGCGACAGCCGCGACCGCTGGCGTGCCGCCTGACCCGCCAGGAACAGCACAGCAGACGGGTGCCCGAGGTCCCATTTGCTCAGGCGGGCTCATGTTGCTGGCAGCAGATCGGAAAGAATGCTGAGTAGGCGTTCCTTCGTGGCTTGGTGCGGGGTAGCGCGTCCGGTGTAAATGTCTCGGAGCTGAAGTACCGGGCCGCTCCGACAGGGCGCGTTCGTCGATCGTTTGCATAGAGCTCACGAAGGTCTAACCGTCCATCTGACAGCGATCGTTGGTCGATGCTCGAGCTAGCCCAAGTAGGTATTGGTTCCGCTGATCGATCTGACAACATGCGTTTGCCCACACTCGGAGAGCCGGTACTCGCAACCTCATGTAATGTCCGGACGTCGGGGGCAAAGACCGTTCAGGGGAGTTCCGCCATGAATCTCAAAACCATCGCGCCGGTCGTCGCCCTTGCCGCAGCCCTCGCGGGTTGCGGAGCATCTGCACCTGCATCCGCACCTGCACCTGCATCCGCACCTGCATCCGCACCTGCATCCGCACCTGCACCTGCATCCGCACCTGCATCCGCACCTGCATCCGCACCTGCACCTGCATCCGCACCTGCATCCGCACCTGCATCCGCACCTGCACCTGCATCCGCACCTGCATCCGCACCTGCATCCGCACCTGCACCTGCATCCGCACCTGCATCCGCACCTGCATCCGCACCTGCACCTGCATCCGCACCTGCATCCGCACCTGCATCCGCACCTGCACCTGCATCCGCACCTGCATCCGCACCTGCATCCGCACCTGCACCTGCATCCGCACCTGCATCCGCACCTGCATCCGCACCTGCACCTGCATCCGCACCTGCATCCGCACCTGCACCTGCATCCGCACCTGCACCAGCCAAATCCACGCAACCGCCGTCGCTGACGGGGTTCGGGGCCACAACCGCATCCTGGGATGCTCATCACCAGGCCGACCCGAAGTTCACTGCGGGTTCGGCCTACAACCCGACTCCCGGTCTTGGAAGCCCTAACGACCGGTACTACGGAGTCAATTCGCAGAACGGCCACATCACGTCCTACAGTGAGCGGTTCGCCGCGGGGACGTCGTTGGCCTCTGCCAAGGCACAAGCCATGCGGGAGATCCCGAGTGACGCTCGCGTTCTGTGGTCCGCCACCAAGGACACCTGTACGCAGATGGGGGTCACCAGTGCGCGACTCGACACTGCACTTGGCGCCAATGACAAGACCTGGAAGAAGGGTGACGGGGTTCTGGTCGAGTTCACCAGCGATGCTGGTACGTACAACGCCGCGTCCGCCCCTGGGGCCCTCTTCTCCGAGGGCGATGTCAGCACCTCCCAAGCAGCCGGGGCCTGCTGACCGGCCATAGCATCTCGTGTAGGTCGACGCTCGTCCAGGTCAACGGCAATACATCCCCGATCCATGGACGTAGGGGATTGCGCGCGGAGCCGCACGCGAAGGCCACGATCGCGGAATGGTCGCTTGCGACGTTGTTCGTTGCTAGTTTCACGGGCGCGGTTCGAAAGACTTAAGGCGTAGACCTACTCACGTAGACAGGACGCTTTAGCAGCTTTAGGTTGTGCCAGTGGTTTACTCATGGGGGCGTAAGGGCGGGGAAGTCATGAATCTGGGACGGTCCGGCGGACGGTGAAACGCGCCCACATGATCCCCACCATGAGCGATGAGACCCGCCGTGAGTGTTGGGAAGCCAAAGCCGACTGGCCGCTGACCATCTCTGCCTTGTTGTTTCTCTGTGCCTATGCCGCACCGATCCTGCGTCCAGATCTGGTCAGCCCACTGCGGACCCTCTGCTGGCTCGTGACCTGGGTGACCTGGGCGCTCTTCGTCGTGGACTACGTCGCCCGACTCGCCTTGTCTCGTGATCGCGTTGCGTTCGTGCGCGGTAACCTGTTCGATCTGGCTGTGGTCGTCCTGCCGCTGCTGCGCCCTCTTCGACTGCTACGGCTCGTCACTCTGTTGTCGGTGCTTAACCGCAACGTTGGAGGTTCCTTGCGGGGGCGAGTGGCGGTTTACGTCGCCGGGGCGACCTCGCTCATCCTGTTCGTCGGGTCGCTGGCCGTTGTCCAGACCCCTGAGTTCTCGAACGCGACCTGATCAAGGAGCGCACCCACGCCGGCCTGGCCGCTGCCCGAGCCCGTGGCCGGGTTGGTGGACGGAAGCCCGCCCTCACGCCAGCGAAAGCCAAAGCAGCCCAAGACGTCTACGACGCGGGCGGGACCACCGTCTCAGACATAGCCAAGGTGGTGGGAGTCTCAAGGGCCACCTTGTACCGGCACCTCAAGGTCGACGCCTTGTAGTACCGGTCACAAGAGCCGGGCTCACGCACCGAGAGACCACTCGAGAATCGGCGATTGATTAAGGTCCGCAAGGATAAACAACGAGAAACACCAAGAATACAACTCGGAGATATCCGCTTGTTCGGATCAAGCGGACTACACGTCAGGTAGTGGCTGCTAATGCATCAATTTCCACGAGCATAACGTCATTCGGCAAGCCGACGATAGCAGTGGTGCGACTGTGCAAGGCCCCGCTAGGCACATTCTCCCGAATAAACTCGCCATACACTTCGTTCATCGCACCAAAGTCGTCGCGCGTGGTCAGGTACACACGAAACATGATCACATCTTCCACCGATGAACCGCCGGCAGCCAAGATCGCCTTGACGTTCTCCAGAGTCCGACGAGTCTGAAGACGTACGTCGCCGTCGCCGACATACTGATTAGTGACGGGATCCATCGGACCTTGGCCAGCAACCTGGAAGAATCCGCCCTTCTTTATTCCTTGCGAGAAGACAGGCATTGGAGCCGGCGCATCTTCAGTAAGCACTACGATCTTCTTGCTCATCGTGCGGTCCTTTCGTTTTGGCCAATACAAGGCTAAGCGTCATCAGCCGTTGATCCTCGTCTCGCGAAGGTTGCCGGACCTCCGCGTATGAGTGCCAAGCTAGCGCTCGACGCGCGCGCCACCGCCTCCGGCGAGCTTGAGCACCTCTGCTTTGGTCACCATGGTCGTGTCGCCGGGCGTTGTCATCGCCAAGGCGCCGTGCGCCGCACCGTACTCAACCGCTGTCTGCAGCGGCTCGCCCGTGAGCAGACCGTAGATCAGTCCGGACGCGAACGAGTCGCCACCGCCCACCCTGTCCAGGATCTCAAGACGCTCGCGGTGCGTCGCCTGCACGACTCCTGTGGACCGTGACCAGGCGATCGCGCCCCAGTCATTAATGGTGGCGGAGTGCACTGTGCGCATTGTGGTGCCGATGACCTTGAAGTTCGGGTATGCGGCGGCGGCCTTCTCGATCATTGCAGCGAACGCGTCAACATCCAGCGTCGCGAGGTCTTCGTCCATACCCTCAACCTCGAAACCGAGGCTCGCGGTGAAGTCCTCCTCGTTTCCGATCATCACATCGATGAATCGGGCGATCTCGCGGTTGACCACCTGCGCCTTGGCCCGACCACCGATGGCCTTCCACAGACTGGGGCGGTAGTTGAGGTCGTAGGAGACGACCGTGCCGTACTTCTTGGCCGCAGTCACGGCGTCGATGGCAATCTCGGCGGTGGACTCGCTTAGCGCGGCAAAGATCCCCCCGGTGTGAAGCCAGCGCACCCCTAGCTCGCCGAAAAGGTGGTCCCAGTCGACATCACCGCGCTTGAGTTGGGACGCGGCAGTGTGTCCGCGATCGGAGACCCCGACCGCCCCCCTCACACCGAAGCCGCGCTCGGTGAAATTCAGCCCGTTGCGTGCCTCGCGCCCAATCCCGTCATATGCGACCCACCGGATGAACGAGGTGTCCAGGCCGCCGTTGAGGATCAAGTCCTCAACAAGACGTCCGATCTCGTTGTCCGCGAGCGCCGTAACAATGGCACTCCTCAGCCCGAAGGCCCGCCGCAGGCCTCGGGCGACGTTGTACTCGCCGCCACCCTCCGATGCGCGGAAGGTCCGAGCGGTGCGAATGCGGCCCTCAACGGGATCGAGGCGCAGCATCACCTCACCAAGCGAGACCGCGTCATAGCGGCATTCAGATGCGGGCCGGATGCTCAGGTCAGCCATAGCCAAAGTCCCTTTCTGTCAGCTTGTCGGTTGGGTGCGCGATGCAAGCACAGTCTTGGCGACAGCGACGGCGTCGGCTGTCAGCCGTTGGATACGCGCGAAGTCACCGGCCTTAACGAGGTCGCGGGACACCATCCAGGACCCACCAACGGCCGCGACCATGGGGAGGCTCAGGTACTCGGCCAAGTTCTTAGGACCGATACCTCCGGTTGGCACGAAAGAGACGCCAGCGAACGGGGCCCCGAGCGCCGCGATCGCGGCAGGGCCACCGGAGGTGTGAGCTGGGAAGAACTTGACCGTGGTCAAGCCCTCGAGTGCGGCCTGGACCTCGGTCGCGGTGACCGCGCCGGGCAGGACAAGCACCCCATTCTCTTGGCAGCGCTCAACAACGTCGCGGGACAAGCCCGGCGAGACTACGAACCTGGCTCCGGCGGCCACTGCTTGATCGACCTGCGCCACGGTGACGACCGTGCCCGCACCCACGATGACGTCGCCCCTGGCGGACATCACGCGGATGGAGTCCAGCGCTGCGACGGTGCGAAATGCCACTTCCGCTATGGGCAGACCACCGGCGACCAAGGCGGTGGCAAGGTCATCGGCCTGCGCGGCTTCGTCGAGGACGACGACTGGGACAAGGCAGGCAGTTCTTAGGGCAGACAAGACATCCATTGGAAGTGCAAGCGCCCCCACCGCACTTCCAGACAGCGTGTGCGCAGTCTGAGTTGTCGGTTCGGTGACAACTTCGCTTCTGGATTCCATTGTGTTTCTTTCTTAGCGACGATTGGGTCTGAGTACTCAGCGCACGACTGAGTCCGAGGTTTGGTTGTGCCTGAGTGAATCGGAGAGTTCGTCCAAAGTTGGGAGACCCTCCCAGTCGCCACGCGTAGAAACAGCCCAGGCACCGATAGCGGCCGCCCAGGCAAGATTACGATCGGGGTCGCCCCCGGCGATAAGTGATGCGAGGAAACCTGCGGCAAACGCATCCCCCGCGCCAACCTCGTCGAAGGCGCTCACTGGTATCGGTTTGACGACGCTGGATTTGCCATCTCTCCATGAGATAGCGCCATCTGAGCCCTGTTTGACGACCACCTGGCCGGCGCCATACTCGGCGAGTTGCCGAGCTAGACTCACTGGATCATCCCCTTGGGCCACAATCTGCGCTTCAGACACAGTGCAGAACAAGAAATCAGCGACCCCGGCAAGGAATCGAAATTCAGGGGCGGCCTCCTCCCTTGACCACAGCGCCGAACGGTAATTGAGGTCTATGGACACTTGGGTTCCAGCACGTTTTGCAGTCGAGATTGCGGATCGCACTGCGTCGCGAGCATCCTTGCTGAGTGCTGATGTAATGGCACTGACATGAAAGACGTCGGCGCAACTGATAAGCGCTACATCGATATCAGCGGTGCTCAGATGAGAGCCAGCACTTTCTCGACGGTAGTAATCCACGTTCTGGATGCTGCTCGTTCGGCGTGATTTGAGCATGAGAGCTGTCGGGTGGTCAACATCGAATTGTGCCCGGACGTCGAGGCCCTCTCCGCGCATCTTGTTGACGATCAGGTGACCAAGTTCGTCATCCCCGACACGCCCGATCCATGACGTGCGTATTCCAAGTCGGGCAGCCCCGATGGCGACGTTTGATTCAGCGCCCGCGATGCTTAGGTCGAATCGGCTCGCCTGCCGAAGTGGCAGTGGCTCCAGACTGCACATTGAGGCGAGGGTCTCACCCATTGTGACGAGCTGTGACCGGTCCGCACTCTCAGCGTCTTTCACTTTCGAAGACTTTCCGCCATGAACAGGCCAACCCGTTTCCTGAGAGAAGCCACGTCGCCTCCCAAGAGTGCATCGCCAGTGAGTGGCCAACCTATGCCGAGGGCGACCGCCCCAGCCTCAAAATATGCGTCCACCTCCGAAGCTTGAATCCCTCCTGTTGGCATCAGGGAGATATCCGGAAGCGGGTCACGGATGGACCTGATAAACCCCGGACCGCCAAGTGAACTGGCCGGAAATACCTTGACAACCGACGCGCCGAGATCCCAAGCTCGGGCAATCTCGGTCGCAGTTCCCGCGCCGGGTATGAAAGGCAATCCGCGTTCCAGCGCCGCACGCATCACCCGCTCGTCGGTTGTCGGTGACAAGAGGTAGGTTGCCCCCGCATCAGCCGCATGATTCACCTGCTCCTGCGTGAGCACAGTGCCGGCACCAATTTCCCCTCGTGACCGATGCGGCTCGCAAGTTCCTCAATGATCGCCAGGGCACCCGGTGATGTGAGTGCAATCTCGATGGCCCGCACTCCCAGGTCGTGCAACTCCAGGGCAACAGGCAACAGGAACTCCTGGACGGGGGCCCTAAGTACGGCAACGATCTGATGGTGGCGCCAATTGTTTGGCAGCGGTATGCGTGTACGCATGTCGATCGACTTCCCTGCTGTGTTTAGAAATAGGTGGTGACAGTGCCGACGACGGCGTAGTTGGCATCGACTACGGGCAGATACCGCCATTTGTCAAAGGCTGTGCAGGGGTGGGAGATCCCGCTTCCTATCCAGTCTCCCGGGGCGAGAGGGTCCTCGGCGGGCAGCTTGAGGTAGGCGTGCTGGTCGTTCAACGAGGTGATCACAAAGTCAGTGACCGGACGCTCGTTCAGACCGTCTCGTGTTCGAACAGTGTGCGGGATTGGCAAGCCTTGGTCGAAGGGCGCGTCGCGACGCCCGAAATCGATGAAAGCGAGAGAGGGTTCGGGACGCGACAGAACCCGGCCCCACAACTCCAGCGCAGGCTGGAGAGTGTGGACCGCTCCAGGCTGCGCGAAGGCTGCAATACGTGCATAGAGACCGTCATCGTGGGTTAGGTAGCTCCCAGAACGGATGATTATGCGCCGGCGGGAGAAAGGGAGTTCAGCACGTTTTAGAACATCAACAACGATGTCAAAATATGCCCCTCCTCCGACGCTTAGCGTTACATGGGGTGTCTCGAATAGCCGAGAAGCGTCCAATTCTGCCGCTATAGCCACGACAACTTCACAGTACTCAGCAACGCGTCGGATTGCCTCCGGCGTTCTATCGTTCGCAAGCGCACCTTCGTAGCCGGCTACCCCGACTAAACGAAGGCGCCGCGCGGCAAGAGTGGCTGCGGCGACTTCAAAAATCTCCTGGCGTTCGCGGGCTCCCGTGCGGCCGCCTTCGATGCCAACTTCGACAAACACATCGATGACGACGTCGAGCGCCAGAGCACTGAGTTCCGTTTCGAGAAGCTCCACGCCCGCGACTGAATCAACGTAACAATAGAATTCCTCGTCGGGATGCGATGCCTGATATTCGGCAATCCAGCGAATCCCTGCAGGGTCCACCAGTTCGTTCGCAAGAAGAATATTACGGACACCAAACGCCCGGAACAGCCGTACCTGTGACGGCGTCGCGGCGCTGACTCCCCAGGCTCCGGCGTCGAGTTGGGCTTGCGTGAGCTCGGGAGACATGGACGTCTTGCCGTGCACAGCGATCTGAATGCTTTGGTCCTGGCAGTACTGAGCCATCGTGGTCAAATTGTGTTCGAGGGCATCGCGCTTGATGACCATGAGCGGTGAAAAGACCTGACTTGACGCCAGCACAACCGTTCCCTCGGTGATTACCGAGTGGCCTTCACCAGCCGATGACTTGAAGTAAGGGTCCAGGTGCAAGGATGACCCAAGGAATGTGTCAGACATCAAGCACCCGGTGCAGGAACTGCTTCGTGCGATCATTCTGCGGGTTCGTGAGCACTTGTTCGGGCTCACCTTGTTCGGCGATCACGCCTTGGTCCATGAACACGACACGATCCGCTGTTTGTTTTGCAAATGCCATTTCGTGAGTCACGACCACCATCGTCATGCCCTCTTTTGCGAGGCTCTTCATAACGCCGGTAACCTCCCCAACGAGCTCAGGGTCAAGAGCTGATGTGACCTCGTCAAAGAACATAATGCTCGGTTCGACAGCGAGAGCACGGGCGATTGCCACACGCTGCTGCTGACCGCCAGACAACTGTGACGGATAGTTGGTCGCCTTGTCTGCTAGCCCGACTCGTTCAAGCACGGCGAGCGCCTTCTGTTTTGCGTCTACCGCAGAGAGCTTGCGCGCCTTGGTGAGCGCGAGAGTCACGTTCCCTTGTGCCGTGAGATGTGGGAACAAGTTGAACTGCTGGAACACCATGCCCACGTGACCGCGTATTTCCTTTGACCTTCGCGGATCGTGCAGGGGAACAGAGTTCACCCACACCTCCCCTGTGTCGGCGGTTTCCAAGCCCGCCATGATACGGAGGACCGTGCTCTTGCCGGAACCGGAAGCACCGATGAGCACTAGAACCTCGCCCTCCATCACGTGAAGGTCAATTCCCTGGAGAACCACGGTCTGTCCGAATGACTTCTTGACATCGACAAGCCGTATTCGAGGTTCAAGGTCCAGTTGCGGCAGCAGGCTCATGCCAATCTCCTTCTATCCAGACTTTGTACCCACAACGAGAGCGGGTAACAGATAATGAAATAGATAACAGCGACGAGGAAGTAGATAAGCACCGGTTGTCCAACACGATCGATAATTGACTGGCCCTGTCTAGTCAATTCTGCCAATCCAATGATGAAGGCCAATGAGGTGTCCTTGATGAGCGCGATGTATTGCCCGACAAGCGGGGGGAGTACGAGCTTGCGTGTCTGAGGCAGGATCACAGACGTGAACGTCTGCGTGCTCGATAGCCCGAGAATTCTAGATGCCTCCCATTGACCACGCGGAACGGCTTCGATTCCGCCCCGAATGATCTCTGCAATATAGGCGCCATGATAGACACTGATGCCTATGATCGCCGCGACAAGAACGTTCATAGCGTACCCGGCATAGGCGACGCCATAGTAAACGACGAGAAGCGTGATCAGTAAAGGCGAACCTCGAAAGATCTCGACATATACTCTAGCGATTTGAGAGCCAACAGGCAGACGCGAGGTACGCAAGGTGGCTGCTACGAGCCCAACGATCGTGCTGCCGATCATAGAAGCAACCGAGAGCAGCAGAGTCATGAGAAGGCCTTGGAACAGCAGCGGTAAACTGTCGAAGACAAGTGAGAAGTTCATGAAGAGCCCTCCCCCGTTCCATTAGTCGCGCGCCGGAAGGTGAGACTCTGTCTGAAGGCTGAGCGAGGAACTACCAACGCAGGTTTGAATGCCCTGCGACCAATGAGAACACCCGCGTAACTGAGGAGATTGCTGAGAATCAGATAGATCGCCAGGGTAACCGTAAAGACTTGCACGAAAATCAAGGTTCGAGCGTTGATTGTGACTGCCGTACCGGTGAGTTCCGGGACTGCTATGGCGGAAAGAAGCGAGGTCCCGAGCAGAATTTGAATCAGGTTGTTGATGACTGCTGGATAGACGTTACGCAGAGCCTGTGGAAACACGACGGACAGCAAGACTTGACCCTGATTTAGCCCAAGTATCCCAGCCGCCTCGAGTTGGCCCTTCGGAACCGAAGAGATACCGGCCCGGAAGACTTCAGCAAGGTAGGCTCCTACATTAACACCGAGGGCGATCGTCCCTGCCGTGAACGCGTTGACATGGATTCCTAAAGAAGGAACGGCGAAGTAGGCCACAAAAACTTGCAGGAGAACAGGTGTATTGCGAATTGCCTCTACATACATACCAGCCACGAAACGGAGGACCTTGAGACGAGAGTTGCGTCCCAGCGCTGCGAGGATTCCGAGAACCACGGCCAGCACGAATGCCAGAAAAGTGATCTCCAGGGCGAGCCATGCCGCTTGAAGGAATTCTCCCAGGTAGCCGAAGACCGTAGTCCACTCGTAGGGCATCAGTGACCTCCGTTTCGTGACGTGGTGTTTAGTACTGCGGGTTGAGTGGGTACTGCGGGCTCACGCCAAACCACTTTTCGTAAGCGGCCTTGTTAGCTCCTGACGCGTTGTAGCGGAAGAGGAACCCGTTCAGCCAATTGAGCCAAATCTGGTCACCCTGCTGAACGCCGAATGCGTTGTACTCGGGCGGGATCAATGCCTCTTTGGTGACTCTGAGAGTAGGGTCCAGCTTCGCCTGGTAGGCGAGGAAGTTTGAGTCCTCGATCATGGCATCCGCCTGACCCTGCCGCACCGCAAGGATGGCTGCCTGGGACGTGTCGAACTCCTGGGTCTTTACGTTGATTCCAAGCTTCTTGAGGATGTCCGCATTAGTGGATCCCTTAACGGTTGCGATTGTCTTGCCAACGACGTCTTGGACCTTCTGGATGCTGCTGCTCTTCTTGACCAAGAGCGCCTCGCTGGCCACGACGTACGGATCGGTGAACTCAACCTGCTTTTGACGCTCGCCGTTGCGCGTGAAGTTGCATATTACAACATCGACTTTGTTCGTTTGCAGATTGGGAATACGGTTGGCCGAGCTCGTGTCAACGACCTGGAGTTTGACGCCGAGGTCCTTTGCCATCGCCTTGGCAATATCAATGTCGTACCCATCCGGATTTCCGGAAGCATCCTTGAAGCCGAACGGGGCGAAGCTCAGGCAATCGGCAACCCGGACAGTACCGCTTTGCTGAATTGTCTTAAGTGCCGAGTCCTTTGCTCCTCCTGCAGACGCTGTTGAGGATGTCTTGGTGGATGTGCAACCTGCGAAGGCCATCGATCCGATGGCTGCTATCGCCACCGTCGCCACTAGGCGTGGTGTCCTTTTCATTTGTGTACCTCTTCCATGTTATGTGTCTCTTCAGTAGGTTGTGCGAGAAGTGTGCTAGGAGCGCCAAGCCGCAGAGATAGTTGCTCGGCACCACGCTGGACGATGTTTGCAAGCTCGGTAATCCGTGCCCCATGAATCCTTGCGGCGAGGCCCGAAATGCTCATGGCTGCAGCAACCTGGCCGGTCCTGTCGAATACAGGAACACTGAGACAACGAATATCTAGTTCGTTCTCGATATCGTCGATGGCGAATCCCCGCTTACGCGTCTTCTCGAGATCTTCGCGAAGCAGGTCGCTCGATGTAATGGTATTCGGTGTGCGCGCCGGCATTCCCGCCGCGACTGCCGCTTCGAAATGCTCCTCGGGCAGGTAGGCAAGGAAGACTTTGCCTGAGGCGGTGCAATATGCGGGCATCCGATCGCCTATGCGTGAAGCCATTCGGATGGAAGAGGGGCCGTCGATCTTCTCTACATAGCGAACCTCGCCCTCAACATAGATGAGCAAGTGAAGGGTTTCGCCGGTGTCACGTGCGAGCTGCTCAAGAATGGGTCGGGCTTCCTCTCGCATGTCAAGACCTGCGAGGTACGCCCCCCCGAGGCTCACGGCACCAACTCCGACCCGGTAGCGACCGTCGGGCCCATGGTCAACCAGTTGGGCGTCGCGCAGTGGTTCGATCAGCCGAAGAAGAGTGCTCTTGTTCATGCCCGTTGAGGTAGCGAGCTCGCTCAGCGAAGCGCCCTGCCGGGTCGAGGTTGGCTCGATCAAGGATTGGAGGATGCCGAGGGCGCGTCGCAGAGAGGAGGACTTGTTGCGAGCGGCCTCCGCCTCGCGTGCAATATTTTGCATTGCAGCACCCCATTTCATTTCGGTGCGCAACGTTAAACCGCTTGATGTCATTCGGTCAACCCCCGGAGTTGACTGGTCGAGATTCCCGCGTATCAGGGGCCGCTCGAAGACGTGGTCATGCCCGCCTGCCGCGTGGTGAGGGGTTGCCTTTCTGGGCCGGGCCAGCCTCGACGAGGCCGACAATGGGCCAGCTCAAAGGCGGTCGCGTCGGAGACGGCAACCCCACGTCACCGTGACCATCCGAGCGGCCAAGGCCGGTGGTGGTACCGCGGCCTTCGGGACCGCTTGCGGCGGTTGCCCGTTGGCCGCCGCGT
>OCZT010003465.1_pt1 | contig 16066 bp, 15 predicted proteins | sample 1539031 | NCBI WGS metagenome assembly OCZT01 (sample SAMEA3539308, study PRJEB22396) | soil metagenome | biome: tundra; feature: field; material: soil | place: USA | collected 2010-05 | depth 0.15 m | reverse complement strand
CCGCCAGCGCCCCGTCGCGCTCCGGGCCGGCGACGGCGAGGGTCACACCGTCCAGCCGCTCCACTGCTGCCAGGGCGGCGGCCTGGTTCTTCCTCGTCTCGACGCGGCCGACCTGGAGCACGAAGGTGCCTTCCAGTCCAAGCTCGGCCAGGCGCGAGTCCGGGGCCACGGCACGCACCGCCGCCTCACCGCCGCCAAGCGGCACGACACGAATGCGCTGGGCATCAACTCCGTAGAGCGCCACCAGGTCCGACTTGGTCGATTCCGAGCCTGTGATCAGGAGCGGGCATCGGAGCGCTGCCCATCGCGTGGTCAGCTGAAGGTAAGCGCGTTCGGCGGTGGAGTACGCGTGTGGATGTCGTTCGAAGGCCAGATCGAAAACGACGGTGAGCGCCTTTCCCGGCCACGCGAACGGAACGGCGTGGGCGGGTACGAAGAGCAGGTCGGGGCGGTCGCGCGCCAGTGCCACGGGGAGCCGCACCTGCGACCACAGGCGTGGAAACGGCACGACCGTGAGGTCGACGCCAAGGCCGGCGCGTGCCCGTGACGCGAAGAACCGCCAGTGCAGCTCTGGCGCAGCCGCCTTTAGGCGCGAGCCGACCTCGCGAGCGAACACCTCGGTGCCTGTAACCACAATGCGAGTGGCGGGGTTGAGGTCGACGGCCACCGTCTTGGTCAGCAACCTGCGAATGATAATCAGCCGGTGAACCAGGCCCGCGTTCTCGGTGTGCGAGTTGACTGCCTTGACATGGACGCGGCGCTCGATCGGATTGAGCAGCTCGTGGACGCGGGCGGTCACCACCTCGTCGCGACGGTCAACCCCGAGTTCGTGATGCGCGCGCGGGCGGACCATGAGTTCGCCCGCGTCCTCGAGTCGGCGGACCTGTGCTTGGCCGACGGTAGTGGCGTCGTCTGGGCGGCCCGACGGCAGGGGTGCACGATCCGGGAGACGGTGACGGGGGTCGACCTCATCCCGCCGCTGGCCGCGCTCTGCGCCCGTCGTCGCTTTCGCCTTTTCCTGCTCGGCGCTGCGCCGGGGGTGGCGGCGGAGCTCGCCTCGCGGTTGCGCGCCGCTCAGCCGGAGCTCGAGGTGGCGGCTCATTCGGGCTCGCCCGAACCGTCCTTCGACGCCGAGACGCTGGCTTTGGTTCAGAGCTACAAGCCGCACGTGCTCCTGGTCGCCTATGGCGCTCCCAGGCAGGAGTTGTGGATCGATCGCGTGAGCGACCGTCTCGGGGTCGTGGTCGCGATCGGCGTCGGCGGTTCGTTCGACTACCTGACCGGACGTGTGTCGCGGGCCCCGGCGTGGATGAGGCGTGCCGGAATGGAGTGGTTGTTCAGGCTCGTCCGCCAGCCGTGGCGCATCCGGCGGATGGCCGTCCTCCCCCTATACGCGTGGCGAGTCCTAACTTCTCCTCGCTAGCTAATCCTCAAACAAATCCCATCGATATACCGGAACGAGAGCAGGCGCGCGCAGCGCCCGCCGATGAGAGGGAACCATCCGGGTTCCCTCTCATTCTTGAGCCGGAAAGAGAGCAGGCGCGCGCGAAGCGCTCGCCGATAAGAGGGAACCATCGGGGTTCCCTCTCATATGATCACGAGCCATGGCTGCAGATTCGGCGCCCCCACGACTCAGCGTTGTCATCCCCGCCTATAACGAGGAGCAGCGACTGCCGGGCACGATCGAGCAGATCGAGCGCTACCTCGACGGCCGGGGAGTCACTTACGAGCTGATCCTGGTCGACGACGGCAGCGCCGATGGCACGCGACAGGTCATGGACGAGGCCGCGGCTCGCAACCCGAGAGTGCGCGTCGAGGCCCTCCCGAGCAATCGCGGCAAGGGTCGCGCGCTTGCGGCCGGGGTGGCTGTCGCGCGGGGCGATGAGGTGCTGGTCACGGACGCGGACCTCTCCACACCGATCGAGGAGCTCGAGAAGCTCGAGGCAGCGTTGAAGGCCGGCGCCGGGGTCTCGATCGCGTCGCGTTCGGTCAAGGGATCCCGGATAGAGGTTCCGCAGCCCATCTACCGCGTCCTCATGGGCAAAGCCTTCAACCTCATCGTGCAGATCGCGCTTCTGCCCGGCATATGGGATACACAGTGCGGCTTCAAGCTCTTTCGGGCTGATGTCGCGCACCCCGTCTTTGCCGCACTGACCACCGACGGCTTCGGCTACGACCCCGAGGTGTTGTACCTGGCCAAGCGGCGCGGCGTGAGGATCGCCGAGGTGCCCGTGGTCTGGCGCAACTCAGCTCCGACCAAGGTGATGGCGATCCGCAGCTCCCTCGACATGTTCAAGCACGTGGTGAGGGTCAGGTTCAAACGGTGAGCATGGCGGAGAGAAAGACGCCGCCGACGGAGGTGCTTGTCGTCCTGCCCACCTACAACGAGCACCAGAACCTCGAGAAGGTGGTCGCCGGCGTCCGGCGGCTCGGCCACGACGTCCTCATCGTCGACGACGCCTCCCCAGACCGGACGGGCGAGCTCGCCGACAGCCTGGCGGCGGTTGACGACGGCGTGCGGGTGCTGCATCGCCCGCGCAAGCTGGGCCTTGGGAGCGCATACGAAGACGCTTTCCGCATGGGCCTCGCCGACGGATCGGCCCTGTTCGTGGAGATGGACGCCGACGGATCGCATCTCCCCGGCAACCTCGAGGCCATCGTCGCGGCGGCGCGAAGCTGCGGCGGGTTGGCGATCGGGTCGCGCTACATCGAAGGCGGCGAGGTCGTCGGCTGGCCGTTTCACCGCTGGCTGCTGTCGTGGGCGGCCAACGTCTACTGCCGGCTCCTTCTCTGGCTGCCCACCCACGACTGCACGTCCGGGTACCGGTGCTATACCCGCGACCTCCTCCTGCACATCAAGCTCGACGAGGTGGTGTCGCAGGGATACTCGTTCCAGATCGAGATGGTGTATCGAACCCGGCGGCTTGGGTACCGGGTGGTCGAGACGCCGATCCGGTTCGAGGACCGAGTCGCGGGAGCCTCGAAGGTGTCGCAGGGCGAGGTCCGCCGCGCCCTATGGACGGTATTGCGGCTGAGCCTGAAGCGGTGGCGAGGATAGAGGGCCGGCCCTCCCGGCTCGCCGGGGTGGGGGAGCGGCCGCCCGGTAAATGGCGATCACTCAGCGAGTGGAGGGTCCCTCTGTTCACTGGGCTCGCGCTAGCCCTGGTCACAGCGGTGCCCTACCTGTACGCATACGCCGTCCAGCCTCACGGCCAGGTTTTCATGGGCTTCTTCTACCTGGGCGACGATGCGAACACTTACCTGGCGAAGATGCGCCAGGGCTGGGAGGGTTCCTGGTCCTGGGACAACCGATACACCACAGAACAGAGCCCCGCCGCCTACCTCTTCATGTTCTGGATTGTTCTCGGCCACCTCGCAGCGTTGCTGCACCTGCCCCTGATCCTGGTCTTTCACCTGGCCCGGGTGGCGGCCGCCTTCGCGCTGATGGCCGCGGCGTGGGCCTTCATCACCCACTTCATCGAGGACCGCTCGGCGCGACTCTTCGCCTTCTTCTTCTGCGCGATCGGGCTCGGGATGGGCTACGTGATCCAGGCTCTCGGCCACCCGGTGGTTTTCGGCAACCCGACGGACACGCTCGACTGGCGCATGCCCGAGCTCACCGCTTTCTATTCCGTGCTTGCGCTGCCCCATTTCGCGTGGTCGGGAGTGTTCGCAGGCTTCGGAGTCGTGCTGACGCTGAGAGCCATCCAGCGCGGGAGCCTCGGCCTGGCGGTGCTGGCCGGCGCCGCCTGGCTGGGCCAGGCGTCGATCCACCCGCAGATGCCGATCCTGATGGGCGGCGCGACGGCGGTGGCGCTGGTCCTGCGGCCGCCCTCGCGGCGCGGCTGGCTTGCAGCCGTGATCGCCTTCGCCATCCCGGCGCCCTACATCCTCTATTGCTACTTCGCCTTCATCGGCAACCCCGAGGTTCAGCGCTGGACGTTCCACTCCAAGAATGCGCTCCCGCCCGAGGGCTTCAGCCTGTTCTTCGCGATCGCCCCCCAGCTGCTGCTGGCCCTGACCGGCCTGCCCATCGTCCTCCGGCGGCGCAGCCGGGAGGACGTGTTCTTGGTTGCGTGGCTCGTGCTCCTGGCCGCCATCCTCTATCTTCCGAACCCGGCCGGCGACCTGCGACGGCGCTTCCTGGACGGCCTGTACCTGCCCCTGGTCGTCCTGGCGGCCATCGGCATGTACGAGACGATCCTGCCCCGCCTCCGCAGCGCGCGCGCCCACGCCCTCATCCCTTTCTCATACGTGGCTTTTGCCGCAGTCGGCAGCGCATTCCTCGTCCTTGCGCCGCTGTTGGTCGCGACGCAACCCCAATACTCGGTCTCGCAGGCCGAGTACGACGGCCTCAACTGGCTCGGGGGGCAGCCAGCCGGTCGGGTGCTGTCGATGCCGGGGGTGGGACTCTACGTTCCCGCTTACAGCCCTGACACTGTCTACGTCGGCCACTACGACGAGACCTTCGACTACGTCAACAAGACGCAGACGGCCCTGGATCTGCTGACAGGAAAGACCGACATCCTCCAGTTCGACACCACCAACCGGATCCGCTATGTGATCTGGACAGCGGACCTTCCGGCGCCGCCGCCGACCCTGCTGGGGCCCCCGGCGTACGACTCCCCGAACTTCAAGATCTACAGGGTTTACTAGGGAGCTGTGGCGCGAACGAAAATCACCGCCACCGAGTCCTGGTACACCATCGTCCATTCGGGCTGCGTGGCGAGCACGTTGGAGAGGGCGGCCCCTCGGTTGAAGACCACGTAGTCGACGTGATACTGGTCGAGGATCGCCTTCCAGTCGGTTCGTAGGTTCTGCACGTCGTCGTACTGGTTCAGGAGCGGGTCGCCCATCAGCTCCGCCTCGCCGAAGATGAAGACCCTGCGGTTCGGGTTCGGGTAGAACCGGTATGCGAGGTAGCCGCCCCAGCCGTACTGGTTGAACATGTGCGTGCCGACCTCGGGGTGCGCGGCGAGCCAAGCCGAGGCGCCGATCGGATAGCTCGAGGCATCGAGCTTGGTCTGCACCGTGGGGTTGACGTCCGCGTCGATCTTGACGAGGGCGACCACCAGGATGAGCACCAGCGCCACGGCGGTGGTGACGGCGAAAAGCGGCCTTGCCAGGGGCGGGAAGGTCCAGCCGCGCTTGCTCGCGAGCTCCTTCCAGTAATCCGAATACGTGGCGATCATCACCGGCGTGGCCGCGGCGACGAACAGCGCGACGTGGCGCACGGACTCAAGTGCAAGCCCCAGGGCCGCCATCGTGAGCAGGAATTCGTACAGGCGGGGGCGGCGCAGGGCGAAACCCGCGATCACAATGAAGACCATCGCCTCGAACGGGCGCAGATAGATCTGGTGGAAGTCGGGTGAGAACCACTCGACGATCAGCTTCTGTTGAGCCACGCTGCCCTGGGTCTGGAACGGGTACAGGTAGAGGCTCAGGCCGTGCGGGGTGGCGAGCACCGCCACCAGGGAGGCGGCCGTGACGATTCCGAGGAACCGCACGTGCGCCCGGTGCGCCGGGTTGGATCGGTCCAATGCCCAGCCGATCAGCTCCGCCACGAGCGCGATGCCGAGCCACGCGAAGCCGATCACCCAGCCGCCGTGCAGGTTGGCCCAGACGGCCATGACCAGGGGAAAGAAGTTAAGGGCGCGGCTGCGGCCGCTCAGGTATCCCTGCAGCCAGTAGAGCTCCAGACAGCTGAGGGCGAAGGTGATCATCTGCGCACGCGGCCCCCATATCGGCCATCCCGCCAATGCACCAAGCGCGAGGCCGAGGCCGACGATGACAAAGGGCTGGCGCCGGACCTGGCGATAGATCAGCCAGAAGCCGGCCCACGTGACCAGGCCGAAAACGATGGCAACCCCCACCGTTCCCGTGGCCGAGTAGAGCAGCCACATGAGGACCTCGGTGAGGTACTCGTGGTCGGTCCACACATGATCGGGGACCGTGAACGTGAACAGGTCCAGCGACGGCAGCCTGCCGTTTTCGACCATCCAGCGCCCGACCCGCAGGTGCCACCAGAAGTCGGGATCCTGGATTGCCTCCGTGAAGAGCATGAGGATGGCGAGCATGACGCCGCCGATCAGCAGCGTCCGCGCGCTCAGCCGCTCCGTCAGCCGCGTGCGGCTGCTCAGCTGAGGACCTTGAGCGGGTTGGGCGCGTAGCGTGGCACCCTCTTGGCGTAGGCCGGATATTCGTTTGGGAAGGCGCGCTCCAGGACGCCCTCCTCCCAGCCCATGCGGAGCACCTCGCAGATTACGAAATAGAGGACGGCGAGGGCGCTCGCCAGGCCGGCCGTGGCCAGGTTGATCCCGATCGCGGTGACGATCTCGCCCAGGTAGACAGGGTGCCGGCTGAAGGCATATGGCCCACCCGTGACCAGGCGGCGGGCCTCCGGGATGATCGAGAAGGAGCGACGGAGATAAGCCAGGCCCCACACCGCATAGGCCAGGCCCGCGGTCGCGAGGATGTCCGCCGGCAGCACCAGCCAATCGTGGCGGCCTCCGCCTGGCAGGAAGCTGGCGCCGATCGCAGAGAAGGTCCCGGTGAAGGCGATGAACACGACCGCAAACCGGTGGTCCGTGCCGCGCGCCGGAAGCCGGGTGCTGTAGAGGACGACGAGCATGGTGAAGTAGGCCAGGGCGAGGAACTGCTGGATCACGAAGAGGTAATCCGACGGCTGCCGGACCGTGTGCAGACTGTCCCAGAGGGTCAGAAGGTACCTGGCCAGGAAGACGCTGAAGAAAAGGGCCGGGATCAGCCGGCTGAAAACGAGCTCCCGCCAGTATTGCCTCGTGCGGCCCACAGGATCCTCGACGCTGCCGGCCATCATTACCGGCGCCAATCTAGCAGCCGGTCAAGCCGGTTTCCCCTCGCGAAGCTATTTTTGGATAAGGAATTGACCTCCCCTGGGACACCCCTGTAGGATCACCGCCGCAGCCGGCGCCAGACCCGCAAGAAACCGGGGCGGGGGCCGTCTAACTGAATAACAACCTGTAGATCAGGAAAAAAGGAGGTGAATGCAGATGTTGAACCTTTACTGGAAGCTCCGCAGCCTTACGACCCGTCAGGAAGGGCAGGGCATGGTTGAGTACGCTCTGATCCTCGTCCTCGTTTCCATCGTGGTCATCGTGATCCTTCTTACGATGGGCAACCAGATCAAGAACGTGTTCTCGAACGTCGTAGCCGCTCTCGGCTAACGAGAACCAACCGTAGTCGCACCTTCAATTGGAGAGAGCCCCGCAAGGGGCTCTCTTCTACATCAGCGAAGGCGAGTTTCGGTCCCCCTGGCTACAATGGCTCCACTCTTGGAGAACACTCATTCGGAGGTGACGTAAAGCCTTGGCCACTGCAGTATCAACACGACCCCGACCCGGAGGTGGTCGTCTTTTCATCATCGTCGGCTTGTTACTGGCCTTGCTCGCCGCCGGTGGCGTGTACCTGGTCGGCAGTCTCGGGGGAGGAGTCGTGGGTGGCGGTGCGACCACGGATATCGTGGTCGCGAAGCAGTCAATTCCGTTTCGTCACCAGATCACCGTGGACGACCTGACCACGGCCAAGGTCTCAAGCGGCCTCGTCAACACCTATACCAAGCAGGGTGACGTGGTGGGCAAGATCGCGGAGATTCAGATCACCAAGGGCTCGATCATCACCTCCGACATGCTCGCCATCGACATCGGCCTCGTTTCGGCGGGCGCGGCGCCTGCATACCTGCCCCTCGCCAGCGGCTATGTGGCAATTACCATCCCCACGAGCGAGCAGGTCGGGGTCGCCGGTCACATCACCCTCGGCGACTACATCACCGTGATCGCTTCGGGCTCGCTCGCCATCTTCCCCAAGCCGGGCGCGAAGGCCGGCGCGGCCGGATCCGTCGGGACCGTCAGCAAGACCGTGTTCACCAACGTCAGGATCATCGGACTCGGGCCTGCCACCGCGAACGTGCAACCGGCAGGCGGTGCCACGAGCGTAGGTGGGACGCAACCGGCGAACGGGGGGCTCACCTCCAGCCTGACGATCGAGGTCACCCAGTGCGATGCTGAGTACGTCACCTGGTTCCTGAACAACATGCAGCTCAAGTACTCCCTGGAGTCATTCGCCGACTACTTGAAGGCGCCACCGAGTGCTCCCGACCCGACCTGCGCGGATGTCCTGGCCGCACACGGCGTGTCGGTCAAGCAGGTCGACCTCAAGTTCCACTTCTCGTCACTGGCATGACATCTGAGCTCCGCCCCGGCGGAAACTGAGCGTGGGTCTCCTCGACAGGGTTAAGCAGAACCAGACGGGCGCGCCGCCCCTCTCGGGCCCGGCGAGCAACGGACCTGCGACGGCGACGGCCCCGGGCGGAGCCGCAACGTACTCGTCGGCGGTTCCGGCTGCGCGTTCGGTCACCGACACCGTGCCGCCCCCGGCCGCCACCCCGGCCCATAGCGTGGCGGTGGTGGGGGAGCAGATGCCGCCTGCCTTCACGGCGGCCAAGGTCCAGATCCACGCCAAGCTCATCGAGCGCTTCGCCGACCAGATCGACTCGAGCAACAAGGTCGGCGTTCGCGACAAGATCGTCGAGCTGGCCGAGGAGTACTTCCGCACCACGGCCATGACGATGACCAAAACGGACAAGGAACGTCTTGTCGATTCGGTCCTCGACGACGTTCTCGGCCTCGGCCCGCTCGAAGCGCTCCTGGCCGACCCGAACATCACTGAGATCATGGCGAACCATCCGAAGCAGATCTACGTAGAGAAGGCCGGCGAGCCGGCGCTCTCGGCTGTCACATTCGAGTCGGAGAGGCAGATGCGCCAGGTCATCGACCGCATCGTCAGCCTCGTCGGACGCAGGGTCGACGAATCGACCCCCATCTGTGACGCCCGCTTGAAGGACGGCTCCCGTGTGAACGTGGTCATCCCTCCAATCGCTCTCAAAGGCCCCTGCCTGACCATCCGTAAGTTCACCAAGGAGAAGTGGGGGCCCACCGACATCGTCAACCGGTTCCACTCCGCCAGTCCCGAGCTGATGACGTTCCTGCGCTCCTGCGTGCGCGCCAGGATGAACATCCTGGTCTCAGGGGGCACCGGTTCCGGCAAGACCACGCTCCTCAACATCCTCTCGTCGTTCATCCCTGAAACCGAGCGGCTCATCACCTGCGAGGACGCCGCCGAGCTCCAGCTGCAGCAGCCGCACTGGATCCAGCTGGAATCACGTCCCCCCAACGTCGAGGGCAAGGGCGCCGTTCCGATCCGGGAGCTGGTCAAGAGCTGTTTGCGTATGCGCCCGGACCGCATCATTGTCGGTGAGTGCCGTGGCGGTGAAGCCCTGGACATGCTCCAGGCGATGAACACTGGCCACGATGGATCGATGTCGACCCTGCATGCCAACAACCCGCACGAGTGCTTGGTTCGGCTCGAGACGCTGGTGCTCCAGGCGGGCCAGGATCTTCCCTCGCGGGCCATTCGCGAGACGATTGGCGCAGCCATCCACCTGATCGTCCAGCAGTCGCGCCTTCGCGGGGGCATCCGGCGCATCGTCAGCGTCGCGGAGGTCATGGGAGTCAAGGACGGGGACGTGCAATACCAGGAGATCTTCCAGTTCAAGCAGCTCGGCGTGAGCCCCGAAGGCAAAGCCGTCGGCTATCACACCGCCACCGGCATCATCCCGATGCGGATGGAGCATCTCAAGTCCGAAGGCGAAGACGTGCCCGAGTCACTGTTCAACCCCACACCTCAGCCACCGCCGGATAAGCTGTACTGACGTCTAGGAGGTCCAGATGACGTTCTCGATCGTGTTTGCGCTCGTCGCCTTCGGCGGCGTTTTCCTGTTCTTCCTCGGCATCAGCCGGATGCGGCGCTCCGCCGGCGGCGCTGACGACTTCCAGGCCAGGCTCGCCGCCTACGGGTCCACAACCGCGGGCGCCCAGACCCTTCCGCCGTCAAGCGGCCTGAGGGAGAGCCTCAACCGCATCTTTCAACCGGCTGCCGATCGGGTGGGTCGCGGGGACGCCAAGAAAGGCAAGCCGTCGGTCGCTGAGCAGCTTCTGCGTGCGGACCTCAAGCTCCGCACATCCGAGTTTTTCTTGATCCAGATCGGCAGCACCCTGGTGCTCGCGCTCGTCGCGACAATCCGATTTGGGTTTTCGCTCGGGAGCGTCCCCGAAATCTTCATCGCCGGGGTTATCGGTTACATCATTCCCGGGCGGTATGTGAAGTACCGGGTCGCTCGGCGCCTGCGGGCGTTCAACAATCAGCTTGGGGACACCCTGACGCTGCTGTCGAACGCGATCAAGGCCGGGTATTCGTTCGCCCAGGCGATCGACACCGTCGCCAAGAACGCGGTGCCGCCGATCTCGGACGAGTTCGGGCGCGCGGTGCGCGAGATGAACCTCGGCGGTTCGCCCGACGAAGCACTCCAGAACATCACCAAGCGTGTCGAGAGCGCGGACTTCGACCTCGTCGCCACCGCCTATTCGATCCACCGCACAGTCGGTGGAAACCTGGCGGAGATCCTCGACAACATCGCCTACACCATCCGGGAACGGGTGCGGATCAAGGGCGAGATAGCAACGCTGACGGCCCAGGCGCGCGCCTCCGGCACCCTGATCACGTTCCTGCCCATCGTGCTTGCGGTCTTCATGTACTTCGTCACACCTACCTACTTCAGGCCGATGTTCGACAACTTCATCGGTTGGATCCTGATCGCGATCGGCGTCTTCATGATCTTCATCGGAAACCTGATCATCCGACGTGTGGTCGCCATAGAGGTATGAACTGATGTCCATCACCCTTCTCCTCGCGATAGTTGTCGGCCTCGGCGTCCTGATGATCTTCTACGGGTTGGCGCGCACCCCCTCGACCAACACCGCAGAGATGGTGCAGCAGCGCCTGCAGGTCTATGGATCCGGCGGCGTTCCGGACAAGCCCCTGTCGCTCGACGAGGTGGAGCTTTCGAGGCCGTTCAGCGAGCGGTTCCTGCGTCCCGCGATCGAGCGCCTCGGCAACATCATGTCGCGCTCAACGCCGGAAAAGGCGCGCCAGGACCTTGACAACAGGCTGGAGCTGGCCGGGCGGCCGGCCAATCTGACGCCCGCCGACTTCGGGGCCATTCGCATCGTCGGTGCGGCGATTGGGGCCGCGCTCGGGTTGCTTCTCGGGCTGCTCTTGGGTGGCCCCCTGAACGCAGTCATCGGCCTCGCCGTCGGCACCATCCTCGGCTACTACGCGCCGCCGCTGTGGCTGAAGCAGAAGGTGGACGCGCGACGTGCGGCGATCCAGAAAGGCCTGCCCGACGCCATGGACCTGCTGGTCATCGCGGTCGATGCCGGACTGGGATTCGACGCCGCACTCGCGAGGGTGACCGACAAGTACAAGAACGCCCTCTCAGACATGTTCGCAAAGGTCCTTCGCGAGGTGAGCCTTGGGCGTGCACGCCTCGAGGCCATGGACGAGATGGGACGCAGCAGTGGGGTCGACGACCTGCACAACTTCATCCAGGCGATCATCCAATCGGAGCAGTTCGGAACCGGCATCGGCAAGATCCTGCGCATCCAGGCGGATGAGATGCGGCGCAAGCGCCGGCAGCGGGCTCAGGAGAAGGCCGCCCAGGCAACCCTGAAGATGATGCTGCCGATGGTGGGCTGCATCTTCCCGGTGTTGTGGATCGTTCTTCTGGGACCGGCAGCGCTCATCCTGCTGAAGCCAAGGTCCTGATCAGAAGGAGTTAGGCGCTGCTGTCATCAATCCTGCCAATCGTCCACTGGTGGGAACTGGTCATCCGGGCGGTGGTCATCTATGTGGCGCTGCTTGTCGCACTACGCATCTTCGGCAAGCGTGAGGTTGGGCAGTTCACGCTCTACGACCTCGTTTTCATCCTGCTGGTCGCCAACGCCCTACAGCCGGCGATCACGGGACCGGATAACACGATCGGGGGCGGACTGGTGCTCATCGTCGCCTTGGTCTTGGTCAATTCAGCGATCTCCCGTCTGGACCAGATACCGCGCTTTCACCGGCTCTTCGCGGCCGCCCCGGCGGTGATCATCAAGGATGGTAAATACCTTCGGAACGTGATGAAGCGCGAGGGGGTTGACCAGGAGGAGGTCGAGACGGCGATGCGAGAGCATGGCGTCGCGGCCGTCAAGGAGGTGCAGTTGGGCGTACTGGAACCTGATGGCAGCATCTCGATCGTGGCCGTGGGAAGCGCTACCACGACCAAGCGAAAGGTCCGATTCCACCACCGCCAAACCTAAGTATGAGAGGGACCCCCGATGGTTTCCTCTCATCGGCGGGCGCTGCGCGCGCGCCTGCTCTCTTTCCGGTATATGGATGGGATTAGTTCTAGAAGAGTCTCTCCTCGCCAGGCTTGGGAGTGATTAGAGACAAAGTTATGGCCGGGGGGACCCCGGCCAACCCTGCCGCGATGGCGCTGGGTTATGTAGAGGTTTCGCCGAGGAACTCTATGACGGCTTGTTTGAACTCTCGGGCCGGGACGGTCGACATGTGATTCCGTCCGGCGACCGTGACGAGCCTGGCGGTCGGAATGCTTTCGACAAGACGTGGGACCTCGTCGACGATGTCGTCCTGCTCTCCAACCACGACGAGGACAGGATTCGTAAGCGTGCGTAGGCGGGAAGGATCCGGTTCGGACTGAGGGCCGACGATGCACGCCGCCAACGCTTCCAGGTCATTGGATTGCCTGGCGGCCGCGAAATCGTAGAAATTCTTTGCCACGGCGCTGCTCGTGGGCTGGCCGCGCAAGGCCCTCGCGATCTCGTCCGCCGCGTGGAACGCGCCGCCCCAGCCGACGCCTCCAAGCACAACATGGCGTAGGCGGTCGGGCCAATCAAGCATTGCCTGGACGCCGATGCGGGCTCCCATCGAGTACCCCAGGTAGTCGGCGACCGTGATGTCGAGGTGATCAAGCAGGCCGCGCACGTCGGCGGCCATGACATCGAGCGCGTAGGCGGCGGGATCGTGGGGCTTTTCGCTCTTGCCGTGGCCGCGGCAGTCGAGGCCGATGACTCGATACCCGGCGCCAGTCAGCGTCTCCTGCCACTGGGTGCCGACCCAGTTGAGCTGGTAGTCGGAGGCGAAGCCATGCACCAGCACGATAGGCGCGCCACCGTCAGGTCCATTGAGCTCGTAGTGAAGTCGGGCGCCATCGCTGTCGAAGTCCATGGGCGGTTGCCGCTACCCTAATCGAACTTTGATGACGGGGCCACGGGCGGTGCATGAGCGGACGGGGAAGGCGCTCGCCGACGAGCTCGAGGTGGAACGCTCGTTCGTCGGTCGCACCGTCGGACTGATGTTCAGAAGCCGCTTGGAGCCGGGCCACGGAATGTGGATCAACCCGTGCAATGGGATCCACATGCTGTTCATGAAGTTCGCGATCGATGCCGTGTTCCTCGATTACCAGGAACGGGTCAAAAAGGTCTATCCGAACGTGCCGGCGTGGTGGGGTGTGGTGTGGTTCGTGTGGGGGGCGCACAGTGTGCTGGAGCTTCCACCGGGATCGACCGCGCCCCTCGATCTCAAGCGCGGCGACCAAATAACCATCGGCTAGAGCCGATATGAGAGGGAACCCGGATGGTTCCCTCTCATCGCCGGGCGCTGCGCGCGCGGCTGCTCTCTTTTCGGTATATCGATGGGCTCTATTGACGACTGATTCTCCTCGCGACGCTGGGAGTGTTTTGGGACAAAGTCTTGGCCGGGGGACCCCGGCCAACCCTGCGATGTTGGTGGGGTGTAAAGGGGGGATTGACGCTGCCGTTAGCCTCCACTGGTTCTCTCGCGCGTGGTGGATCTCTTGCTGCCTCCCCGGTGCGGGGCCTGCCGGGTCGTCGGGTCTTGGCTCTGCGAACGATGCCGCGGGAGGATCCGGCACCTCGAGGAGCCGATGTGCCGCCGCTGCGGCGCCGAGGTGGAGCATGCGCGAAGGGACTGCGGCTGCCGGAGCCGTCTCAGGGCTCTGTCCCGCCTGCGCTCGGCCGTCGCCTACGAGGGTCCGATCGAGCTGGCGGTCCAGCGATTCAAGTACGCGGGATGGCGCAGGCTCGCCGGGCCCCTTGCCCTGTTGCTCGCGGAGCGCTTGCTGGTCGAGGGGCTCGCGGGCTCATGGGCGGTGGCTGTGCCCTTGCACCCTGAGCGCTTCCGGCAGCGGGGGTTCAACCAGGCTGAGCTCCTCGCGCGCGAGCTGAGGGCCCGGCTGGCGCTCGACCAGGCGCCAGGCCACCTGGACCGCCTGTGGCGGCTGGAGAACGTTCGTGGGGCATTCGCCTGGCGCGGTTCCGGATCTCGGCGGGAGGCCCCTCCTGCTGGTCGACGACTTGGCCACCACGGGCGCCACCCTGGACGCGTGCGCAGCAGCTTTGAGAGCGAGTGGGTCAGGCGCAGTAATAGGCGCCACCGTCGCGAGGGTCAGCGTGTAAGCCAGAGCCCCCCAGCCATAACTTTGTCTCCATGGAGACGCCAATTGTCGCTAGGAGTATCCAATCTTTAGAAAATCCCATCGATATACGAGCAAGAGGGCAGGCGGCCGCGAAGCGCCCGCCGATGAGAGGGAACCATCCGGGTTACCTCTCATTTCTCTATAGTGGGTCGGCATTCCCGTATCACAGCGCGGAGGCTGACGAATGGCAGTTCGGATCCCAGGCATCAATATCGATGAGTACTACCAGCAGCTCGGCCCGATCGAGCCGCTGATCCGCGACGACCGTGTGACGGAGATCATGGTCAACGGAAGCGACCATGTCTACGTCGAGATGGGCGGCAAGGTTGTCCTCACCAACATCAAGTTCACGGACGAAGACCAACTTCTCAACGTCATCCAGTTCATCGTGCGCACCGTCGGCCGGCGTATCGATGAGCGCCAGCCTCTTTGTGACGCCCGCCTGGCCGACGGCTCCCGCGTCAACGCTGTCATCAGGCCCCTGGCATTGAACGGTCCGCTGCTGACGGTTCGCAAGTTCTCGCGGGACCCGTTCCAGGTCGAAGACCTGATCCGGTTCGGCACCTGTAATGAAGCTGGTTTCGGCTTCCTGAAAGCGGCCGTGCTCGCCAAGGCCAACATCATCGTCTCTGGCGGCACCGGCACCGGCAAGACCACCTTCCTGAACGTGCTGTCGGGTTTCATTCCCGTCGAGGACCGCATCGTCACCATCGAGGACGCGGCCGAGCTCCAGCTGCACCAGGAGCACGTGTGCCGCCTGGAGACCCGACCGAGAGACATCAACGGCGAGGGAGAGGTAACCATCCAGCGGCTGGTCATCAACGCCCTGCGCATGCGCCCCGAACGGATCGTCGTCGGCGAGTGCCGCGGCGGTGAGGCCCTGGACATGCTCCAGGCAATGAACACCGGCCACGACGGTTCCATGACCACCATCCACGCCAACAGCGCGCGTGACGCCCTCGCTCGCCTCGAGACCCTCGTGCTCATGGCCGGCATCGATCTCCCGGTCAAGGCGATCAGGCAGCAGGTGGCGTCGGCCATCAACATCATCTGCCAGCTCAGCCGCCTTCGCGATGGGTCCCGCAAGGTCACCGCGATCGCGGAGATCGTGGGCATGGAGATGGAAATCATCACGATGCAGGACATCTTCGTCCTGGACCAGAAGGGCGCCACTCCCGATGGCAAGGTGATTGCGGAGTTCAAGCCGACTGGGCTTCGACCGAAGATCCTGGACCGTATTTTTGCGCAGGGAATCCCGCTTCCGAAGGAGATCCTGACTCTCTTCCCGCCACCGGCCGGATACAAGCCCTCCACCAAATAAGGGCAGGCGCCGGGGCGCACAGTCAGGCCCCTATACTCGGGCTGTGAAGGTCGTCCTGCACGACCGCACGGAGGGCCTCCCGCCTGAGTTGCGCGAGTACGCGCAGAGCAAGTTGTCCCGCCTCGCGCGTCACTTCGGCAAGGTGGCGGAGGCTGAGGTCGAATTCAGTGAGGAACGCAAGCGCAGCGGCCATTCGACGGCCATCTGCCGGATCAAGGTTCTCCTGGACGGCCGGCGCGTGCCGGTGTTGACGGCGCACGAAAGTGGAGCCGACGCGCAATCCGCCCTCGACCTCGCCCTGGACAAGATCG
>OCZT010003464.1_pt1 | contig 16071 bp, 15 predicted proteins | sample 1539031 | NCBI WGS metagenome assembly OCZT01 (sample SAMEA3539308, study PRJEB22396) | soil metagenome | biome: tundra; feature: field; material: soil | place: USA | collected 2010-05 | depth 0.15 m | reverse complement strand
AGTCTGATTCAAACAAAAACCAATTACGGAGAATATATTATGATTAAACTACACCTCAAAGGGTCGGCCGGGTCTTCTTTCCGCGCCGCCCTCACCGCCATCAGCGTTTTGGCCTTGGCCGGCAGTGTTTCGGCCATGGACACGAAGGTCAACCGCGAGTTCAACAAGCCCGGAAACATCCTGATTTCCGACCAGTTCAACAACCGCGTCATCGAGACGGGCACGCACGGCAATATTATCTGGTCGTTCGGGCTGGGGCCGAACGACTTTTCGGCCAAGTCCATCATCGGTGTCAACGACGCCCAGCGTGTCGGGGATCTCACCCTGATGGCCGGCACCGGCACACCGCCGGGCGTGATTCCGCAGGCTCCTGACGGCGCTCCCGACAACCGGGTCATCCTGGTGGACCCAAAGGGCAAAATCGTCTGGCAGTATGGCCAGTTCGGACAAACCGGTTCGGGTCCCAACCTGCTGAATACGCCGGTGCAGAGCACGTGGCTCCCGAACGCCCACGTTCTCATCACCGACCAGGCCAACAACCGGATCATCGAGGTGAATCTCAAGAAGAAAATCGTCTGGCAGTACCCGGGTTCGAACACCAACGAGGCGGACCAGCTCAGTGGTCCGAACTCCGCCGAGCTGCTCGAAAACGGCCACATCCTGATCGCCGACCAGGGCAACAACCGGGCGATTGAGGTCACGCGCGGCGATCAGATCGCCAAGACGTTCACCGCCGGCGGCACGGTTAATATTGTCGCGTTCGCCAGCCGCCTCGAGAACGGGGACACGCTGCTGACCGATGCCGGCAACTCCCGCGCCGTCGAAGTTGACGCCAACGACAACATCGTCTGGCAATACGTCACGGATACCGACCCGTTGAGCGTCCCGGCACCCCTGCCGGCCCGGGCGGTGCGGCTCAAAAACGGAGACACGTTGATCAGCGACCAGTTCAACAACCGCGTCATCCGGGTCAGTCCGGCCGGGCTGATTGTCGCCAGCTACGGACTTCCGCTCGCGGGCGGGGATCCCATCGGGAACAACGTCGGCTACGATACCCACACGACACAGAAGGGGTTGTATTCGCCCTACGATGCGAAAGTGGTTGGCGACTACACCGGTTTGACGCCACCGCATGACAACGACGAAGACGCCGACGACCGATAGGATTTGATACGAACACCGTTCTGCTCTCTCGACTCACGGGAGAGCAGAACGGCAGCAGAGAAACAATCACCCCATAGTTCATCCGCCGTTGGATCAACCAGATTCACGGCGCCAAGGGAAGAACTGTGCCCACGACTGCCTGGATAGTTGTGCAAGAACGACGATAAACATTTCCGCATCAACCATCCCAATCAAGTTAAAAGAAAATCATTATGTTGATGAAGACCAGATTCGCCCTGTTTTTTCCCGCCTTGGCCGGACTCACCCTGGTTGCGGCGGGATTGTGTCGTGCTGGCGGCGAACAACTTGATGCCGGTGCCAAGGCGCAGGTTGATCCGTCTGCAAAAGGCCCCGCGACGATTGATGTCTCCAAATATCCGGCCGGCATTCAGGAGAACTACAAGGTTTTCAGCCAGAAATGCTCGCAGTGCCACAACCTGAACCGGCCCATCAATTCTGACTATGTGCTGCCTGATGAATGGTTCCACTGTATTGGACGCATGAAGCGCCGGTTCGGCTCGAATATAGGTTCGTCCGAGGAAGGGAGACTTTATGATTTTCTCGTTTATGACTCCAGCGTCCGCAAGCGGGACAAACTGGACGCGAAACTGCAGGTCTTGACCCTGGACGCACAAAGGAAAGCCGAAGACAAAATCAAAGAAGTGGCGACCAAATACCAATAGGCAACAGCGGCAAGCGGACGACTGCTGTCGCTTGGTGGCGAGTGGGGCCACGACCCTCAACCATAAGCTCCTCGTCGCGGCGAAATTCCGCAACACAGGACGAAGTTGGAAGCTTTACGCGGTCACAATTCCAGGACCCTTTCAGACCCTTTCACCGTCGTGACGGTTTAGTGAACTGTGGATGCCTGCACTGTTTTGATGGACACCGGCGAATCGTTCCGGGCAAAGCCAGTTTGGCTCAAGGTGATGTTACGCGATAGAAACGCTCCTGGTTGCCCGCCCCAGACAAATCGGTGAACTGGAACTGGCCGGACGAAATTTCCGTGACACTGCCCAGCCGGGTCCAGTTGGTGAATGCCAACACCAGATTCGTGGTGCCATACGCGGTGAAGCTCATGCCCGACACGTTGGTGAAGCCGAATTGGAACACGCCGCCCGGCAGCAGGGTCAGATGGGTAAGGATGATCGGCGCCACCGGCACGGTGAAGGCATAAACCTTGTTGTCGTTGGCCACATAGATGCGTCCATGGGCCGCGATGGCCGTGTTAAACCGCCGGGTGCCTGCCATCAACTCGTTCGCGCCGCCGCCGGTGAAAACGACCGCGCCGGTGTCGCCGTTGAAACCTTGCAGCCGCTGGTTGCCTTCGGAACCGATGCCCCAGACAATCGCGTTGTTGGTGCCGTCGGTGGAAGTGACAAAGGGCGAACCCCGGCCGTTTTGGCTGTTGGTCCACACGCCGGTGATGGCCGGCGGGCTGGTGGGTGTGATGCGGAAGGCAATGAGGCTGGTGCTGTCGCCGCAACACACGACATAGGCGCCCTGGGCGGTCTGGTAGGTGGCTGCCGCCTGGATGATGGTGCTGCTGGAGATATGCGCCCTGGCCAGCGGCACGCTCACACCGCCGAGGTTCGTGCGATTGAGCAGGTACGCATTGCCATCCTTGCCCAGCGAGACCACCAGCTTCGAGGGCGTGGCCCCGGGCACGTCCACGAGCAATGCGCCCGAACCACCGAGGTCGGTGTCGCTGGAATCAAGCGCTATCCAGTTGGTAGGCGCCCAGTAATCGTTCGTCAGCCCGCTGAAAACCGGGCCGGGCTGGAACCGGATGATGGCCTCGCCGCCGCTCCACGTGCTTGCGCCAAACGTGTTGCCGGTGGCGATGAATGGGTTGATGCCGTCGCTGGCGACACCGCCAACGGACCACGCGCCGCCGCCGGTTGCCGGCGTGGCCCACGCCATGACGTTGGTGGGCTGGATCAACGGCACGCCGACCAGCCACCCGTAATAGGTCCCGCAATCACCGGCGTGGCCGCCATACGGCACATAGACATTGGTGCCCACTATCGCCAGTGCGCCGCGCTCATTCTGTGTCACCGACGTGAAGACCGTGCTGCCGGATTTGGCGGTGGCATTCACGTCCACCGGCCAGCCGCTGTTGGTGGTGCCTGTGTCCACGTTCATGGCGTAGATGAGGTGTTTCTTGGTGAGGCCGTTGTCGGGCGTGGTCATCGCATCAAAAAACAACGTGCGCGAGGGGAGATCCACCACGGGCGTGCCGGTGATGCCAAGCGGGTTGATATCACCGCACGGGAGATTGGACAACGGCACGGGCGCGCCCACGTTCCGCTGCCAGATGACGCTGCCGTTGGCCGCATCGAGCGCATAGACGTTGTCTGACTCGGTGACGGCAATGATCATCGCCCTGCCGCCCGGGCCGCCCTCGATGTAGAGTGGCTGGGCATAGACGTTGCCGCTGATGGTGCCGTTAAAATTCGTGTCGCGCTTCAGGTTGGTGGCGGCGGCCGGCGTGAACGCCGGATCAATATAAAGGCCATCACGCGAATCGTGGTTGTGGTGTTCGGTGACATTGACCGCCCCGTTTGCCGGAACCGCTGCCAGCAACACGGCCAGGACCGGCCAGACGACAACGATCATCCGTCGGGTGATTGAGTGTTTCATACACGGATACAGTCGTCGAACCCGGCAATTCTTCAACCGAAATTGTCTCACCCCGTCCCGGCAGCTTATGTTCGGAACCGGAGTTCGACGTTCAGGGTTCGACGTCCGATGTTTCGGCACTCCGGTGCATTATCAACTCTCAACCAGTGTATCCAGCCCGTACGACAAAGGCTGTCTAAACTGCCAGCAATTCGCAGCCGTGGACAAACCGGCTGACCGGGCGCAACAGGCTGGATTTTCTGCGCATTGATTTTGGTCGGGATGCGTTGCTACGCGTCCCTAATATCAAGACTGACCGGCAGGTCAGCCCTACCGCTTTTGGTTTATGGTAGGGCGGCGCTGCGGCGGCGCCAGTTTGTCTCTGCGGCAACGAGTGGCCGACTTTAAAACTCTCCGGCAAGTCACGAAACAGGGCGGGGCGTTCCCGGGCCAGCACGCCGGCCAGCCAATGTCTCATGCTGGTCAGGATGGCATCGCGTCCACGCGCGGATTGAAACTTACGTGACCAGAATGAATGCCGGGCAAACACGGCCTCGGCGCGGCGGGCGAGTTTGTCCGCGAACGCTTCCGGGATGGGGGTCCGAAAATAATCGCGCGCCTCATCCACGATGCGCCAAGCCAGATACAGCGGACAATAACTGGTGGCCCGTTCAAATTCCCTGACTGGCTCGTAAATTTTTTGTTTCATGCGAGCAATTATATTTCAGCCGGTGGGACAAAGGCTGTCCACTTCCTTTCATACTTCAGTCAGCCGGTTCTTTCCATTCCACGGCTTCCATGTGGCCGTAGGCGAGCTTGTTCCGTCCGTGGAAGACAAAATGCACGAGCATTGTTCCCTGGGTGAACTCCACCCGATAGCTGTAGCTGCGGCGCCAGCCAAACACACTGCTGCGCTCCACCAGGGTCAGCGAAACAATGTCACCGAAGACTTTTGTAAACGCGTGAATGTCCTTTTGTTTGGACAGCAAGAGCTTCCAAGCCGACGCGGTGTAGTCATCGGGATGTTCGGTGCCGTCAATCAAGTCCTGTATCATGGCGCGCAGGTGGGCGGTGACTTTGGGTTCCCGGTCGGGAATGGGCTTGAACGCGGCCATCCTCGGATTGAGCAGCGGGCCGATGGACTGGCGCTGGAGATACACGGTGTGATTGGGAAAATCGAACGTGACCAAATGGCGCGCCAGAAAGTTCAGTCCGATGGCATCCGACGGCCAATCCTCCTCCGACAAAAAAACCAAGGGATACTTTTCTCCGCCAAACACGCCGTCGGGCGAGCGCGTCTCCCCGTTCGTGGGCACAACCGCCGAGTTCGTCCATAGCTGGAAATACTTCGGCATCAGCCAGCCATCCCCGAGCCAACCGCTGTCGATGAGCGAATGCGGGCCTTGGAGGCCGAGGAGATTTTCCGCGATGGCGGCCCGCGAGTCTTGATCGTTCACCGGCACAATCGGAAAGGCTTTGCCCCACGTGGATTTGTCGGCGTGCTGGTCGTCAAGGAAGCGCATTTTGCCCGCGGCGAAATCCATTTGGATGCAGTAGTGCTCCAGAACGTCTATGCCGAGAATGCCCATGACGCGACGGTGCTCGAAAGACGACAGCCGCTTCTTAACATCCCAAGTTGCGATTGCCGTGCCGGTCATCAATAACGGGGCGCCTCCTAAATAGAGCTTTGGCGCCGTGTAAAAGTTATTGGTGGATATACCGAAGTAGCTATGCATGGGCGCTGTGCCGAGGGTCTTTCCCAACTTTCGCTTCAGGGATTCATCAAGAATAGTGCCACCTCCTCCCGTGTCCAGGATCATTGGCAGTTCCTGGCCGTTTTCCAACTGAACCGTCACCATCAAAAAGCCTCCTCGCCCGGCATCCTGGTTGATGGGCACATCTGCCGGCAGCGAGCGGTGGGCGTCCGGGTTGATGGAAACGTCCGGCGGGAGCGAGCAGCAGGCGGACGGTTCCGTGGCGCAGGAACAAAGCAAGAGCAAGTTCAAGAAAATGCCGGCGTTGAACAGGCAAGCCGGGATGCGGCCCGATTTTTTCATGTTTATATTGGAGCAAGTGCCGCACTCAGCAATTGGATGATCTCTTTCATTTTGCCGATCCTTTCACGATTTGGATTTCGGCGGGGGTGAGGGCGTACAGGTCATAGACCAGGGCGTCAATCTGGCGATCCAAGCCGTCGCAGCGGTTGGTGTAAAAATCCTTGTCCTTGTCGCTCTGCGCCCCGGCCAGTTGCTTTCGCAAGGCGGTCATTATGGTTTTCAGCAGGTCACTCGCCTTTTGGAGGCAGATTTCAAGAAGTTTCAATCGGCGGTTCGGTGCCGATAGCTTTCCAGGTCTTCTTTTGTGACTTCTTCGGGCGGGACGAGTTTGTAATGCTTTTCGGCGCTGATCCTGACGGTCCCATCGGCCTGCTCAAACTCAAATAGTGCGATTATTCCACCACTCATGAATTGGGCTCCGATGGGCCGACAAATCAGGCCGGGAAATTTGTTCGCGCAAACGGCAAAATCCTGTTCCATCTGGACCACGTTCAACTTATCGCTGCCACCTTTCGCCTGAATTGGGAAAATGTAGTGCGCGCCTTTTTTGTCCAGCCCCACATAGAGTTCATCCGTCTCGACCTGCCCCATTTCTGGAACGGTGGTTCGCAAATGGTTTTGCAACGAGTAGCAGGTCACGCCGGTAAAGACGTCAATGAAGCGATTGTAGCGAAGCCGCGCCAGCAAAGCCTGCTCATCGTCGAACGCGTATTTTGCGATGATGCCCGGTGTCGCGTCAGGAATTTTTGTCGTCGCGAGGTTTGCGTTCGGCTGGAGGGGACGATCAGCAACCAATGCCAGCCGATAGCGTGCCTTCCCAATGGGCCGGATGATCCACATTTCGCCCTTGCCTGCCTCCGCTTGAATCTTTCCGGGCAAGTCGGTCCGGTATCGAAAACTATAAACCAAGTCGCCAAGGTTCTTCGGCAGTTTGATTCGGAGTTGACGCGCGACGGTTTCAAATTCCTCCCGCGCAAAGTTCACCAGTCTCATTCCGGGTTTGAACTTGGAGGTGAAGATTTTTTCGATGATGGCGGAGTATCGGTTTTTTTGTTTCATATCCCTCACTTTTTGCCACGCTTGCCACCGGGCCAACGGAGGACCACAACTTCCTCGCGCAACTGCTCTTTGGTGGCGGTTGACAGGCGGGTGCGGAACAAATCCAAACCGACAACTTCGTAACCGAGCGATTCCGCGATGCCGGCCAGCAGTTGTCCTGTGCGAATCATCACCCGCAGATAGGACGCCTGATCGCCCACAACGTAGGCCAGTTGTGCTCCGGGGCGGAGCACGCGACGCAACTCGGCAAGATGCCGGGCCATGCCGCCGAAGTAGAGTTTGGTCACCCGCGCATAGAGCCGCTCAAAACCGGAATCCTTGTTCAGTTCGATGCGTCGTTTTTCAATTGCAGCGGCAATGCTTTCAATTTGCGGGTGCCCTGCCACGAGAACATCGTCCGTATCAGCCTTGTAAACGCCACGCGTGTTGGAGCGAATCAGCCGCTGCTTGAGATCGCGCAAGTTCTTCTTGGATTGAATGAATCCAAGCAACACCGATTCCAAGCGGGTCGTGCGGGTGTAATCCTTTTCGTTGGGATAAGGCGGGGAAGTGATAACCGCATCCACTGAATTGGCAGGCAACATGGGTGCGCCATCGCGTGCGTCCGCCTGATAAACCACCGCTTTCGCCGTTTTCGTTTTGGGCAAGCTTTCCAAGTCTTGAGCCATTGCCCGGACGCCGTCCAGCCAAAGAGAAACAACGGGAGCGTCGGACTTGGCAGGCCCCACCCCAACTTCCGGGCCGAAATGCAGGTTGCTGATTTCGTTCACAAGCGCGGTGGCCAACGCGAGGCGCTCATGATTGCTGAAACGGTCGTCATGATTTTCCGCCAAAGCTTCGAGCAGAACGAGTGTCTTGTGCAGCGGAATTGGACTGATTGAATTCGTCAATAATAGATCAGAAACTTCGTCCGGCAGTGCGCGCAATTTTATATTTGCTCCAACCGGACGTTCGAGAAGGCGATAAGCGTCATCATCGAAAAAGCCATCTTGTTCCAGCCGCCGATTTGCCGTTTCAGCAACCATCAGGGCATGCCGCAGAAGTTTTTGCGGGTCGATGTTCCACTGGAGCTTCGTTTGGCTGGCGAAACAGGCCACCGGGTTCGGTTCCAACCCAAAGGCGGGAATGCCGAGCTTTTTGCACTCGACTATTGTCGTTCCGGTGCCGCAAAACGGATCCAGTACTTGGTGATGCGAATCCAGCCCGAATTTGGCAACGTATTCCCGAACCAGATGAGGAGGGAATGAAAGCACAAAGCGATACCACTGGTGCGCGGCACGGTCGCCAAGTTTTAGTTTGTTGTTTTCCCGTTCCGCCCTGGCAGGTTCACGCTGGAGAACCAAAGAACCGCGTGTCTGTGGCAAACCCGGCAAAATTGCTTGTTCGGCGATCATTTTCTTCAGTGCTTTGAATAATCAATTTTCCGGCTGCACTCAAATCAAAGTTCACAACTTCTTTTGCGTCTCGTGGTTCACGTCCCAGCCGAGGGCGAGCCAGAATTTGTCAATGAAGTCGCGGCGCGCCTCCTGTTCCTGATAGGCCGGGGAAAGGTAGAATTTCTCGTTGGCCCGAAAATCCGCCACAAGCGCTTTAACCTTTGCAAAAACAACATCAAACCCGGAAGACATGGTGGGAGCGAGTGTGCGCTGGAAATCTGGCAGCGGCAATAATTAGTTGAGGGCCCCGTAAAAGACTTCGCCTCACGCGGTGAGGGGGCGAAAGGCGATCCGCCGTCGTTGCACTTTGGCGCGACATGGGGTTGAGCCGCCTCCATTCTTGCGGCGCGCCGAGCGGTTGAGGGAAAATCGGCTCACCGCTTCAATTCATCCTGAAAATTCTGTTCATCCTGCCGGATCGTATCTGGACGGGTTGAATTGAAATTTCCATGCAAACCCGGGCGGGTGGCGATGATTCTATTGCGCAGTTCAGTGTTCAGTTGATCATCCATTGCTCCGCCGTTCCACCGGTTTCTTCTTTTCCACGATTGCCCCAACTCGCGGGTCAAGGTTGGCTTCATGAAATTCCTGGTAGGGTAACACCCCATGGCGCCCTTCCGCTCTCCGGCTAAGGTTCACAGCATGAAAGTCTTAATTGTATTAACATCGCACAGCGATTTGGGTAACACCGGAAAGAAAACCGGTTTCTGGGTGGAAGAGTTCGCTGCACCCTATTATGAATTAGCTGATGCCGGAACTGAAATTACACTGGCTTCCCCAAAAGGAGGGCAACCTCCGATTGACCCCAAAAGTGAACTGGCCGATGCTCAAACAGAATTTACCCGCCGATTTGACAAAGACGAAACGGTAAAGCAGAAGCTTGCGCATACCTTAAAATTGAGTGCAGTAAAGGCTGCGGATTATGATGCCGTTTTCTATCCGGGTGGACATGGCCCTTTATGGGATTTAGCCAAAGATTCCGATTCTATCGCATTGATAGAAACCTTCTACAAACAGGGAAAACCCATTGCATTTGTATGTCATGCACCCAGTGCTTTACTAAAAGTAAAATTGCCCAATGGAGATCCTTTGGTAAAAGGTAAAAATGCAACCGGTTTTTCCAACACCGAGGAAGCAGCCGTACAACTTACCAACGTAGTGCCTTTTTTGCTGGAAGATGAAATGAAAAAAGCGGGTGCGCATTACAGCAAAGGGACCGATTGGGGCTCTTATGTACAAAAAGACGGGTTGCTGATTACGGGACAAAACCCCGCATCATCCGCAGCAGCTGCTAAAGTGTTGCTGAAACTGTTGCAGAATAAACACGGATAGGGAATTGCTTTTTGAGAAGAAGATCGCGACTCCATTCATTCCGGCGCGACGACCGGCCTTCGTTCACTACGGCGCGGCAAGGGGTTGAGGGCCAAAGGGCAAAAGCGGAAAGCCGAAAGCGGAGGACGGGGCAGGAATAATAGCGTGTTACCTTTCAATGAAATACAGCGTCCATCCAACCAACCGATTACTTTTAATGAAAAACGACGTCCAATCAGACACGAAAAATGATAAAACCAGCGGGCGGGTTCCAAATCACAAGGACCTGGTATGGGTTCAGTGCAAGGGATATAGTTGTCTGGCCTATTATGACACGACCGGCAAATGGATAAACTTCTATACCGGGAAGAAATTGACGGATTTCGTCAAAATAATCGGATGAGGGCGTAAAGCCGCGTAAAACTACGTCACGCGGCCACGCCCCTTTACGGGGTTGAGAGCTGAGCGGCGCGACAATCCATCTTCGTTTCACTTCCGTCTTCACGCTGTTTCGACGCGACAAGTTGGCGCGACAATCCGTCTTCGTTTCACTACGACGCGACAGGGGGGCCACCTTCACCGGCAAACAAAAACCCCTTCCCGTTGCCGGGAAGGGGTGTGTTCAAATGATTTTACCCGATTACGGCGTGTGCACCACGCGATAGAACATTTGCACGTTGTTTCGCGTCGGGGTCAGATAGCTGACCGAAGTTCCGGTGCCCGGAATGTTGGTGCTGATGTTCTGCCAGCTCCCGGTGAGGGCAGAGATGCCCTGAATGGTATAGGTCGTTCCGATCTGCGTATTGAACACCACCTCGGCGGCAGTGTAGATGGCAATCGTATTGGTGCCCGAGATCAGGTTCTTGCCATTGACATAGATGATACCATTTACGGCGGTGGAGCCACTGTGCGGATCAAGTCCCAAGGCATACATCATCCAGTTGGGCAGACCGTTTGTATTGTTGATGCCGTTGAGGCCGGCCAGGGCATTGGTCGCAAAGTTGGAGCCAAAGTAGCCGATCTGCCAGGCATCCGGTATGCCGTCGCCGTTGGCGTCGCCGGTCAGGTCGCCGATGGACGCCTTGAGCAGGCCAACCGCATAGGGTGCGTTGTGGACGCCCTTGCTCAAGTCATTGTTGACAAACTGCCAGTTGTAGGAGGCCTTCAGATACTTCGCCGGCCAGTTGGTTTGGCTCGATGGGTTTTTCACCAGACCATCCGCGATGTAATTGTTCGCATTCGCTTGGTAAGTCCCGTTCGGCAACAAAGTGGAGAGCTTGTCGAGCAGGTGCTGAACTTCGGTTTGGACGCCCTCGATGACGCCGTCACCGTTGTAGTCCTGCACCGGGTAGTCGAATGAAGTCAGGCTCTTACCGTGGCACTGGATGCAGATGTCAACCTTGTCCAGCGTCGTCCCGGCACTGTTCGTGTAAGTCATATTGAAGGTGTGGCCACCGGCTTGCAGGAAGGCCGGATCGGTCGAGGCCACGGTTTGCATGTGGCAGTCAACACAAGTATTGGTGAGCGCAAAGCGGTGGGCGGAACTGGGAATCACCTGGCCGTAGGTCCACCCATTGGCACCCTCGAGCATGTCAGACGCCGGATTGTCGTGCGGACCGAAGCTGGACCCGCCGGCCCAGGTTTGTTGCCCCAGCGGATATTGGACAATGCTGTTGGTGACCGAACCGTTGCGGCTGCGATGGCAATTCATGCAGAGAGCGCCGGCACCGGCGTTCGTGACCACGGTAACGCCATCCGCGAGCGTGACAGTGTAACCAGCGCGCAATTGATGCGGGTTGGAAGCATCGTGCGGATCGTGGCAGCCTTGGCAGGTGAGTGCTTCATAAACGGTGTAGGCGTTGTTGGTGGTGTAGGTGTTGGTGGTGCCCAAAGTCGCTGCGTACTGGGCAAAACCGCCGGGGGTATGACAGCGGGCGCAGGCAGCGCGGCTTGGGCCGGAAGGAGTGCGCGTGGTTCTGGCATGGATGGAATTGTTCCATTCGGCGCTCTTGATATGGCCGGGCAGACTGTCATGGCATTGCGAGCAGGTGCCCGCGCCGTAACTGATGGAGATGGCATTGGTATTTCCCGTTATGCCATGCGAAAACATATGCTGACTGCCGGGACCGTGACAGTTTTCGCATTGGATGTTGGCCAGGCTCTGCAACTCCGCCGGCATGCTGGCCCAGTTGCCATTGGTCAACACGGTCGGGAAAGTCCAGCCGTACAGCGTCGCCATGTCGTCAAAGCCGCCGTTGTTGGCAAAAGAGTTGGTATCGTAGCCATCCACGTGGCAGGCGATGCAGCTCTTGCTGTAGTGGCTGCTGACCAGGCCGTCGATGGCCCGGGTGAAGAACGAGGCATGGGGCGTATTCGTGTAAGTGGGGTAAATGCTGGGCACACCTATGAAACTGCCGCTGTGACAGGCAGCGCAGGCATTAATGCCAAGATAAGTGGCCGCCGTAATGGTGGTGGCGATGTTCGTCGTGGTCGGGACGATGTTCGTCCCACCGCTGCTGGCAGCCGTGGTGATCGTGGCCAGGACGGTGTATTGTCCGACGACATCCGGGCGCAGGAACTTGCGTCCGGCCAATTGAGATACCGGAGCGCCGGCCTGATTATAACGGTCGGCCATCTTGTAGAGAGGCACATTGGTGCCCAGCGGACTGTTGGTTAACACCGCCGCCGAACTCAGAGGTTTGTTGGTGCTGGGCAGCGACCAGGTGACGCTGATGATATTCGAAGGCGCAATAGTGGCGCTCACCATGGCGTCAAGATAGACCGGCTCGCCCAAACCGACTGTGCCAAGGCCGGCGGAGAACTGGGCATTGGTCAGCCCATACGCTGAAATCTCAGTCGGCGTGAGGGGACGCAGGACAACCTGGCCATTCATTGAGAGCGTCGCCGCGTTGACGGTGGCCACGGCCCCGATAAATGCCAATGCCACCGCCGCAAGGCCGGCAAACATTTTCCATGGGAGATTGTGTGTTTTCATAAGTTTTGAATTTTGTCTGGGTTTACGACCACTACCGTCCGTGTCATTTTTTGTTATTCCGCAATTGCGGTTTCGTTCATATCGCCGCCTCGCACAGGGTCCAGCCCGGCACCAATTCCACGCCGGCAACCAGCCGGGCGATGGGCGGCGGATTCAATTTCAGCATCAACGCCCCCGCGCGCCGGGCGATGATTTCATTGCACTTGGAAAGTTCCTGTTCCCGCATCCGGGAATTTTCACGGACAACCGCTTCGAGGTGATCAATGTTATAGAGGTAAACGTTGTCCAGTTCCTCCACGTCCGTTGCGATGTCCCGCGGCACGGCAATGTCCACCAGGACCAGCGGCCGATTCGATCGGGCCGTCAAAATACCGGCGATCTCGTGCTTATGGAGAACCGTCGTCGGGCTGCCGGTGGAACTGACCACAATGTCGGCCTCGGCGATGGCTGCCATGCGTTCGTCAAACGACAGGGCACGTCCGCCGAATTCCGCGGCCAGCATCTGCGCGCGCTCAAGGGAGCGGTTGGCCACCAGCACCGAACGGGCGCCGCGTTTGGCCAGATGGCGGACACAGGCCTCGCCCATTTTGCCCGCACCCAGGATCATCACCGTCTTGTCCGATAAATTCCCGGCAAAAACCTTTTCCGCCAGTTCCACGGCGACACTGCCGACGGAGGTGGCGCCGCGGCCGATGCCCGTGTGCGTGCGGACCTCCTTGGCGACCTGCAACGCGGTTTGAAACCACCGGTTCAGCACCCGGCCGGTCAGCCCGACTTGTTGTGCCGCCTGATAGGCATTCTTGACTTGGCCGGTGATTTCCGTTTCACCAATGACCATTGAATCCAAGCCGCTGGTGACGGAGAACAGATGTTCCACCGCGGCGGCGCCTTCCTTGACATATACATAAGGCGTCACGTCCACCTCGGGACAAAGCTGCTGGAAAATGCGAAACACCCGGCCTTGGACCCAGGCGGACGTCGCGCCATAGACTTCGACGCGATTGCAGGTGGAAAGCAGCACGACTTCATCCAGACCGGCGCCGAGCTTGAGCCGGCATCCGTGGCACGGCAAAAGCGCAGGTCGCACCGCCAGCCTTTCGCGCACTTCCACCGGCGCGGTTTTGTAACTCAAACCTGTGACAAACAGTTTCATGCTGTTGCCCTCCGTGGCGTCAGTCGGGGGTTGAGATGGGAAGTAATGAACGGCATAAAAATCAACAGTGGCGCTTCCCCTGGCGCAGCGCCCGTTTCCGCATCGGTGAGGCTACCACGTCGGCCAGCGTGGTCCGGCCCAGCACGGTTTTGAGCTGCTTCGAGACGCGCTGCCAGACAGTGTGGGTCGGGCAAACACTGCGGGCGGCGCAGTCATCCAGGCCGAGCAGGCAGGGGCCAATCCAGTTCGGTCCCTCCATCGCCTCCACGACTTGGAGCAATGAGATTTCCCCGGCCGGCCGTGCCAGTGCAATGCCGCCCCGGTAGCCGCGCTTGGCGGTCACCAGTCCCTGGTGGGTCAAGTCATTGATGATTCGGGCGAGATAAGGCTTGGAGATGCCCGTGCACTTCGCAATGTCCCGGATCAAATTGCCGTGACCGCTTTGTTCGTCCAGACAGACGAGCGCGTGCACGGCGTAACCGGTGGTCTGCGAGAGGCAAAGCATGAGGTCATAATCTATTAAAATGATAAACGTGTCAACAATTAAGATTATATTATAATCATCTTTTATACTTAGCATTTTATTTTCTATTATCGGCGTCCGCCAACCACGCGCTGGCCGCGCCGCCTCAAGCGCATCTGCCATCTGAAATTGGCCATCTCGAATCAAGCGGAAGCGTGGTGGGGCAACCGAAGAGAATTCGAGGACGAGGATCCGTCTTCGCTGCGCTACGACGCGATAAGCGAGGACGATTCAAGTCAGCCCGCCCTCTGAATCGCTGCCGGTCAATTCACTGGTTGACAGGCACCACGTTTGCGGGTGGGAAACCGTTGAAGTAAGTCGAAGAAGCGTGGCTGTAGGCGCCGATTTGTTCGCTGTAAAGCAGGTCGCCCGGCAAATTTTCCGCCATCGAGACCACGTCGAGCGCGTCGCACGTCGGGCCGAACACCGAGCTTTTGCGGATTTCCTCGTGGTTGTCGCAGGTGACCAGCGGTTTGTCTGGGTTCAACTCCTGCAACGTCTCGTTGGCCTGCGCTGGAAAAAGTGTTTGTCCGCTGCGGTGGGATTGCTCACACTGTTGCCAGATCCGTGTGAAAGACAATGCAATTCAATCCATGGCGCCTGGCCGCCGGCTCGCAGTCAAAAAGGTCTTCTTGGAAGCCCTTTTCGTGGCGGTCATCGGCGCCCTTTTTGCGTTTGGCGCCAACCTGATCTCGCCGCGCGGTCTGGCGCTCACGCGTAACTATTTTCCAGCAGGCATCAACCGCCCGGTGCCGGCGGCAACCGGCGCTGGTTTGCCACGCGACGTTGCAAACACAAATCCCCCGGCGTCTTCTTCTCCCGCTCAACTTCTGGCGGTGCGATTGAAGGAACAGGGATTGCAATGGGTTGATGGCCACCAGGCAGCGCAGCTTTTCCACGATCCGCGTTTCAAGCAGGGGAGCATCGCGTTCATTGATGCCCGCGACGAACCGCACTACCAGGAAGGGCACATCCCCGGGGCTTACGAATTCGACCCCTATCGTCCGGAAAAATACTTTGCCACCGTGCTTCCGGTCTGCCAGGCAGCGGAGCAGATCGTGTTTTATTGCAATGGCGGTGATTGCGACGACAGCGAGTCCGCTGCCATTGCACTCAGGGATGTCGGGATTGCGAACCAGAAACTTTTTGTTTACACGGGAGGGATCACGGAGTGGACCACCAACGGACTGCCAGTCGAGATCGGCGGGCGAAACAGCGGGAACCTGCGCAGCACCAACAAATGAATACCAGCCAATCGTCCTGGAGTCGCATCGCCGCGGACACTTTTGCCGTGCTGGTGAGGTGGTTGTTGGGCGCGGTCTTTCTTTACATGGGCTTGAACAAGGCGTTGCATCCGGTCGAGTTCCTCAAACTGGTGCGGCAATACGACCTGGTGCAAAGTTCCCTGCTGTTGAACTCGATTGCCGCCGCCTTGCCCTGGTTTGAAATATTTTGCGGACTGCTGCTGCTGGCGGGTGTGGCGGTGCGCGGGACGGCTGTGATGCTGATCGTGATGCTGGTGCCGTTCACGGTGCTGGTGTTCCGGCGCGCCCTGGCCATCCAGTCGGCGCAGGCCATCCCGTTCTGCGCGGTGAAATTCGATTGTGGTTGCGGCACCGGCGAAGTTTTCATCTGTCGCAAGCTGCTGGAGAACTTTCTTTTTATTGTGTTCTCAGGCTGGTTGCTGGCCGGATACGGACGAAAACTTTGTGTCCGCCACACCCTGATGTCGTGCGCTGCCAAAACCAGCC
>OCZT010003463.1_pt1 | contig 16074 bp, 12 predicted proteins | sample 1539031 | NCBI WGS metagenome assembly OCZT01 (sample SAMEA3539308, study PRJEB22396) | soil metagenome | biome: tundra; feature: field; material: soil | place: USA | collected 2010-05 | depth 0.15 m | reverse complement strand
CGCCATGGAAACGGTATTTCCAACGCCAGAGTTTCGATCCATTCGGGTGGACGACTAGGAATAAGCCGTGGCCGTCGGTTAGGTGATAGGGTTTGGCCGCGGGCTGAGCCGACCTGATTTTCAAATCCGTGAGGGCCATGGGAAGCATCCTTGGGGATACGATCACTCGAGCCCCTGCAGTATCCCCATTCTTGGGTTGAAAATGTGGGGATATGGCAGTAGATTGTATCCCCAATTTCGCTTGGCTCTTATCGTACCACACTGGACACGCCGGAACGAGCATATTATTTAGAATGAGTCGATTGTGTGGTTGGAGGAGTGAACTTCCTTGGACTCTAGTGAACCCCTCTAAACTGCTTTAGATTCGACTTTTGGCTGCCCCCCAGGGATTCGAACCCCGATATGCCGCTCCAGAGGCGGCTGTCCTACCATTGAACGAGGGGGCAACAAGAGAAAGGCTCATTCGATTCTTGCGGCCTGACTCGCCCGGGCCACGGCCGGGCGCCGGGCACCAAAACCAACTTTTCCATCATAAGGGGATTGAGTGGTTGGGTCAAACCAGGAGATGGCCGGGGTTCTGACAGCCTCCAAACCGACCGCCGACTCGGGCATGCCAGGCACATAAAAGCGCGGGCAGGGATGCAACGCAGCAACGGCCGAACCGCCTCACAGATGAGAAGCACTAGCGAGGCGAACAATAGGGAAATATATACCCCCTGGGGGGTATAGGGGGGGACCCCTTGGGGGTACAGACCGAGAACCCCCGGTTGCATCCATCCCTTACTGAAGGTTCCAGCACGATTCTTGAGTCATTCTCTATTCTCCCATTTTTTGGCATAATTCTACGCAAACGATTCACCGTGGCCATGGCTTTGAGCCATTGATGCATCTCTCTTTCTGGCTTTGACTTATGAGGAAGCGTTGAGCTCGCCGGACGGTGTCAAATTGACGCTATCTTGATGTAGAATCAGGCCTGAGAATGGAATTGCTGCTCAATCTCGCATGGCTGATGCTGGCTACGGCAATCATTGCTTTGTGGCTTCTCTGCGCTCCGCGAGGCGGGGTGAGCCGACCACAGCAGTTTCTGGCGCTGGCGGTTCTCAGCCTTATTCTCTTTCCTGTCATTTCGATCACCGACGACCTGCTGGCAGCGCAGAATCCTGCGGAAGCCGACTGCTGTCTTCGCAAGGATCACGTGGTTTCCAGCGCGCATTCTGTTCTTCCCGCATTGGGTTCGCTACCTGAGCGCTGTTTTGCTGGACCCACATTCAGTTTTCTGCGTTCTGCCGCGCCGTGCGGGCTCTCGGTCCGCGCGGTGGATCACCCTGGCCTGTCAGAGGTTCAAAACCGCCCCCCGCCCACAGCCTGATTTATACTTCCGCTCACAGTTCTTTCCGCCTTTCCCCTTCCCTTGCCCGCCGCGCGGACTGCGGCGCAAAGGTCATTTATGAAGCAATACTTCTCTTCTCTGGCTGTTCCGGCGTTGGCTGTGGCGTTTGTGCTTGCGCCGTGCCTTGCCTTGGGTCAGCAAAGCCTCACCTGGGACCAGGTGAAGGCGAAGTTCGAGTCCGCCAACCCTACGCTGAGGGCGGACGCAATCAACGTCCAGGAGGTGAAGGCGCAGGAGATTACTGCGTTTCTACGGCCGAATCCGCAGGTTGGCCTTTCTAGCGATGGATTCCAGATTGCGCCGCACAATACACCTGGGCTGGGAGAGCACTGGCAGCCGCTGACAGGAACGCAACTGGTGCCGAGCATCAACTACCTGCATGAGCGGCAACGCAAGCGGGAGTTGCGGCTGGAGAGCGCCAAGGAAGGCACGCAGATTGCGGGGTCGCAACACGAAGACCTGGAGCGAAATCTTCTTTTCGATCTCAGGTCGGCGTTCATCCAGACGCTGCAGGCAAAGGCTGTGCTGGCGCTGACCCGCGCGGAACTGGCGTACTACGACCACATTATCGAGATAAGCCAGGCGCGATACAAGGCTGGGGACCTGGCGCGGATCGACCTGGACAGGATTGAGTTGCAGCGGGTGCAGTACGAATCGGACTTGCAGACGGCCGAGGTAAGTCTGCGCACCGCAAAGATTCAGCTTTTGCAGTTACTCGACGACAGAACTCCGGTAGACCAGTTCGACGCGGAAGGGCCGTTCGAATTTTCGCCGGAGTTACAGCCGCTGGAGAGCTTTCGGCAGATTGGGCTCGACAACCGGCCGGACTTGAAGGCGGCGCTTACGGCGATGCAACAGGCGGATACGAACCACAAACTGGCGATCGCGAATGGGTCGACCGATCCAACTTTCGGTACGTGGTACTCGTATAACCCCGCATTTAACAACCCGTTCGGGCGCTATACGATTGGTGCAAGCGTCAATATTCCGCTTCGTGTTTTCGATCGCAACCAGGGCGAAAAGCAGAGGACGCAACTGGATATGGGCCGCAACAAAGAGGTGACGGAGGCGGTGCGGGCCCAGGTCTTCAGCGATGTGGATTCGGCATATGCGCAGGTAAGCAGCAGTTTGATTCTGCTTCGGCCATACAAGGAAAAGTACCTGGCGCAAGCGGTGAGGGTGAGAGAGACCGTGACCTATGCCTACCAGAACGGCGGCGCATCCCTGATGGATTTTCTAAATGCGCAGAGCGACTACCGGACAGTTCAACTGGCATACCTGCAATTGGTCGGTTCATATCTGACGGCTGCGGGGCAACTGAATCTTGCTGTGGGGCGCGAGGTGATTCAATGAGGTCGAAGTCATTCATGAAGCGGCTCGGAGTTTTGGGTGAGGTTCGCGGTGAGGGTTCTTCCGGGGCTGAAGCCCTGAACTGCCAGCCCCGGCCTAACGCCCGAACTCGTTTTTCCGCAGCCGGCAAAGCCGGGCTAGTGATGACGTGTGTTGCGGCGTTGGGCTTCGTGGTCACGGGGTGCAAGGGCAGGGATCAGGGCGATGGCGCGCCGCCGGCGGCACGGGTGGTGGAAGTGAATGACATGAGCCTGATTACCATCGACAGCAAGGATGTGGGCAAGTTTCCGCTGGCGGCCGCTGGTCAGGTTGAGTCCGCGGCGGAGTTGAATGCGACGGGGACGGTGTTCCCGGATATTGCGCGCGAGGTGCCGGTGATTTCGATGGCCAACGGGCGCGTGGTGGATATCAAGGCTCGGCTGGACGACAACGTGAAGAAGGGTCAATTGCTGCTGAAGGTGCAAAGCCCGGATATCACGAACGCATTCGACGCTTATCTGAAGGCCGTGAACGACGAGCAATTGGCCAACAAGGCTTTCGTTCGTGCCGACGACTTGTACAAGCATGGAGCCATTTCGCAGGCCATGCTGGAACAGGCGGAGGATACGGAGAAGGACGCCAAGGCTGACCTTACGGCGGCGGAGGAACAGTTGACGACGCTTGGGGTGGACAAGAACCACCCCAGCAGCGTTGTGAGTGTTTATGCGCCCATCTCCGGCGTGATTGTGACGCAAAACGTCACGAACGCGGCGGCCGCGGGCGTGAGCTTGTCGGGTTCGGCAACCGCTTTTACGATTGCCGACCTGTCCACGATTTGGATTGTCTGCGACGTATATGAGAACGACATTTCAAAACTGCAACTGGGACAGGAAGCGAAGATCAAGATCAACGCTTTTCCGGACCGGCCGTTGACAGGGCGTATCAGCGACATCGGCCCAATACTCGATCCTTCGTTGCGGACTGCCAAAGTGCGCATCGAGGTTCCGAACCCGGGGTTTCTGAAGCTGGGCATGTTCGGTACCACAACGTTTACCGGCCGCTCGAAGGAGAAGCACGCGGTGGTGCCCGCGGACGCCGTTCTTCACCTGCACGACCGCGACTGGGTGTTTCTGCCCGCGGGCGGCAACCAGTTTAAGCGCGTGGAAGTTCATGCCGGCAGGATGGCGGACGGCAACCGGCAGGAGATTCTTTCCGGGATTCAACCCGGCCAGCAGGTAGTGACCAACGCGCTGCTACTTGAGACCGGGGGGAACCAATAGATGATTCGTGCGCTGGTCGATTTCGCGCTCAGAAGCCGTTGGCTGGTGCTCGGCGGCGTGGTGGTGCTCACCGCATGGGGCGTGATTTCTTTCCGCGCTCTGCCTATCGAGGCATACCCGGATGTGGCGAACAACTACGTGCAGATCATCACGCAGTGGCCGGGCCGGAGCGCGGAAGAGATTGAGCGCCAGGTGACGGTGCCGGTTGAGATCCAGATGGCGGGCATCCCGCGCCTGACGCATTTGCGGTCTACCACGCTGGCCGGCTTGTCGAGTCTGATGCTGATCTTCGACGACGACTCGAAAAGCGACATGAACCGAGAGCACGTGCTGGAACGGCTCAGCCAGGTGAGCCTTCCGGCAAATCTTGTTCCGCAGATGGGCACCGACTGGAGCCCGGTGGGGCAAATCTACTGGTACACGCTTGAGAGCACCAACCCTTCTTACGACGTAATGGAGAAGAAGTCGCTCGAAGACTGGACGCTGGAGAAGTCGTTCAAGAGCGTGCAGGGTGTAGTGGATGTTTCGAGCTTTGGCGGACCCACGAAGGAGTACCAGATCAAGATTGATCCGGAGAAGCTGGTCTCCTATGGGCTGTCGATTGCGCAGGTCGAACAGCAGATTGCCAACAACAACACCAATGGTGGCGGCAGCTTTATCGAACAAGGGACGCAGCAGGTCAATGTGCAATCGCTGGGACTTTACACCAGCGTGCAGGATATCGAAAACACTGTTGTCAAAAGCTCGAACGGCGCGGCGGTTCGCGTAAAGGACATTGGCACGGTGGAGCAGGGGCCCAAGATTCGACTGGGCCAGATTGGGCGTGCGATGCGCCGGGCCGACGGCACGATCGTCGACAATCCCGACACGGTTGAAGGTATTGTGCTGCTGCAGAAAGGCGATGACTCGGACCCGGTGCTCGAAGGCATCCACGCCAAGGTGAAGGATCTTAACGAGCGCATTCTGCCCAAGGGCGTTAAAGTCGTGCCCTTCCTCGACCGCTCCGATCTGGTGAAGTACACGGTGGAAACAGTGGAGCGCAACCTCACAGAGGGAATGCTGCTGGTCACCGTGATTTTGTTTCTATTCCTGGGCAACGTGCGGGGCGCCATCATTGTTGCGCTGACCATTCCGTTTGCGCTGCTGTTCGCCTCGATTTGCCTGGACCTGAGCCACATTCCCGCCAACCTGCTTTCGCTGGGTGCGCTGGACTTCGGGATGGTGGTTGACGGGTCGGTGATCATGATCGAGAACATGGTGCGTCACCTGGCCCTGAAGGACGACACGCGGACCGCGGCGCAGAAGATTCGCGATGCCGCACACGAAGTACTGCGGCCAGTCTTTTTTGCGCGCGGCATTATCATCACTTCTTACCTGCCCATCTTCACCCTCCAGGCGGTTGAGGGCAGGCTCTTCAAACCGATGGCCTGGACAGTTTGTTTTGCGTTGCTGGGCGCGCTGGTCTTCGCCATCGGTGTGGCCCCGGTGATGGCGAGTTTTCTGTTCCGCAAGGGCGCGAAGGAGTGGCACAATCCGATCATGCTGTGGCTCACTCGCCACTATCGCACCGCGGTTCGTACGGCCATTTTGTATCGCAAGGCTACGCTCACCATCGCCACGGCTCTGTTCGCGATCGCCATTTACCTCGCGTTCGGCGGGCCGGTGGGCTCTGAGTTTCTGCCTCATCTCGACGAGGGCTCGATCTGGGTGCGCGGCACTCTTCCGCCCAGTGAAGGTCCCACCGCCAGCATCAACTTTACGGACAAGGCGCGCGTAGTGATGGCCTCATTCCCTGAGGTAACACAAGTGGTGAGCCAAACCGGACGGCCTGACGACGGCACCGACACTGCCGGTTTTTTCAACACGGAATACTTCGTCGATTTGAAGCGCAAGGAACAGTGGCGGCCGGTATTCCGACAGGATAAGGAAGAACTGATTGCCGCGATAGACAAGGAACTCTCCAAATTCCCCGGAGTGATATGGAATTACTCCCAGCCGATTTCAGACAATATGGAGGAGGCTGTCTCTGGCGTGAAGGGCGAGTTGGCTGTGAAACTCTACGGCGACAACCTCCGTACTCTTGAAAAGAAGGCGGAGGAGATACAAGCCCAGATGCAAACTGTAAAGGGCGTCGAGGACCTGGGCATCTTCCGCATCGTGGGCCAGCCTAACCTGAATCTCAGGGTCGATCGGACCGCGGCAGCACACTGGGGCATCAACGTTGCAGACATTCAAGACGCCGTGCAGACCGCCGCCGGCGCCAACGCCGTAACCCAGGTGCAGAAGGGCGAAGCCCGCTACGATGTGGCCGTGCGGTATCAGAAACAGTATCGCGATACACGCGAGACTATCGAGAACATCCGCCTTCTATCACCGACGGGCGAGCGTGTTTCCCTGGCCCAACTTACAACGATATCGACGGACGACGGCGCGGAGGAGATCAACCGCGAGGGCGGCCAGCGCTACATCGCAATCAAGTACTCCGTGCGCGGCCGCGACCTGGGCTCGACTGTCGAAGATGCGATCGGCAGAGTGGAGCACAATGTGGCGCTTCCGGCCGGCTATCACCTGGAATGGGCCGGCGAATACGCCAGCCAGAAGAGGGCCAACCAGCGCATGGCAATTATTGTTCCGATTACAGTGCTGGCGATATTCCTCATCTTGTACACCATGTTTCGCTCGTTCAAGTGGGCGATGCTGATTCTGGTTAGCGTTGTGATGGCTTCGATCGGCGGGCCGCTTGCGCTGTTCCTGACACACACGAATTTCTCAGTCTCCTCGGCGGTCGGCTTTCTGGCGCTGTTCGGTGTTTCAGTAGAAACCGGCGTAATCATGATCGAGTTCATCAATCAATTGCGGGCGCGGCGGAAAGGCATGGAAGAATCGAGCGAGCAGCATATTGTTGAAGCAGCCGTGGAAGGCGCAGTGCTGCGGTTGCGGCCGGTGATGATGACCATGCTTGTGGCTACGCTTGGGCTATTACCCGCGGCCCTGAGCCATGCGATCGGATCGGACTCGCAAAGGCCTTTCGCAATTGTTATTGTGGGCGGATTGATTGCGAACCTGATTATTGGGGTGTTCCTGCTGCCGACCCTTTATGTTTGGATGGCGAGCGAGGACGATATTCTGCCGGCTAGCGAGGCTACCGAGGAGTTTTGAGGCTGGGGTCCGGCGGATGATGACCTCGGTGCCTTTGCTGTCAAGCCGGACGGGCAATTCAATGCGGGCCTCGCGCGGGCGGACGGGACGCTGGAGGCGGGCGTGGAAGTAAAGAAAGAGTTGCCGCGCATGGCTGGGGACTTGCAATGGAGTCCGCTGGGCAAGACGTGACGACATTCGGTGTGCATGGGGTCCCTTCGGGTGACAGGCTGTGACACTACCCCTCCCCCACCCGCCAGGGTGGTTTGGGGCAAATTGTCTGTTTTCAACATGTTGGAGGCAGGGTTCTACCGTAAGTAGTTTTTTTGAGGAACCTGGAAGCCAAGTTCCTGGAAACGGCGAACTTGCACGGACTGATGTGCGCGATGGAGTCGGGCGCGACGCCGCGGGCCTGCGCAGAGAACACAACTATTACAGACAGGTTAGCAAATTAAGAGATACAACCGGCAAATAGGCTGTGAGTGGAAGGCGCTGATTATAAGGGAGATACGTTAAAGACAGGTGGGATGAGACTTGACAGGTTGCGGCGATTCGGGAACTGCTGTAAGGCCGTGTGGCTCTGCTCGCCTTTTGCAGAGGTTGAAACCCCCGCCTCCCTCCGGACCGAGTTCTTCCGCAATCTATGAGATTGTGTTCCGACACCCCTCGCGGCGAGCGGAGTTTGAGGCGGGCCCTATTCTTCGCGGAGCACTTCGAGTGGGCGCAGGCCTAGGATGCGGAAGCTGGCGATCCAGCCTGTAGCGGTGGCGAGGACTGCCGTGCCGACCAAAGCGACCATCGTCGCGCGCCAGTCTATGTGAAATCCGACTTCGAGTTTGCGCAAGAGGACCCGCGTAAGCACGTTGGCAAAGACCACGCCTACCGAGCCTGCAAGCAGGCCAAGTACGCTGAACTCTACGCTGAAGGTGCGAACGATTCTCATCCGCGTGGCGCCCAGGGTCTTGAGCACTACCGCCTCCTGCATGCGACGGAAGCGCGTGCTGGCGATGCTGGAGGCCAGGATTGTGAGTCCGGCGAAGATGGAGAAGCCGGCAAGAAAACGGACCACAAAAGTGATCTGATCGACGACGCTCTCAATCCTGACCAGCACATCGGCGAGATTGATGACCGTGACGGTGGGATACGCAACGAACAGACCCCGCTCCATGGCCGCAACCTGTTTGGGGTCGATGTGTGCGCCACCATACCAGGTTGCGAGTTCGTCCTTGAGCTGCCCTGATGGAAGAACAAATGGGACGCGCGCGCCGAGGTGTTCGCCGTCAGCCCGGTAAATGGCGGCGATTTTCAGCCCACGCACTGTGCCTCCGACTTCCAACTCGACCGCGGATCCTACGCCGAGGTGGAGGCGCTGTGCCACGCCATCGCCGATGGCAAGCTGAGCCGCATCGGCGCTAGTCCACCACTTGCCTTGCGTGATCTTGTCGCCAGCGGGAGGCGTGTCAGACCATGTTAGCTCTGCGTTCTCGAGCATGCGGCGCGGGAAGTGTTGCTGCTTCAATTGGTCAAGAGGCTTGCCGTTGAGAGAAACGAACCGGCCCTGAACGATGGGCATCAGGTCGAGCGCCTGGGTGACGCCGGGCTGGTGCTGAAAGAAGTCCTTCACTCCTGCGACTTCGTCGGTGGTCACATCGATGAGGAAGACGTTGGGAAGCTTGGGCGACGCGGTCTCGCGGAGGTCGCGCAGCAGCGTGGATTGCATCAGGTAGACAGCGAGGATGAGCATGACGCCGGTTCCCAATGCGGCCAGCACTGCGGCTGATTGGTTGCCTGGCCGGTAGAGATTGGCCAGTCCGTGGCGCAGAAATGACGGCAGGCGCAGGCGGACGCGGTTGAGCAGGAAGCGCAGAGTTCGCAGCGCGACAAATGCGAGAAGCAGGAGGACCAGCAGAGCCGCGGCAAACAGGACAGCAAACCAGGTGCCTACTTTGGCCGAGTCAGAAAGCGCCCAGGCGATGGCGCCAAGAGCCAGCACGACAAGGGCCGCGATGCCAAGTTGCAGCCGTCGCGCCCACCAGTTCGCAAGCCATGCTCTCAAACCCTGCGGCCCCTGTTCAACCAACCGGCGCAACACCAGTACCGGGCGCACTGCGCGCACATCGAGCAGCGGCGGCAGGCAGAAGAGGAGCGTGGTGAGGAGGCCGATTCCGAGACCGGCGGCGATGGAGCGCAAGGGAAATTCGAGAGTGGTATGGACCGGAAGCAGCTTGCCGAAGACTGCGGGCAGCGCGGCCATTACGCCCAGGCCAGCAGCTACGCCGAGTATTCCTCCCGCCAAGCCCAAACCCAGGGTCTGCAACAGAAAAATGCGCAGCAAATCACTGGAGCCTGCTCCGAGAGCTTTGAGAATGGCCAGCATGTCCATACGCTGCTCGAGATGGGCATGCATGGCCATGGCCACGCCGATGGCCCCGAGCACCATGGCAACCAGGCAGATGAGACTGAGAATCGCGGTGGCGTTGTCGAGGCCCTGGCTGAGCGCGGGATTGCCCTCGCGAAAGTCCATCACCTGGGCGTCAGGCAACGCGCTTTCCACCTGCTTGCGCATGGCCACGGAATCAGATTTTGGCAGCAGCTTCATCAGCAAACGGTGGCTGGCGCGACTACTCAGATCTAGAAGCTCCGTCCGGTCGAGGGCGGCGCGCGAGATCATGACGCGGGGGCCCATGCCTGCTCCGGCACTGATGCGGTCGGGTTCCTGCTTGAGGACGGCGGTGATTTTGAAGTTGCGGCCACCGAGGCGCAGCGTCTGGCCGACCTGTGTCTTGAGACGGATGAGAAACTCTTCGGCCACTACCGCCGAATCGCCGTCAAGCGCCTGCTTGAGGCTCATCGCGGGTTCCAACTCCGCAGTGCCGTAATAGGGATACTCGGAGGGGTCGACAGCCTTGAGCGCAACCAGCAACGGCACTGGGTCCGGGGGGACGGAGGCCATGGAAACGGTTTCGGTAACCCAAGTGGTGCGAGTTCCCTGCCCGGCCAGAGCGCGCAGCTTGTTTTCATCTTCAGCGGTCGGCTGGCGAAAGATGCGGGCGCTGAGGTCGGCGGCCATGAGCGAACGTGACTCCAGACCGAGGGTTCGCCGGAAGCTTTCGCTGAAGCCACGGACGCCTACCAGCGCGGCTACGCCAATCGCGACTGAGAGGACGACAAAACCGAACTTGCCGGGCGCGGATTTGAGGTCTCGCCAAGCTATGGCCTCTGCGCGTTTCCAACTCAATGCCCGCTTAGCCATTCTTCTCCTCGTTTTGGACAAGAGCTGGGGCGGAGCCCGGAAGGGTATCTTCAACGACCATTCCGTCCTTGAGGACGATCTTGCGGTCGGCGCGGCTGGCTACTTCGGGGTCGTGGGTGACCAGGACGAGCGTGGTGCCTGCGCGGCGGTTGCGTTCCAGCAGGAGGTCGAGGACGAGGCGGCCGTTGGCGGAGTCGAGGTTGCCAGTGGGCTCGTCGGCCATGACGATGGGCGGCTCGACGACAAAGGCGCGCGCCAGGGCTACGCGCTGTTGTTCGCCGCCGGAAAGCTGGACGGGGTAGTGGTCTGTGCGCTCTGAAAGGCCCACTTCATCGAGAAGTTGCCGCGCCTGCTTGAGGCCGCTACCTTCGACGTTCAGTTCATAAGGCAGGAGGACATTTTCCAGGGCGGTGAGGGTGGCGATGAGTTGGTAGGACTGGAAGACGAAGCCGATTTTGCGGCCGCGGACGGTGGCAAGTTCGGCCTCGGCAAGGTTGTGGATGGGCACGCCGTCGAGCCAGATTTCGCCGGAGCTCGGGGTGTCGAGGCCGGCAAGCAGGCCCAGCAGCGTGCTTTTGCCGCTGCCGCTGGCGCCTACGATGGCGACGAACTGGCCGGCGGGAATGGTGAGAGAGATGCCTTTCAGGATCTCAGTGCGCCTCGCGCCGTTTTGAATCCACTTCTTCGCGTCCCGAACTTCTATCACTGGCTTGTCTCCTGGTACTGGGCTTGCAGCTGCTGCTTGCCCGTGAATGCGCTGAATACCCGGGCCTAAAGGCCCCCTGTGAATTCGCTCTCATTCCGGGGGCTGAAGCCCCCGGCTCCCTCCGGGATTCGCGATCCACGAGCGTCTCGTCGGGCCATGTCCCAAGGCCCGCGCAGATACACTGTTGATGTGGACGTACGCCGCACGTTTATCGTTTCGCTCCTGTTTCTATTGCCGGCTGGCGCCCTGGTGGCGGCGGACCGGCCGTTGCTGGTTTGCTATGGCGACAGCATTACTGCCGGCTATGGCTTGCAGAGCGGGCAAGCTTACACGGACGCTTTGCAGCACGATCTTGACGCCCGCGGATTCCACTACAGAGTAGTCAACGAGGGCACCAGCGGCGCTACAACCAAAGACGCGGTCGCCAGGCTTCGATCGATCGTGGCGCTGCATCCCGAGGTGGTTATCGTTGAGTTCGGCGGCAACGACGGGCTGCGCGGGCTGCCTCCGGAGCAGACGCGGCGGAATCTCGATACTGTGCTGACTGCGCTTGAGAATGCGCACGTCAAGATTCTGCTCGCAGGAATTACCTTGCCTCCCAACTACGGCCGGGAGTACATCGACCAATTCGATCAGGTGTTCAGGGATATGGCGGCTAAACATCATGTTGCCTTTGTGCCGATGATCTACAAGGACCTGGTGCATGTGCCGGGCACGATTCAAGAAGACGGGATTCATCCGACGGCGAAGGGGTCTGAGATTCTGGCGAAGACGCTGTTGCCGGCGCTGACGCCTTTGCTTCGCAAGGGCAAGTGAACAGTGGACAGTCACTGCGGTTTGGTGCATCGACTGCTTTTGCAACTTGGCGCAGGTTCGGTGGATTCCCACTCTTTCTGCAGAAAGAAGCGGAAAGGACAGGGCACGGAGCCGTGCTGCTGGTCTCTGGTTGCATATCTCTCAGCAATGAGTTTTTTACTGTTCACTGTCAACTGCCTTTACCCCATTACCACCACAGGTTGAAAGAGTGTTCCTGCTACTCGCTTGGCGATTCCTACCAGTTCTGCCTGGCTGGCGAATACTTTTACCATGGGCGCATTCGAGAACTCCGGCAGGTTGGCTTGCGCGCCGTTGCGAAGACGGCCCAGGGCTGCGGCGTCGCCCGTCACAGAGGGCATTTCCGGCAGCAGGCTGCGGGGATGGACGCACTGCGAATCCAGCGCTTCGATGTTGCCTGCCAATGGATATAGTTCCTCCAGCGTGTGCGCCTCTGAAAGCGTGAAGACTCCGGCTTGTGTGCGGCGCAAGCTGCTCAAATGGGCTCCGCAGCCAAGGTCGTTGCCTAGTTCGTGAGCCACAGAGCGGACATAGCCTCCGGCGCTGATGCTCATCTGAAAACTGGCTTCGCAGCCATTGAGCGCAGTGATCTCGAAGAGTGAAATGCGGATTGTGGCAGGGGCCAGTTCCACCGGCTTGCCTTCGCGGGCGAGCCTGTAGGCCGGCTTGCCGGCGATTTTCTTTGCGGAGTAAGGCGGCGGCATCTGGTCCATCTGGCCGTGAAAGCGGGCGGCGGCGGCGCGCACCTGTTCGAATGCCAGGGTCGGATTTGAGTCGGCGCAGGCGGGTTCGCCTTCGGCGTCAAATGTGTCGGTTGCAAAGCCGAAGTGAATGGTGCCTGAATAGCTCTTCTCTGCCGCGGAGAAATACTGTGCGAGACGGGTGAACTTGCCTAGAAGCAGCGGGAGCACGCCGGTGGCCATGGGATCCAGCGTGCCCAGGTGGCCAATGGAGCGCTCGCCGGTGATTTTCCGCAGCTTTGCTACCACGTCGTGGCTGGTAATGCCGCCCGGCTTGTCGATTACCAGAAGTCCGTTCACTTATCTACTGTAGCCGAGTCATGCGGCGGGTCATATTCCGCCGGTGCCCGCATTCCGCACGAGGGACAGGAACTCGGAGCGGGTTTCCTTCTGGCGGAAACAGCCGACCATGGCGGAAGTGACCGTTGAGGAGTTCTGCTTTTCGATGCCGCGCATCATCATGCAGAGGTGGCGCGCCTCAATCACTACGCCTACGCCTTGCGGTTCAATGGCATGTTGAATTGTTTCGGCAATCTGGCGGGTAAGGCGCTCCTGCACCTGGAGGCGGCGCGCAAAGACCTCAACGAGGCGTGGAATCTTGCTGAGGCCGATGACCTTTCCTTTGGGGATGTAGGCCACGTGGACGCGGCCGAAAAATGGCAACATATGATGCTCGCAAAGGGAGAACATCTCGATGTCCTTGACGATGACCATTTCATCGTAATCGACGTCGAACATTGCTCCGCGCAGGATTTGTGTGGGGTTCTCATCGTAGCCCTTGGTGAGGAAGCCGAGGGACTTCTCCATGCGGGCGGGGGTTGCGAGCAGGCCGTCGCGGCCGGGGTCCTCGCCGAGACGGCTCAGGATTTCGCGAAGCATCTCCTGGGTGCTGAATTCGCTCAGCCCTTCATCAATTCCTGCAGCCCGGTGAACGGGCTTGCTTACGGCAATCGGCTGCGCCATGGTCCTCATCCTCTCGCCCTGGGGAGTGGGGCGAACATCATCGCTCGTCAACGTTGTGCCCAATTCCGCGGAGCATCGTAAGCTCACGCGCTAAAGCATTGAAAGAAGTTGTTCTCTGTTTCTTCTACGCGCACGTACTCCAGTTCACCGGCCGGGAGTGCGTCTTTCAGCAACTCAAATACTGCTCTACAAAGATTCTCCGTCGTCGGGACTCGATTCACAAAGAGGGGGTCGAGATTCAGGTTGGTGTGGTCAAATCGGTTGATGACCCGGGAGTGCACCGCCTCGTCCAGGGCCACCATGTCAACTACCATGCCGGTCTCAGGATTTATGTGGCCACCGGTGAGGACTTCTACAACGTAGTTGTGCCCGTGACCGCGTGGATTGTTGCATTTGCCGTAGGTGGTGCGGTTTTCTTCCGCGGAGAGATCATCGGCGTGCAGCCGGTGGCTGGCGCTCAGCAAATAACGGCGGCCGAAGTATGCCTTCATGCTTCACCTTGGAATTCAGCAAAGATCTCCGGGGTTTCGTAGATTCGCACATTGGTCAATCGTGCTCCTGCAGCCGCGGTTACGGCCGGTTCCAGGCGCCTCCAAACAGCGACGGCGATGTTCTCGGTGGTGGGTATTGTTGCCGTGGACTCGGACTCCGCAAATTCGGGAACATCGAGGTTCAGATGACGATGATCGTAGGCGTCCAGCACCTCCCGCTCGATGACCGTCTTTAACCACTTCAAATCGACAACAAAACCGGTGACCGGATCGGGCTCACCCGCCACTGTCACCTCAAGCGTGTAGTTGTGGCCGTGCCCGTTTCGATTCGAGCATCGCCCGAAGACCTTCTGGTTCTTCTCTGCCGGCCAAGCGGGGTTCCAATAGTAGTGGGAAGCGGAAAACGTGGCCCGCCGCGTAAGGAAAACCATTCTTATGCCTCACTTGAAGAGATGCCGCAGCCATGGTTGAGGTTTCACGTAATGGAGTGTCGATTTCACTGCGTCAAAACGGCCAAGAACCCGTTGCGCCTGGAGCTCTGCTGCCATGCCTTTTGTTTCAAGGCGCGTAGCTTCTGCCTTTCCAGCTTACCTGTTTCAGAATCCGGTGCTGGAACCAACTTCTGTAAAGCAGCACCGCAAACAGCGGGAGGCCGAGCGGTGAAATTGCGCAGTCCAGAAATGGAAAGTTGGACTTGGCTACCCGGCCGTAAAACCGGAAAAGGTTGCGTGCCCACAACAGGGCCAGCACCCAACCAGCACCCAGCCACTGGAGCGAATGCGCGGCAAAACGCGCATTCCACAACCAGATGGCCAGCACCGGCAAGCCTGCGAGAAGAAAGATGTCCAGGACCCGCCATACCGCGAGCGCCAGGGTGTTGTCAAAGAGCAGCGCCAGATTCTTGGTCCAGCCCTCCATCATGGCGGCCGTGGAACGGTACATGCGCGTGGAGACTGCGTCGTCAGCGTAGCGGAATCGCAGGCCTACGCGGCGGCGCTTGGCTAGAAAGGCAAGTTCGACGTCTTCGAGGACCTTGTCTGCAACGCTAGGGTGGCCTCCGAATCGCCGGTAAGCTTCGCGTTCGACGAGAAGAAACTGGCCGTTGGCCGCGGCGATTCGCTGGCTGGGGTCCGAGACTTTGGCCGGCGGATAGGATATGGCCAGTTCGCAGAAGACCAGCGGCATGAGCGAGCGCTGGACCAGGCCGCTGACGATCTGGCGCGGCGAATAGCTCAACATGCCCACCTTGTGCTTTGTGGCCTCGTGCAGGGCGCGGTGCAGGTTTCCGGGTTCGTGGACGGTGTCCGCGTCTGTGAAAAGGAGCCAGCGCCCGCGCGCCCGCCTGGCCGCCGTCCAGATGGCGTTGGCCTTGCCTGTCCATCCGTGCTCGAGTTTGGCAGCGTCGAGCACTGTGACGCCGGGAAAGCTCAGGGCAATCTCGCGGGTCCGGTCGTTCGAGTGGTCGTCGACAACGATCAATTCCCAATCCTTGCCGAGCTTGAAGATCTCCTCCGATTGGGCGACCAGGGAATTCAGGCAGGCGCCCAGGCAGTCTTCCTCGTTGCGGGCTGGAACAATGACGGTAAGCTCAATCAGCTCTTCCGGTTCCGGCTGATCGTAGACAGTTCCCGGGACAGCGGCCCAAAGCGCCGAAAGCTCCGTTGGCTGGCCCGGTTCATCGGAAAGGCCGAGAACCGGCCGCCACTGTTGCGCCGCCGGAGCCTGGTTCCCTTCTGGCTTGTCACTCCCCATAGCTTCCTGCCCTTTCGCTAAGTATTATGAGTATGTGCGCTTCCCTCGCTTACTCACACTCATGGTTTTGCTGCCGTTGACCCTCACCCCGGGCTGCAACCGCGGTGCGCATCCGGCCCAGATGAACAAGCCGGCCCCTGATTTCACGGTCTCCGACGGCGGCCCAAAGCGCCGAAAGCTCCGTTGGCTGGCCCGGTT
>OCZT010003460.1_pt1 | contig 16081 bp, 7 predicted proteins | sample 1539031 | NCBI WGS metagenome assembly OCZT01 (sample SAMEA3539308, study PRJEB22396) | soil metagenome | biome: tundra; feature: field; material: soil | place: USA | collected 2010-05 | depth 0.15 m | reverse complement strand
CCCGGTGGCTGGTCGTCAGCTTTTCCAGCGACTGGCTGTTTCCGCCCGACCAATCCCGCGACATTGTGAATGCGCTGATCGCCAACACCGCGCCGGTCAGTTATTGCGATGTGCGAAGCACCTGCGGCCATGATGCTTTCCTGCTGCCCAATGACCTGGCCATCTATGGCGAGATGATGCGGGCGTTCCTCGACCAACTCAGCCCCGCGGCCAAGGCACCGGCCCCCGTGAAGGACGAGGCGCACGGCCCCACCAGCATTTTCCACCAGCACCGGCTCGATTATGAGCGCATCGCGGAACTGATCCCGGCCGGCGCCAGTGTGCTCGATCTCGGCTGCGGCTCCGGCACGTTCCTGGCCGGGCTGCGGGAGACCAACCATCGACGCCTGGTGGGCGTGGAGTTAGATGAGCAGAAAATCCTCACCGGCATCAGCCGCGGCCTGGATATCATCCAGGCGGACTTGAACCAGGGCCTCGGCGCCTTTGCCACCGACGAGTTTGACTGTGTGGTATTGTCCAAAACCCTGCAAACGGTGCAGGACGTTGAGCGCGTGCTGACCGAGATGGTCCGCATCGGCCGGACCTGCATAGTCAGCATTCCGAACTTCGGATACCACCAGCTCCGACATATGTTGGCGGAAACGGGGCGGGCGCCGAAGTCCGCGGGTGTCCTGCACTACGAATGGTACAACACGCCGAACATCCGCTTCTTCACCATCGCCGACTTCGAGGATTTCTGCCGCCAGAAGAACATCCAGGTCCATCGGCGGATTGCGCTCGACACCGAGGCGCGGGCCGAGGTGTTCGAGCACCCGAACCTGAACGCCGACCTGGCCATCTTTGTGATCAGCCGCTCGTAGCGGGCGTCCGTCAACGTCCATGCGCTCACAAGGGAGTGTTATTCCAACGACGTTCAGCGGGATTCCGAGAGTCTGAGCCGGGCGCGCTGCGCCGCCAATTAAGGGTTGAGCGAACGACCAATTCGGGTTAAGAGAGGTGCCGGCATTTAGCGGGATTAACTATATGAATGACGGGCGAATTCAGTTTGTCGATCTGGCAGCTCAATATCAGCAGCTTAAACCAGAGGTTGACGCGGCCATGGCGAAGGTTTGCGCGCGCGGCGATTTCATCCTCGGCGAAGACGTGAAGCTGTTCGAGCAGGAGTTTGCGGTTTTCTGCCAGGTGCCGCACTGTGTAGCAGTCGCTAACGGCACGGAGGCGTTGAAACTGGCGCTGCTGGCGTGCGGCGTGGAGCCGGGTGACGAAGTGATAACTTGCACCCACACGTTTATTGCCACTGTCTTCGCGATTCACCAAGCGGGCGCAACGCCGGTGCTGGTGGATTGTGATCCGCAGTTCTACACGATTGATGCCGCCCAGGTTGAGCGCGCCATTACCCCGCGCACCAAGGCAATCATACCGGTGCACCTTTACGGCCAGGCGGCGGACATGGACCCGATCCTGGAGCTGGCGCGCAAACACAGGCTCTTTGTAATCGAAGATGCCTGTCAGGCGCACGGCGCAGAGTATAAGGGGCGCCGGTGCGGCAGCATGGGAGATATCGCGGCGTTCAGCTTCTATCCCGGAAAGAATCTGGGGGCCTACGGCGACGGGGGCGCAGTGACGACGAAGCGGGCGGACTTGGCAGAACGCGTCGGGCTGCTCCGCAATCACGGGCAGAAGGTCAAGTACGAGCACCTGCTCAAAGGGTTCAACAGCCGTCTCGACACGCTGCAGGCGGTGGTGTTGCGGATAAAACTCCGCCGCCTTGAGCAATGGAACGAAGCGCGCCGGCAAGCGGCGGCAAAGTACGATCGACTGCTGGCCGGCACCCGCATGGTGACGCCGAAGGTGGCGCCGTATGCCAAGCCCGTGCATCACCTGTACGTGGTGCAGGTGCCAGATCGGAAGGCGCAGCAGGCGGCGTTCGACGCGGCCAACGTCTCACACGTGATCCATTATCCCATTCCCGTGCACTTGCAGCCGGCGTTTGCCGAGCTGGGTTACAAGCTGGGCAGCTTCCCGGTCACTGAGGCGCTGGTGCCGAAGATTATTTCCCTGCCGATGTTTCCCGAGCTCAACGACAGCCAGATTAAACGCGTGGCCGGTGCGTGCTTGAAGTCCTGAATTAGAAAGGGCGCCCGACGCCGCCCTTTTGTGTCGAGGGTGTGGGCTAGAGCCGATTACGGATAGACCAGCCGGAAGAACTTGGGGGAAGTGCTTAGGGCATTGGTATATGGGCTCGTTGCTCCGGGCACGTTGGTGTAAGTACCGCGGACAGTCTGAGCCGCCTGCAAACCAAAGGTCGGGTCAGGCCAGCGCAGGATGAGATTGTTAGCGTTACGCTGGATGCCCAGTGGAATTGAGCCAGGAACGGCATTCGTGCCCGTAACGGCGGCAAAAGACAGTCCCACCTTCAGGTCGTCAACCAGCATTGTCGCCCCACAGCCGCTGTCCTGGCGGAAGTTGAACGAGGAAATGGAGCCGGCGGTTTGCGAATCAACGGCGGTGGCGCCAGGGTCCGATTCGGCGGTCGGGTTGAGCCAAAGCGTGGTGGAGGCAGCATCAACGTTGTAGCGGAGAATGAGGGTGCAGGGGGTATTGGTGTTTAGGTCAACCGCCGGCACGGCGTTGGTGTCGGAGGCGTTGGAGACATAGAGGCGGAGCGCCCCGGGGGCGTTGGTGAGAACGCCGGCATAGATGCGGCCACGGTGAGCGCTGCCGCTAATGAAATGAGCAAAATAGTCAGGCGTGGACTTTGGAAGCGTCAGGAATCTCACTTTGAAGGCGGCATAGAGGACGGTATTGCTGTTCTTGAGGTACGGCGCGCCGATGAGCCGAGCGCAGACGTCCTCGGTCTGGGCCGTGGTGATCTGAAGTTGACCGTTGGTTACCAGACATTCGCCAACGATCGAACCCGCCCCATGGTCCCACAGGAAACCGGAGTTCGTCAGCAACGAGCCGTTGGCATAAGTGAAGGGATCGTAGAAAATGATGCTTGGCGAAGGGGTCACCATCACAGAGAAGGTCGAGCTGGCCGTGTTGGTGCCATCGCTGACGGTGACGGTGATGGGAACGACGCCGATCTGGCCGGCGGCGGGAGTGACGGTGACGGTGCGGTTGCTGCCGCCGCCGCCGAAGACAATGTTGGCGTTGGGCATTAGCGTGGTATTGGCTGAGGCGGCTGACAACGTCAGGCTGGCGACGGGTGTTTCGAGGTCACCCACAGTGAAAGTAATGGGCGGCGCCGCAGTGTTGAGGAGCGTATTGGTGCAGGAGATCGCGGAGATACTGGGCGCTGTATTGGCAGGCAATACAGTCACGGTGAAACTCGTGCTGTTGGAAGCGCCGCCGGTGTCCATCACGTAAACCGTCACCAGAGAAGACCCAGCCTGGCTGCCGGCCGTGGCCGTGACCGTGCGGCTTGAGTCGCTGCCGCCGAAGACGATATTATTGGCCGGCACGACGGCGGGAGTGGAGGATACCCGAGCTAAAGTCAGGCTGGCGGCTGGTGTCTTGTCATCCAGGACTGTGAACGGCAGCGCCGGGGTGGATTGATTCACGCGAACGGTTTGGTTGCTGAGGACGGAGATGGTCGGGGGAAGATTTGTTGGGGGGAATGGCGTGCCGGAGATGGTGACGAGATCATAGTGGATGGCGCCACTAGAGCCGTAAGTCGAGCCATCTTTAGTCGCCACATAGCTTGCCGCTCCTGATCCGGTAGCCGTGCTCTCGAATTCGGCTACGATCCTGATCCCGAAGAGCGGGTTGTTCGTGGCGCCCGGGATAGCGCTGAGGCTGATGATCTTGTTGGTGTACGAAGTATCTTTGTATATTGCGATTACATCCCTTTCGATGAAAGTTGCACCGTCAAGGCTGTAGTACAGCCGGGCATACCGGCTGGCGGTGGCTGTGTTTTCCTGATACCAGCTCAGGGCGATGTCGTGGTAACCGACGGTGCTGACGCTTAATTGCAGACCGGCGGTCTTGTTGCCCACGTCCTTGGCTGGGTAGCCTTTGATGCTCCAGGCTTTATTGGTCCCGCCCTGGTCCGCAGTGGCACCGGCAACGTAAAGGGCGGTGGTGCCGCCGATGAGGCTGGCGGTGCCGACGCCCCCCGCTGGGAGCGGAGCAGTGGCGGGAGCATTGGTGTCGTTGAAGGTCCACTGGGTGATGATGTCAGCGCCTGCGGTCGCGAGGGTGGCGAGGAGCGCCAGAGAGGAGAAGAAGGTTCCTTTCATAATAGCTGGTCGGGTTCATGCCTTTCCGGTTCCCCATTGAAAGCAGAAGAGCCAGCGGCTGCCAAGTCCATAATCGTGGCGGCGTTGGGTGCACAGAGCTGCATCAAGCTCGCGGAAGGCGCTCGTGCGTGGCAGGGCGGACAATCCTCTGCCCTCCGTCGAGTGCCCACCGTCGCTTGCCTGCTTTCCAGAGTCGCCTATTCACACGAAAGCTGCCTTCTGCCCATCTCCCGCAGGCCTGGCCCATATTACGAGGCCCGGCGGAGGTTGGAGGCGTCCCCGGGAGGCCGAAAGTTATCCGCGGCGAGTCTCCCATGTGTGTCCCGTGACTCTCCCATGACCGTGCCCTTCTTTCGCTCTGCTGAAGTCCCTTGGTTTCCAGTGCCGGCCATTCCAATTGGCTCCCGCCATGCTGGGCCAGCGGACTATTCTCTGAGTCGCTGATAGGCTTAGCTAAAGGAAAAGAGCGGCCTGGTTTCCCAAGCCGCTCTCACCTTTCACTCAAAGCATGAGGAAGCGCTGTTGCGACCTCACGGCCGTCTAATCCGATAGAATGCCGCCGGAGTTACGACTGGCACGGTCGCACGGAATTGGCCCGGCCCCGAGGTGGTTATGGTGGCCGCAATGGGTGCCAGCGTGGGCAGGCTCGACGCGCTTAAAACGGTGAAGTCCGCGACGGTATCGCACGTGCCGCCGGTGAAATCAATCAGCACGTTGCCACCGGTGACTTGAATCTGGGTGATGATGGGGACGGCGGGAGTGGAGCCAGTCAGCGGGGCGTCGGATGCAGTGATGACGATCGGGGTGGCATCCCCCGTGGTGGGATTGACCGTATTCGCGCCGGAAGGCCACGCCCCGTCGCTGTCTGTGTTTGCAGCCAACAGGCTGCCATCGGAAAGTGCGCGTTGCTCGATGCGTTGGACGCCGTTCGCATTGTTGTTCGGGATGATCGCGCCCCAGGCGCCCGCGGTTCCATCCACCGAGGTGTTGTAAAACGAGACGTAGAAACCGGTGGTGCCTTCAGCCACGCCGTCGCTTTCCACGAACGTCCCGGTCAGCGGTTGGCCGGTGCCGGCCGTGTTGTTGTAGAGCAGAACGAAGTTCTTACCGTTGGCGCACGAGTTGCCGCGGATGCCCGTGCCGGTAATCGCGTCCGCCGTGGTGCCGAAGGCCAGAACCGTGACAGGAGTCGTGGTCGTCACCCGCTGGAATACGGTGGTGCCGCCGAGTCCGTTGTTCAACATGATCCGCATGAGTATCTGGGTGCCCGCGGTAAATCGGGCAGCGTTGCCCGTCGGCTCTGACACAAACCAGCCGGTGTAGGAGCCGGTGTTGTCCGAGGTGAAGGTGCCGAAACCCCCCGCCGTGTTCATACCGGTATTGTCGGTTCTCACAAAGTTGCCCGAGGGGGTAACGAAGATGCAGTTGCCCGCGCCGTCGATGTTTGCGGCATCCGCGCCAACGACGCACATGTTATAGTAGCGATAGTTTGCGTTGGCGACGAGATTGCCCAGGGTGACGCGAAAGGCAAAAGGCAGGCGTTTGCTATTGCTGCTGCCGCTGGCGATCCCTTGTACATATTGGGGCATGATGACTTCGGACACCGTCGCCACCGCCTCGGCCGTGATGGCGCTGGTTGCAGAAGCCAGCGTGCCGCCGGCGGCGGTCACGTTAAAAGTTTCAGCCGTGTCATACGTAAGGGTCGTGAATGAATGGAGCCCAGCGATTAGATTGAAGATACTACCGCCGCCGAGAATGCCGGTGCCGGAAGTCCTGGTGATGGTCACGCCGTTGGTATCATCGAGGTCCCGATTGCCATTGGCATCCTGCGCCTGCACCGTGCCGGTGAAGGTGCTAGCGACGACCACAAAGGTCGGCAGGGTCGAAAAGACCAGCCGGGTGGCGACTACGGTAATCTGGTTCAGGGCCGGGTCGGAAATAATCGGAGTGGCATTTACCACACCGTTGCCCGAAGCCGTCACGTCGGTGGCGGCGAGGGCGAACTGGAACTTGGTGTTGTCCGTCAGTGCGCCGGGAGTGCTTTTGAGCGAGATGCGCAGGCTCAACGTCTTGGACCCGCCTTCCGCTACGGTCACACTCAAGCCGGAGAAGGCGATGTTCGCTGCGTTAATCGTGCCGGCAGCCAGGGGAGTGGCTCCGTCAAACAATTCCGCCGCCTGGATCGTATTTTGCCAGTTGGCCACCCCGTTGGCTCCGCCCTGGGTGAAAGTTATCGCCGAGATGGTGCCCGCGCCGGCGGCGCCCGCCGGGTTGTTGAACGTCACCTGCCAAACTTGCGCTCCGTCGGTGTTGAGCGAAATGGAGGGATTATTCAACAGCGAGGAGATCGTGGCGGACTCGCTCGAGGCCACGGCCGACATCGTCATGTCAATACCGATGGTCTGGCGATTACCAGCGGCGGTTCCTTGCGGGGCGGGCACGGTCGTGGCATCGCCCGCAGCCGCAATGCTGCCCGTGAAGCTATGCCCAAGCGTGGCGCCGCCCGCGACATTCGCAATCACCAGATACTGCCGTACCGCGCTGAAACCGAGCTGCCCGGAAATTGCTGTGAAGTTGATGGGGTTCGCCAGTGACTGTCCGCTGCCCGAAATGACGATGTCGGTTCCCGACTCATACGTGCCGTTGCCGTTTACGTCATAAACCACCCGGAAGTTGCTCAAGTCGGAAGGGGTGGCTGTCCCCGTGGTTGTCAGCTTCAGGGCAGTGAAATCCGCGGTGGGGCCGATCGGGGTTAACTGGAACCCAAACACAGGCACGTCGTTCACGCCGGTACTGAGGCTGCCGGCTGCAGGCAACGCGGTGGGGGCAATGGCCACCGAGCTAACTGGCGCGAGGGCGACGCCACGGAACCATTTATTTACTGTAGAGGCAACTATCGTTGTGGCAGCACTTCCTGCGCCCGCGTCAGTAATCTGAATGACGCGATTTCCAGTACCGGCGGCCTCGAGGGTGGTGGCATAGATAACAGGATTCGCGCCGCTCCAATCCACCGCCAATCCAAAGGCACCGACTGTGGACGAGGCTCCGGTTCCTAGCGTGTAAGCCAACGACCAGGTGCCGCTCTTGGTATATTTTTGAATGCCGCCACCATTGGCAACACTTCTGTCATCGGTAACGTAACAAACGTCCATGGTTGAATTGAACTCGAAGTTATAGGGGCTGGGGGCCGGGCTTGTCGATCCGCTGTTGTCGGTAATTAATTGCGTGTAAGTTGCCGTTCCCGAAGCGGGCAAGCCGTTGCCGAGAACAGCAACCGAATGCACACCGATGCCAGGCGTCCCTGACCCCGAAGAAACGAAGATCTGGTTATTGAACACTCTGGCCATGCGAAGATTCGCCGTGCCCAATTGATTGAGCGTGGGGATGGAATCAGAATACCAAAGGCCATTTGCACCAGTGCACCAGAATTTTGTGCCATCGGTACTGACAACGCTACGAAAGGCATTACCGCTAAATATATTTATCCCTCGAGACGTGTCCGCTACGCCTCCTAAACTAATTGCACCAATCACGCGCAAAATCGTAGCCGTCGAAGAACTGGTAAGTCCGGTCTCTGCGGGAATACCATTGTAACCAGGGAGGGCAATCATTCCTCCATCGCCTGAGCGAGTCAGTCCACCATCGGCTCCGGAACTACCGGTATCCAGGAGATTATATGGACTCGTACTTGGCCGAGTGGCAGCACTGGGCAGCGAAATGGTTTGTACCACACCTCCGCTGGTGTTGTATTCCATAACATCTACCGGTTGGGCATTTCCTGAGGTTCCGGTTACGTTTACGCGCTCGACGACAATATTCCCGGCCGTGAACGGCGTACCGGCGCCTGCATTCGGCGTCAGGATTATCAGCGCGGTGAGCAGCGCGAGGCTGCCAGTGATTCTTTGAGTTAGGTTCTTCATTTTCATATTTCGTTTGGGATTGCTGAGCTGTCTTTAAAGTAATTGGCATGGCCATCGAGGAAGTTAATGACCGCGCCGGAGAAGTGCCGGGAGGCGAAGTTGCGCCATTTAGCTGTCATCATTACTGCCCGCATAGTTACCATATCTGACTCCGTTCCGGAGTTTCCTAATTCACAATCGGCGGCGGCTACCAGCCGGCCACCGATCAGGCGACCGTTGCCAGCGGTATCTAATTGACCCATGCCGCGGGCTTTGCCGCCAGTTAACAGCTTTTCTAACAGAATGGGCGCTGGGGGGCAAGAGAAATGTTTAACAAACAACCGATCAAATTAACTGCTTTGGTGGATATTGCAGGATATTCTCTTGCCGGCCAAGTTGACTCCCGGCAGTCGAATGCCGGCATTTCGGAGACCATTTACCGTTTCAGGGCCGGGGCGCCGCGGCTGGCGGAGTGCCCGCCGCAGCTTTGAGACTGAGGGTGGTACGCAAGTTGTTTTGCGCGTCGGCGTACTCTGGTTTCAGTCGCAGCGCTTCTTGAAACTGGGTGATTGCCTCGTCCAGGCGGCCGCTGTTAACCAACGCGGCCCCCAGGCTGAAATGGGCCTCGGCATAATCGGGTTTGAGTTTCAGGGCGGCTTGCAAGTGGCTGGCAGCCTCGTCGAAGCGTTGTTGCCTGATGAGTGCGATCCCCAGGTTGCAATGGGCTTCCGCGTTATTAGAATCCAACTCCACCGCACGGTGGAATTCGCTGGCCGCCTCCTCCAGACGGCCACTAGCGCCCAATGCCATCCCCAAGCGAATATGCGCGTCGGTGAAATCAGAATTCAGCTTCAGGGCTTGCTGGTATTGAATGATCGCGTCATCGAAAAGTCCTTTGCCGGCCAGGGCGTTCCCGAGGTTGCAATGCGTAGCCGCATCGTTTGGATTCAGCCTTATCGCCGTCCGGTATTCTGCGATTGCTTCGTCGAGAGACCCTTTCCAGGTCAGCCCGTCAGCCAGGTTGCGGTGGGCCCAGGCGTCGTCCGGCGCTAATCGAACGGCTTCCCGCAAGTGGAGAATCGCCTCGTCCAAGTGCCCTTGCTTGGCCAAGGCGGCGCCCAGGTTGATATGTGCTCCGGGAAAGTCGGGCATCAGCCGGAGAGCCTCCCGGAAGCGGCGGATCGCTTCATCCGGCTGGCCCTGTTCGGCCAGCGCCGCGCCCAGGTTGTTGAGGGCCATGATGTTGTCCGGGCTCACCGCGAGCGCCCGCTGGAACAGGGTCTCACTGTCCTTCCAATAGCCAAGCTGTTGGCGGGAGAGCCCGGCGCAGAGGATCATGACTGCGGCGCCGGCGCCCGCCAACCAGATAGCCTGGTGGCGCCAACGCCGTGTCAGATCCTGCGCGCCCCAGGCCAGTAGCATGAAAAGCCCGATCAAGGGCAAATACGTATATCGATCCGCCCGAGCGTGACCCCCGACCTGGACCAGCCCAATGGCCGGCAGGAGCGTCACCAGATACCACAGCCAGCCAACGGCCAGATATGGCCGCCGCCGAGCGGCCCGCCATACAACCGCCGAGATGGCCACTGTCACCAGCGCCGCCCCAACCACCGGCGCAACCGCAAAAGTTCTCGGATAAGGATAATACGCCGCCAGACCGGTCGGCCAAAAAGTCTGGGCCAGGTAACGGGTGTAAGAAAGGATCGCATTGGCAATCCTCTCCCCAACCGGAAACTGCGTCGCGGTTGGCAGCGCGCCCAGTTCTTTCTGGCCGTAAATCGAAACCAGACCGGCGACAAACCCGGCGGCAAGGAACGGCACCTTCTCGAGGCACAGGGTCGAGAGTCGAGGGTTGCGGCCGGAGCGTTGCAAACGGCCCAACGGCCACCAATCCAGCAGTAGCAGGACCAGCGGCAGCGTCAGCACCGTAGCCTTGCTCATCAGGCCGCATGCGAAGAACAAAAGCGACAGGCCGTAATACCGTGAAGCGTGGTGCGTGGTGCGTGGTGCGTGGTACAATGGGCTGGAAGCTGCATTGTGGCTCCCAGCTCCCGTCCCCTGACTTTGGACTTTAGACTTTAGACTTTGGACTTCCGCATACCGGCCATACGCCCACAGCGTCAGCATCCAGAACAAGGCGCTCAGCACGTCTTTGCGGTCGGAAATCCATGCCACCGTCTCGACATGGAGCGGGTGCAGGGCGAACAGCGCGGCGACAAAACCGCTCCGCCAGGTCGTGCCGGTCATCCGACGGAACACAACAAAGAGGAGCAGGGTGTTGGCGACATGGAGCACCAAGCCGCTCAGGTGGTGGCCACCGGCATGCAACCCGAAGAGCTGGCAGTCCAGCATGAGCGATAGCCAAGTCAACGGATGCCAAAAACCCCCGGCGTAAGTCGTGAACGCCCATTTGATGCTGTCCCAGTTCAATCCCTTCTGCACGTGAAGGTTCCCACAGACATACAGCGGGTCGTCGAAGTTGACGAATCCGTTTCGGAGGGAAGGCAAGAAGGTCCAGAGCACCAGCACGGAGAGCAGCAAGCAGATTGCGATCTCCTGAACTCGGGTCCGGCGGATTGATTTGGCCGCCAAAGTTCCTTGCTCGTTGCGGCGTACGGCCAGGGGTTCCGCCGGTGGCGTTCCGCCGACGTCCGAACTGCTTCGGTCTGAATTGCCTTGCGCCATGCTCAGGGGCAACAGAGAGCGCTGGTACCCATGCCGGCGTCAAGGTCCTTCGGAAACTCGCCCGAACACGCCGACCCTCCCGGCCGCAAACCGGTTCAAGGATGCAAGCCGAATATGCCGCACGGGACGGCCTTCCCAATGGGGGGCCTGGCCTCATGGTGGGAGCGGTCGCTGTGCGCCCCCGCCGCTTGGGTTTCAATTTCGTTCCGGGCAACTCCAACCCACGCTGTCGCGCCGCTCATGAACGGGCCGCAGGCCGTTTTGTTGAGGAATATCTTTCTCCGCGCCTACGGGTTGGCCTGGCGGTAAGGGTCGTTCCAGATGATGTCCCCGAGAAGCGCTTCGTTGCCGCCCGCGCCGTTGGTGACGTAGCGATCCTTAAAATATTTGGCATGGCCGTCAAGGAAGTTGATGACGCCGCCGGAAAAGTGCCGGGAGGCGAAGTTGCGCCAGCGATTGGCCGGGTTTACCGAGTTGAACTGGGGCGAACCATTGACGACCTCGCTGGGGCTAAAGACGCAGTCGAAGAGCATGACGGTAGCCGAGGTCTTACTGAAATTGACTAATTTGGGCATGCGGGGGTAATCAACATTCCCGCTGTCCGTCTGCTTCTTCAAGTCAATGTTCATGTCGAAGCTGAAGAATCCTTCAGCGCCTCCGCCAACGGTGGCCACCTGGTCTGCAGTCATACTGGCGCTGGGGCAGTGCCAGATCTTGCCTTTGCCGCCGGGGAACGGAATACAGACCATCCGGTTGCCGCCGAAGTCGGGAGCGTTCCAATAATCGATGAGCGTCTTCTCGGCGACATACGGCGGGAGCAGGTTGAACCACGCATGCGTGTCGGCGTGAGCGCCATCGCTGCCGGGATAAACACCAGTGTGGTCCATGCCGTCGCGGGGGATGCCGTCGGCATTGTCGCTGCCGTAGAGGTGCATGGCCAGACCCCATTGTTTGAGGTTCGAGACGCAGTTAACACGCTGGGCCTGGGCCTTGGCTCTCGCCAGCGCCGGCAACAGCAGCGCCGCGAGAATGGCGATGATGGCGATGACGACCAGCAATTCGATCAGGGTGAAAGCGCGGATCGGCGCCGGCGGTTCAATGCATCCTCCTGCGCGATTTTGCGGGAGGCTCCCAGGATTTGGTGGCAGCTGATTCATAAACGACGAATTTGCAATTATCTTATCCATTCCGGCACTAAAGGCAAGAAAAGAATGCGCCCTTTTGGGGGGGAGTGAAAGGGATACCGGAGCACGGAGCAAACTTCCTTGAGGGCTCCTCGAATGCAATTGAATCGCCCGCGAACGGAGGGGGCCTTCCCAAGCCATCCCCGTTTTGGAGCGGAAGTAGTTGGGCGCCCTGCAAAAGGGACCGGGTCTTACGACCCGGCCCTTTGAATTACACTTCGTTACCAAAGTAGTGCGTTACTCACTCTTGATGCGGTAGAACATCCCCGGTCCAGTCGTCGAAATGGTGAACGAACCGGGGGAGCCACAGTTGGTCTGCGCACGTGTCCAAGAGCCCAGTGACTGCGTCACGTCAGGCGATTGCAGCAGGACGAACTGCGCGCCGGCGCCTCCTCCGTAGGTAACAGCACTGGAGCCGATGCTGCTGATCGTCACCGGCAGCAGTGTCGCGCCGCTTACGATATCTACGTAGCGGGTGGGGTCAAGTTCGAAGCCCGTGCTCCGGTCCGGGGCGGTGGCTGTTAGGAAGTAGCTCATCGGGCCCGTCACGCTGACCGGGAAGGTCGGGACCGGCTGGCCCGAGACAACCCCGCTCGCGGCGGCGTTAAAGAAGACACGGAAATTATCGCCACAGGTGTTGGTGATAATCTCAGTAAGCTGGCCGGTGCCGAAGGTGCCGCCCGCATCGGTGAACCCGACATTGGGAAAGGTAACCAGCGCACCGACGTACTTGCGGACCACATTGGAGACGCCGCCGAAGCCGATGCCGTTGGTAAAGGAGAGCGGCAGCACGTAGGGTGTCGGCAGCGGATTGTTGTGGCTGTTGGTGATCAGCAGGTTGGATGGATCTGCCGCGCTGATGTTGAGCTGCAACGCGCTGTTGAAGTTCCCCAGTGATCCTATGACCGTAATGCTGTCGCCCGCCTGAGGCAGGTTCGCCGCGTTTCCACCGAAAAACACGCCAATGCCGGCGGTGGCGTCCTGAATCACGATGGACATGTTCGGCGCAGCCGTCAGGTTGGTGTAAGTGGTGACGGTGCCCGTGGCCTGCCACAGCGCGGTGGTGTTGGTGGGCAGGTAGAACGTCCCGTCCACCATGCCACGCAGCTCATAAATGCTGACGGCGGGGACGGGAATGGCCGACACCTGAACGATGGCCGTGTTGGTGGTCTGCGTGTTGAACGCGGTCACAATACAGTAATAGTAGCCGGTAGTGGTGTTGGCGGGGCGCACATTGGCGATGTTCAACACCGCGCTGGTCTGGCCCGTATCGTTCGTTCCAACCGTCACCCCATCAATCGCGCTGCCGCTATAGTTCGATACCGTGTTGTAGTACCATTGATACGAGTCGCCCGGCTCGCCAACGGCGCAGACCGAGAGGGTGGCGGTCTGGCCGTAAAAGACGGTGGTGTTCGTGGGCTGCCCGCAAATCTGGTCCGGGCCCACTTGGTTATGGACGGACACCGTGGCCGGCTGGCTGGTAGCGAATAGAAGGCTGGTGGGATTGGTTACCGTCAGCCGGTACTGCCCCGCATCGCTGGCGCTGACGCCGGGGATGGTCAACACATTAGCGGTGGCGGTTGGATTAAAACTGACATCAATGTTCGTGTAGTTCCCACTCCCGTCGTTCTTTTGCCACTGGTAGGTCAGATCGGCGAGGCTCTGGCCGGTAGCCACCGCCGCGAGGGTCGCGGTATTGCCAGTGAGAACGTTGGTGCTTTGGGGCTGATAGACAATAACCGGCGCAACCGGCGTGGCGCTCCAGACCGCCGTCGCGGCGCCGCTAAACGTCGTGTCCACCGCCAGATTAGTGATGGCGAAAAATGCGTTGCCGAACGAGCTGGCCTGCCGGAAGCCATAACCCACCACTGCCGACGGAGTTGCGACTGAGTCGCTTGAGTTAACCCCGGTGTCGGTCGATGAGAGCGGGTTCACCCAGAGCCTGGCTGTGTCCGAGGGGACATTATCAATTAGCCCCGCACTCCCGTTCCAGCCGACCACCACTTGGTAATCGGTATTCATGGCTAGGTCCGCGGGGAAGACCTTGGTGGCCGCGCCTGCTGCTCCCGCAATGCCCAGCCGGAATGTTTTCGGCTGCGCTGTAAAATTGGTCGGTATGTTGGGGCCCCCGTTGCCGACCAGGGCAAACACCCGGCCGTAGAAGGTGCTGCTGTTGACGTAGAAGTGTGCGAAATACGTGCCAAGAGCATTTGGCAGGTTGGTGCAATTCACGGTGAAGCTGGCATACACAATACCCGCTTGGCTGGTGATGTTGGTATGGACATCATCTTGGCGGCTCAGCGTCCCGCCCGTGGCGGAGTTCTCCAATCTGTGGTTGTGCACAATCGCATCGCCAGGAGCAGCCGCACTGCCGCTATGCCTGATCCAGGTGCCACCCGAGTTGGTGGTAATGGAGCCGTCGGCGTAATTAAAGCCTTCATACAAAAGCGGAGCAGCGCGAACGGAAATGAATGTGAGACACGATAACAGGAGGGCGAGGAGGACTTTTTTCATAATCTTAATGTTGTCTGTTGTTGCGGCCCGAACAGGTCTGGATATGCCCCTCGCCGTGAGACTGCCGGCGATCCCTTCCAAAACTTGTTTCGAGCACCACGTTAATTGTTGCGGCACGTTATAAACTTCGGTGCCGAAATGCAAGAACTTTCTGTGTCAAAGTTATTAACATTCTGGTGACAAATTGGTGACAACTCGGTTGCTGGCCTCGAAAGTGCGCTGTGGGCAATCGCAGCGTCGGGTGAACTACGGAAGGCGGCATGGAATGACAGAAACGGCACCGGGACAGAACTATTGCCCCAGCTAAACTGCACAATAGCTCAACCCTTGGCACTCACCTCACGGAAAGCTGCCCAAACCTTGAACGCTTAAGCCACCCAAAGCCACCGCAAAGCCATATAGTAGGCATATACTAGGCATATACTCCGGAGTACAAAGCCACACCAAAGCCACACCAAAGCCACACCAAAGCCACACCAAAGCCACACCAAAGCCAACTACTCAGGCTATTTCAAAGGCTGGAGGGCGCGGAAACCGCCTGTTCTCCCAGGGTCTTGGCCATAATGAGAATTGCTGTCACACAGCGGCGCTCCTCTTGCTCCTCCAACCCAGTATTTGCCTCTACCGACGGTGTGTCTGGCCGCGTTTCAGGGGAGTCCCGACGCTCTAGTAAATTAGTCAGTCTCATGTTCCATCAGCCATTGTTAAAGTTGCGCTTGTACAATCACCTTTCCCGCTTTTACACTTGCACCCTCACATAAATATGCTATGTTTATACCCTCGAATCAGCCCAAAGCAAATGAACACAGTCCGAGATAAGGCTCTCTTTCGGTAGCGCAACAACACCAATAACCTGAGGTATGAAAGATACAAGAAGCCCATCCATTCGACCGACCCTTCGCGGTTTGGTATTGGCGCTGGCTGTTGCCGGCGGCATCTTCGCAACCACCGGAACCTCCCGGGCGCAAACGCAAGTGTACTTCCAGGACTTCGACGCCGATTCCACGGCCAACTGGGTAACCAACGCCGTGGGTACGGGCTGGAGTTACGCAAACTTCTACTTCGACTACAGCACCGTAGGCGTTCCCTCGGCGCCACATTCAGTGGGGGGCACCACCCGCGGCCTGAAGCTGGGGGCCAACCTGGGGGCCGGCGGGGCGTTCCCGGCCGGCATCAGTGTTTGCGATACCAACTTCGGCATCACGGAGAATTTCTCCATGCACTTCGACATGTGGATGAACTGGGACAAGAGCACGGTCGGTTCAACCGAGATCGGCGGCGCCGGTTATGGCACGGCCGGCACGACCGTGCAGGTGGCGGGTAGTGTGATAGACTGCGTCTTTATCGGTGTCTCGACCGACGGCGGGTCGAGCGCCGACTACCGGGTTTACTCGAAGAGCCAGCCGACTGCGTATCAGGACACGGCCCGCACCATTACCGGGGACTACACCACGCCCTCGGTATATGCGTGCACCAACCGCAACAATACGGACCCATACTACGTCAACAAATTCCCGGCTGTGGTTTGCCCCCAGGCGCAAACGAACCTTTTCCCGAG
>OCZT010003459.1_pt1 | contig 16095 bp, 10 predicted proteins | sample 1539031 | NCBI WGS metagenome assembly OCZT01 (sample SAMEA3539308, study PRJEB22396) | soil metagenome | biome: tundra; feature: field; material: soil | place: USA | collected 2010-05 | depth 0.15 m | reverse complement strand
CGCGCCAGTATGTGCTCAACATGTTTCAGGAACTGGCGACCCGCTACGATGTGGACTATCTCCAGACCTGTACCCTGCCGTTCATGCCTGGCGGCGCGGATAAGGGCGGCTGCTTCTGCGACTCTTGCGTCAAGACCGCCAGGGAATTCGGCTTCGACCTGGTGAAAGCCAGAGCCGTCCTGAAACAGAATCCCATGGCGCAGCCCGAACTCGGCCAGTGGCAGGAGTTCCGGAGGGATTCGGTGGCGCGATATTACAAGGTCATGCACGAGGGCCTTCACGCCATCCGGCCCGGAGCCGAGCTGCGGTTCAACGATTGTTTCAACGGCGCCGATTGGGGACTCGATTTGAAACGGCTGAAACCGCACTTCGATTCCATTCGCGTGTGCGACTATAGCGAGCAGACCGGGGACGCCGCCCGCATGAAAGACAAGCGCGACTGGTTGACCCGCGAACGGGCGGCCGTGGGCCAGGACTTTCCCATCGTATCCGCGATTGCCGTCCGCCCCAAAGCGACCCCGGAACTCATCCGCGAAGGCGTCAAGATCGCGGTCGAATGCGGCGTGAACGGCATCACACTGGGCCACTATGACGGCGCGGAGTTCCCGATGCTGCGCGCCATTCGCGACGGGTTGAAGGCCACCGGGAAGATCGGCTAACGGAACGAGCTCATGAAAGCCAGTTCCTCGCGCCGCAGTTTCCTGGCCGCTGGCATGGCGTTGCCGATGGCCCCCTACCTGAAGGCCGCCGCGCCTCTGCCCGCCCTGCGTGTTCTGGGCAAAACCGGGTTGAAAGTCAATCCGCTCGGCCTGGGTTGCATGCTGGTCTCCGACCCGACCGTGGTGGACCGGGCCATCGACATGGGGGTGAACTTCTTCGACACCGCGCGCGACTACCAGAACGGCAACAACGAGCGCATGGTGGGCACCGTCCTCAAGGGCCGCCGCAATAAAATAATTCTCGAGAGCAAGACCACCGCCAAAACCAAAGAACAGGCGCTGGCGGATCTCGAGACCAGCCTCAAAGAGTTGGGCACCGACTACCTGGATATCTGGCTCCTGCACTCCAAGAACAAGGCGGAGGAAGTCACCGACGAGTTGCTGGAAGCCCAGCGCATCGCCAGGCAGGCGGGCAAGATCCGTTTCGCCGGAGCGAGCCTCCATCCCGTCTCGAGAGATTTCATTCCCACCCTCGTGAAACGCGCCCAGCTAGATGTAATCCTGACCGCCTACAACTTCGCCATGCCGCCCGATATGGCGATGGAAGAATCCCTCCGCGCGGCGGGCGAGGCCGGCGTGGGGATCATTGCCATGAAGACGATGGCGGGCGGCGTGAACCGCCTGCGCACCATCGGCACCAAGATCGGCAATATCGACACCAAGGCCATGAGCGACCGCCTGCGGGCCGGCGGCATTGTGGCCGCGCTGAAATGGGTCTTGCGGAACCAGAACGTAGGCGTCGTCATCGTCGGCATGCTGGACGCAGACCAGCTTGCGGAGAACTTCGCGGCCGCCGCGCAGCCCTTCACCGAAGACGACGGGAAGAAGCTCACCGCCAGGCTGGACGTAATTCGCCCGCTCTACTGCCGCATGTGCGGGAGTTGCGATGGTAAGTGCCGGCAGGGTTTGCCGGTTCCCGACATGCTCCGCATCCTGACCTACGCGGATGGCTACGGCAACTTCTCGCTGGCGCGGCAGCGGTTTCAGGAACTGCCGCGCGCGGTCGCCAGCGTGCGCTGCGGCGACTGCGGCGAGTGTGCGGTCGATTGCCCGAACGGTGTGCGCGTGCGCGAGCGCCTCACCCTGGCGCAAGAAATCCTGGCGTAAGAACAATTTACTGGTTGCTCGATTGCTCTTTCGCCGCGCGCGTGGCCAGTTCGTCGCAGCGGTTGTTATCGGCGTGGGACGCGTGACCCTTGGTCCAGGTCCAGGTGGTCTTGTGGCGCGCCGCCAGCTCGTCGAGCTCCTGCCAGAGGTCCTGGTTCACCACCGGCTTCTTAGCGGCAGTCATCCAGTTCTTGCGTTTCCATGCGTGAATCCAGAGGGTGATCCCGTTCTTCACGTACTCGGAATCGGTGACCACTTCCACCTCGCAATCCTCGCGCAGCGCCCGCAGCCCTTCGATGGCCGCGGTCAACTCCATGCGGTTATTGGTGGTGTGGGGCGCACATCCCCACATCTCCTTCTTGTGGTGGTCGTACCGCAGGACGGCCGCCCAGCCGCCTCGGCCGGGATTTCCCAGGCACGAGCCATCGGTGATGAGCCGGATCTTTTTCACAGCGCCGCCGCCGGCTCTCCCAGGAAGAATTCGTCCACCAGCCCGACGATGGCCGACGCCTCTTGCGCCCGGTGGATCGACGCGCGAAGCAGCGCCCCATGCCGCACGCCGTGCGTGAAATAGGTGGCGAACTGTTTCATCTTGCCCACCATGTCCCTCTCGTTGCGTTCCATCAGCATGGCGTAATACCGCCGCATGATGTCGTAGCGGTCGTGTTCGCTCGGCTGGTGGTACGCGCCGGTCTCCAGGTACTGCGCGATCTGCCGGAAGATCCAAGGGTTCGCCGACGCCGCGCGGCCAACCATGACGGCGTCGCAGTTGGTCTCGCGCACCATGCGGAGGGCGTCTTCCGGCGTGAAAACATCGCCGTTGCCGATCACCGGAATCTTGACCGCCGCCTTCACTTCCGCGATGCGCCGCCAGTCGGCCGTTCCCGCAAAGCCCTGCTCCCGCGTGCGCGGATGCAGCGCCACGGCCTGCAAACCGCAATCCTCCGCCAGCTTCGCCATGCGCACCGCGACCAGGTCCTCATCGTTCCAACCGGCGCGATACTTCATGGTGAACGGAATCGCGATGGCTTTCCGCACTTCGCGCAGCAGGCGCTCCACCAGCGGCAGGTCGCGCAGCAGCGCCGATCCGCCATTGCACTTCACCACCTTGCTTACCGGGCAGCCGAAGTTGATGTCGAGGATGTCGAACCCCAGGTCCTCGCAGACGCGCGCGGCATCCGACATGACGGCCGGATCGGCGCCGAAAAGCTGCGCCGAAATGGGGTGCTCCTCGGGATCGAAAGCCAGGTACCTCAGCGTCCTGGTCGGCTTGCGGGCGCCGTGCGAAGCGCTCACGCCGTGGGAGCTGGTGAATTCGGTCATGATCAGCCCGCACCCGCCCAGGTTGCGTATGAACCGCCGGAAAACGGTGTCGGTCACGCCCGCCATGGGGGCCAGCACCGTGGCAGGAGCGATCTTCACCGGTCCGATCGACAAGTGGGTGGGGAAAGGAAACATGGCCAAACCTTCACCGGAAGTGGGGCAGATCATCGCTTTTGATCTATGCTTCGTACTGTACCGCATAGCGAAGATTGTTCCTAGCGGCATCGACGAGTGTTCTCAACGGTGCATTGGCGGGAGCATGGTAAAGGACGTGGGAGCGGTCGTCGCACTTCTGGCCGCGCAGACGGCCGTCGGCGTGTGACCGGACTACGGTCCTCTCCGAGACGTTCAGCACCTGCGCCATTTCGCTGCGCGTGAGCAACCCGGCTCGTCGGCCTTGCGCTGCCGCTCATATTCTTCCTGGGCTTCGGCCAAAGCGCGTAACTTCCGGTTCCAGTCCGCCTCCAGCGTGTCGGCCACCAACCGGTTGTCCGGGATGCGAACGGCCGCGTCCGCGCCGGCCAGCGGTCCCACCGCGGCAATGGTATCGCCCCGTATCCCGACGTCGGCGTAGTACCACGAGCCGCCGGACCCGTCGATCACCCTGGCCCCGGTGATGAGCACGTCGAATGGGCTGGTCTGGCCGAGCAGGAGCCCGCTTGCAAGCAGCGAAAGTAAACCAAGAGCCGCACGCACCATTGTGGGGCAGGATGGCATCCTGCGCGGCGGTTATCAACCGCCGCTAGCGGCTTACTTTTTCAGTTCCACCAGGATCACTTCAAACCTCTTGTCGCCCGTATTCTGCGGGAGGTGGCTCCCGGCGGGCGTCCAGTTGACTGCCCCAGCCTTGGCCGGAGTCTCTTGCGATTTCCCGTCGGGCGTAGTCATACGAGTCTTGCCGTCGGTCAGGTAGACTGCCACTGCGTTGGGGTGGTAGTGCATCACCGACTTCTCTCCGGGTGCATAAGAGATGCGCAGGACGCGCACGCTCTCATTCTCGAATTCCACCTTGTAATGTTTGGCATCCACCTTCACCGGATCGGCTTTACCACCGCCAGCCGGCTGCGCCAGGGCCGCCACGCCATATGCCATGACGCCGGCCAGAATCAGACTTCCTGCAATCGTTAAGCTCTTCATTTACCCCTCCGCTTCGCCTCCTGGGCAGGCGACCCTCCACTAGGAATCTCCGCCTTGAAACCCAGGGTGGAGTGATTGTACCCCTACATGACCAGGAGGCACATTGCGAAAGCGCAAATTGCCGCCAAACACAGCTTGCCCGGTTAAGATAGTGGTGGAGATCAACGTTGAAAAAACTGCTGCTCTTGCTGCTGCTGGTGGTCGCGGCGGTGATCGGCTGGGGGGTCTTTCGAAAGACCGCTCCGCCCCAGGTGAATTTCACGCGGGTAAAACGGGAAACGCTGGTGAGCACGCTCTCCACCAACGGCAAGGCCGAGCCGTTCGAATGGCAGGCGGTGCACGCGGAAACCGCCGGCCTGGTGAGCCAGGTCGCGGTGCGGGAAGGCCAGCGCGTGGCCAAGGGCGCGGCGCTGGCCGTGATTGTCGATCCCTCGCTCGAGGCCGATGTGGCCGCCGGCGAGGCCAAGGTGGCGGAGGCGCGCGCCAACCTGGCGGCGCTCGAAGCGGGCGGCAAGCCGGCGGAGCTGGCCGGCATCGAAAACAACCTGGCGCGCGCGCGTTTCGACCTCCAGCAGCACCAGAAGGAGTACGGCGCGTTGCGGCGGCTGGCGGAGAAACAGGCCGCCGTGCCCTTGGACGTGGAGGCCGCGCAAGATAAGGTGCGGCAATCCGAGATCGAAATCGAAGGCCTCGAGAACCGGCGCAAGTCGCTGGTGGACCGGACGGAGATTGCGGCCGCCCGCGCGCGTTTGCAGGATGTCGAAGTGGCCTTGAACCTGGCGCGGCAGCGCGCCCGCCTGAACACGCTCCTGGCGCCCATCGCAGGTGAGATCTACGGCCTCGCGGTGCGCCCGGGCGCGTATCTGAACGTGGGAGACGCGGCGGCCAACGTCGGACGGCTCGACCGGCTGCGCGTGCGCGTGTACGTGGATGAGCCGGAGCTCGGGCGCGTGGCGGAGGGCCAGCCGGTGACCATTACCTGGGACGCTCTGCCCGGTAAGCAGTGGCGCGGAACGGTCGAGCGCAAACCCGCTTCGATTCAGGCGCTGGGCTCGCGGCAGGTGGGCGAAGTGATTTGTTCCATCGAGAACCCGGGCCGCGAGTTGATTCCGGGCGCCAACGTGAACGCGGAAATCCGCACCGCGGTGGTCGAGGGCGCGCTGGTGGTCCCCAAAGAGACCTTGCGCCACGATGCCCAGGGCGACTACGTATTCGCGCTGAACGGCGACACCATCGCGCGCCGCCCCGTGAAGAAGGGGGCCTCGAGCATCACCGGCGTCCAAGTGGTCGAGGGGCTGGCGGAAGGCGATGCCGTAGCGCTGCCCTCCGACGTTCCGCTCAAACCCGGCGACCGCGTGGCCGCGGCGATGTAGAATAGCAGCTTCATGTCTCGGAATGGTTCTTCCGCGGGCGCGCACGCCGGTGAACGCAAGTACGCCTGGTATCGGGAACTGAACGGGTATCACTGGTTCGTGATCGGCGTCTGCAGCATGGGCTGGATGTTCGACACCATGGCCCAACAGCTCTTCAACCTCGCCCGCAGACCGGCGATTCGCGATCTGCTCGGCGGCGGGGCGACCGACGCCACCATTTCCGAACAGGCCGGATACGCCACCATGATCTTCATGATCGGGTGGGCCATCGGCGGGATCTATTTCGGCGTCCTCGGAGATCGCCTCGGACGCGCCAAGACCATGATGATTACCATCTTGTCCTACACCATCTTCACCGGTCTGAGCGTGTTCTCCACCCGCATCTGGGACTTCAATGTGTATCGGTTCCTGTGCGGTCTCGGCGTTGGCGGCCAGTTCGCGGTGGGGGTGTCCATGGTGGCGGAAGTGGTGCCGGACCGCGCGCGGCCCTACGCCTTGGGGCTGGTGCAGGCCAGCTCCGCCATCGGCAACATGCTGGCCGCGCTCACCGGCATTGTTTTGGGCCAGATGGAGGCGGCCGGCCAGATCACGGGCCAGTGGCGCTACCTGTTTCTCGCCGGCGCCGTGCCGGCCCCGCTCGCGCTGGTGGTTTTCATGAAGCTCAAGGAGCCCGCCCAGTGGCTGAAAGCGCGCGCCGAAAAGAAGCGCATGGGGTCTTTCCGCGACCTCTTCGCCGAGCCCCGCTGGCGCCGCAATGCGATCGTCGGCATGCTGCTGGCGTTCTCCGGAGTGGTGGGCCTCTGGGGAATCGGCTTCTTCAGCTACGACCTGCTGCGTCCCGTGCTCGACCAGGCCTTCCGCGCCCAGGGTCTCACGGGAGCGGCATTGGCGGGCAAGACCGGCACCTGGATCGGGATCACCTCCCTGCTCCAGAACCTGGGGTGTTTCTTTGGCGTCTACGCGTTCACTTACCTGACGCACTACACCGGCCGTAAGAAGGCGTTCGCCATCAGCTTTGTGGCCGCCATGCTGGCCACCGCCTTCACCTTCTGGAAATTGAAGGAGCTCAGCCAGATCTTCTGGATGGTCCCGCTCATGGGCTTCGCCCAGCTTTCCCTGTTTGGAGGCTACGCCATATACCTTCCGGAGCTCTTCCCCACGCGTCTGCGCAGCACCGGCACGAGCTTCTGCTACAACGTCGGGCGCATGGCCGCGGCGGCCGGGCCCCTCACTCTCGGCCTGCTGACCAGCCGTGTCTTCGCCGGACACGCCGAACCCATGCGCTACGCGGGCGTCACCATGTGCCTGGTATTCCTGGTGGGCCTGGCGGCCTTGCCCTTCGCGCCGGAGACCCAGGGCCAGCCGTTGCCGGAATAGCAAAGCGGGGACTGCCATCCAATTCCGTCTTTTGGAATTGGATGGCTGTACCCGGTTTGCGCACTGGTATCATCTGATCCGCTTCATTGGAGAAGACCCCAACTGGAAAATAGGAGCGCAGGTGCTCGGAAAGCGCCCGCAACGGGGGCGGGCGAGTGGAAAGCGAGCCCTGGTGGGCGAGCAGAGGTCGTGTTCTTCTCCGCCCGGAACTGAAACATCGGGCCTTCAGGTTTCAAGGCTCAAAATCCTCTTGCGACGGCAGGTGAAAGCGAGTACAATTCTGGCTATTGGTACTGTTGGGGGTCTTGAATTCTTGTTGCAATGGCAGGTGAAAGCGATTACAATCCCAGGTACCTGATACGCAAGTAATGGAAGTGGGGGTTGCCCTGCGCTGCTGGAGTTTACCGGGAAGCTACCCGGAACAAATCCACCAGCCGGTAGGAAATGTTATCGCTTGAACGGCCTGTGGGCGCAGTACTTCAGGGTTGTCTGGCTCACAGTTCTCTAACTGAAGGGGTAGTCTCGTGAAACGAAACACTAAACGTGTCATTTGTAATGCGGGAATCGGATTGGTGCTCCTGTTCCTGATCGTTCCTATTCTGATGATGGCCCAAAGCGACCGCGGAACCATCACCGGCACCGTCGCCGATCCAGCGGGCGCAATGGTTCCGGAAGCGGCTATCACCATGAAGCATGTGGAAACCGGCGCCATTTATGAAACCAAGACCACGGGAACCGGCAATTATACGCTGCCGTCGTTGCCGTCGGGCAACTACGAGCTGACCGTCACGGCCGCCGGATTCAGCAAGTACGTTCAACAGGGCATTGGGGTTCAGGTCGCCACGACGGCTCGCGTCGATGTCATCCTGAAAATCGGCTCGGCCGCCGAGACCGTAACCGTGACCGAGAACGTGCCTCTGCTCAAGACCGAAAGCGCCGAGCAGAGTTTCAACATCACCACCGATCAGGTCAACGCACTGCCGTTGACCCAAGGCGGAGTCGGCCTGCGCAATCCCCTGGCATTCGCCCAGCTCACGCCCAGCATGAGCATTCCCGTGACCAATACTTACGGGAACATTCAGGCGCGCGTCAACGGTCTCCCGGACAACACGTTCCGGACCCTGGTCGATGGCCAGGATATCACCAACGGCATCGATCCCTCGCATCTGTCGGAATCGCATCCCTCTACCGAAGCTCTTCAGGAAGTCCAGCTTTCCAGCAGCAACTTCGCCGCCGAGTTCGGCCGCGTGGCTGGCGGGCTTTTCAACCTCACCTCGAAATCCGGCTCCAACCAGTTTCACGGCAGCGGATATGAGTATTTCACCAATGAGGACCTGGGCGCCGGCGTCCCCTTCACCAGCTCCGGCAACGGGCACCTGCTGCGTCCCAACAACCGCAACAACAATTTCGGCTTCAGCGTGGGCGGACCGGTCTACATTCCCCACCTGTACAACGGAAAGAACAAGACCTTCTTCTTCTTCAACCTGGAAGAATGGCGCTCCTCCACGGTGGTCGCCGGCTCGTCGTCGACCGTACCCTCCGCGGCCTATCGCGCGGGTGATTTCAGCGCGGCCCTCACGGGGCGGACCCTCAGCGGTACGGACCCGCTGGGAAGAGCGGTCGTCGAGAACGGGATTTACGATCCCCTGACCGAACGGATTGTGAACGGTTCCGCCGTCCGCGATCAGTTCCCAGGCAACATCATTCCCGCCAGCCGCCTCGACCCATCCGCACTCAAGGTGCAGGCGTTGATTCCCGCGGCTACGACTTCCGCGCTGGTCAACAATTTCGCGATCGTCGATCCCATGACGGACGTCAAGACCATCCCCAGCATCAAGGTCGATCAGTATTTCGGCGCCGCGACCAAAGTCTCCTTCTACTGGTCGGAATGGCGGCAGGATCAGAACAAGTGCTGCACCGCGGACGGTCTTCCGGCGCCCATTTCGCAGGGACGCAATATCATCGACCGCACTCCCACGTACCGCGTGAATATCGACCGCACGGTGACACCGACGTTGCTGGTGCACCTGGGCGCCGGCGTGGTTCACTACTGGCATGTGGACTCCGCTCCGGACGGCACCCTTAATTACGACGCTGTCGGGAAACTCGGCATCAGCGGAGCCTCCAAAACACCGGGCGGCTTCCCGAACATCAGCGGGCTGCTGGGGGCATCCCAAGGCGGTATGGCTTCCAATATCGGAGCCAGCAACGGGAGCCTCTATCACAACGACAAGCCCACCACGGTCTTGAGCGCCACGTGGGTCAAGGGCAACCACACCTATAAGACCGGCGGCGAATGGCAAGAGGACATCTGGACCAGCGAGTCCAAGGCAGGCGCCGTGGGGACGTGGGTCTTCGCCGCCAACCAGACGGCTCAGCCATACTTGCAGACCACCTCTGTGGGCGGACTCTCCGACGGGTTCCCGTATGCGAGTTTCCTGCTCGGCGGTACCAACTCCGACAGCATCTCGAATTACCAGGATGCCCAGTGGCGGAAACACAACCTTGGGTTCTTCGTGCAGGACACCTGGAAGGTCACGCGCAAGCTCACCCTGGACTACGGAATTCGTTGGGATTACCAGACCACGTATCACGAAATCTATAACCGCGATTCGAGGTTCACGCCCAACACTGCGAACCCGTCCGCCGGCGGCCTGCTGGGCGCGACCGAATATGAAGGTACTGGTCCCGGACGCTGCAACTGCCAGTTCACTTCCCCATATATGTACGCCATCGGGCCACGCCTGGGCGTTGCCTATCAGCTCGCTCCCAAGACCGTGCTGCGCGCCGGCTGGGGCTTAGTCTACACCACAACCCCCAGCGCGAACTATCAGTTGGGCGGAGCCATTGGCACGGGCTTCAACAGTATCCCCTTCAGCAACTCCGCGTTTGGCGGGGCGGCGGCTTACCTCAGCAAGGGCCTCCAGTACAACATGTCGGACCTGTATGTGGCGTCGCTCGATCCCGGCATCCGTCCCCTGGCGGGCCAGATTTCCGCCCCGCCGGTTTATGAGAATCCCGCCGGCGGCAGGCCCGGAAGAATCATGCAGTGGAACGTCTCGCTGCAACGGGAAATCTCCACCGACCTGGTCGTGGAAGCTGCCTATGTGGGCAACCGCGGCGTGTGGTTGCAGGCCGATGCTTTGCAGCAGTTCAACAACGTGACTGCGGCCCGGCTGGCCTCCTTCGGTTTGGATATCAACAGCGCCGCCGACCGGTCCCTGCTCACCTCGACCATGAGCTCGGCGCAGGTAATTGCCCGCGGCTTCAAGGCCCCGTATGCCTCATTCCCGATGAGCCAGACGCTGGCCCAGGCTCTGCGGCCCTATCCGCAGTTCGCCGCCGTCAGCGGCAGGTGGGTGCCGGAGGGCAACAGTTGGTACGACTCCCTGCAGGCGAAGGTCACCAAGCGCTACTCGCACGGCCTCAGCGCCACCCTGGCGTTGACCTGGCAGAAGGAACTTACGCTCGATGCGCAGGGCGGCCTGGGTTCTTCCATGGAACCCGAGCCGGTCAACGACATCAACAACCGCTACCAAAACAAGTACATCTCCAAGAACTCCCAGCCGTTCCAATCCACCTTGGGATTCAACTACCGGGTGCCGGCCATGGCGGGGAATCGCTACCTCAGCGCGGCGCTCCGCGATTGGACCGTGGGCGGCGTGTTGCACTATGCCAGCGGTCTTCCCATTCAGGTCCCCACCGCGCAAAACAACTTGACCTCCATCCTGCAGCGCGGCACGTTTGCCAACCGCGTTCCCGGACAGCCGCTCTTTCTCAAAGACCTCAACTGCCACTGCATCGATCCCAGCAAGGATCTCGTGCTGAACCCGGCAGCCTGGTCCGACCCGGCTGCGGGCCAATGGGGCACTTCGGCCGCCTTCTACAACGACTATCGCTATGCACGCCGTCCTGGTGAAAGCGCCAGTATCGGCCGTGTGTTCAAGATTCGCGAATCCATGTCGCTTACCATCCGCGGCGAGTTCTTCAACGTGTTCAACCGCACGGAGATCAACAACCCTGTATCGACCAACGCTCTGGCCTCCAAAACCACGAATGCGTCGGGTGTGCTAACCGGAGGTTTTGGCTTTGTGAACCCCGGTTCGGTATACGCTAATCCAAGATCCGGGCAGATCCTGGTCCGCCGCTTGTTGATGTAGTTCGCCGCCGGGCCGGAGTATCTACTCCGGTCCGGCGGTGATGTATTAGTGGGGCAGGCGCTGTCGCCTGCCTCAGGTCTTTTATAGGAAGATCAAATCATGAAGAGAACTCTGTTCATCGCCGCGATCGCCTTGGCTCTCAGCCTGGTTGCCGCCGCTCAAGGCGAGAAGGCCGTCGGGCAGTGGGAACCGTTCGAAGTTGCGATGACTGCCAATGCCGCATTCGCCAACGCGTATGTGGAGGCCATGCCCGATGACGGCAAGCCATATGTTCAGGTGACCTTCACCGGCACTGGCGGAGATGCCCGGGGGCTGAGCTATACGGTGGCCGGCTTTTGGGATGGAGACAAGAACTGGAAAGCCCGGTTCGCTCCCCCGGCGCCGGGCACGTGGTCTTACTCGAGTTCCTCCGCCGATGCGGGCTTGCAGGGTATCAAGGGCGCCTTTACGTGTACTGCCTGGAGCGATGCCGAGAAAGCCGCCAATCCGGCCCGCCGCGGGTTCGTCCGCGTGGCCAAGAGCGGCCCCCGCGCCGGCCGATACTTCCAGTATGCGGACGGCACGCCGTTCCTGTGGATCGGGGACACCTGGTGGCCCTGGGCGAAGAAGGGCATTCCCTTCGGACGAGCCAAGCAGGTTGTCGACGACCGCTCGTCGAGGGGCTTCACCCTCGGCCAACTGATGTTCGGGGCGAACAACGCATCGCGCCTGGCCGGCAGAGACTTTCAGACGCTCGATCTGGATGCCATCCACGATGCCGAGCGTTTCATTGCCTATGCCAACAGCCAGGGGATCACCCTCTGGATCCACGCGTGGTGGAGTGCGACGAATCTCGACAAGCAAGCCGGACCCGAGAAGGTGCGCCGCTGGTGGCGCTATACCATCCAGCGCCTGGCCGCGTACAACGTGATGTGGAACGTCGCCGGTGAGTACAACATGTACAACTACGCCGGCCTGGGCCTGCAGTTCTGGAAGGACACGGGCGCTCTCATCCGCCGGGAAGACCCGTATGGCCACACCATCGGTGTGCACAATACCCCTCCGGGGTGGCCGGGCGGCGACATGGGCGACTCCCAGCAGTGGTCCACCGGGTCCGTTCTGCACAACCAACCGTGGCTCGACTTCAACGACAGCCAACCGGGCCACGCCAAGTGGAGGAACGAACTGGTCCCCCAGATTATCTCCGCGGACTACGTTCGCACTCCCGCCAAGCCGGTGGTGATCACCGAGACGTGGTACGAGTTCGCCGAAGGCAGCGCACCAGCCATGGATGTGCGGTTCGCCGCGTGGTCCGCCATCCTCTCCGGCGCGGCCGGCCATACCTACGGAGGAGGGCACCAGTGGTGGGCCGATATTCCCGATCCCTCGCTGACGCCGCGCCGCGAATCGTGGCCCAGGCCGCCGCTCACCGTGGACACGCTGGATTTCCCGGGCGCGGTATCGATGGGTTACATGGCGAAGTTTCTGAAGGGCATCGACTGGTGGAAGTTCGAGCCGCATCCCGAGTTGGTGTCGGAGTACCCGCAGCCGCTGGCTTCGGCGATTCCCGGGCGGGAGTACCTGGTATACGCGCGGTACGGCGGCCGGTTGAAGCTCGATCTGCGCTCTTCCCCGGTCTCCGACCAATTCCGATTCACGTGGATCGACCTCGTCAACTCCAAAGAAGCGGCGAGCGGTACCGTGAACGGCGGCGCCATCGGCATGTTCCAGACGCCTGAAGATTATCCCAAGGATCGCGAATACAAGGACTGGCTGTTGCACGTTACAAAGGCCAATTGAAAAGGGGCAGGCTGCTTCGCCTGCCGGCGCCAGGAGGAAAACGCCCGTACTCAGGTAGCCTGGACAGTGAGGATGCGATTCAGAACCAGCTTGATCCTCATCGGCGCCATGATGGCCGCCGCCGTGGTTGTGGAGCGGCCAGCCGCCGCCGGGCCCACAGCCTCGATCACCGTCGATTATCCGGCCGACGGTTCTATCTTCCCGCCTGACTTCGCCGCCCCGACCTTTCTCTGGCGCGACGCGGATGCGGATGCCGCAACCTGGCAGATTGATGTGGCGTTTGCCGCCGGACCCGGCATTCAGGTGAAATCAGAGGGGCCCCGGCTGGCCATCGGCGAGATCGACCTGCGATGCGTGGCGCCGACCAACGAACTCCCCAAACTGACGCCGGAACAAGCCGCGGCTCACACTTGGAAGCCGGACGCCGGGACTTGGGCCGCGATCAAGACCCGGTCCAGCGGAGGCGCCGCGCAAGTAACCATCACCGGCTTCCGGTTCGGCGATCCGCAACGCGCTGTCTCAAGCGGCAGCGTCACCATCCGGACTTCGAAGGATCCGGTAAGCGCCCCGATCTTCTACCGCGATGTGCCGCTGATGCCCTCGCCAACCGAGAAAGGCATCATCAAACCGCTGGCGCCGAATGCGATGCCGCTGATCGCCTGGCGGCTGCGCAGTGTGAGCGAACCGCGCAGCCGGGTGGTCCTGGAGGGCATGCACACCTGTGCCAACTGCCATTCCTTCTCCGCCGATGGCAGGACGCTCGGAATGGATCTCGACGGCCCGCAAAACGACAAGGGGCTGTACGCCCTGGTCGATATCCAGCCCCAAACCACGATCGCCAACCAGGACGTGGTGGCCTGGAGTTCTTTTCGGGGCAAGGTGGAAGGGGACTTGAGGGTCGGCTTCATGTCGCGCGTCTCGCCCGACGGACAGTATGTGGTAACCACGATCAAGCCCGCGGGATCGGACCGGCAGCAGTTGTACTATGTGGCCAACTTCCTGGATTACCGCTTCCTCCAGGTGTTCTATCCCACGCGCGGGATCCTGGTCTGGTACAAACGTGCCACACGCCAGCTACGGCCGCTTCCAGGGGCCGACGATCCGCGCTACGTGCACGCCAATGCCAACTGGAGTCCCGATGGCAAGTACCTGGTGTTCGCCAAGGCGGAAGCCCGGGACGCGTACCCCGCAGGCCGCAAGCCGGCCGAACATTCCAACGATCCCAACGAGACCCCGATCCAGTACGATCTGTACCGGATTCCGTTCAACGGCGGTAAAGGCGGCCGGGCGGAACCGATTGCCGGCGCCTCCCATAACGGCATGAGCAACAGCTTCCCCAAAGTCTCTCCCGATGGCCGGTGGATCGTCTTCGTACAGGCCCGCAATGGCCTGCTGATGCGTCCCGACAGCCAGCTTTATATCGTTCCCGCCACGGGCGGCCAGGCGCGGCGCATGCGCTCGAATACCGCGCTGATGAACTCCTGGCACAGCTTTTCACCGAACGGCCGTTGGCTGGTGTTCTCATCCAAGAGCCGCTCGCCGTATACCCAGATGTTCCTGACGCACCTGGATGAAGAGGGAAACGACAGCCCGCCGATTCTGATTGAGGATGCCACGGCGGCCAACCGCGCGGTGAACATTCCCGAGTTCGTCAACATCCCCCCGGACGGCTTGTTGAAGATCGATGCTCCGGCCACCGAGTTCTACCGCCTGTCCGACCTGGCGATGGAGTTAGCAGGCAAAGGCCAGTACCCGGCTGCCATCGCGGAATGGACCAAGGCCATGGAAATGGATCCCGAGGATGCCCGGGCCAACAACAACTTCGGTTCTACGCTGGCCAAAGCGGGGAAGTTGGATGAGGCCATCGTGCATTATGAAAAAGCCCTGAAAACGGCTCCCGAGTATGCCGAGGCCCACGATAACCTGGGAGTGGCCCTGGCCCGGAAGGGCAAGCTTGACGAAGCCATGGCGCACTACCACAGCGCCCTGGCGCTCAACCCGGAGTCCCCCGAAGCCCACAACCATCTCGGCCGCGCCTTGGCCGAAAAAGGCGGGCTCGACGAAGCGATCTCCCAATACCAAAAGGCCCTGGAGTTCAATCCCAATTACGCTGACGCCCACAACAACCTCGGGATCGCCCTGGCGAAAGCGGGAAGGCCGGACGCCGCCATCGCACATTATCAAGAAGCCCTGAAGGCCGAACCCCAGTTCGCCGAAGCTCACACCAACCTCGGTATTGCCCTGGTGGAAAAAGGCAGGCCGGGCGAAGCCATTCCGCACTTCGAAGCGGCCGTGAATCTCCATCCGGATTCCGCGGAAGCCCAAACCAACCTCGGTGCTGCCTTGCTGTGGGAAGGCAGATTGGATGAGGCGGTCGCACATTTGGAACGCGCCCTGAAAGCCGACCCCGGGTCCTTGGAAGCCGGCGACTTTCTGGGAAATGCGCTGGCGGCGCAAGGAAGAATCGCAGACGCCGTGGCGCGCTGGCGAAACGTGCTTCGCCTGGATCCGAATCGCCTGCCTGTTCTGAATCAGACGGCCTGGGTGCTGGCTACCAATCCCGACGCGTCCGTGCGAAACGCTTCCGAAGCCGTGGAATTTGCGGAGCGGGCGGTCGCGCTATCCGGCGGGCGGGAGCCACGGACTCTGGCCACGCTGGCTGCCGCCTATGCCGAGTCCCGGCGATTCTCCAACGCGATCGATACGGTGAACCGGGCTCTGGACCTTGCCACCGGGCAGGGCAACACGCAACTCTCGGCGACCCTGAACGCGATGCTGGGGCTGTACCGGGCCAACACTCCTCTCCGCGCCAAACCCTTGCCCATGCCTTCGCCGTTGCCATCGCGGCAGGAAGGGTCCGCCGCTCCACCGGCGCCGCGCCCGTGAGCAACGCTCATCCCCACCAGGGCTCGCTTTCCACCTTGTTGGCCTTCAGATACTCCTGATTCAACTCCACGCCCAGGCCCGGCTCGGTCGAGACCTTCATGTAGCCGTTCTTGATGACCAGCGGGTTCTTCGTCGCCCATGGGATACGATCGGCCCCCACCGCGCACTCGATGCGCGGGCAGTTGAACACCGCCGCCGCCAACTGCTGCGACGCCACATTCAACATCAAACCGC
>OCZT010003458.1_pt1 | contig 16095 bp, 13 predicted proteins | sample 1539031 | NCBI WGS metagenome assembly OCZT01 (sample SAMEA3539308, study PRJEB22396) | soil metagenome | biome: tundra; feature: field; material: soil | place: USA | collected 2010-05 | depth 0.15 m | reverse complement strand
GGGTTGCCCCACAGGATCCTAAGTCCTGCGCGTCTGCCAGTTCCGCCACTTTCGCGAGAGCCGCCCTAAGAATAAGGCGGTCTCGCGTCAGTGGGAAATTGTGCTTCAAAAAAACCCGTCAGTTGCCGATGCGGAGGTTCACGACCTTGGTGCCCCGGGTCCCCTGAGCATCGATGGGGACGTCGAGCAGGAGTCCCACGTAGTCGCCCGCCTTGACCTTCGAGAGGGCGCGCTGCAGGTCGTCCGCGTTGCGAATCTGCACCTTGGGCTCCGGGAAGATCATCGCCGTGATGATATCGTAGCGCCCAAGTTTGTTGTTCGCCGGCCCGTCGTGTTCGACTTCCTTCACGACGACGCCTTGCACCGTAGATGAGGCGCCCGTTGCCTTCACGATCTCAGGCGTGAGCGCTTCGACCACAATGCCCAGCTTCTTCGCCGAGACCGTAACTGCCGCGGGCGCCGGTGCCTTGGCCGGCCGCTCGTTGGATGCGACGGTCTTCTCGGCGCTCGGCGCCTCGATGAGCTTCACCTTGAACGTCTTGTGCTCGCCGTATCGCACGGCCTCCAGCGTGACGACGTCGCCCGGCTGGTGCGAGCGGATCATGCGCTGCAGCGTGCTGACCCGGTCGGCGGGCTGGCCGTCGATCTTCACCACGATGTCGCCGGGCTCCATGCCGGCCTTCTCAGCCGGGCTGCCCTCGGTGAACGACTCCAGCTTCACACCGGAGATGTCCTTGAGCTTGGTGACGGCGGCGTCTTCCGGCGTGACGTCGGTGATCGACGCGCCGAGGATCGCGCGGCGCACGCGGCCGTGCGCGATGATGTCGTCCATCACCGTCTTCGCCAGCGTGATCGGGATGGCGAAACCGTACCCCGTATAGGAGCCGGTCTCACTCGCGATCGCACTGTTGATGCCGACGACCTCGCCGCGAATGTTCACGAGCGGCCCGCCGGAGTTGCCAGGGTTGATGGCCGCGTCGGTCTGGATGAAATCCTGAATCGCGTACTTGTCGGCATTGAGCGAGCGGAGCTGCGTCGAGCGGCCCTTCGCGCTGATGATGCCAGCGGTCACGGTGAAATCGAGCCCGAACGGATTGCCGATGGCCAGCGCCCACTCTCCCACGCGCGTCCTGGCGTCGTCGCCCAACGGAACGGTCGGCAGGTCGCTCGCGTCGATCTTGAGCACGGCGACGTCGGTCTGGGCGTCATGGCCGACGACCTTCGCCTTGAACGAACGGTGATCGAGCAGTACGACCTTCACCTGGTCGGCGCCGTCCACCACGTGGTTGTTCGTGAGGATGTATCCGTCCTTCGTGACGATGAAGCCCGAGCCCTGCGCTTCCTGCGTGCGCGGCTGCTGCTGCGGATCGTCGAAGAACTGCTGGAATTCGGGCGGCAGCTGGCGGATGCGGTTGCGCGTGTCCTGCGGCTTGGTGGTGCGCTCCGCGCTCACCGACACGACCGCCGGCGTCACGCGCTCGGCCACCGACACGAATGCGTTCTGGGAATCCTCGAGCGCGGCGTTGGACGTGAGCGCCGAACGGCCCGGCACCTTCGACTGCGCGCCGAGAATGCGCGTCCAGTCCATCGAAGATGCGAAGAAAACGCCGGCGATGAACGCGACCGCGCCCACCGCGAGGATCTTGGACTTGGAGAGGTGGATCGTCATGGTTGGCTCTGCTTCGGTGGTAGTTACGGTTGAATCGACACGGAACAATCTACAGGAGATTAGACCCGGCGCCGGGGCGGAATGTTTCCGTCCCGGCGCTGGGTCTGCTCAGACTGGCCTACTTCTTCGCTTCGTCCACGATCTCGTAGTCGGCGTCAGCCACTTCTTCCTTCTTGGCTTCGGCCGCACCTTCCGCGGGCGGGGCCTCGCCTGACGGCTGCGCGGCCTGAGCCGCGTAGACGGCCGTGCCAGCGGCCTGGAACGCCGCATTGAGCTCGTCGAGCGACCCCTTGATCTCGTTCATGTCGTCGCCCTTGTGCGCCTTGCGTGCGCGCTCCACGGCTGCGTCGAGACGGGTCTTGAGCTCCGCCGGCACCTTGTCGGCCCACTCCTTCGACTCCTTCTCCACCTGATACGCGAGCGTGTCGAGGCGGTTCTTGGTGTCGATCTCCTCGCGCTTCCGCTTGTCCTCTGCGGCGTTCTGCTCGGCGTCCTTCACCATGCGATCGACCTCGGCATCGGAGAGACCGCTCGACGATTCGATACGGATCTTCTGCTCCTTGCCCGTCGTCTTGTCCTTCGCGGCGACGTGCAGGATGCCGTTGGCGTCGATGTCGAACGTGACCTCCACCTGCGGCATGCCGCGTGGTGCCGGCGGGATTCCGGTGAGCTGGAATTTGCCGATCGTCTTGTTGTACACCGCAAGGTCGCGCTCGCCCTGGAGCACGTGGATCTCGACGGTCGTCTGGTTGTCGTCCGCGGTCGAGAACGTCTCCGACTTCTTGGTGGGAATCGTCGTGTTGCGCGGGATGAGCACGGTGGTGACGCCGCCGAGCGTCTCGATTCCAAGTGAAAGAGGGGTCACGTCCAAGAGCAGGACGTCCTTCTGCTCGCCCGTGAGCACCGCGCCCTGGATGGCCGCGCCGACCGCGACGACTTCATCCGGGTTCACGCCCTTGTTCGGATCCTTGCCGAAGAACGCCTTCACGACTTCCTGCACCTTCGGAATTCTGGTGGATCCACCGACAAGCAAGACCTCATCAATTTCCGACGGCTGCATCTTCGCGTCGGCGAGCGCCTTCTTCATCGGCTCGAGCGTGCGCTGCACGAGATCGTCCACGAGCTGCTCGAACTTGGCGCGCGTGAGCTGGTAGTTGAGGTGCTTCGGCCCCGAGGCATCCGCCGTGATGAACGGGAGGTTGATGTCGGTGCTCATCGTGCCCGAAAGCTCGATCTTCGCCTTCTCAGCGGCTTCCTTCAGGCGCTGAAGCGCCATCGGATCCTTCGAGAGGTCGATCGCCTGGTCCTTCTTGAACTCGACCACGAGCCAGTCGATCACGCGCTGGTCGAAATCGTCTCCGCCCAAATGCGTGTCGCCGTTGGTGGACTTCACCTCGAACTGCTTGGCGCCGTCGACTTCGTACAGCTCGAGCACCGAGATATCGTACGTGCCGCCGCCCAGGTCGAACACGGCGACCTTCTCGTCCTTCTTGCCCTGCTTGTCGAGGCCGTACGCGAGCGCGGCCGCGGTGGGCTCGTTGATGATGCGGAGCACGTCCAGTCCGGCGATCTTGCCTGCGTCCTTGGTGGCCTGACGCTGCGAGTCGTTGAAGTACGCCGGCACCGTGACGACCGCCTTGGTCACCGGGTGGCCGAGGTAGTCCTCGGCGGTCTGCTTCATCTTCTGCAGGATCATCGCGGAGATCTCGGGCGGCGTATAGCGCTTGCCCTGCACCTCGACCGCGGCGACGTCGTTCGTGCCGCTCTTCACGGCGTACGGGACGCGCTTAATCTCCTCGGTCACCTCGGGCATCTTGCGGCCCATGAAGCGCTTGATCGAGAAGACGGTATTCTGCGGATTCGTGACGGCCTGACGCTTGGCGATCTGCCCCACGAGCCGCTCGCCGTCCTTGCTGAAGCCGACGACCGACGGTGTGGTACGCCCGCCTTCGGCGTTCGGGATCACAACAGGGTCGCCACCTTCCATCACTGCTACGACGGAGTTCGTGGTGCCCAAGTCGATGCCAATCACCTTGTCTGCCATGCGATCCTCAAAGAGTTGGTCATGAGTTGAAGGGCGCGCTACCGGAAGGTTGCACCCGTTGACTCATTTTGAGGAGCAAGGACAGGGCCAAGATTTTCAGTCAAACTGGCTGGAAACAAGCCTCTGTAGAGGCAAGCCAGGCTGTCAAAACGGCGGCGGTGGCGCTGCGTTGCCCTTGAGAGGCTGGTCGCGAGAGTCGAAATCGCTGGGTTGGTGTTCTGCGCGCCGAGGTCGCGGGCTCATCCCCTGCGCGGCCGCCTACGCGCTTACACGCTGCGAGCCCGCGCTGCGCGCGGTCTCTTGCTACGCGCGACGGCGCCGCTCCGGGGATGAGCCCGCTCCCTGCATGGCAAACTGCAACAGCGCCTGAGCACGGACCTTTCCTCGCTACGCGACGCCTGCCGGAGATCCGCGAAGTGTCCGCAGCGCCAGCGTGTACGAGACGCACAGAGCGAGACACGGGAGCATCAACGCCAGACCGCTCCTTCCGTTCCACACCGCCCACTGTTGCAGCAAGAGGATGGCCGTGCCCACGGCATGCGCACCAGCGAGTCCCCGCACGGCGGATCGCTCGAGCGGGGAGCGGGGCCATCTCCGGAGCGGCGCCGTCGCGCGTAGCAAGAGACCGCGCGCAGCGCGGGCTCGCAGCGTGTAAGCGCGTAGGCGGCCGCGCAGGGGATGAGCCCGCGACCTGGGCGCATGGACGCAAGATCGCCCGCACGACTAGCCAGACTCGCGGCCGTCAGCAATCGTTCACGACGACATGATTCCGCTGCGCGTTGAAAACCGCACGGTCCGCCCGCCGTGGATGACCGTTCTCATCCTCGTGGCGATTTTCGCCGTCTGGATCCTCGTGCAGGGCGGCGGATTCCCGGGCAACGACCGGCTGTTCGCCACGACGATCTGCAACTTCGGCATGGTGCCTGGGCAGATCACGCACCTCTCGCCGCTGGGTGCGAGCGTGCCGATCGGGCCCGGACTCGTCTGCCCGGTGCACGACGACCTCATCACCTACGTCACGCCGCTGCTCTCGCTCTTCCTGCACGGCAGCTGGATGCACATCCTCGGCAACGCGCTCTTTCTCTGGATCTTCGGACGGGCCATCGAGGACGTGATGGGGCCGGTGCGTTTCCTGAGCTTCTACCTGCTGTGCGGGCTCGTCGCCTCCGCCGCGCAAATCATGGTGAATCCGTCGTCGCCCGTGCCGACCGTCGGCGCATCGGGCGCGATCTCGGGCGTGATGGGCGCGTACCTCATGCTCTTTCCGCGCGTGCGGGTCCACATGTTCTTCTACTTCCTGATCTTCTTCAAGGTCTTCCGCATTCCGGCGTGGCTCGTGCTGCTCTACTGGTTCGGCATTCAGGTGCTGAGCGGGCTGCCCGAGCTCAATGCCGCGGGCGCGCAGCCCACCGGCGGCGTCGCCGTGTGGGCGCACGTGAGTGGATTCCTGACAGGACTGTTGCTCGTGCGCTTCTTCGAGCGACCGGAACTCCTTGCGCGGCGCAGAGTTGCGTTCGGCTCGTACGGCGGGCTCGAGGGCTGATCCAAGCCGCGGCCGCGTTTGCGGCATCGTGTAACAACGCCGTAACTTTCCGCCTCCCCACTGACGGCGCCCGTCGCGCCGGAGGCTAACGCGGCCGTGCGGTTAATCCCAAAAGACGAAGGTTTCTTCGACATGTTCGACGCGCTCGCGTCGATCATGGTCCGGTCGGCGAAAGTGCTCGACGAATTGTTCAACGAGCCCAACCGGCTCGAGGTGTTCGCGGCGCAGATCAAGGTCCTCGAGCACGAGGCCGACGTGATCACGCACGAGATCATGAACCGGATCGACAAGAGTTTCGTCACGCCGCTCGACCGCGAGGACATCCACCGCCTCGCGACGCGGCTCGACAACGTCGTGGACCTGATGGACGGCACGGCGCGGCGCGCCCAGATGTTCCACCTGAACGACCGCCGTCCGCACGCCAAGGAACTCACGCAGGTCCTCGTGCAGGCGACGGAATCCATCGCGCAGGCCGCGATGTCGCTCAAGGACCCGCACGAGGTCGCGCGCATCGGGCGCGAGGTGAAGCTCCTCGAGGAGGCGGCCGACGCCATCTATTCAAAGGCCGTGGGAGCCTTGTTCGAAGGGACGCCGAACGCGCTCGACGTGATCAAGTGGAAGGAGCTCTACGACAACATCGAGCACGCGATCGACGAGTGCGAGGATGTGCTGAACGTCCTCGAGAGCGTCTCCCTCAAGAACAGCTGAGCGGCTCGTCCCTTGGTCATCTACGTTCTCGCGATCATCCTGATCGCGTTCGCGTTCGACTTCATCAACGGCTTCCACGACTCCGCGAATGCGATCGCGACGATCGTGGGCACCCGCGTGCTGAGCCCGATCGCCGCAGTCGTGTGGGCCGCGACGTTCAACTTCGCCGCCGTCTTCCTCGGCAGCACCGCGGTCGCAAAGGCGGTGAGCAGCGGGTTCGTCGTGCAGGAGATCGTCACCCCGAGCGTGATCCTGGCGGGACTGCTCGGCGCGATCACGTGGAACCTCATCACGTGGTACTGGGGCATTCCGTCGAGCTCGTCGCATGCGCTGATCGGAGGGTTTGCCGGCGCGGCGGTGGGAAAGGCGGGCGTCGGCGCGCTGCTCTGGGGCCGGAAGTGGATCGAGACGCTCTCGTTCATCGTGATATCGCCGGTGCTCGGAATGACGATCGGCTTTGTCCTGATGGTGCTCGTGTTCAACCTTTTCCAGAAGGCATCGCCACGCCGCGTGGACAAGGTCTTTCGTCCTGGGCAACTCATCAGTTCGGCGGCGATGGGTATCGCGCACGGCTCCAACGACGCACAAAAGACCATCGGCATCATCGTGGGATTGCTCGTTGCCTCCAAAGCGCAATTCGCGGGGCAGACGGGGATCGGGTCGTTTCTCTACGTGGAAAGCGCCACGCAGATTCCAGCGTGGATCAAGCTCACCGCGTTCACCTGCATGTCGCTTGGTACATTGTTCGGCGGCTGGCGCATCGTGCACACGATGGGCTCGCGCATCACGAAACTGCGCCCGGTGAGCGGGTTCTGCGCGGAGGCCGGCGGTGCCATCGCCATTCTCACCGCCTCGAGTCTCGGCATTCCGGTGAGCACGACGCACACGATCACGGGCTCGATCGTGGGCGTCGGCGCGACGAACCGGCTCTCGGCGGTGCGCTGGGGGATCGCGCGCCGGATCGTCTGGGCCTGGGTGCTCACGATTCCCGCGGCGGCGACGATCTCCGCAGTGGTCTATCTCATTCTCGCCCGCGTGATCGCCGAGTAGGGAGAGAGGCCGACGCGCCGGAACGGGCAGGAGTCACGCTCGTTACCGCGATGTTACATGTAACGCGTCGATCCGTGACACGGTGATGCGAGCTTGAACGCTCCACTCACTCTCCTCGGAGCGTTTCCCGTGAACGTCCGTTCTATTCGATCTGTGGTCGCGGCCATCTGCGCGGTTTCCGCGGTAGCGATCGCCTCCACTGCGACGGCGCAGGACCTGACTGGGGCAGGCGCCACATTCCCCAACGCGATCTACACGAAGTGGGCTAGCGATTACGCCGCAAAAACGAACGTCAAGATCAACTACCAGTCGATCGGCTCGGGCGGCGGCGTGAAGCAGATCTCCGACCAGACCGTGGATTTCGGAGCGTCCGACGGCCCGATGACGGACGACGAACTCTCGAAAGCCAAAGGCGGCGCGCTCTTCCACATCCCGACCGTGATGGGAGCCGTGGTGGTGGTTTACAACGTGCCGGGCGTGACGGACAAGCTGAAGTTCACGGGCGAAGTTCTCGCCGACGTGTTCCTCGGCAAGATCACCAAGTGGAATGACCCGCGCATCGTAGCGCTGAACAAAGGCGCGAAGCTTCCGAGCCAGGACATCCTCGTGGTGCACCGCTCGGACGGCAGCGGCACGTCGTACATCTGGACCGACTATCTGACGACGGTCAGCAAGGACTGGGCTGCGGGTCCGGGCAAGGGGAAGGATGTGAAGTGGCCCGTCGGACTCGGCGGCAAGGGCAACGACGGCGTGGCCGGGCAAGTGAAGCAGACTCCCGGCTCCATCGGCTACGTCGAGCTCGCCTACGCGCATACGAACAACATCGCCTTCGCGTCAATCAAGAACGCCTCCGGTGCGTTCGTCGACGCGACGCTCGAAAGCGTGACCGAGGCGGCGGCCGGTGTAGCGAAAGGCCTTCCGAAGGATACCGATTTCCGCGTGTCGATCGTGAACGCGCCGGGCAAAGGCTCCTATCCGATTTCCTCGATGACCTGGCTGCTCGTCTACAAGCATCAAAAGAACGCCGAGAAGGGCAAAAAGCTGGTCGACTTCCTCAAGTACATGCTCAACGACGGACAGAAAGCAGCTGCCGGACTGGATTTTGCGCCGCTCCCGCCGACAATCGTAAAGCAGGTGCTCGCGCGCGTGGCCGAAATCAAGGTCGGCTCGTAACTCAACCACCCCACCAACTCACAGAGGTTTTGCCCAATGCATATCGTTCGTGCACTCCGCCACGCGGCGATCGTAGCGGCTGGGGCTGCGCTCCTCGCACAACCAGTGGTGGCGCAGGACGCGCCGAAGCCGGCGACACCGGGATTCGATTTCTCCGGAGTGCTCTACGTTTTCTACCAGATGAAGAGCGACTCGGCCAGCAAGGCGACTGTCGGCGGACAGCAGCCGAACCAGTTTCAGGTCGACCGTGCCTACCTGAACTTCCGCATGCCGGCCGGCGATGACGGCAGCATTCGCATCACGACGGACATCTTCAACAACAGCTCGGCGTGCGGCGGCGGCTGCTACCAGGGTTGGACCGCTCGTATCAAGTACGCGTACTTCCAGTACAACTTCCTCCACGACATCGGCGACCAGAAGGGCTTCAACGCGGTCGCGCGAGTCGGCATGCTGCACACGGTCATTGTCGATCACGAGGAAGGGTTCTTTCCGCGCAACCTGTCGCAGGTGGGCGTCGAGCGCAACGCCTTCTTCTCATCGTCCGATGTCGGCGTCGCCGGCCTGCTCACGCTCCCGAAGAAGTGGGGCGAGGTCTATGCCACGATCACCAACGGCACCCAGTACAGCCAGACCGAACTCGATCCGTACAAGGACTATGCCGCGCGCGTGTCCCTGACGCCGTGGGGGAGCGAGGAGGGCTTCCTCAAGACGATCACGATCTCGCCGTGGATCTACATGGGCAAGACGGCGAGCAAGTTCATCAACGGCGGTACGGGCCAGGTGGGCGCGGTCACCGACGGCCTGGACAAGAACCGGATGGGTGTGTTCGTCGGCGTGAAGGACCGCCGTTTCACCGCCGGCGCCGACTGGGGCCAGCGTACCGAGACGGTCGAGACGGGAGCCAACACCGCGGCCAGCCCGCGTGTGGCCTACAACAACACCGGCACGCTGACCGACGCGTTCGTGTTCGCTCGCCCGGTGGAACTGTTCGGGGCTGACCCGAAGCTCAAGTCGCCGTTCAGCCTGTTCGTCCGGTACGACAACTACAAGCCGTACTCCGACCAGCGTTCGGCCGGCACCGGCACGCAGACCACCAGTTCGGCCAACACGCTCCTGATCGCCGGTGCCTCGTGGGACCTGAACTCCAAGGCCACGGTCTCCATCGACTACCAGGATCTGTCTCCCCAGAGCGGCTCGACCACTCTGGCGTCCAAGATCCTGTTCGCGCACTTCGTGATCGCCTTCTAGTTCGCCTTACACATCGCGTATCGAACATGTAACGCCGGCCGGGAACCCGTATTCGGGCTCCCGGCCGGCGGTAATTTCAGGATGACATGACACAGCAAATGGACGTCGCGGCCGCCGACCCGCTCTCGACGCCGATGGACGGAAGCATCCAGGCGGCCAGGCTGCGCGGTGGAACGCACGTCGATCGCATCTACGACGGCGTAGTCACCTTCTTCGCGCTGTGCGTTCCACTCCTGCTTCTCTTGCTGATTTTCGCGGTCGCGAGAGCAGGCTGGCCCGCGTTTCAGAGGTTCGGTTTTGGTTTTCTCTGGTCGAGCGAGTGGGATCCCGTCAAGCTGAAGTTCGGCGTGGCGCCGGCGATCTACGGCACCATCGTCTCGTCAATCATCGCGCTGGTGCTGGCCACTCCGCTCGCGCTTGGCGTCGCGATCTACATCGCGGAGTTCGCTCCGCCATGGCTTCGCCAGCCGGTGGGTTTCCTGGTGGACCTGCTCGCCGCGATTCCGAGCGTCGTATACGGCATCTGGGGCATCTTCGTCCTCGTCCCCGCGATTCGCCTGTACCTGATGCCGTTTCTTCGCGACACGCTGCACCTTGGCGGCACTGCGCTGTTCAGCGGGCCCGCGTATGGCCCGAGCATGCTCTCGGCCGGCATCATCCTGGCGATCATGGTGCTGCCGTATATCTCGTCGGTATCGCGGGAGGTGCTTCTCGCCGTTCCGCGCTCGCAGCGTGAGGCCGCGCTTGCGCTCGGCGCAACGCGGTGGGAGGCAATCCGCGGCGCCGTCCTCCCGTTCGCGAAATCCGGGATCGTCGGCGGCATCATTCTGGGGCTCGGCCGCGCGCTCGGGGAGACGATGGCGGTCACGATGGTGATCGGCAACCGCCACGAGCTGGCGGCCTCGTTGTTCGCTCCCGGCTACACGATCGCCTCGATGATCGCGAACGAGTTTGCCGAAGCCTCGAACGAGATGCACCTGTCGGCGCTGATGGCGGCCGGACTCGTGCTCTTCGTGATCACGCTGCTGGTGAATGCGATTGCGCGATGGCTGGTGTGGCAGACGGCCAGCCAGAGCAGGGGGAGGAAATGAGCGGCCAGACGGGGGTGATGACCGCGCCGCCGGGAAATTCGCGGCCGAGCCAGCGTCAGCGTTCCACGGCGTCGCGAACGGCGAAGACGCTGAAGCGCCGCCGGCTGGTCAACGCCTGCATGGTCGGCGTGCTGGTGCTGTCGGCGGTGCTCGCGACGGTGCCGCTCGTGCTGATCCTGCTCTACCTGCTCAAGGCCGGGTTTTCGTCGGTGAGCCTGGCGTTCTTCACCAAGACGCCGAAGCCGCCCGGAGAAATGGGCGGCGGGATGTACAACGCGATCGTCGGCACGCTCATGATCGTGGGCATGGCGAGCCTGATCGGCATGCCCGTGGGGATCGGCGCTGGATTGTTTCTCTCCGAGCGGAAGGGAACGAAGCTGGCGAACGTCGTGCGCTTCCTCGCGGACGTGCTGAACGGACTGCCGTCGATCGTCATGGGCATTTTCGCATGGCAGCTCCTCGTGAAGCCGATCGGACATTTCTCGGCGCTCGCGGGCGCCGCGGCGCTCGCGGCGATGATGGTGCCGATGGTGACGCGAACGACCGAAGAAATGGTGTCGCTCGTGCCGACGTCACTGCGCGAGGCGGCGCTGGCGCTCGGCTACTCCCGCGCCCGCACCGCGCTGACGGTGGTCCTGCGCACAGCGACCGCCGGGATCGTCACGGGGGCGCTGGTCGCCATCGCGCGCATTGCGGGCGAGACGGCGCCGCTCCTGTTCACCGCACTCGGCAACCAGTTCACCTCGTATGCCTTGAACAAGCCGATGGCCGCGATGCCGCTGCAGATCTACACCTATGCGCTGAGTCCTTACGATGACTGGATTTCCCAAGCTTGGGCCGGATCCCTCGTCCTCATCACCCTCGTACTCGTCATCAGTCTCGCGGCCCGAGTCGCGACCAGGGGGCGGATTGACGTCGGCGGCGACTGAGTCCCGCCGCGCGCAGGGGACGTCGACGCAGCTGCGCGCCCGGCGCGCAGACGCGCCGGCGGACCTGCCCACGCGGCCACGAATCGTGACTGAAGGATTGACGGCCTGGTTCGGCACGACGCGCGCGGTGAACGATGTGTCGATGACGCTGCTCGACCGCCGCGTGACGGCGATCATCGGGCCGTCGGGTTGCGGCAAGTCGACGTACTTGCGCTGTCTCAATCGAATGCACGAGACGGTGAGCACCGCATCCGTGACCGGCAAGGTGATGCTCGACGGGCACGACATCTACGCCCCGGGGATGAATCCGGCGTCGGTGCGGAAACACATCGGGATGGTCTTCCAGCGCCCGACGCCTTTCCCCACCATGTCCATCCGCGACAACGTGGCCGCCGGCCTTCGCGTGGGCGGACACGATTTCTCGGGGCGCGGCTCGATCGACGAAATCGTCGAAAAGGCGCTGCGCCGCGCCGCGCTCTGGGATGAAGTGAAGGACCGGCTGCACTCGAGTGCCGTCGGGATGTCCGGCGGCCAGCAGCAGCGGCTGTGCATCGCGCGCGCGCTGGCCACCGAGCCGAAGGTGCTGCTGCTCGATGAACCGACCGCCTCGCTCGATCCCCTCAGCACGCAGAGCGTCGAAGAGCTCGTGTGGGAACTGCGGGCCGGCATCGCGGTCGTGATCGTCACGCACAACATGCAGCAGGCCGCGCGCGTGTCCGACTTCACGGCGTTCTTCCTGCACGGCGACATGGTCGAGTTCTCGCCGACGGCGGAGATCTTCACGAATCCGCGCGACCCGCGCACGGAAGCGTACATCACCGGACGGTTCGGATGACGGACGTGATCGGCCGCGTCGTGATGACGGAGCCGCCCAGCGGCCCCGCGATTCCCGGCACGCCGGGGATCTTGCAGGCCCGCAATTTCTCGTTCTGGTACGGCGAGAAGCAGGCGCTGTTCGAGATCGATCTCGACATTCACGCGCGATCGATCACCGCGTTCATCGGGCCGTCGGGGTGCGGGAAGTCCACGTTCCTCCGCTCCATCAACCGCCTGAACGAGACCATCCTCGGCACGCGGCACACGGGGGAAATCCTGCTCGACGGGTCGGATATCTACGATCCGCACACCGACGTGGTGGCGCTGCGCCAGCGGGCCGGCATGGTCTTTCAGCGCTGGAACTGTTTTCCGAAATCCATCTACGACAACATCGCGTTCGGTCCTCGCATCAACGGCGAAACGAATCGAGGCGTGGTCGACGGCATCGTCGAGAGTGCGCTGCGCCGTTCCGCGCTCTGGGATGAGGTGAAGGACCGTCTCCGCCAGAGCGCGACGGGGCTCTCCGGCGGGCAGCAGCAGCGGCTCTGCATCGCGCGCGCGCTGGCGAACGATCCGGAAGTGCTGCTGCTCGACGAACCCTGCTCGGCGCTCGACCCGATCGCGACGCAGCGGATCGAGGAGCTTCTCGTCGAGCTGAAGCGGGAACTCACCGTGGTCATCGTGACGCATAATTTGCAGCAGGCGGCGCGGGTATCCGACCGCACCGCGTTCTTTTTCGTCGGCCGGCTCGTGGAGTGCGCGCCCACGGATGAATTGTTCACCAGTCCGAAGGAAGAACGGACCGAAGCGTACGTAACCGGGAGATTCGGATGAGTGATACAGAGCTTGCCGCCACGGCGGCATCGGAGGCCGGCGTTCCCGCGGCCGGCGGAGGCGCGGCCGCTGTTCCGGCGCCGGGATTCCGTCACTTTCACGAGCAGCTGAAGGACCTCAAGGAGCGCCTTCTCGAGATGTCCGAGCGGGCCGAGTCGCTGCTCGCGACGTCGGTCGAGGCGTTCCTCCGGCGCGACGCCGCGAAGGCCGAGGCGGTCGTGCCGGCCGACGCCGAGGTCGACCTGCTCGAGGTGGAGATCGAGCAGCTCGCCATCTCGCTGCTGGCGCTCCAGCAGCCGATGGCGCGCGACCTGCGCTTCATCATCAGCGCCATCCGCATCGCCGGCGACCTCGAGCGCGTGGGAGACCACGCCGTGAACATCGCGCAGAGCGCGCTGCGCATGGTGGAGTTGCGCTCGGGCGTCAACCCGCCGCCCGAGATCGCCGACATGGCGCTCCGTTCGAGGAAGATGCTCGGCGACGCGCTCGACGCCGTGGTCCGCCTCGACGGCGTGCTCGGACGCGACGTGTGCAGGCGCGACGACCAGGTGGACGCGCTGCACGAGTCGGTGTTCCGCATCCTCCTTACGCATATGATGGAGGATCCGTCCACGATCTCGGCCGCCCTGGAACTGCTCCTCGTGAGCCGGAACCTCGAGCGTGTGGCCGACCTCGCGACCAACGTGGCCGAGGATGCCGTGTATCTTGCAGAGGGCAAGACGATCAAGCACCACCTCGAGGACCGGCCCGCGCCGGGCGTGCCCCCGTTGCAGGTTTAATCGTCATTGTTCACCCATGACTCCCTCGTATCCGACCGTAACGCCGTCGCACTTCCTGAACCGCGAGCTCTCGTGGCTCGAGTTCGACGCGCGCGTGCTGGCGGAGGCGTTCGACGAGCGTAACCCGCTGCTCGAACGGCTGAAGTTCCTCGCGATCTTCAGCACGAACCTCGACGAGTTCTACATGGTGCGCGTTGCCGGCCTGCGCCGGCAGGTGGCGGCGCGCGTGCAGCAGACGCCGCCCGACGGGCTCACGGCCCGCGAGCAGCTCGACGCGATCGAGCGCCGCGTCGGCGATCTGCTGGAGCAGGCGCGCCGCTGCCTGCACGAGCTGCTGCTGCCCGCCCTGAGCGCGCACGGCGTGCGCATGCTGACGATGGCGGAGCTCACCGCCGCCGAGCGCGAGTCGATGGACGCGTTCTTCGAGACGCACGTATTCCCCGTGCTGACGCCTCTCGCGGTCGATCCGGGCCATCCGTTCCCATACATCTCGAACCTCTCGCTCTCGCTGGCGGTGCAGCTTCGCGAGCCCGAACACGGCCACGAGCATTTCGCCCGCGTGAAGGTGCCGAAGTCCCTCCCGCGCTGGGTTCCCGTCGAGGGGCGCCCGAATCACTTCGTGCCGCTCGAGCAGGTGATCGGCGCGCACCTCGGCACGCTGTTCCCCGGGATGCAGATCCTCGGCTCGCACTCGTTCCGCATCACGCGCTACTCGGACCTCGAGATCGCGAACAGCGAGGAGCCGGAAGACCTCCTCGCGATGATCGAGGAGCAGGTGTTCCAGCGCCGGTTCGGCGAAGTGGTACGTCTCGAAGTGCCGGCCGACATGCCGGCCGCACTGCGCGCGCTGCTGCTCGACGAGCTGCGCGACACCGAAGATCCCGAGATCACGCCGCTCACGGACCGCGAAGTGCACACGCCGAGCCCGCTGCTCGACCTGGGCGACCTCATGGCGCTCACCGTGCTCGACCTGCCCGAGCTCAAGGACCCGCCGCTCGTCCCGGCTGTGCCGTCCGAGCTGCGCGACGCCGGCCGCTCGATCTTCGACGCGATTCGCGAGCGCGACGTGCTCGTGCACCATCCGTTCGATTCGTTCAGCGCGACGGTCGAGCAGTTCATCGAGGCCGCCGCGCGCGACGACCAGACGCTCGCCATCAAGATGACGCTGTATCGCACGGGAGGCGGCGCCGTCGTGCGCGCGCTGACGGAAGCGGCGCAGCGCGGCATCCAGGTGGCCGTGCTCGTCGAGCTGCAGGCGCGGTTCGAGGAGACGAACAACATCAACTTCGCGCGCACGCTGGAGTCGTTCGGCGTACACGTCGCCTACGGCATTCAGGGACTCAAGACGCACGCGAAGGTGGCGCTCGTCGTGCGGCGAGAGCCGGACGGCATCCGCCGCTACGTGCACGTCAGCACGGGCAACTACAACGCCAAGACCGCGAGGGTCTACACCGACATCGGCCTGTTCACCTGCAGCCAGGCCGTGGGCGCGGACGTCAGCGACCTGTTCAACATGCTGACGGGGTTCTCGCGCCAGCGGGTGTATCGCAAGCTGATCGTGGCGCCGCACGGCATGCGGCAGCGATTCCTGCAGCTCGTCGAGCGGGAGGCCGAGCACGCGGCGGCGGGCCGGCCGGCGCGCATCATCGCGAAGATGAACGCGCTCGTGGACGCGGAGATCATCGACGCGCTGTATCTCGCGTCGCAGGCCGGCGTGGAAATCGACCTCATCGTACGCGGCATCTGCTGCCTCCGCCCGCAGGTCGAGGGCCTCTCCGACCGCATTCGCGTCATCAGCATCGTCGGGCGCTTTCTCGAGCATTCGCGGCTCTTCTATTTCGCGAACGATGCGAAGCCCGAGTACTACATCACCTCCGCCGACTGGATGCCGCGCAACTTCGACCGCCGCGTCGAGTGCGCCGTGCCGGTGGAGGACGCGCAGCTGCACCCGCGGCTGATGGCGCTGCTCGAGACCTGCCTCGCGGACAACCGGCAGGCCTGGGAGCTTTCTCCCGGCGGCAGCTACACGCAGCGCATTCCCGCGGGCGGAAAAGAGTTCGCGACGCACAAGGTGCTGCTGCGCGATTCGTGGGGGCAGGTGCGGGACTCGGCGGTGAAGGTGGCTATTCCGGCGGCGCTGCCGGCCGAGGCATTCGGCTGACGGCTCCTCTCAAGCCCCGAGATTGGAGTGGTGAGGCCAGTGGGGAGTGG
>OCZT010003457.1_pt1 | contig 16100 bp, 13 predicted proteins | sample 1539031 | NCBI WGS metagenome assembly OCZT01 (sample SAMEA3539308, study PRJEB22396) | soil metagenome | biome: tundra; feature: field; material: soil | place: USA | collected 2010-05 | depth 0.15 m | reverse complement strand
GCGACGCTCACCGTGGGCGCGCGCGTTTTCCGCGCCGGCAATGCGGTGACAGGGGAGGTCACGGCGGTCGATGGGGCGGGGTCGGTCATCCGCGTGCGCACCGCGGCGGCGGCCGTGAGTTGCCCGGGCCGCGTGGCGGGCTTCGGCAACGTCCTGGGCCGCACCGCCCACACCATCCAGGGCGCGCGCCGCGACGGTGACGACCTCGTGTTGACCACGCAGGACGATGTCGTGGCGGGATTCATGCACATCACCGGAGTCAGCGGCGCGCGGCTCGACACCCGCATGCGCCTGCCATTCGCCGCCAGCTATGTCGGGGCGAGCGTGCTTGACGCGCAGTTCCGGCTGATCGGCCGCGTGCGGGCGGCGGACCAGGACCACCTCGAGCTGGCCGAGGCGCCGGCGGACGGGTCGGCGCTCGTTGGCCGCGACGTCTGGATCAGCAGTGTGGGCCCGGGCGACCGGATGGAGCTACCGGCGCTGGTCAGCTGGCAGCGTTGACCGCCGCCGGCTGGTCATTCAGAACCACGGCCGATGCCCGGCAAGAAACACTCCTCCCTAGACCGCGTGCTCGGGCGGCTCGACACGCTCGACTCGGTCAATCTCGCCAATCTCGTGCAGCGCCTGGCGCGGGAGCGCGGGCTGTTTGAGGACATCTTCAACACGCTGCAGGAAGGCGTGCTCGTGATCAGCGCCGACGGCCGCATCGAGTACGCCAATGCCGCCGCGCAGCGGCTGATCGGGCTCGGCGAGGAGGAGCTCACCGGCGAGACACTCTGGCGACTCGTGCCGGGACTGCGCTCGTCACTCGAGGCGCTGCTCGAGTCGCACGGTGTGGCGCCATCGGTGGTGGCGCGGGAGTTCGACCTCACGTATCCCGAGCCGCGCAGCGTGCGGCTCTACATGGTGCCGTTTCACGGGGAGGCGAAGGGCGCCGCGCCGCGCCGTTTCGCCGCCATCCTGTCCGACATCACCCAAGACAAGCAGACCACGGCCGCGCGCATCGAGAGCGAGCGCACGTCCTCGGTCCTGCTGCTTGCGGCCGGCGTGGCGCACGAGCTGGGCAACCCGCTCAACTCGCTCACGATCCACCTCCAGCTCATCGAGCGGAAACTGCGGAAACTGAAGGCGACGAAGGACGCGGATGCCGCCGCGCTCGCCGAGTCCATCCAGGTCTGCCAGGAGGAGGTCCGCCGGCTCGACGGCATCGTGACGAATTTCCTCGAGGCCATCCGCCCGCGCGCGCCCGATCTGGCCGAGACGAATCCCGCCGAGGTGCTCGCGGAGGTGCTGCGGTTCCAGCAGGGTGAACTCGCCGACCGCGACATCACGGTCGAGGCGGAGACGCCGGCCGACCTGCCGGCGGTGATGGCCGACCGCAACCAGCTGAAGCAGGTTTTTTTCAACCTGATCAAGAATGCCGTCGAGGCGATGGCGCCCGGCGGCAAGCTCAAGATCCGGTCCCGCGCCGACGACGACAGCGTGTTCCTGCTCTTCGGCGACAGCGGCGCCGGCATCAAGCAGGGGGACCTCGGCCGGCTGTTCCAGCCCTACCATTCGACCAAGCCGGGCGGCCATGGGCTCGGCCTGATGATTGCGCAGCGCATCATGCGCGAGCACGGCGGCCAGATTGGCATTGAGAGCAAGGAAGGCGTCGGCACCGTCGTGACCCTGCAGTTTCCGCGCAAGGATCGCCGGGTGCGGATGCTGAACAATTGAAGCCGCGTATTTCCCGTCTCGCCCGACCCTGATGAAAAAGTCCGTCCCCCTGAACGCCTCGTGGAAGATCATGCACGTGGAGCCCAATCTCGGGCTCACGGCCGGCTGCTCGCCGCTGCCCTTCGAGGAGCGCTGGGTGCCAGCGCACGTGCCCGGCGACGTGCATCTCGACTACCAGCGCGCGGGACTCATCGATGAGCCGTTTTTCGGCATCAATCACGACAAGCTCCGCTGGATGGAGGAGATGGAGTGGTGGTATCAGGCCGATCTCATGCCGCCGGCGGTGGAGAGCGGGAAGCGGCTGCACCTGTTGTTCGAGGGGCTGGACTGTTTCGCGACGGTCTATCTCAACGGCAAGGAGATCGGCCGGAACAACAACATGTTCACGCCGCTCCGGGTCGATGTGACGGATCACGTGGTGGCGGGTTTGAACCGGCTTGAGGTGCGCCTCGGCGCGCCGCTGTTTCCGGAGGGGCGCACGTTTACGCCCGAGGTGCGCGGCTACGGCCAGATTGTGCGGCTGCAGGTGCGCAAATCCCAGTCGTGCTACGGCTGGAATATTTCACCGCGGATGGTGACCATCGGAATCTGGAAGCTGGTTTCCTTCCTGATCGTGGACGGTGCCGAGCTCGCCGATATCTTCGTGAGCACCGTCGCGGTGAATGATGGCACGGCGGATTTGGAAGCGCTCGTCGAGCTGCGCCACAACCACGGCCAGCCGGGCACGGTGGAATGCGAGCTCACCGTGGCGGGTCAGACCCGGAAAGTTTCCATCGCATGCGACCCGAGCGGCGGCCGCCACACGGAGCGCTTTTCGGTGCCGGCGGCGAAACTGTGGTGGCCGCACGACCACGGAGCCCAGCCGCTCTACGACTGGAGCGCGGTGGTCCGCCGCGGCGGCCAGGAGCTGGACCGGCGCAGCGGGCGCTTCGGCATCCGCACAGTCAGCCTCATCCAGGAGCCCGATGACGACGGTGGCATTTCCTTCGTTATAGCGATCAACGGCAAAAAAATCTTCCTCAAGGGCATGAACTGGACGCCGGCCGATGCGATTTTCGCGCGCGTGGACGACGCCCGCTACGACCAGCTGCTGGCGGCGACGAAGGGGGCGAACATCAATGCCATGCGCGTGTGGGGCGGCGGCGTCTACGAGTGTGATTCGTTTTATGCGAAGTGCGACGAGCTCGGCATCGTGCTCACGCACGACTTCATGTTCGCCTGCGGATGCTACCCGCAGGATGCGGCGTTCCTGGCCGAGGCGCGCCGCGAGGCGGAGTTCCAGGTGCGGCGGCTGCGGCATTTCGCGTCGGTAGTGGCGTGGTTTGGCGACAACGAAAACGACGTGCTGGCCGACAACAGTTTCAACTATCCGACGTACCGTCACAACGCCCTGAGCAAGGAAGTGTTGAAATCGGTCGTGCAGGCGCACGCGCCGCTCACGCCATACGTGCCGACGTCGCCCTATTCGCCGGTCACCTATGACCAGAACGAGCCGAAGGAAGGTGACTGCCACATCTGGGGTCACGGCATGTCCTACAAGACGGATTTCTATGTGAAGCAGAAGCCGCGCATGGTGACCGAAATCGGCCACCTCAGCCTGCCATCGGAGAAAACCATCCGGACGTTCGTCAGCCCGCAGAATCTCTGGCCGGTGTTCAACGAGGAGTATCTCACGCACGGGGCGGACTGCATCCGCCTCGACCGGAATGAGCGCTACCAGCTCAACTTTGACAGCATCCGCGAGCGCGGTTGGCCGGAGCCGAAGACGCTCGCCGAACTGATCGAAAAGACGCAGCAGCTGCAGGGCGAGGCGTCCAAGTTCTGGATCGAGTTTTACGGCAACCAGCCGAATTGCTGGGGCATCTTTCTCTGGAATCTGGCCGACAGCTGGCCGCAGATGTCCGACGCCTACATCGCGTATCCGTACGACGTGAAGGCCAGCCTGGCCTATGTGCGGGACGGTTACGCCCAATTGAAGCGCTGACGGCCGGCCGGGCTACTGGTCGAGCTTGGGATTGTCGATCCCCAGCGCGGTGGCCAGGTCGGTCAAATGCTCCTGCTCCTGGACGATGATCCCCCGGAGCACCTCGCTGAGCGCGTATTCGCCCATAGCCTCGGCCTGAAGGATGCGCCGGCGGTAGTGGACGATCGTCGCGCGCTCATTCTCGAGGTCGAAGCGGAGCATGTCGTCGGGCTTGTCAGACATGCTGACCGCCTTTGGCGCTGTGACCGGCGTGCCGTTGAAATAGTCGATCTGCTTGGCGATCTTGATGGAGTGCTGCAGCTCTTCGCCGGCGTGTTTCTCCAGTTCGCCCGCGATGTGCTGGTATTTCGCCCCTTTGATGATCTGGCTGTAGACGACGTAGGCGATGATGGCCTGATACTCGCGCGCCAGATCCTCGTTGAGCAGGCGGATCATATGTTTGCGCGTGATGGGAGAGGGGAGTTTCATGGTAGGTAGAACGACCGTAGGGTCGCATCCACATGGACACCGGATTCGCCACCCGGTTCGCGGCTGGGGGATTGTAGGGCGGGGTCGCTGACCCCGTTTTCAATGTAGGTTGCCCGCTTGTCGGGCAACGCTGCGCGGCCAGCGCGCAACCTACCACAAGGCAGGCGGTCCCCATCGGCGACAGCGTCGGTGGGGACACCAACGCCCACCCTCAAACCGGCGGGGTCATCCGCCTTCGCATAAGCCTACGGCGCGACAAGGCGACCCCGCCCTATATTTCCACTGCGGGCGCGGCGTAGATCGTGTTCTTCAAACCGCGCTGGTTTTCGTAGATGGATCCGCTGAACTTGGCGGCCGGCAGCGGCAGGCGCACCGGCACCGGTGCGAGGCGCGGCTGGCTGACCGGCGCGCCCTGCAGCAGCGAGGCGGCGTAGGTGTCCCACGGCTTGTCCCCGGGCAGCAACGGCCAGGCGTCGGCGGCACAATATTGAAAGAGCAGGAGGCGACGGGCCCGCGGCGAGCGATTGGGCGCGGAGCCATGCAGGAGACGCGTGTGGTGAATGGAAATGCCGCCGGTCTTGAGCAGAATGGGCACGGCGCCGTCCGGTCGGAAGCTGGGCTCGGTGACCGCGCCGACGAAGATGCCGTCCTGATGATGATCGAGGACCGGGCCGCGATGCGTACCGGGCAGCACCATCAGGCAACCGTTCTCGAGCGAGGAATCATCCATCGCGACGCCCACGGCCAGCAGGTCGTCATTGGTGTGCGGGTAGAAGGCCCAGTCCTGATGCCACTCGACGGGGCTGCCGCCATCGGCGAGCTTGAGGTTAAGCTTGTTGCCGTTGCTCGTGATGGCGGGGCCAATCAACTGGCTGACGATCGGCAGCAACTTGGGATGCGAGATCGCGCGCTGGTAAACCGCGTGCTGTTTGATCGGGTCCTTCAACCGGCGCAGGCGCGGGTGCTGGGACGTGTGGCTGGGTTCGAGGTCAAATACAGCGTCATTGGCCGTGACCGTGCGGGATTTCTCGACGAATTCATCGGTCACACGGCGCAATTCCGCGACCTCGTCCGGCGAGAAGACGTTTTCGACGCCGAGATAGCCGGAGTCGCGATAGAACTGGATTTGTTGGGCGGTGAGCATGGGGTCTGGGCGGAGGCGGAGTTTTTCTTGAGATCGGCGCGTGCGACTTCGTAGCTGGTGGCGTAGGCGAGGGCGCGCGGATCGGGCGTCTGCCCCCACCGGGCGCAGGCGGCGCGGTAGAGCTCGGGCCACCAGTTGTAGTGTTGCGTGAGCCCGGCGGCTTTGTAGGCCTTCCAATCGATCAGGATCTTTGACCAGTGCTGGTCGCCGTAGGCCACGGCGTCCTTGGCACTGGCGAAGGTGTTCACAAACCAGTCGCGGCCGATGCGCGCGTGGAGGACCTCATCGGCCCAGTCAAAATCCTGGCCGAGCGCGGAAAATTCGTCGCCCGAGTCGCGCCCGACCTCCCACTCGTAGCGCTTGCCCGTCTTCGGCATCAGGCCCTGCTCGATGAAATAGAGCACGGCATGCCGCTCCCGCGGGCCGAGCTGGGTGTTGAGCGCGAGCGACCAGGTGAAGTTGACGCGGACCAGTTGGCCCCAGTCGAGCCCAAGCCGCACAAACCCGACTTCGCCGATCATCGCATGCCGCGCCTCGTCCCAGAGCTGCCGCGTCATGTCGAGGTAGTAGCCCCACGGCTTGCCGGGTGTCTCCCGGATGATCGAGGCCATCATCTCCGGCACGTCGATTTCGCGCAGCCGCTTGTAGAGCATCATGAGGGTCTTGTCCCGCGCCGCGAATTTTTCGTCGTAGAGAAACACTTCCGCGTGGACGGCCATGTTGTAGGGATCCGGGAACCGCTCGTCGCGCCGCGGCTTCGGGTCGAAGACGAAGGGTCGGGCGGAATGGAGGCGCGCCGGGAGCGGGCCCGGCGGCTGCGAACCGTCGAGTTCACCGGCCGCGGTCAACAGCTCTGTCAGCCGCGCGAGCCACGGAGACTGTTCCTGGCGCAACGCGTCATTCACGAGGCAGGGCACGGCCTTGCGACCATAATCGAGGAGGTCGTTCACTTCCGCCGCCGCAAACCGGCAGACCCTGACACTCGGGCTGTCGGTCAGCAAATTGGTGTCGTGCCGGTAGCGCGCGAGCGCGGCGGCGAGCGCGGGCAGGGCGTGTTCGTAAATGCCCACCAGCAAGGTCGCGGTCGTCGGCGCGGCGCGGATCTCATCAAAGAATATCTCCAAAGCCGGATCGGGCACCGCGTCGAGCCCGAGCGGGGGCTCGCGCATTTCGCCGACCCGCTTCGCCAGCGCCGACACGTGCTCCGCCGCATAGTAGGCGTGCAGGCTGAACGCCATCTTGAGCTCGTACACCGGCTCGGCCGTCAGTCGCGCAATCCAGATCTCATGCAGCCGCTTGAAGGCATAGTGGAGGCGCTTCAGGCGCGCCACGCAGCGCTCGACGCCCATGCCCGGCTGCATGGCTTCGGTGAAGGAGCACAGGCCGGCAACCGGCGGAAGGTTGCGATGCGAGCGGTAGGTGTCCGGGGTCGGGGCAACAGCGTTCATGCGCACAGCAAGAACGAGCCGCGCGATTAAATCGAGCCAGACCGAAAACGGCGCGCCTAGTTTTCGCGGACGGTCGGCGCCCCGTTGATCTTCGCGGGCAGCGCCGGGTCGGAAGCCACCGCTGGCGCCGCGTCGGCCGCCCGGCATTCGACGTACTGCCGGACGTCGCCCAACGTGCGAAAATGGCGCAGGTCGGCGTCGCTGATCGTGATCCGCAGCGCATCCTCCACCTGGCTCACAATCTCCATCATGGTCAACGAATCGAGTCCCAGGTCCTCGACCAGCCGGAGGTCATTGCGCATGTGCCCGAGTCGGGCGCGTGAATCACGCTCCAGATAACGCTCGATGACGCCACCGACGATGACGGGCACGAGTCGCGCTTCGCCGGTTTTCCGGTAGCGGCAGGCGGCCTCGTAAGTCGCGGCCGAGCAGTGTTTCAACACGTCGCGCAGCTCGGATTCATCCGCCGGTCGCGGCGTGCTGGAGGGACCGGATTTGAAATCAAGGCGCACGGCCTTGGTCATGGTTTGTTCCGTCATGGGACGCGGTTGTGCAGATCGCCTTCCGAACCCGGAGGCCCGCCAAAACGCGGGTTTGGGAATCGTGGTCGGCTGCAACCAAAGACAATTCAGCCGTCAAAACCCGCCATTCCGACGCGTACAACGCTTCAGCCCGCTCAAAAAATTCCGCCGTGCTCCGGCGCGGATCAGCCAGTGACCTGCTGCTCGATGTAGCGCCGAATTTCGCCCAAGGTGCGGAGCTGTCTCAGCTCCTTGTCGCTGATCGAAACCGGCAACAAATCCTCCACGCGCATCATGACCTCCATCATGGCCAGCGAATCGAGTCCCAAGTCCTCGGCCACGCGGAGATCATTCGCGGACTCCCGCAGCTTCGACCGCAACTCTGGTTCCACGTAGTGCGTGACAATGCCGAGAATGGTCGCCGGCAAATAATCCAGCCGGTCGAATGGGAGAAAATTTCCCGGGGCCAAAGCGGATGAGGAAGGATGCCGGGGCGAACTCGCGGGTTCCGGAATGGCATCGGAAGACCGGGGTATCGACGGAAGGGCGTTCCTTGGCCCCGGCCATTTCGCGGCGGCGTCGATTTCCTGCAGGCGGGGACCCTGACTCGTGGTTGGGAGCGACATGCGGGTGTCTGGTGCGGGCATTGCGGGCCGGCGCGATTTCGCGGCTCGCCACGGTCAGATGTGGCGGGGAAAAGTTCCAGCATGGAGCAATTTTGTGGAGGCTCGCCGGGTTGATTTTGAAATTATTTACGGCGAAGAGTCTTACCGCAGCGGACCTGGTGGATTATCCTTACTCGGGTGGGGCGAACGTTGCTCCAACCAACTGCGCCATTGTTTCCCATTGACCCATTTGAGCCCTGCGACTGATTGCTAGTCCCATGGTCCCGAGCGTATTGATCGTCGACGACGAGAAGCATACCCGCGAGGGCCTGCAGCAGGCGTTGGCCGAGACCTATGATGTCTCCCTCGCGGCGAATGCCGATGAGGCGTTCAACCTGATGGACGCGCAGCCGTTCGACGTGATCGTGACCGACCTGCGCATGCCCGGCAAATCCGGGCTCAAGATCATCGACAAGGCGCTCGCGCTGCCCAACCGCCCGGCGGTGCTGATGATGACCGCTTACGGCAACATCGAGACGGCGGTGGAGGCCATGAAGCGTGGGGCGGTCGATTTTCTCACCAAGCCGGTCAACATCGAGCGGCTCGAGGTCCTGCTCCAGCGCGCGCTGAAAACGAAAACCCTCGAGGTCGAGGTGAAGCAGCTCCACGAGCGCCTCGACGAAAAGTTCAGCTTCGAGGGCATCCTCGGCAATTCGCCGAAGCTCCAGGAGGTCATCGACCGGGTTAAGCTCGTCGCCCCCTCGCGTGCGACGATCCTGATCGAGGGCGAGTCGGGTACGGGCAAGGAACTCATCGCGCAGGCCCTCCATCAGGCCAGCCCGCGGGCCCGCGGCCCCTTCATCGCGGTGCACTGTGCGGCGCTGTCCGAGAGCCTGCTGGAGAGCGAGATTTTCGGTCACGAGCGTGGCTCGTTCACCGGTGCGACCGAGCGCCGCATCGGCCGGTTCGAGGCGGCGGACGGCGGCACGCTCTTCCTCGATGAAATCGGCGAGATCTCCCCCTCCACCCAAGTGAAGCTTCTGCGTTTTCTCGAGACGAAGAGCATCGAGCGGGTCGGCGGCTCGAAGCCCATCGAGCTCGACGTGCGCCTGCTCGCGGCGACCAACCGCAACCTCGAGCAGCTGGTGCGGGACGGGAAATTCCGCGAGGATCTTTTTTTCCGGCTCAATGTCGTGCGCATCTTCCTGCCGCCGCTGCGCGACCGCGCCGAGGACATTCCGCTCCTGCTGGCGCATTACCTGAAGGTTTTCAGCGAGGAAAACAAACTGCCGCCGCTGACGCTGGAGCCGGGCGCGCTGCGCACGCTGCAGGCCTACGCCTGGCCGGGCAATATCCGCGAACTGCGCAATTTTTGTGAGAACGCCGTGGTGCTGCACCATGGCGGCGCCCTGACCGAATACGATCTGGACGCAAAATATCGGGGCGCGGTCGCGCCCCCGCCGGGCGCCCCGGGTGTGTCGCCTGCGCCGGCCGCCAATCCGCTCTCGGTCGCGCAGAACGAGCGGCGGCTGCTCCGCGAGGCGCTCATCAAGGCGCGCGGCAACCGCACGAAGGCCGCGGACCTCATGGGCATCAGCCGCCGCACCCTGCACCGCAAGCTGGCCCAGTGGCCGGAACTCGACGTGACGGACAAATGAGCCGGCCCAAGACCGCGCAGGAGTTGATCCACTGGCTCGAAGAAGGGGCGGGTGCCGGTTGGGTGGTGCGCGCCGCGGTGTTCGGCGGGGTGCTGGCCCTTTCGCTGCTCGTGGCGTGGAAGCAGTTTCATGGTCCGGCGGCGGAGTCCACGCTCATCCAGGCCGACGTCGGCCGGCAGCTCGCGCGCGGCGCAGGCTTCACCACGCTCGTCAATTACCCGCAAACCGCGGCTTTTCTTGCGCATCGCGGCGTGCGCTTCGACGCGGCGAAACCCTATCCGGAGCTGGGGCAGGCGCCGCTGTATTCGCTGGTCATCGCCGCCGCACTGCGCGCGTTGCCCGCCGGGATGCGCGACGCGCTTTTCGCCGCGGCGCCGGTGCCGCCGGACGGATTTCGGGCGGACTATTTCCTGCTCGGGCTCAACTTGGCGCTGTTTTGGCTGGCCGCCTGGCTGACTTATGTTCTCGCGCGGCGGCTGTTCGATGCCCGCACGGGCTGGCTCGCGGCTGGCGCGCTGCTGGTGTCGGTCGGCGCCTGGCAGCAGACCGTTGCGGTCAACGGCACGCCGCTGCTGATGGTGCTCACGCTCGTCGTGTTTTGGATGCTGGCGCGGCTGGAGGAAGGGGAGGGCGCGCCGGGCCGCTTCGCGACGGCGTGGCTGGCGGTGCTCGGCGCGGTGTGCGGACTGCTCTTCCTGGCAGAGTATTCGGCCGGCGCACTGGTGCTGGTGGTGATGGCCCATGTGGCGTGGCGCGGCGAGACTCGCGCGCGCTGGACTGCGCTCGCCCTCGTGGCGGCCGGTTTCGCCCTCGTGACCGCGCCGTGGATTGCGCGCAACGTGGCGCTCACGGGCCACCCGGTGGCGCTGGCGGCGCAAAACCTCGCCCTCAAGGCCGGCGACGCCACGGCGGAGCCCGCGAACCAGCGGGCATTGTTCTCGGCCACCCTGCCGGCGGCGGACTTGCACAAGCTCGGCAACAAGGCGCTGACCTACCTGCAGGAGAATCTGAGGGCGCGCCTGTGGTCCGGCGGCGGGCTGTGGCTCACGGCGTTTTTTGTGGCGGGCTGGCTGTATGTGTTTCGCTCGGCGATGGCGAACCGCCTGCGCTGGACGTTCACGGGGGCGCTCGCGGTCCTGCTGGTCGCGCAGGCGGCATTTAATTCCGGCGAAAGCGAACGGCACGTGGCCTGCTGGCTGGCTCCGCTGGTGATCATTTTTGGCGCCGGCTTCTTCTTCGTGCTCCTCGGCAGCAATGCCGTCCTCGGTTCGTGGCCGCGCGCCTGCGCCACGGCGCTGGTGCTCGCCCAGGCGCTGCCCCTCGTGCACGATGCGCTGGCGCCGCGGCGGCTGCATTTCAACTATCCGCCGTATTTCCCCGGCCTGTTCATCGGGATGCGCCTGGAACTGGCACGACGCGACCCGAGCGGCCGCTATGGGGTGATGGCGGACGTGCCGGCGGGCGTGGCGTGGTATGGCCGGCAGCGGGTCTGGGCGCAGCCGGTGACGCTACGGGACTTTTATGCGGTGACGCTCGAACAGCCCATCGCCGAACTGCTCCTGACGCCCCATACCCTCGACCGGCCGTTTTTCAGCGAGCTGGCCGCCCGTCCGGCGCCCTCCGGCACGACGCAGCAGCCGGGCAATCACTCGGGCGACTGGGGGCGGATTTATGGGGGCATTTTCACGGGGTCCCTGCCGCCGGAGTTTCCCCTCAGCGTGCCACAGCGGCTCGCGGAAAACCTGTATATCCTGTTGAATCCGGCGGTCCCGCCCGTCCGGGGAAAATAATTGCCTCGCGCCGGCCACTGCCCCAAGCGTTATTTGTGACCAAGCGGTTATGCGAATAAACTTTGCGCGTCTAGTCATGGTTGGCGGACTGGTCACGGCCTTGCCGGTCTGGGCGGTCTATGCCCCGATCCCCGAACAGGATCAGGGCAAGGACTGGACCTTCACCGTGCGGGCGGGGGTGTCCCACGACAGCAATATCTTCGGCACGCAAAGCGGTGCCATCAGCAGCATGGTTTACGAGTTCGCCCCGAAGATTGCCTTCAACGCGTCGCTCACCGACCAGACTTTCGCTTCCGCCGCCTATGGGCTCATCGTTGACCATTTCGACAACCGCCCCGGCGAGAAGACCCTCGATAGCCACGACCTCTCCGCCCGGCTCGCGCATTCTTTTTCCCCGGTGACCACGCTCGATGTGAGCGACGGTTATTTGATTTCGCGCAATCCGGAATCCCTGCTGGTCGGCACGGTCCTCAACACCGACCAGTCCTTCAAGCGCAACGAGTTTGACGCGAAGTTCGACACGAGTGTTGCTCCCCAGTTCGGCACGGGGGCAAAATTCCAGTCCATCAACTACCGCTACGACGACGCCAGTCTCGCGGACAGCCTCGACCGGACGGAAAACCTCTTTGGCCTGTCGTTGAGCTATGATCTGGTGCCGGAGATGAAGGCCGTGGGGGAAATCCGCCGCCAGGACATCCTCTATCGCACCTCCGGTGGCAACAAGGACAAGCATTCCGATTTCCTGATCGGCGGCCTGGACTATGCGGTGGGGAAGCAACTCACCGCCAGCGGCCGGCTCGGCTACGAATGGCGCCGGCGTGACGGCGAGGCGAATGCGAACACGCCGTATGTCGAGCTTTCGCTCAAATACGACTACGCCGAGCACTCGTTCTTCAGCGCCGGCTACGTCTACACCTTTGAGGAAACGTCCAACGTCGTGCTCTACACCGACACCAAGGTGAACCGGTTCTTTTTCAATGTGCAGCACGCCCTCAGCGCGCTCGTGGTGGGCTCCGCGGCCGTCACCTACGAACCCTCGCAGTTGCAGGGCCGCAGCGGCCTGCCCAATGTCGATGAAACCACGACGCGCTTCGGGCTCGCCCTCACTTACCTGGCATCGAAGAACTGGCAGCTCACCGCCAGCTACGACTACGACAACATCAACTCCGATGATCCCACCCGCAGTCAGAATCGTGAACGCGCCGGAGTGAGTGGATCCTATGCCTTCTGAGCCCGCGTCCGCGCATGGCTTGAGGGCACAATGAGCTTGCCGGGTTTCGTTCCCGCGCGTTCCCTTCCCGCATCTTCATGGCCCCTTCTCCCGTCAGCAAGGACAGCGCGACCCTCGCTGATTTCCTGCGTCTGCTACGGCTGCGCAAGGCGCTGATTCTCCTGATCCTTTCGCTGGTGGTGATCACCACCCTGATCGTCACGGCCTTCCTGCCGCGGTGGTATCTCGCCACGACCAAGATTCGCGTCGAGAAGCCCGAGGGGGAGGTCAAGCTCTTCCAGGCACAGAGCAGCAGCAGCTACGATCCGTATTTCCTGCAGGATCAATTCAAGATCCTGCAGTCGGAAAAAATTCTCTACCCGGTGATCGTGAACCTGAAGCTGGGCACGCTGCTCGCCCCCGCCCTGGACGCGCCGGGTCCGCTGCCCGACTCCATCACCTACAACTATCTCCTCCAAAAGATGCTCCGGGTGGAGTCGCAGCGCAGCTCGTCGCTGATCGAGATCAATGTCTTTGCCGAGGATCCCACGCTCGGCGCCGCCATCGCCAACGAGGTGGCGCGCGTCTATTCCGAGGACCGTATCAACCTCGCCACCTCCGAGCAGCGCGAGGGCTTCGCCAAGCTGCGCGGCGAACTCACGGAGCAGGAGCAGGTCGTCATGCGGCAGCGCGATCTCGTCGAAAAGGTCCGCAAGGACCTCAATATTTCCGGGGTCGACCTCAATGCGCGCTACTCCGACATGGAGATCGAGACGCTGCGCCAGATGCAGAACTCGCTCATCGCGCTCAGCGTGGATGCGATCGGGCGCAAAACCCGCTGGGAACGCTTCAAGAGCATCCCGTTCGAGGACCGCGTGAACCTCGTCAATTCCGAGCTCATCCAGGACACCAACATCCAGAATCTGCTGCAGGCCTACCTGCTGGCCGACCAGAACGTGACGAGGCTCAAGGCCCGACTCGGCGAAAACCACCCGGACCTCATTTCGGCGGTGGAGAATCGCGCCAAGATCAAGGAGCAGCTCGACGCCCAGTTGCGCGGCTATGAAAGCGCCTTGGAGATCGCCTACAAGGAGGCGGATTCCCGCGTCTCCGAGCTGAAACGCCAGCTGGGCCAGGCCAAGGTTGACCAGATCCTTTCCGCGCGCGACCGCATGCGGCCGTTCGAGGAAGCCGCCCAAAAGCTGGAGGATGAGACGAAGCTGCTCACCACGCTCAAGCTCACACTCCGCCAGCGCGAAATCGATTTCCAGGTGCCGAAGCGCACGATCGAAATCCTGAACACGGCCGAGCCCGCGCGCCGCCCGAGCCGGCCGAGCTGGCCCCTGAACATCACGTTTGCCCTGCTCTTTGGCTCCATCCTCGGCGTCGGCGTGGCGGTGCTGCTGGAATATTTTGACACCAGTTTCCGCAATGTCGCGGACGTCGAGACGCGCCTGAAACTCCCGGTGCTCGGCGTCATTCCGTTCCACCGCGACCCGCTGGACGAGGAGGGCGACCCGGCGGAGACCGAACCGTTTCGCGTGCTGCACACGAACCTCAACCTCGCGCTCCCGCCCGGCCAGCCGGCGAGCCTGGTGCTTTTTTCCGCCGGCCCCGGCGAGGGCAAGTCCACCACGCTCCACCGGCTGGTGCGTGTCATGGCCGCGGGCGGCGAGCGCGTGATCCTCATCGATTCCGACGTGCGCCGCCCCACGCAGCATCGCCTCGCCGACCGGTCCCGCGAGCCCGGCCTGTCTGAGCTGATGCTCAACCGGAAATCCCTCGACGAGGTCATCCAGAAATCCATCGCGCCCAATCTCGACTTCATCCCCAGCGGCAGTGCGCCCGGCTTCACGCTTGGCCTGCTGCATCTCAACCGCCTGAAGGACCTCATCGCCACGCTGCGCGGGCGCTACGACAAGATCGTGTTTGATTCGCCGCCGATCATCGGCGTGAGCGACGCCAGTGTGCTCGCGAGCGCGGTGGACGGCACCGTGCTGCTCATTCAGCACCGGCGCAATCCGCAGAGCATGGTCGTCCGCGCCCAGCAGATCGTCGAGGCGCTCAAGACCACGCTGCTCGGGGTCGTGCTCAATCAGGTGCCGCTCAATTCCGGCGACGACTACGGTTACTACACGAACAACTATTCCTATTACAGCGAAGGCAGCGCCAAAGGCCGTCGCCGTTCCGCCGCCAAGTCCAAGGCACCGAAGCCTGGTGACGACGACAAGCTGGTGCTGAACGAGCTGGGCGGTCCGCCGAAAAAGTAGACCGGGCGGTGCGGATCCTTTATCCTGAATTGTCCTTGCGAGACGTCCCGCTGCGCGGGATGGCGAAGCAATCCAGCTGGATCGTCACGGCGCGCTTCGCGCCCCTCGCGATGACAATTACCCGGCCCGGGACGGATCCAAAATAGCAGTTGACGATGCCCGGACGCGGCCTAGTTCTGGCACCCTGTTTTGCGGGCGTAGCTCAGTTGGTAGAGCACCACCTTGCCAAGGTGGACGTCGAGAGTTCGAGTCTCTTCGCCCGCTCCATTTAACAAAAGACCCCCGGTCATGTCACCGGGGGTCTTTTTGTGTCAAAAAGCAGCGGCAGGACCTCAGTTGGGGTCGAGCTTCATCTTGGTCACCACCCCGTTGGTGAGGGTGAGGATGAAGGTGTATGACTGCAGGTCGGCCGGCTCCATGGAGCCGCCCTGCGGGCCGCCGGTGGCGCTAATGCTCCCACCGGTACCGCCTTGGCCGGAGCCCGCCCGCGTCATCTGGGCCCCCCCCGCCACTCGATTGCATGAGTGCACCACCGGGAGCGATGTTGGAATGCCCGAGGCCGCTGTCGCTGTTCAGCGTATATTTAACATTGGTGGCGGACATCGTCGGATAATAATTCTTGTAGGTTCACACCTCGGTCTTGTCCTCGGGCGCGCCGGCCGGCTCCGTCTTCGTGGGGTTGCCGATCGCCATGTAAACCATGTCGGGCGTGAAGCCCATCGCGACCACGCCGGTGTCGACGTATTTCTTTTGCCAGGGCTTGAGCGTGCCGTAGACGGCGGATTTCTCCTGGATGCGGGCGGACAAACCATCGGTTTTACAACCGGTGACGAGCAGGGCGAACCCGAGGGCAACGCCGAGAATGACGGCGAGTTTTTTCATAGGATGTGGCCGGTGGGGGAGCGTGGATGGGACCGCGGCGTGGTGCGAGAGTGCCGTAAAACGAAAGCAGCGAAACGGTGCCGTCAGGGGCGGAAGCCGCAACAAGCAAACGTCATCACGCCTAGACCGTCAAGGGGTTGGTTGGTGCCAGGAATCGAGGCGGAGAATATTCGCGCGTTGCGACCCGCGCGGCGACCGCCCTTACTCCGGGCCGTGAAAGCCTCCGATTTCTTTGCCCTGCCGGCGTCGCTGGCGTCGTTTGCCGCGGCCTTTCCCGCCAACCTCCCGCCTTGGGAATGGTTGAAGCGCATCGCCCCGGCGCTCGCCGCGCACACGTTTGACCAGCCGATGCGCGAGATCGGAAGAGCGTCGTGTAGGGAAAGAGTGTAGATCTCGGTGGT
>OCZT010003456.1_pt1 | contig 16101 bp, 13 predicted proteins | sample 1539031 | NCBI WGS metagenome assembly OCZT01 (sample SAMEA3539308, study PRJEB22396) | soil metagenome | biome: tundra; feature: field; material: soil | place: USA | collected 2010-05 | depth 0.15 m | reverse complement strand
GGCCGCTGGCCGCGACTGATGTCGACGACTTTCTGCGTGTCGGTTTGGGGACGCGCCACGTCAGGCACCTTCGCGGCGCTGGTGGCCGCGACCGCTGGCGGCGGCGAATCGTCCGCCTTCGCGGCCGGTTTCTCCGCCGGTTTCTCCGCCGGCTTCTCCGCGCCCGCCGTGTCCTCGACGCTGAGGATCGCCTGGCCGACTTTCACCTTGTCGCCAGGTTTGACCTTCACGTCCTTCACCACGCCGGCGATGGACGAGGGGACCTCGATCGTCGCTTTGTCGGTTTCGAGCTCGAGGACCGCCTGTTCCTTGGCGATCGTGTCGCCCGGCTTCACCAGCACGCGCAGCACGTCGCCACTGGCGATGCCCTCGCCGAGCTCAGGGAGGGTGAAATCTGTCACAAAGAACCTATGTGGTTGCTCATCGCTACGAGGTAGCTGGATTGGCCTTCTCGGGATTCACATCGAGCGTTTTCATCGCCTGCTGCACGACCGACGCCTCGATCTTGCCGTCGCGCGCGAGCGCGGCCAGCGTGGCGACGATGACCCAGCGGTGGTCGACTTCGAAGAACTCGCGCAGACCCGCGCGGCTCTCGCTACGGCCGAAGCCGTCAGTGCCGAGCGCCAGAATCGGACGCGGCAGCCAGCGGTCGATCGAATCGGGCAGCGCCTTCAGATAATCGGACGCCGCGACGAACACGCCGGGCGCGTCCTTCAGACACTGCGCGATGTACGGCGCCCTGGGCGTCTCGCCCGGGTGCAGCATGTTCCACCGCTCGCACGCGTGGCCCTCGCGGTAGAGCTCGCTGTAGCTCGTGACGCTCCAGACGTCGGCGCTGACGTTGTACGTCGACTCGAGGATCTCAGCCGCCTTGATCACTTCCAGCAGAATCGCGCCGCTGCCGAACAGCTGCGCCCGCAGCGGAGCGTCGGCCTTCGCGGCCGCGCGGAAGCGGTACAGCCCTTTCAAGATCCCGTCGCGCGAGCCCTCCGGCATCGCCGGCATCGCGTACTGCTCGTTCATGATCGTCAGGTAGTAGAAGATGCTCTCCTGATCGACGTACATGCGGCGGATGCCGTCCTGAATGATGATGGCGATTTCGTACGCGAACGCCGGATCGTAGGACACCAGATTCGGCACCGGATACGCCAACAGATGGCTGTTGCCGTCCTGATGCTGCAGCCCTTCGCCGGCGAGCGTCGTCCGCCCCGAGGTGCCGCCGAGGAGGAACCCTCGCGTGCGTGCGTCGGCGGCCGCCCAGATCAGATCGCCGATGCGCTGGAACCCGAACATCGAATAAAAAACAAAGAAGGGGATCGTGTTGACGCCGTGCGCGGCGTACGCCGTGCCGGCGGCGATGAACGACGACATCGACCCCGCCTCGGTGATGCCTTCCTCGAGAATCTGGCCGTCGGACGCTTCCTTGTAATAGAGGAGCGTGTCCATGTCGACCGGCTCGTAGAGCTGGCCGGCGTGCGAGTAGATGCCGACCGCGCGGAAGAGCGCTTCCATGCCGAAGGTGCGCGCCTCGTCCGGGACGATCGGGACGACGAGGCGGCCGATCTCCTTGTCGCGTAGAAGCTTCGACAACATCCGGACAAACACCATCGTCGTCGACGCCTTGCGGCCCTCGGTGCCCTTGTAGAACTCCTCGAAGACGTCGGCCGGTACCGACGCGAGCGGTTCGCTGCGCGTCTTGCGGCTCGGCACGTAGCCGCCGAGCGCCTGGCGCCGATCGCGGATGTACTTGACCTCGACGCTGTCCTCGGCGGGACGGTAGAACGGCGTCTTCGCGATGTCGGCGTCGGCGATCGGGATGCCGAAGCGGGTGCGGAACGCGCGCAGTTCCTCTTCGTTCATCTTCTTCTGCTGGTGCGTGATGTTCTTGCCCTCGCCCGCTTCGCCGAGGCCGTAGCCCTTGATCGTGCGCGCGAGGATCACGGTGGGCGCACCCTTGTGCTCCATCGCGGCCTTGTAGGCGTTGTAGACCTTGATCGGATCGTGCCCGCCGAGCGACAGCTTCTTGAGCTGATCGTCGGACAGGTGCTTGACCATGTCGAGCAGCCGCGGATCGACGCCCCAGAAATGCTCGCGCACGTACGCGCCGTCGGAGACTGCGTATTTCTGGTACTGGCCGTCCACGATCTCGCCCATGCGCTTCACGAGGAGGCCGTCGCGATCTTTCGCGAGCAGCGGATCCCACTCGCGTCCCCAGAGCGCTTTGATCACGTTCCAGCCGGCGCCGCGAAACGCCGCTTCGAGCTCCTGGATGATCTGGCCGTTGCCACGGACGGGGCCGTCGAGCCGCTGCAGGTTGCAGTTGATGACGAAGATCAGGTTGTCGAGTTTTTCGCGGGCCGGCAGCGTGATCGCGCCGAGCGCTTCCGGCTCATCGGTTTCGCCGTCGCCGAGAAACGCCCAGACTTTCGCGTTCGATTTCGGCTTGAGGCCGCGATCCTCAAGGTAGCGCATGAAGCGCGCCTGGTAGATCGCGGTGATCGGGCCGAGGCCCATCGACACCGTGGGGTATTCCCAGAAGTTGGGCATCAGCCACGGGTGCGGATACGACGAGAGCCCGCCGCCCGGTCTCGTCTCGCGGCGGAAGTTCTCGAGATGCGATTCGTCGATGCGCCCTTCGAGATAGGCGCGCGCGTAGATGCCGGGTGCCGCGTGGCCCTGGAAGAAGATGATGTCGCCGTCGCCGCCCGCACCGTCTCCATGGCCTTTGAAGAAGTGGTTGAACCCCACTTCGTACAGCGTCGCCGCCGACGCGAACGTCGAGATGTGGCCGCCGATGCCTTCTTCCGCTTTGTTCGCGCGGACGACCATGGCGGCCGCGTTCCAGCGGACCAGACTCTTGATGCGGCGCTCGACGTCGGGGCTGCCCGGCATCAGCGACTGGTCGTCGGCCGGAATCGTGTTGATGTAGGGCGTGTTCGCGGTGAACGGGAGCTTGACGCCGTTCTGCCGCGCGTGAACCGTCAGCTCGCGGAGCAGCCGCGCCACTTTGACGGGGCCGCCGCTCTGCAGGACATAATCAAGAGAGTCGAGCCACTCGCGGGTTTCGGCGACGTCGAGCTCCGCCGCATCTTGCGGCGCAATGTTTCTCATAAGTTCGCTTTTCAGCTCATCGGATGTGTCGGCCAACCGGCGCTCCGGCTATAGACCAACCACTAATTGTACACCGTGGCCCCCCTCCGCGTGGTTCGCGACGCCATCGTCACCTGCGAGCGCTGCACGCGGCTGCGCGAGTACTGCCAGCGGATCGGACGCGAGAAGCGCCGCGCGTTCCGCGACGAGACGTACTGGGCGCGGCCCGTGCCGGGCTTCGGCGACCCGCGCGCGCGCCTGCTCCTCGTCGGCCTCGCACCCGCCGCGCACGGCGCCAACCGCACGGGCCGCGTGTTCACCGGCGACGGCATCGGCGGCTCGGGCGATTTTCTGGTGTCGGCGCTGCACCGCGCCGGCTTCGCCAACATGCCGACGTCGCGCCATCCCGATGATGGGTTGGCCCTGCACGACGCGTACATCGCCGCGGCGGTCCGCTGCGCGCCGCCCGGCAACAAACCGACGCCGGAAGAAATCGCCAACTGCCTGCCCCACCTCGACGCCGAGGTCGCCGCGCTGCCGCGCGTGCGCGTCGTCGTGGCGCTCGGCAGGATTGCGTTCGACGCGTACCTGCGGCTCCTCAGACAGCGCGGCCATGTCGTGCGGCCGCGCCCGGTGTTTGGCCACGCGTCCCTACACGCGTTGCCGGCTCGACAGTGGCTCATCGGCTGCTACCACCCGAGCCGTCAGAACACCAACACGGGGAAACTCACCGCGAAAATGATGGACGACGTGTTCCACCGCGCCCGGCGCCACCTGAGTACGTAGTGTCCGGCTTTCCTGTCCACGACCAAGGACCAAGACCCAAGAACCAAGGGCCTCATTGAGGAACCTTTGCGCAGGCTATGGTGTCCAACTTGTGAAGAGGTGGAGCCATGCCGCACGATTTGTTCGGCGACGTCAGCCTTCGCCCGTCATCGTCCCGCCGCTCACCGGTCGTCGTCGTTTCCATCCTCCTGCACGTCGCGGCTCTACTCGCGCTGTGTATCGTGCCGCTCCTGGCGACTGACACCCTGCCGACGCCGCGGCGCGTGATCGACTACTTTCTCCCGCACGAGGTCATGCCTGTCGCCGTTCCCGCGCCGTCGCGGACGCCTTCGTCGAACCTGCGTCCGACGGGGCGCCCAGACAGCGCGCCTTCCACGACGGTCGCGGCGCCGCTCGACGCGCCGACGGGGATCGCCGCGGAAACGGGCAGGGAGGGAAGCACGGGATCCGCTGGACCGGTCGGTCCGCCGGTCGCGGGAGCGATCGAGGGCCTGCCGGGAAGCGTCGAACCTGGTCCGCCGCCGCCGACCGAGCCGATCCGGCTGCATGCCGGCATCCGCGCGCCGCGGAAGCTCGTTGACGTGCAGCCGATCTACCCGGACATCGCGCGCGCGGCGCACGCCGAGGGCGTGGTGATCATCGAAGCGACGATCGACGTCCGCGGCAACGTCACCGCGGTACGGGTCCTGCGATCGCACGCGCTGCTCGAACAGGCGGCGCTCGAAGCGGTCCGGCAATGGAAGTTCACGCCGACGTTGCTGAACGGTGTGCCGGTGCCGATCATCATGACAGTGACGGTGAACTTCACGCTGCACTAACAGGGGTGTCGGAAACCTTTTGCAGTTTCTGCGCGCTAGGCCTGGCAGAAACTGCAAAAGGCTCCCGACACCCTCGTGTGTGTGCTGCCGGAAATCCGGCGAGCCAGGATGGTGCGGTCAACTGGCAGCCTCGATTCGACCCTGGTACGGTTCCTGCTGACTCGCGACTTTGAGTCGGCATCGCACGCCGGAAGGCTGTTCGGTCGAACTGGAGGCACTCATGACGCGTGGGTCTTGCTTGTTGCTCGCGGCGGCGCTGTCCGCCGCAATACCCGCGGCCGCTTTGGCGCAGGACGAGGATCAGGAAGGCTGTAAGGACTCTCGCCTTCTGACCCGCCTGCCCGGATGCGTCATCCGGTACTGCCGGGCGGTCGATTTCGACGCCGCCGATCTCACGACCAATCTGTCCAAGGATCCGCGGACGAAACACGTGGAAGGCAAGCTGGAGAGCGTCACCTATTTCTGTAAAGCGAAGACGGCGCTCCAGGTCCGCCGCAACACCGAACAGGCGCTGCGCGCCGCCGGCTACACGATCGATTTCAGCGGCTACGATGTTCCCATTCACTACGTCACGGGACACAACGGCGCGCAGTGGCTGGCCGTCGAAGCGTCGGAGCAGACCGGCGACAGCGACTACAAGATGATTGGCGTCCTCGAACAAGAAATGGCGCAGGAGATGACCGCGGACGCCAGCGCCTGGGCCGCCGAGATCGACAAGTCGGGCCACGTCGCCGTCTACGGGGTGGAGTTCGACACGGGCAAAGCGACGCTCAAGCCGGACTCGGAGAAGGTGCTCGCCGAACTGCAGAAGCTGCTGACCACGCAGCCGGACTGGAAGCTGAAGATCGAAGGGCACACCGATTCGACCGGGACGAAGGCGGGGAACCAGACCTTATCGCAACAACGCGCCGGCAGCGTCGTCGCCTGGCTCGTGAAGAACGGCGTCGCGGCGTCGCGGCTCACCGCCGCCGGCCTCGGTGACACGAAACCGATCGCCGACAACAGCACGCCTGAAGGGCGCGCCCGCAACCGCCGCGTGGAGCTGGTGAAGCAGTAAGCGAACAGGCGGCTCGATCAGGCAAGGACCTTCTTGAGCGTCGCGGCGTCGATGTTGCCGCCGCTCATCACGCAGACGACCTTTTTCCCGGCGAGCCGACTCCCCAACTTCTTTGCCGCTGCGATCGACGCCGCGCCCGCCCCTTCTGCGAGATTGTGCGTCGTGCGCAGCGCCAGGCGGACGCCGTCCGCGATCTCCTCCTCGCTGAGCGTGACGATGTCGGCGAGCTCGCGTTGCAGGATGTCGAACGTGAGATCGAAGGTGACGCGCGTGGCCATGCCCTCGGCGAAGGTGTCGGCGCTCGTGCCGACGACGCGCGTGCGGGTCCGCCACGAACGAGCGAACGCGTCAGCGCGTTCGGCCTGCACGCCGATGATCGCCGCGCGGCTGCCAATGCCGGTCCGCACGATCGAGCAGCCGCATGCCCCGCTGCCGCCGCCGATCGGCACCAGGATGACGTCGGCATCGGGCAGTTCCTCGAAGATCTCGAGCGCATAGGTGCCGACGCCGGCGAGGAGCAGCGGTTCGTTCGCTGAATGCACGTAGCGAAGCCCCCGCTCGCGCGCCCGCTCTTCGACGTGTTCACGGGCTTCGTCGAAGTCGCGCCCGAACTCGATCACCTCGGCGCCGAACGCGCGCATCGCGGCGTTTTTGTCGGGATTGTTGCCGGACGGCACGACGATCGTGCACGGCACGCCGGCGCGCTGGCACGCCAGCGCGATCGACTGGCCGTGATTGCCGGTAGAGGCGCTGATCAGGCCGCGGCGCTCCTCGGCCGACACGCTGCCGACCAGATTCAGACCGCCGCGGATCTTGAACGCGCCGGTCGGATTGTGGTTCTCGTGCTTCACATAGATGTCGAGCCCGGTGTCGGCGGCAAGGAGCGGATGGCGCATCAGCGGCGTCGGCTTCAGCACGCCGTACACGCGGGGCCGCGCGGCGTAGACGTCTTTCAGCGTGGGTGTGTGCATACGGGCACGATGATATCCGGCCGGTCGGTGATGAGCGCATCGACGCCCCAGCCGAGCAGCCGCCTCGCGTCGATTTCGGTATCGACGGTCCACACCTGTACGCCGAGCGTCGCGCGACGCGCGGCCCGGATGAACCGCGGCGACACGACGTGGGTCGCGCCCGACCATTCCGGCACCTGGAACCCGCCGTACGCGGCGCGGCGCGCCGGCCAATGCACCCACGACCGATAGAGCGCCCACCGCACTTCCTCGCGCGACGCGCTCGTGACGATCGCCGGCTCGAGTCGCCGCGCGACCCGCAACACGCGCAGCCCGAACGAACCCAGACAGACGCGCCGGACCGCGCCGGCCGCTCGCACCACGTCGACCACGGCGCGCGCGAGCTCGCCCGAATTCACCTTCAGCTCGATGATGATCGGCACGTCCGGATAGCGCGCGAGCACCTGGGCCAGCGTTGGGACGCCCAGTCCGCATCCGCGAAAGGCGAACAGGCCGTCGCCGCGGTCGTAGCGGTATCCGGCATCGGCCGCGGCCAACTCGGCCGCCGTGCGCGCGGCCACTGCGCCGTCGAGATTGGTCGTCCGCGCGAGCGTCCGGTCGTGGTGCACGACGACGACGCCGTCCCGTGACAGGTGCACGTCGAGCTCGAGGCCGTCGGCGCCGAGCGCGAGCCCGTTGTCGAACGAGGCGAGCGTATTTTCTGGCGCGAGCCCGCTGCCCCCGCGATGCGCGAACACGAGCGGGCGGCGTAAAGAGGAGGAAAAGAAGGGATGGATCACGTGTCGCCGCGTTCAGTGTAATAGAATCGGTTCATGGCGGCTTCTGTTCAGACCTTGGGCGACCTTCGCAAACACGCGGGCATCCGGACGCGGACCGTCAAAGAAGAGATTCGCGGCAACCTGGTGCGCAAACTCCAGGCGGGCGAGCGGCTCTTCCCCGGCATCATCGGGTACGACGAAACGGTGATTCCGCAGCTCGTGAACGCGATCCTCTCGCGCCACAACTTCATCCTGCTCGGCCTGCGCGGCCAGGCCAAGAGCCGCATCCTGCGCGCACTGGTCGATCTGCTGGACGATCAGATCGCGGTCGTGCCCGGCTGCGAGATCCACGACGACCCGCTGGCGCCGCTCTGTGCATCGTGCCGCGCGCGCATCGCGAAGGAGGGCGACCGCCTGCCGATCGCGTGGCTGCCGCGCGACGCGCGCTTCGTCGAGAAGCTGGCGACGCCCGACGTCACCATCGCCGACATTCTGGGCGACATCGATCCGATCAAGGCGGCGCAGGCCGGCCTGAACCTCGCCGACGAGCTGACGATGCACTATGGGCTGCTGCCGCGGGCCAACCGCGGCATCTTCGCCATCAACGAGCTGCCCGATCTCGCCGGCAAGATTCAGGTCGGCCTGTTCAACATCCTCCAGGAAGGCGACGTCCAGATCAAGGGCTACCCGATCCGGCTGAAGCTCGACGTGCTGCTCGTCTTCACGGCGAACCCGGAGGACTACACGGCCCGCGGCAAGATCATCACGCCGCTCAAGGATCGCATCGGCTCGGAAATTCGGACGCACTATCCGGCGACGCGCCAGCACGCGATGGCCATCACGGCGCAGGAGGCGTGGACCGATCGCGCTGACGCCGCGACGATCGACATCCCGCCGTACGTGCGTGAAGTCGTCGAGGAAGTGGCGTTTCAGGCGCGCGGCGAGCGCAAGATCGACAAGCGGTCGGGGGTCAGCCAGCGCCTGCCCATCACGACGCTCGAGCTCGTCGTGTCGAACGCCGAGCGGCGGGCGCTGCAGAACGGCGAGAAGGTCGTCGTCCCGCGCGTCACCGACGTGTATGCGGCGCTGCCCTCCATCACCGGAAAGTTCGAGCTGGAATACGAGGGTGAGCTGCGCGGCGCGGAGGCCGTGGCGCGCGATCTGATCCGCTCGGCCGTCGGCAGCGTGTTCAGCGGCATGTTCGAAGGCACCGACACGCGCGCGGTGGTCGAATGGTTCGACCTGGGCGGCTCGCTGCAATTGAGCGACACGGCGTCGGCGGCCGACGTCGTCGCGCAGGCGCGCGGCGTCCAGGGTTTGTGCGAGCTGGCCGAGCACGCGGGGCTCGCGCCGGGCGCGACCTCGCCCGTGGTCGCCTCCGCGATCGACTTCGTGCTCGAGGGGCTGCACGCGCAGCGCAAGATCAGCCGCAGCGAGGATCACCGGTACGGCGCGGCCGAAACGTCGCCGCGGCGCGGCGGTTCGCCGCGCGAGGAGCCGCCGGTCGACGAGAGCATCCCGCTGCAGCGTGGGAAGAAGAAGTACTACAACTAGTGAAGTACCGGTACACGAAGTACGTCGGCGACGAGCTCGACGATCTCGATCTGGAAGATCTGGTCGCGAAACTCTCGGATCTGCTGTTGTCGAGCGGCTTCGGCAACCCGTACGCCCTGGACGACGACGATCGGACGATGCAGGCGCTGCATGACGCGATTCTCGACGCGTTGTTCAACGGCGGCGTCCTGCCGGAAGAGACGATCGAGCAGCTCCTGGGCGATCCCGCCGACGGCGATCAGGCCGACGCGCGCTCCAAGCTCGAAGCGCTGATTCAGCAGATCATCGAGCGGATGGCCGACCAGGGCTACATCACGATGCCGCCGGATCTCGAGGCCGAGCGCGAGCGCCGCCAGGGGCGCGGCCCTGGAGCAGGTGAGACAGACCACGAGACCGGGCCCGGCGGCCAGGTCAAGTTCGAAGTCACCGACAAGACGCTCGACTTTCTGGGCTACCGCGCGCTGCGCGATCTGCTCGGCTCGCTCGGCAAGAGCAGCTACGGGCGGCACGACACGCGCGAACAGGCCACCGGCGTCGAGACGACCGGCGCGCCCAAGGCGTACGAGTTCGGCGATACGATGAATCTCGACGCGGCGGCGACGCTGCTCGCGGCGGTGGAGCGCGAGGCAAGGCAGTCGCCAGTCGCCAGTCAGCAGTCACCGCGGAAGATTCACGTCACGCATGAAGATCTCATGGTCGTGCAGGGCGAGTACCAGAGCTCGTGCGCGACGGTGCTGATGCTCGACTGCAGCCACAGCATGATTCTCTACGGCGAGGATCGCTTCACGCCCGCCAAGCGCGTGGCGCTCGCCCTCGCGCAGCTGATCAAGACGCAGTATCCTGGCGACGCGCTGAAGGTAGTGCTCTTCCACGACTCGGCGGAGGAGATTCCGCTCGCCGAGCTCGGGCGCGTGCGGGTCGGGCCGTACTACACGAACACGCGCGAAGGCTTGCGCCTCTCGCGGCGCATCCTCGATCGCCAGCGCAAGGACATGCGGCAGATCATCATGATCACCGACGGCAAGCCGTCGGCGCTGACGCAGCCCGACGGCCGCATCTACAAGAACGCCTTCGGCCTCGACCCCTTCATCGTCGCCGAAACGTGCGCCGAGGTCGCCGCGTGCCGCAAGAGCGGCATCATGATCAACACCTTCATGCTGGCGCGCGACTACGACCTGGTGAGCTTCGTCCGCCGCGTCGCCGAGATCTGCAAAGGCAAGGCGTATTTCACGACGCCGTACACGCTCGGCCAGTACGTCCTGATGGACTACATGGACAAGAAGACCAAGACCATCCACTGACGGGGAGATTGCAGATTTCGGATTGCAGATTTATGTCTGATCTCTTGCCGTTGTTCCCGCTCCCGAACGTCGTCCTCTTCCCCAACGTCTTTCTGCCCCTGCACATCTTCGAGCCGCGCTACCGCGAGATGGTCGCCGATGCGCTGAACGGCGATCGGCTCATCGGCATGGCGCTGCTCAAGCCGGGCTGGGAACACGAATACGAGGGGCGGCCGCCGGTGTACGCGATCGGCTGCAGCGGCCTGATGACGCACGCCGAACGGCTCGACGATGGCCGCTACAACATCGTGCTGCGCGGCGTCGAACGCTTCCGGATCGTGCAGGAAGACCAGAGCCGCAGCTACCGCCGCGCGGCGGTGGAGCCGGTGATCGAAAATCCGGGGACGGCCGACGACCGCATCGCCGTGCAGCGTCAGCGCGCGAAGCTGGAAGCGCTGCTCGCGCCCACGATCGAACGCATCGGCGCCGACCTGACGATCCCGCGGGCGATGGCCGACGAAGATCTCGTCCATGCGCTGGCGCAGTATCTCGACCTCGAGCCGATCGAGAAACAGGCGCTGCTCGAGAAGGTGAGCCTGCGCGCGCGCGCCGAATCGCTCGTCGAACTGCTGGAAATGAAGATGATGACCGCGCGCGCACCGAGCGTGCCGCATCTGGTCCACTGACCGCGTCAGTAGCCGGGAAACTCCTCGGTCTGGATGTCCGACGGCCGCACGTGCGCGTCGAAGAGCGCCCGGCGCATCGCCTTCACGAAGGCCGCCGGCCCGGCGGCGTAGTAGATCGGCGCGGCCGCCGATCCGCGCTGTTCGGCGATGAGACCGCCGTCGATGACGCCCGTCCGCGCGTGCCAGCTGCCGTCGGCCGGCGGATCGGTCAGCGTCGGCACGAACGTGAAGTTCCGCTTCACGTGCGACCACGTGACGAAGTCCGAGAAGAACGCCGCGCTCGACTGCGTACGGTTCGAATAGAGCAGCGTGATCGCGTGCGCCAGCCGGCGCTCGACGGCGTCCTTGATCATGCTGCGGAAGGGCGTGATCCCGATCCCGCCGGCGAGCAGGACCGCCGGCCGCGCCGCATCGTCGTGCAGCACGAACGATCCCCACGGACCGTCTACCTCGATCGCCATGCCGAGCGGCCCATCCTCGAGGCTGCGCTTGAACGAGCTGCCGGTCTGCCTCGTCACGAACATCAGACGAGGCGACTCACTCGGCGCCGACGTGATGGAGAACGTCCGCGTCGAGCCCTTGCCGTCTTCGTGCGGCGGATTGACCAGCGTGAGGTCGCAGCTTTGACCCGCCCGGAACTCGAACGGCTCGTCCACTTCGATCACGAAACCGAGCGTGTGATCGGCGGGATGGTCGGTCTTGATCAGACGGGCATTCATGATGGTGTGAGTCCAGTTACGTATCGCTCTGCCGCCGCGCAATCGTCTCGACGATCTTTTCGCCGTGAAAGCGCCCGTTCTCGATGAAGATCGGGGCCGTATCCCGGCCGGCGATCGTACCGCCCGCCACGAACAGACCGGGCACGTTGGTCTCGAACGTCTCGGGATCGTGCGCGGGCACGCCGCGATCGTCGAGCGTCACGCCCGCGCCCGTCAGGAGGGCGTAGTCGGGATGATAGCCGGTCAGCAGGAACACCGCGTCCGCGGGGATTTCTTCGTTCCCCACGCTCGCGGGGCCCCACCCCCGCTCGTCTGTCACGCTGCCTTCCCGTCCCTCGGCCTCGAGCGTAGACTCCCGGCCTCGGGTGAGGGCCGTCGGAGTCACGATCACTGACGTCGGACGGATCTCGGTCACGCACGTGTTGAAGCGCGCGCCCACTGATCCCTCTTTGATCCGGTTCTCTATGTCGGGCTTCACCCAGTATTTGATCGTCGACTTCAGCTCCGGCGACCGATGCACCAGCGTGACGTGCGCGCCCGCGCGATGCAGCTCCAGCGCCGCCTCCGCCGCCGAATTGCCCCCGCCGACGATGACGACGCGCTGGCGGTAGTACGGATGCGGCTCGCCGTAATAGTGGCGCACGTGCGGCAGATCCTCGCCCGGCACGCCCAGGAGCACCGGATGATCGTAGTAGCCGATCGCCAGAGCGACATGGCGTCCGAGCCGGACGCGGCGGACGCCGAGCGCCGAGCGCGTCTCGAGCGCGAACAGCGGCCCTTCCGCCTCGTCGTCGGTCTCGCGCGCAACCGACAGCACCTTCTCTTCGAACGCGATCTGCAAGTCGAAGACATCGACGACCCTACGGTAATAGCGGAGCGCCTCGGCGCGCGTCGGCTTGTCGTACGGCGACACGAACGGCAGGCCGCCGATCTCGAGCAGCTCCGGCGTGGTGAAGAACACCATCTGCGGCGGGAAGTTGTAAATCGAGTTCACGAGTGCGCCTTGCTCGATCACTTGGTAATCGAGGCCGTGTTGCTTGGCGGCAATGGCGGCCGACAGGCCGGTCGGGCCGGCGCCGACGATGAGGAGGTCGCGGACAGGCATGACCTTCATGATACCTGCCCGCCCGGCCCATCCTGCCCTTCCTGCCCTTCATCCGCTTCTCCTGCCCTTCGTCGCACGTTGCGCCGCTACGACCACGGGCCCTCCTATCATGAGGTCGGAGGTCGTCCATGATTGTTCTCGCGCTCGTTGTGGCGGTGGCGGCGGTGGTTGACGGGCTCGGTGGGTTCTCGTGCGGACGGTACGTGAAGGGCTGATGCTGCCAGGTAATCCGCGGGGGCTATGATTGAACGGCATGGTCGACCAGCGATACTGGCGGCGGATCCTCGTCGTCAACGCGGTCGGCGCGCTGGCCGCGTTTGGCCTGCTCGGGGGCCTCGTCACGCATGCGCCGTGGTCCGAGCGCTGGAGACAGCTGGTCGCGTGCGTCGTGTACGCGAACTGCATCGGCGGTGTCATGGCGCTCGTGATGCCGTCGTCGATCCTGGCGCGCTACGTCTGCGGCACATGGGTAAAACGCTGGATCGTCCGGCTCCTGGCGATTTCGAGTGCGATCGCGGCGGGGTGCATCGTCGCGGGCGTCGTGCTGATCGCGATCGGCATCAGCCGGCCGAGCGAATATTGGACCTATCTCTCCGGATCGCTCTGGATTTCCTTTATCGTCGGCACCGTGGCCACGCTCGCGGCGATCGCGTACGAAACGCTGCGCGGCGAGCTCGATGCGACCGCGCTGGCGCTCAGAACCAAGCAACTCGAGGAAGAACGCGCGCGTAAGCTGGCGATCGAAGCGCAACTGGCTTCGCTCGAATCGCGCGTGCATCCGCATTTCCTGTTCAACACGCTCAACTCGATCTCGGCGCTCGTCCACGACGACCCGGCGGCCGCCGAGCGCGTCGTCGGGCAGCTCGCCTCGCTCCTGCGCTCGTCGCTCGACAACGGATCCATGCCGCTCGTCCGGCTCGACGAGGAGCTGGGGGTTGTCCGCAACTACCTGGAGATCGAGCGCGTGCGGTTCGGCGATCGCCTCCGCTACACCATCGAGGCGCCGCCCGAGGCCTCGGCGGTGCTCGTGCCGCGCCTGTCGCTGCAGACGCTGGTCGAGAACAGCGTCAAGTACGCCGTCTCGCCGCGGCGCGGCGGCGCCTCGATCGGCGTCCGCGCCACTCTGGCGGACGGGGGTGTGCGGATCGAGGTCGAAGATGACGGTCCCGGCTTTGACGCCGCCGACATGCCCGACGGACACGGGCTCGCGCTCGTCAAGACGCGGCTCGCGATGGCCTTCGGCGACCGCGCCGCGCTCGGCATCACGAGCGCGCCGGGACGCACCTGCGTCTCGATCAGCGTTCCGCTCGACGGTTCGTCCACCTAGGCGGCGACGTAGCTACAATGGCCGCCATGTTCCGCGCCTACGTCGTCGACGACGAACGCCTGGCAGTACAGCGGTTGACGCGTCTCCTCGACGCGACCGGGCGCATCGCGATCGCGGGCAGCACGACCGACCCCGAGGCGGCGCTCGCCTACCTTCGAGCGCACGAGGTCGACGTGCTGTTTCTCGACATCCAGATGCCGGGGCTGAGCGGCTTCGAGCTGCTCGAACAGCTCGAGCGTCCGCCGCTCGTGATCTTCACGACGGCGTTCGACCGCTACGCGATCGACGCGTTCGCCGCGAACTCGATTGATTACCTTCTGAAGCCGATCGAGCCCGAGCGGCTCGACCGCGCGCTCGACAAGCTCCAACGCCTGTCGGGAACGGGGCTCCGCAGGCCGGAAGACGACTCCCCACTACGGGATATCCGCGCGCTGGCCCGCGAGCTGGCGGCGCAGTTGACGCCGGGGCGACGCCTGGAGCGCGTGGCGTCGCGCGTCGGCGAGCGGACGACGGTGATCGATGTCGCGCGCGTCACGCACTTCTTCTCGAAGGACAAGCTGACGTTTGCCGCCGCGAACGGTCGCGACCACGTCATCGACTTCACGATGGCGGAGCTCGAAGCCAAGCTCGACCCGCGGCGCTTTCTGCGGGTCCACCGCGCGACGATCGTCAACGTCGCGTTCGTGCAGGAGCTCGACGCGGGGGTCGACGGCGGCGTGATCGTGCGGCTCAAGGACGACAAGAAGACCGAGCTCGCCGTCGCCCGCGATCGCGTGCGGGAGCTGAAAGAGCGGCTCGGCATCTAGCCAGATATCAGACTATTTCGGTCGGGTATTGACCATCCAGCCGCTCGCCTGCCCACTCGGCGCCGCCCAGGGCCCGTTCGCTGAAAGCGATAACCGGCAAGCCTTTTCTCGTCTACCATTTACGGACCTGTGGCGGACCTGCGTCCGCTTCATGGTCATTTACAGGAGACGACACGAATGCACGCGCCCATCAAGTACTTGGAAAAGGGGCTCTCCGTCGCCGCCAACGGTGCCTGGCTGGTGTTCAACGGGTTCAACAAGATCAACCAGCGCCCGTCGTTCATCCCGAAGTGGTCCGACAAGCCACTGCTGAAGTCGTATGAAAAGACGAAGCCGCCGCTTGGCTGGCCGCGCGAGACCGACTCGCTCTGCCCCACGTGCACGCGCGAGGCGCGGCAGGCGATTCTGGACGGCAAGAAGGACGTCAGCGTGCTCCTGAACGAGAAGGTCGGCGAGATCAAGGCGACGATCCTCGAGCGCGACGGCAAGATTCTGATGGTGAAGGACTGTCCGCTGCACGGCCACTTCGAGGACGTGATGGCCATGGACACCGCCTTCTTCAAGCACCTCGAAGACGTGTTCCCGGGGCGCGATATTGCCGCGCACAACGACGAGAAGCTGCACAACCACGGCAGCAGCACGATCAAGCACGGCCGCGGGTCGGTGCTCACCGTCGATCTGACCAACCGCTGCAACATGATGTGCGACCCGTGCTTCATGGACGCGAACCAGGTCGGGTTCGTCCACGAGCTGTCGTGGGACGACATCAAGATGGTGCTGGACAACGCGATCAGCATCAAGCCGCGGCGGCAGATGTCGGTGCAGTTCTCAGGCGGCGAGCCGACGATTTCGCCGTACTTCCTCGACGCGGTGCGCTACGCGCGCAAGGTCGGCTACAACAGCGTCCAGGCGGCGACCAACGGCATCGAGTTCGCGAAGAACCCGGAGTTCGCGAAGCAGGCGGCCGAGGCGGGCCTGCGCTACGCCTACCTGCAGTTTGACGGCATCGGCAACGCCGCCAACGCGCACCGCCGCGTCGGCAATCTCTTCGACGTGAAGCTGCGCGCCATCGAGAACCTCTACAACGCGGGCGTCGACATCGTCCCCGTCATCACGATCGTCAACGGCGTCAACAACGAGCAGG
>OCZT010003454.1_pt1 | contig 16104 bp, 15 predicted proteins | sample 1539031 | NCBI WGS metagenome assembly OCZT01 (sample SAMEA3539308, study PRJEB22396) | soil metagenome | biome: tundra; feature: field; material: soil | place: USA | collected 2010-05 | depth 0.15 m | reverse complement strand
TATTTCTGGTGATGGCGCATCACCATGGTTAGCACTTCGGCGGGGAGTTCCAGGTAGGCCGGGTCGAAATCGCCTTTGATTGCGGCGGGGTATTCGGTGATGTAGGTGAGGGTCTCTAACAGGTCCGGATCGATGGTTGCGCCGAGGGCCCGGGCCTCGGTTTCGATCTTCGTGCGGCGTTCTGACGCGCTTAAAATGACCTTATTTGACCTTAATACAGCCTCTACGGAAGCATAATCGACCTTAATTTGCGTGTTTGCGAGCACTCTATGGCCGCGCGAAAGATTGCCGCTTCTTACTCCGGCTACTTCGAAGGGGATGATTTCGTCGTCTGTCCGCATGCTGACGCATGGCGGTTCGGGGCCGAGCAGTGCGACTATCCAGCGGACGGGGCGGATGAATCGCGGGGAGCCTTTGGCGCCCCAGTACATTGTTTTCGGCCACTGGATTCCGAGGATGCTGGCGGGCAAGGATTCGGCTAACAGGTCGCGAACGGGGCGGCCTTGAATTTTCTTGCGGAGTTCGTAATAGTCGCCCACCTTTTGCATCGCGGATAAATCGACGCCCTGTTTTTTGGCGAAGCCGGCGGCTGCTTTGTCGCCGGCGGTGATGGGAGGGCCTTTTACTAGCTGCTCCTGATCGGGGGTGCGGTTGGGGAGGCCGGTGGCGCGGACTACTAATCGGCGCGGGGTTGCGTCGACTTGCGGGGTTGCTCCGAAGAGGTCTAGCTTTGCTAGCTGCGCTAATGCGCCGGGGATCATCCAGTGGGGGATTTCTTCGGTGCCGATTTCCAGGAGGAAGGTGCTCATGCGGCCTCCTGTGCGGTGGCACCGGGCGTCGGCACGGGCGCTGCGACAGCTATCTGTGGGAGACAGGGGACAGACAGCCTTTTTCGCCGCGAAGGCTCTCTATCTTCCGCGGAGCGAGGGGCGAAAAAGGTAGTCAGTCCCCGAGTCTTGATCGCTGCCGACGAAGCACCGGTCATGCGAGCTCCTGTTGGTTGGCCCATAGCTTGGCGGTGCCTACGGCCAGGTCGCGGACTCGTTTTATAACAGCCACGCGCTCCGTTACACTGATCGCTCCGCGCGCATCTAGCAAGTTAAAGAGGTTGGAACATTTTAAAACTTGATCGTAGGTGGGCAGGACGGGGAAGCGGTGTTTATCGGGATACTTTTCGTATTGGCTGAGGAGGCTTTTGCATTCGGCTTCGTGTTCGGCGAAAAGGCGCCAGAGGCGCTCTACGTCGGCCATTTCGAAGTTCCAGACGCTGAATTGCAGTTCTTCGGCCAGGCGGACATCTCGATACTTGACGCCCTTGGTCCATTCGATGTCGTAGACGCTGTCGACGTTTTGCAGGAAGGCTACTAAACGCTCCAGGCCGTAGGTGATTTCGGCGGGCACTAAGTCCAGATCGATGCCGCCGCATTGTTGGAAATACGTGAACTGGGTGATCTCCATGCCGTCGAGCATCACCTGCCAGCCTACGCCCCAGGCTCCTAATGTCGGCGATTCCCAGTTATCTTCTTCGAACTTGATGTCGTGCTTTTTCAGGTCGATGCCTATTGCTTCGAGGCTGGCCAGGTATTGATCGAGTACGTCGGCTGGGGAGGGTTTTAGGATTACCTGGAGCTGTTGGTGTTTGTAGAGGCGGTTTGGATTGTCGCCGTATCTTCCGTCGGCGGGGCGGCGGCTGGGTTGGACGTAGGCGACCCGATAGGGCTTGGGGCCGAGCACGCGCAGGAAGGTTTCCGGGCACATGGTGCCGGCGCCGACTTCGACGTCGTAGGGCTCAGTGATAATGGCGCCGCGGTCGGACCAGTAGTGTTTTAATTTGAGGATTGTTTCTTGAAAAGAATCCATGAGAAGGGTTTTACAGAGCCTCCAGTATGGGGACCGTTAAAAAACGGCGTTCTACGTGTTGTTCCATGGTGCGGACTAAACCCCTGCGCAGATCCTGGGCGGTGGTTTTGGTCCACTCGCGAGGGGTGAGATCGGCAATGGGTTTTCCGAACATTTCGCCTACGATTTCGGCTGTCTCATCACTGACGCGAAGTTCGGGCAGCACGCCGGCGAGGCGCACCGACCACAACGTGAAGTAGGCGACGGCGCGCCAGACATTGCCCTCGCCGCGAAGATCCGCCAGGACGGCCATGAGCAACCGAAAGAATTTTTCGTTTGGTTCTTGGGGCGGCAACAATTGCTCGGCGACCTCTGTGAAATAATCAAGCGCGACACTTCGCGCGTAATCCGATTGCATCGCGAACTGCGATTGAATCAGCTCGCAGCCGGAGAGATTGACCAGTTCGGCATTCTCACGCTGAAAATAGGCCATCCGGACGTGGGACAGCCGTTCCAAACCCGACCCAAAAGGGCTCTTCGGCCGGCGAGCTCGCCGGGCGACACCGCGCAGTTTCCCCAGATCGCGCGTAAAAAAGCTGACGATCAGATCCGATTCCCGGAAGGGATACGTACGCAGGACGAACGTCTCGCTCATCCGCGCGGGCATAGGTTCGACGCAAAAGACTAGAGTAGCACGCAGAAGGAGTCAGGAGACAGGAGTCAGGAGGCAGAATAACGCGGTGACGGCGGCTGAAGCCGACGCTGCAAGCTGAAGCTCGCGCCACCCGGGAGCTATTTCGCGCGGTAGATGTCGTGCCATGTACCGGTGGGCCAGACTGCTCCGATGATGGTTCCGAGGAGGGCGCCTAGAGGGGTGAGCGCGGCTTTTCCAATGTCGCGGGGGCCGATGCAGAACCCGGTGCAGCGATCCACGGCCGCGCCGATCCCCAGTCCCGCGCCGGCGCCGATGCCGAGGCCGATGAACGCGTTCCGCTTGCGATGGCTCTCGCCTTTGGTCGAGACTTTCAGGACTTGCGCGCGGGGCAGAGACTGCTGGGTGTTGGCGGCCAGGATGACCAGCGATTCGTCGGTGACGCTCTGCAGTTGGCCGCGGAAAGACTTGCCGCCTTCGGCGGAGACTCGAATCTCTTCGCCGACCGGGAGGTTCTTTACGTTTGCCCAGTTGGGCTGCGCGACTGCCAATCCGGAGGCGAGCGCGATCAAGAGCACTAACCGCATGTAGCGTAGTGACGATTGGGCCGCTATCGTTTCATTTCGAGGCGGCGGGTTTGGGAGGGGTCGGCTTGATGCCGTGTTTGGCGAGAGCGGCGCGAAGAGCGGGTTCTCCTTTGGCTCCCACCTCATATAAGGCGACTTTGCCTTCGCGGTCGATCAGGATCAGGGTGGGGAAGGCGTTTACCGAGAGGGATTTTAGGAGATCGTCTTCGGCTGTTACCTGAATGGACGGATAGGTCAGGCCGGCGGTGGCGACATATTTGGACATGGTTTCCATGTCCTCGCCGACGTTCATGCCGAGTACTACTAGTCCTTTCGCGCGAAATTCCTTGTGGAGCTTTTCGAGGACGGGGAGTTCCTTGCGGCAAGGGCCGCACCAAGATGTCCAAAAGTCGAGGAGAACGACCTTTCCCTTGGTGGGAGGGGCTCCTTTGAGCGCGGGCGCGGGCTTGCCTTCGATGTCGGGCTTGACGATGCCGGGGAGGGTCCAGTCGGCGGTTTCGGTGGAGCCGGGGGGAGGGGTGAAGACGAAAAGGGAATCGGGAAGGGAGGGGTTGAGAGTCAGGCCCATGGTGGTGGTGGCTTGGGTCATCTCCACTGGTTCGGGGAGCGAGCCGATGACGAGGTGGGCGGTGAAGCTGTTCTGAAGGGTCAGGCCGAGGGTTTTGGAGATCCAACTGATCTGCACGGCGTTGGTGATGGTCAACTGCTGATCGGGGAGTTTGATGGTGTCGTAATGGGCTTCGACGACCCAGCATTCGTAGGGCTGCTGGTCGATCTCCATGGTTTTCTCGCCGGTGATTTTGACGGAGTTTATGAAAGTGGAGATGTCGGGGAGATTTTTGAGGACGCCGTTTTCGCCGAGGGCGGATTCGGGGGAACTGGTGGCGGCGCGCTTGATGTACTTTTTCTGCTGGTCGAGATAGACGTAGGTGTGCGAGCCGTCGCTGACGACGGTCATGGCGACGGCACCGTTGTGCGATTCGATGCGCATGCGGTCGGGGCGGCGGACGCTGATGACGGCGGGCATTTCGAGGTGGGTGTTGTTGCCGCCGGTGGTTTCGACCAGGCTGAGAGAGTGGATCTGGTAGCTGGCGTATTTTTTGATGGCGTCATTGGAGTGGAGGAGGAGGTCGCGGGGGTCGGGCTGGGCTTGGAGGAAGGCGGGGAGGAGCAGGAGGGCGAGACGGGCCATGGTTTTATCGTACACGGGGCGGCGGGCGGCCTTCCAAGGCGGCTCTTCGAATCGTTGTTCCGCTCTGTCGTTATCGACGATTCAGCCCCATGCGTCAGCTTGGGGCTATTTCCATGCCCGCACTAGCCCCAAGCTGACGCATGGGGCTGATTCCGGACCTCACGCGCGACCATTTAGCGCAGGAGTTTGAGACTGGCTTTGCCCATGGGGCCGTTGTAGAAGAGTTCGACAGAATGGATGTTTTTTGTTTTGCCGCGGTAGAAGAAGTAGAGCAGGCCGGAGCCGGGAAGAGAGTGCTCTCCTTCGGGGAGCGAGGCGTTCAGGACGCGGTATTCGACGGCGTTTTCCTGGTTGACTTCGGTGACGGTGGGGGGCTGGTTGACGGGGACGCGGCTTTGGGGCGGGCGGGGACCGACGGTGACGGTGCCTCCGTCGCCTCCGCCGAGCGTGGCGGTGGTTTCGAGATGGGGACGGACGCCGGGAAATTTAATCGATTGGGCGACCATGCCGGGGAGTTCGGGCGTAAGTGGGTCTCCTTTACCGTTGATCCGTAGAGCGAAGTTGTCGGGGGACATTTTGAGGCGGCTGTAGAGGGGGCCGAAAAACGCCGCTTCGACCACCAGATAGTCGTTGGCGACGAGCGTTCCTTTGGTGGTGGGGAGGGAGTGGACCAGGTATTCGGCGGCGAGCGTGACCGAGTCCATTTGCGCGTGGACGGGATAATCGGCGGGCCCGGTTTTGGGCGGCGTGCCCTGCGCGCCGAGCAGCGTGACCGTGCTGAGAAGCAGCGCAAATCGCATGATTGCTCACACGTTACCACAGTTCGGCGGGAGGTAACTGAGGCGCATAGTAAGGAACGTCTCAGGGTACTATAAGCCAAAACCCTACCCACCGAATAAGGGCTTTGCTTGCTGTTCATTAACGGCGAGCGCCCGTAACATTATATTTGATGTCGTGGTCTAGTGACATAAGATGCCTGTATTGCGACGGGAGACTGCCGCTTTACCGGAAAATCACGAACGGGCAGTTTTGCTCCACTGCGCACAGGAGACTGTACTGGCAGGAGCAGGAACGCCTGGGCGTGGAGCGTTTGCACCAGACGCACGATTCCCTGCGCACGTTTCGTCCGAAGGAGGGCGTGCAAGCCATTCTGGGGCCGGAAGCGCCACCGCCAAGCGGGATTATCGTTCCGGAGGTTGCGCCGAAGTTCGATGAATCGCCGGCGATGGTGGCGGCGGATCCGTATTTCTATGAATCCGACCTGGCTCCGCAGGCGCCTTTGTGGGCGCCCCAGATCGCGGGGGATTCGGGTGTGGAGGCGCCGGGACCGGTAGTCGGATTTGTAGAGTTCCTGAAGCCGCAGCCGCAATGGCCGACGGATCGTCTGGAGATGGCGGCGCCGCACCCGTTGTCGCCGGCGGGGAAGTTAAGAATTCCGCTTCGTGCGGCGGCCTTGTTAATCGCGGACGTGCGGACGGCGGGCGCCACAAAAATTCCCGTCGAGCCGAGAGATTCGAAGGGCGCGAGCCGGGTGGAGGCGCTGGCGACGGCGCTGCTGCCGTGCCGCGACATGGCGCGTACGGTTGCGCCCCAAGGTTTCCCGCCGGCGGCGGCCGAAGCCGAGGAAGATCACGTTCCGTTCGCCAAGAAGTTGATGGCGCTGGCGGCATTTGCGGCCACCGAGGATGCTCCGAAGAAAAGCCGTCGCGACCCGTGGCCGGAGGCGCCATTCCCCAAGCTCCCAAGGGCTCCCCTGACGATGGGAACGATGGAATTCGGCCTGGGCGCCGCGATGCCGGTGCTGGCTGGATTACGGCCGTTGTCGATCGACCAAGTGCCGCTGGTGCATGGCGCGTGGATCGACAACCTGAGGGCGATGGGAAGCGAAGGAGAATCGCCGCGCTATGAGCTGGCGACGCCGGCGATGCGTCCCCGGCTGCGGCTGGCGGCGGGGAGCCGCTATTCGGTGGCGACGCGCGATGCGGCCATGACGGTGGCGGCGATCGAGCCGGAAAATGTGACGACTGCGAGCGCGGTGACGATCCCGGAGCGGAGAACATTCGCGATGGCGGCGGCCGCGTCGTCGGGTCGGAACACGTCCGCTTCCGAGGCGGTTCCGGCGCCGGGCGCGGCCGGACTGCTGCCGCTGGCCTGCGCCAAGCCGAATGAACCGGTGCCCGCGCAGACCGTGCAGACGGTAAATCTTCCGCAGCCGCTGTGGTCGGCGCCGCTGCGGCCGGAGTCGCATCTGGAGCCCTTGGACGCGAAACCGGTGGCGGATTTCATGGCCTCGGCGCCGAAGATCGAGGAAACGAAGGAACAACTGGACAACAGCGGAGGAATCGCGGCGCTGATCCCTCCGGAGGCCAAGGATTCGAGCGGGGCGACGGCCTGGATGCACGTGACGGGCTTCTGGAAGCACGCGCCCCGCGATCTGAAGCTGCTGGTGTTCGGAATCCCGATCCTGCTGGGACTGGCGCTGCAGCCGCGGCTAAAGAAGGTACCCTTCACCGCGCCACCGCAGGCGGCGGGGATTGAGCGCGGGATCGAACGGAGCTTCCAGACCAAGATGAACGAACAGTTCAAGGCGGTGCGCCAACAGATGGTGGCTCGCGCGGCGATCGCGCTGGATGAGGATTTTCGGGCCGGCCTGGACGACTGGACCAGCCGCGGGGGCACCACCGAATGGGCCTTCGACGCCACCGGGTTTGTCCGGCCCGGGCCGCTGGCGCTGTACCGGCCGTCGATCGACCTGACCGACTATCAACTGCAATTTTTAGGATTAATCGACAAAAAAGCGCTGAGCTGGGTAGTGCGCGCGGCCGATTTTGACGATTACTACGTGGTGAAGTTAGTTGTCGTCAAGCCGGGACCGGTGCCCACCATCGGCGTGACCCGCTATGCGGTGATTCACGGCGTGGCGCAGGACCGCGCCGATACGACGGCGTTCATCAATGCGCGGGAAGACATGCTGTACCGGGTGCGGATGGACATTCACGGCGACAGTTTCGCCCTTACGGTGCAAGGGCAAATGGTCGATAGCTGGTCGGAGCCGCGATTGCGGACGGGCGGCGTCGGATTTTTCACGGCGCGCGGGGAAGCTTCGCGCCTGCGCTGGGTGCAGGTCACGCATCAGTACGACATGCTGGGGCGGCTGTGCGCGTACCTGGCGCCTTATAACATTCCATCGACAAACGGGGGTTGGCAACCATGAGCGGACGGAAAAACGGAGTAGACTCGGCGCTGAAGACGACCGGCAAGGCGGTATCTCCCGCTTTGGCGAAATCGGTATCGCTGCATCTCGAAGGAAAGCGCAAGGAAGCGCTGCGGGAGCTGAACACGGCCATCGAGGGCGGCGAGGAAACGCCGGAAGTGTTTGCCGCCAAGGGGCACATCCAGTTTGAGCTGGAGCAGTTCGACGACGCGATCAAGACCTACGAACGGCTGCTGACGCTGGCGCCGCGGCACGCGACGGCGAATTTCAACCTGGGCATCTGTTACGAGAAGCTGGGGCGCTGGCAGGAAGCCTCCGATTCCTTCACCAAGGCTCTGGAAGTGGACCCGCAGCGCGAAGAGGCGCAACTGGGCCTCGGCATCTGCCTGCTGCATCAGGAAAAGCCGGAGCCGGCGATCGCCTGCTTCGACAAGGTGCTGGCGCGGCAGCCGGGCCACGAGACGGCGACGTTCGGCAAGGCGGTTTCGCTGCAATTGTTATGGAAGTTCGACGAAGCCACCGCGCTGTATCTAAAAATTCTCGAAAAGAATCCGCAGTCGGAAGAATGCCTGGTGAATCTGATCACCATCGGCATGGCGCGCAAGGATCACGCGCTGATCCAGCAGTATTCGGAGAGACTGCTGCAAATGCGTCCGTTCTCGCAGGCCGCTCTGGAAGGTCTGGCGACGTGCGCGTTCCACAGCAACGAATATGAGGCCGCCGGGCGCTACTGCACCAAGCTGGTGGAGTTCACGCCGGATCATTTCGAGCGCTGGTTCAACCTGGGCGTGGCCGAACAGAAGTGCGGACACCTGGAACAGGCCGCCAAGGCGTATGGCGAAGCGGTCCGCGTGCGGCCGGACGCCAAGCAGGCGCATGTGAACCTGGGCATCGTGAGGCAGGAACTGGGAGAGCTGAAACAGGCTCGGGAATCGTATGAGAGGGCGCTGCAAATCGCTCCCGATCTGGCCGACGTGATTTACAACCTGGCCAGCGTGCTGGAACAACAGGGCGAGAAAGAAGACGCCGAGCGGTTGTACGTAAAACTGCTGAGCCGCAATCCGGAATGGGAAGACGCGTGGTTCCGGCTGGGCTATCTGCGGCTGCAAAGGGCCGACCATCGCGGCGCGGCGGAAGCGTTCCAGGCGTGCGTGCGCAAACGGTCTCCGTGGCCGGAAGCGCAATTAAATCTCGGGTTGTCCTATTGGAACCTGGGCGATCACGACAGCGCGGCGAAGGCGTTTGAGAGCGTGCTCGAAGCGGATCCGCGTTCGATCGACGCGCTGCGCGGCCTGGCGGCGCTGGCGGTGGAGCGCGAGGACGTGGAGAGAGCGCTCGATCTGCAAGCGAAGCTGATTGAAGCGGGCGAGCGGACGCCGGAGCTGTTCTACAACACCGGGCTGCTGCTGCAAAAAGCCGGCCAGCACGAAGACGCGATCCGCCTGTATCAGGAAGCGCTGACGGAAAGGCCGAACTTCGCCGAGGCTTTACTGAACCTGGGCCATGCGCTGAAGGCGCAGGGAAATGTCGAAGAAGCGCGCAATTACTGGCGCCAGGCGCTGGAGCATAAGCCAGAGCTGGCGACCGGCTACTTCGAACAATAACGCTATATAAAAGGGCATTTTTCCCCTTTGACTTCGCCGGGAACGCGTGGCATAATAGCCTCCGTATTCCGAGGAGTCTCTAGTGAAGAAGCTCTTTGTGGGGAATCTGCCATACGCGGCGAACGAGACCGATGTCCAGAACTTTTTCGCCGGACAAGGAATCGCCGTCGACACCGTAACCGTCATGCGCGACCGCTTCACCGGACAGGCGCGCGGGTTCGGATTTGTCGATATTCAGGACGACGCGGCGGCGCAGCAGGCGGTCGAGAATTGCCACGGCAAGGATCTGATGAGTCGCACAGTAGTGGTGAACGAAGCGCGGCCCATGGCATCGCGCGAGGGCGGCGGGCGTCCGCCGCGGAACTAAGAGACTTCTTGTGGGTGGCGCGAGCTTCAGCTTGCAGACTAAAGTCCGCGCCACAAAGCAAGCAGGTACTAGCCCTTCACTCCGAACGGGAGTTTCTTAAAGGCGTCCGTCACGTCCTTTTCCAGCTTCTTTTCGTTCTTCTCCGGATTTCCGGTCAGCGCGTTGGTGCAGACTCCGTGCCAGATTACCTTCTTGGTCTGCGAATCGAAGATATCGATATGCAGCGTGCCGTAACGCGTGCGTTCGATCGTAGTGGTGGAGAATCCAGGAGCGCCGACGACCCACCAGCCGCGATGATACCAGCCTCCGCCAAAACCTCCGTTGAACCAGGTGTCCAGCGTTTGCTCGGTAAGAGTGGAACCGACCACCGAGATGGACGCGTCGCCACCGGTATCGACTTTTTTCCAGCCCCGGGCGGCCAGTTGGTCGTCGACGGCCTTGACGACCCGATCGTTCCAGAGGGGCGACTGTACATTGACGGCGATCCAGGAATAGGTGCGATATTGGCCGAAGTTGACCGCGTGATCGTAATCGACGATGGTTTTCGCGAAAAGGCAGGTGACGGAGATCACTAGCGCCAGCAGAAGTAACCAGCTTTTTCTCATGATCGAAATTCTCCTTATGCTGGCATTAGCAATTTGTCGACCAGCGGGAAATGCAAGAGCAAGAGGGGCGAATAGTCGCCTTTTGGGTGGGTTCACGCAGGAATGTCGTCATCCGGCGCAAAAGTCGCCTTAAAAGGCGGATGCAGCCAAAATTGGCCGCCCTACAAGAACTCCGCGTCTTGTAGGGCGGGCTATTTAGCCTGCAGCCTGCTTTCAGCAGGCTTTTGTTATTTCGACAGCTTGCGGTCGAAGAACCCCTCCGCCGCGTGCATCGCCCGCGACCAGTCTTGAACTCGCAAAAAGTCGTGGATTTCGTCCGGGAAAATCAGTTCCTCGAACTCGGTATTCTGATTCCTCAGAGCCTCCACCAGCTTGATGGTCTGGCTGAAATTCACGTTGCGGTCGTCGTCGCCGTGGATCAGCAGGACAGGCGAGCGCCAGCCCTTTACGGTCGCCATGGGCGACGCCTCGAAGGCGATACGGGCTTGGTCGCGCTGCTTATCCGGGTCGAGATTTGGATTCGCCACGCTGCCTCCGCGGGCCGACCAGTCGTGCACGCCGTGCAGGTCGACGCCGGCCGCGAACAGGTCGCTGGAGCGCGACAGCGCCATCGCGGTCAAATATCCGCCATAAGAGCCTCCCCAGACGCCGATGCGCTTGAGGTCGACATCGGCGCGCGAGGCCATGTAGAGACCGGCGCCCATCACGTCGTTATATTCGCTGCCGCCCGACGCTCCATAGTTGAGCGCTTCACGGAAATTGAGGCCATAACCGATGCCGCTGCGGTAGTTCACGCTCAGTACGACGTAGCCCTTGCTGGCCAGATACTGATTCATGCCGTAGGTGTTCGAGTAGTAATACATGTAATGCCAGCCGAGCAGCATCTGGCGGCGGGACCCTCCGTGGAAGAAGACAATCGCGGGATGTTTGCCCGAGCCTTTGGGCAGGAAAAGCTGGCCGTGAATCTGCATGCCGTCGGAAGCGGGGAAGATTACCTGCTGCGGGACGACCTGGTCGCTGGCCGGAAAATCGGCGGGAATGGCTTCGGGCGCGAGGTCGTGTGAAGTGCCGGTCATGACTGCGACGCGTCCGATTTCCTTCGGACTGGAGCGCAAGTACGCGACTGCCCCGTTGCCTGCGTCCTCCGGCTCCCATTCGATGCCTTCGCTCAATTTGACGATCGGCGTGGCGCTGCCTCCTCCGGCCGCGACGCGCCAGATGTGGCGGCGGTCGATGTCGTCCTGGTTGGAGGAAAAGAGCAATTCTCGGCGGTCGTGTGTGAGCGAAACGTGCTCGACTTCAAATGCGCCGGGCGTCAGCAGCTTCGCCGGACCTCCTTCAGCCGAGACGGAATAAAGATGACACCAGCCGTCGCTCTCCCACGGGAAGACGAGGCGGTCGCCATCGGCCCACAGAATCTGATTCGACGCGACCATGGCGTGAAACGCGCTCCCCGGGCCGGGCTTGGCGCGCCACACTTCGCGGCCGGTGAGCATGGTGGCGTCGGCAATGCGGATCGACCACGGCTGCGGCGCGTCTCTTATAGGGCCCGCACCTCCGGCGCGGGTCCACGTGGGTTGACGAATGTACGCTATGCGGCGGCTGTCCGAACTCCAGACCGGAGCGGTGTCGTGATCGACGGTCGGGTCGAGATAGCCCACCGATTTCGCGCCGATTTTGAAGACGCCGATGAAGGCGTGCTCGGAGCGGGTGTTGACGAACGCGAGAGTCGTGCCGTCGGGAGACCAGCGCAGTTCAGTGGAGCGCCCTTTGGTGTGGACGATCTCGACCGGCTTGTCGCCATTCAGATTGGTGAGCCAGATTTGCCCATTGCGCACGAACGCGACGTCGCCGTTTTTCGATACGGCGGGCATGCGGCCCTCGCTCAGCTTCTTCGGCGCGCCGCCATCGAAGGGAATAATCCAGACGGCCATTTCCGGCGTCTTGACCAGGCTTTCGGGATTCGGATTGTCGCCGTTGGTTTCGAGGTCGCCTCCGCGCACATAGACGATGGATTTTCCGTCGGCGGTCCAGGTGACCTCGCCGATCTCCTGCCCGTCGTCCTCGGTGATGGAGGTGAGGCGGCGGCCCTTAAAATCCGGCGCCGCGGCGACCCAGATGTTGTTCGCGCCGCGTTCCTTCATGAGCCACGCGACCTTTCCGCCGGAGGGCGCGGCGGTGAGGGCCGAGGAGAAGGGAGCGTTCAAATACTGATCGATGCTCGCAGCGCTGGCGAACGCGAGAGGGAGGGCGAGGATGGCGAATCTCATATCCCGAGATATTCGCACATGGGGATCGGGAGGCGTAGGCGCTGTCACTAGGCTGGACCGCTTCGATGGGCTTGGAACCGCGACGAATGGCGGAGCGTTACCCTAAAGCGCCGTGGGCGGTCTACCAGACTCCCATCATTTTCAAATAGTACTCAGGAAGTCGCTCTCTCATCTCCGCAATTCGCGCTCCAGAAAACTTGAGGCGGACGACGCCATCCTCACTCTGCATCCAACGCTCGTCGAATGGCCCGTCAAAGATGTCCGGAGGCAGCTGTCTAAACGCAAACGGGTTTTCAACAGAGACCGCTCGCATGACTGACTCTACCCGACCGAAATGTATTGATGTTTCGTCGTGAATCTGAAGGGACTCATCCTCGGAGAGATCCCGCCCGAAGCCGTCAGTGAGCTCGTTTATTCTACGGCCCGCCTCAAGGCAATTGTGATGAACCTGAAGTGGGAAAAGACCAACGATGGCGCTAATCTTGGTGTTCTTGCCTGGGCCCATCGCTGCTGCTTCCTGGAACCGGTAAGAGTACCGACCGAGAGCCTGTAATCGGGAGTCCGAGAGCTGACTCGTGGAATTCGATCCGGCGCAATGCCTCGTGCCGACAGGTAGCTCTCGAAAAGTTGCTCGGAGATCGTTGGGCGGTCCATCGCTCTTTTAGGTTACCTCTCGGAGAGAGGAGTCAGGCCCGGGTTGATTTCGAGGAGAATAGCGATATGAGGGGAATCCGGTTTGTCACGGACAAGAAGGGTCGTAAAGTTGCTGTTCAGATCGATCTGAAGAAGTACGGAACTTTGCTGGAAGACTTCTGGGACGGACTCGTTTCTGAATCGCGGCGCGCGGAGACAAGCATCCCTTTTGACAAGGTCAAGGCCGATCTAGTGAAGCGTGGCCGGCTGCGGTAGAATCTTCCCGATGGAATCTTACGCTCGCGGCCCTGAGTTTGCGCTGACGGCAAAGACTGCGCCCCAGGTTTTTTCAGACACCGCCCAACGCTTCGCCACGCGCGAGGCCCTGGTTGTTCCTCACCAGAAGATCCGGCTGACGTGGAATCAACTCGCCGAGGAAGTGGAAAAAACCGCGCGCGGATTGACCGGGCTTGGGCTTGTTCCCGGCGACCGCGTGGGCGTCTGGGCCACCAATTGCGCCGAGTGGATCTATCTGCAGCTTGGCTGCGCGCAAGCCGGGCTGGTGCTGGTGAACGTCAATCCGGCGTATCGCGCGCAGGAGCTGGCGTATGTGTTGAAACGGTCCGGCATGAAGGCGCTGGTGCTGCGCGCGTTCGATTCGCGGTCGAATTACCGGCGGATTCTGGAAGAAGCAGGCTCCGTGCCTCCTGTCGTTTATTTAGGCGAAGAGTCGTGGGACAAGATGATCGCCAATGGCGTCGATGTTCCGGCGCTGGACGCGAGTTGCCACGACGTCCTCAACATTCAATACACGTCCGGCACCACCGGATCGCCGAAGGGCGTGCTGCTGACGCATCACAACCTGGTCAACAACGGAAAAATCATCGCGCACGGCCTGCGCTATTCCGAACAGGACCGCGTGTGCTCGCCCGTGCCCATGTATCACTGCTTCGGCTGCGTCATCGGCACCATGGCCGTGATCGCTTCGGGCGCGGCGCTGATTCTGCCCGCGCCCGGTTTCGATCCGCTGGCCACCATGCAGGCGATTCACGACGAACGGGCGACGTCGATTTACGGCGTACCCACCATGTTCATCGCGCAGCTCACGCATCCCGAGTTTTCGCGTTTCGATTTTACGAGTCTGCGCACTGGCGTGATGGCCGGCGCTCCGTGTCCCATCGAAGTGATGAATCGCATCGTGAAGGACATGCACTGCTCGCAGATGACGATTATGTACGGGCAGACCGAATGCTCGCCGATCATCACCATGGCCAGCGTCGACGATTCGGTGGAACTGCGCGTTTCCACCGTCGGCTGCACCTGTCCGGAGACCGAAATCAAAATCGTCTCAACCGAAGGCGCGGTCGTTCCCATCGGCGAGCAGGGCGAGCTCTGCACCCGTGGCTACGCCAACATGAAGGGTTACGATCAGGACCCCGACGCCACCGCGCGCGCCGTCGACAAAGACGGCTGGCTGCACACAGGCGACCTCGCCACCATGCGTCCCGACGGCTATTTCCGCATCACCGGGCGATTGAAAGACATGATTATCCGGGGCGGGGAAAACTCTATCCGCGCGAGGTGGAGGAGTTTCTTTATACGCATCCCAAGGTCGCCGATGTGCAGGTGGTCGGGCTGCCCGATGAGAGGCTCGGCGAGACGGTGGCTGCCTGGATTAAGCTGAAAGCAGGCGAGACGGCCGGGGAAGACGATATTCGCGAGTTTTGCAAGGGCAAGATCGCGCATTTCAAAATCCCCCAGCAGATCCGTTTCGTGGACGCCTTCCCGATGACCGTCACCGGCAAAATTCAGAAGTATGTGATCCGGCAGACGGAAATTCAGGAACGCCACCTGGAAAAAGCAGCGAATATCGAAACCGCATAATAAATGACTCCTAAACTACGAATTGCCGCGATCACGGATGAATTTTCTCCCGATCTGAGCGTCGCCCTGAAAGCCATGAAGCCCATCGGCATGACCGGCGCCGAGCTGCGCGTGGTGGGCGGGAAGAACATCATGGACCTCTCCGACGACGAGCTGTCGCGGGCCAAAGAGCTCTGCGACGCCCAGGGATTCGAGGTGATCTCCATCGCGTCGCCGTTGCTGAAGTGCGTGCTGCCCAACGCGCCCTCCGTCGATACGCGCTTTCAGCAGGACGTGTTCGGCTCCAAGCACACCTATGAAGATCAGCCGCGCCTGACCGAGCACGCTTTCGCGATCGCCAGGAAGATGGGCGCGCCTATCGTACGCGTTTTTTCGTATTGGCGCACGGTGAAGCCGGAGGAATGTTTCGAGGCCGTGGTGAAGTCCCTGCGCAAGCTGGCGGAGAAGGCGGCGAAAGAAAATCTGATCGTCGGCCTGGAGAACGAACACGCCTGCAACGTCGGAACAGGCCGCGAGACGGCGCGCGTGCTGGCCGCGCTCGACCATCCGAATCTGAAAGTAGTGTGGGACCCGGCGAACGCTCTGGTGGCGGGCGAGACTCCGATTCCCGAAGGTTATCGAGTGCTGGACCCCACGCGCATCGCCCACGTTCATGCCAAGGATTGCCAGATGGTGGATCACAAGCCGGAGTGGGGTCCGCTGGGCACGCGGTCGGTGGATTGGAAGGGGCAGATCGAAGCGCTGCTCCAGGACGGCTACAAAGGCTGGCTGAGTTTAGAGACCCACTGGCCCGGTCCGGGCGGCAATAAGCTCGAAGGCAGTATCATCTGCGGCTGGAATTTACGCGGCCTCGCGTCGGGGAATTGATCTACACCAACGCAGCCGGGTGAATTGCTTCGATGTCGTAGCGTGCGAAATCGCCAACATGCAGGGTGAGGATCCGGCACTCTGTGCACCTTCATCATGGCGACGAGTTTTGCGTCATGAACCTTGACGCCAAGCACGCGGTGCGAAAACTACGAGACGCTTCTACTCCTCGTAAACGGCACTCGAATCAGCAAGGAATTCCAGGTACCATTCGATTTTTTCGATTTCCGCCATCGCCACGGCGGGCGGGAATCCGAGACCGTTTTTCGCAATCGGGCGCGTTGCGACATTCCAGAATTCTGCTAGTGTAGTGCGTCGCAAATCCTGGCAGTTATGTGGCGCACGCACTCGTGCGTGCCGCGTCGAGACTCATCTCGACGCCCTTCCCTC
>OCZT010003453.1_pt1 | contig 16107 bp, 10 predicted proteins | sample 1539031 | NCBI WGS metagenome assembly OCZT01 (sample SAMEA3539308, study PRJEB22396) | soil metagenome | biome: tundra; feature: field; material: soil | place: USA | collected 2010-05 | depth 0.15 m | reverse complement strand
TACGTGCAGAAGCCGCTGACGACGACCGTGCACGAGGCGCGCACGCTCGCGCAGCTGGCGCGCGATACTCCGAAGGTGGTCACGCAGATGGGGAACCAGGGGCACTCGGGGGACGGCACACGCAACGTCGTCGAGTGGATCCAGGCCGGCGTCATCGGGCCGGTCCGCGAGGTGTTCGTCTGGACGAACCGGCCGATCTGGCCGCAGGGCGTGCCGCGACCGCTCGCACCATCGCAGCAGGTTGCGGCCGGCGCGTCGTTCGGCAACGGATGGAACATGCGCGCGATCAACAACGCGGCCGCCGCGGCCATGTCCGCGGGCGGCTCGCCCATGCCCGATGGAATGCGCTGGGACCTATATATCGGCGGCACGGCCGAGGACCTTCCGTACCATCCGATGTATCACCCGTTCAACTGGCGCGGATGGACCGATTTCGGCGTCGGCGCGCTCGGCGACATGGGGGCGCACCTGATCGACCAGCCCTACTGGGCGCTCGGGCTCACACAGCCGACGAGCATCGAGGCGACGTCCACGCCATGGGGAACGACACCCGTTCCTCCGGCGCAACCCGGCGGACCCACGCGCAACAAGCCCGTATGCTATCCGCAGGCGATGCTCGTGCACTACGAGTTCGGCGCGCGCGGGAAGCAGCCACCGGTGAAGATGAGCTGGTACGACGGTGGGCTTCAGCCGCCGCGCCCGGACCTTCTTCCCGACGACGTCGAGATGCTCCGTGAAGGCGGCGTGATATTCATCGGCGACAAGGGGATCCTGCTGCACGAGACCTACGGCAACAATCCGCGCATCTGGCCGGTCGCGTTGATGGACAAGGCCAAGGCCGTGCCGAAGACGCTCCCCCGCATCACGGTCTCGCACGAGTTCAATTGGGCCGCGGCATGCAAGGGACAGGGTGTGGCGAGTTCGCCGTTCGAGTACGCGGCCGGGCTGACGGAAACGATGTTGCTCGGAATCGTCGCCCTGCGCGCCGGCCAGGGAAAGAAAATCCTGTATGACGGCGCCGCGTCAAACGTCACGAACGTCGCGACGGTGAACCAATACCTGACTCGCGAGTACCGGACTGGGTGGGCGGTGTGAACGACGGGTCGCAGATGCCTCGGGACTCCGGCAGGACGTCCGCCGAGCGGGTCAAGGCGTTGCTGGAGAACGAGCATCGGCATCTCGCCATCCTGCGCACCGCCATGGACGGCTTCTGGCTGCTGGACATCGAGGGAACATTGTTGGAAGTCAACGAGGCCTACTGCCGGATGAGCGGCTACAGCGAGACGGAGCTTCTGGGGTTGCAGATTTCGGATCTGGATGTCGGCGAATTGCCGGATCTGGTGTTCGCGCATGTCGGCCTTGTCATGCAGCAGGGCGCGGATCGGTTCGTGACGCGGCACCGGCGCAAGGACGGGAGCACGTTCGCGGTCGAGGTCAGCGCGCAGTACCAGCCTGCCGATGGCGGGTACCTGGTTGCTTTTGTTCGCGACATCAGCGCGCGGAAGCAGGACGAGACCATGCTTCGTCTGCAAGGCGCAGCGCTCGAGGCCGCGGCGAACGCCATCGTCATCACCGACCACGACGGCGTGATCGTCTGGACCAACGCGGCGTTCACCACCTTCACGGGCTACAGCGCGCAGGAAGCCATCGGACATCGGCCGAGCTTGATCAAGTCCGGGAAGCACGACATCGCGTTCTACGAACGTCTTTGGCGCACCATCACGTCGGGAAAGGTCTTTCGCAGCGAGATGATCAACCGTCGCAAGGACGGGACGCTCTATCACGAGGACATGACGATCACGCCGCTCAGGGACGACAGCGGCGCCATCACGCACTTCATCGCGGTCAAGCTGGACATCACGCACGAGAAGGCGATCGAGGAGCAGTTTCGCCAGGCGCAGAAGATGGAGTCGGTCGGCCGGCTGGCCGGCGGCGTCGCGCACGACTACAACAACATGCTGGGCGTGATCCTCGGCCACGCCGAAATGGCGCTGCAGCAGCTGACTCCGGACCAGCCATTGTACGCCGACCTCGCCGGCATACGCGAGGCGGCGGTCAGGTCGGCCGCACTGACGAGGCACCTGCTGACCTTCGCGCGCAAGCAGACGGTGGTGCCCGCCTTTCTGAATCTCAATGAGGTCGTCGCCGCGTCGAGCCACATGCTGGAGCGGCTGCTCGGCGCGAACATCCATCTGGCCTGTGAGCCGGCGCGCGGACTGTGGTCGGTCAGGATGGATCCGTCGCAGGTCGAGCAGCTGCTCGTCAATCTCTGCGTCAATTCACGGGATGCCATTTCCGACGTGGGCTCGCTCATGATTTCGACGGCGAACACGGAGATCGACGACGCCTACTGCGCCGCCCACCCTAACGCCTCGCCCGGAGACTTCGTGAAGCTGACGGTGCGCGACGACGGCTGCGGCATGAGCCCCGAAGTGCTCTCCAGCATTTTCGAGCCGTTCTTCACGACGAAGGCCGTCGGCGTGGGCACCGGGCTGGGGCTGTCGACCGTCTATGGCGTCGTCACGCAGAATGGCGGTTTCATCACCGTATCCAGTGCGGTCGGCCTTGGCACGACCTTCGAGATTTACCTACCGCGCACGCCGGACGAATTGACCGGCGCATCAGCCGATGCTGATACACCGGCAGAGCACCCGGCGCAGAGAACGTCCGGCGCGTCCCGGATGCGCGAGACCGTCCTCGTCGTGGAGGACGAACCGGCGATCCTGCAACTGGCGACGCGCGCGCTCCTGAAGCACGGCTACACGGTTTTCGGCGCCGCCGGCGCCCGCGAGGCGATCCCCATCGCCCGCGAGCATTCCGGCTCGATCAACTTGCTCCTGACCGACCTGACCATGCCCGAGATGAATGGCCGGGACCTTGCCGCCGAGCTGCAACGGATAGTCCCCCGCCTCACCTGCATCTTCATGTCGGGGTACTCGTCGGACGCCATTTTCCTGGATGACGCACCCGGCACCCCGCGCCATTTCATCGCGAAGCCGTTCTCGATATCGGAACTCACCGCGAAAGTGCGGTCGGTGCTCGATGAGGTGCAAGGTGCCTGAGGTCGGCTAGCGTCGCTCCTCAGCGAGCCGCCGATGTTGCCGTAGATACGGCACGAGACCGCCGGCCTCGAGAATGGCGAGCGCGATCCCCGCAATCGGGGCGGCTGCGCGCGGCACGCGCTTCGAGTGGTTGACCACCGAGATCTCCGCGCCGTCGAACCGCACCGAGAGCCGGTCGCCCTCGTCAAAGCCGTCCGTGTCGCACTGCACGGGGATCAACCCGTTGTTGATGGCGTTCCGGAAGAACGTGCGCGAGTAGCTCGTCGCAATCACCGCGCGGATTCCCGCCGCGAGGATCACCGTCGCCGCCACTTCCATCGCCGAGCCGCATCCGAAGTTGCGCCCGGCGACGATCACGTCGCCGCCACACACCGACGCGGCGAACGCCGGGTCGAGCGACTCGAGCAGCCACTGCTTCAGCACGTGCGCGTCGATGGTGTCGCGCTTGCGGGTGGACGAGATGATGTAGTCGGTGTTCACGTCGTCTCCGAGACGGCGGGCCCGCCCTTCGAGCGCGATCATCGCGACACGCCCTCCGCGCGCGGATCGGTGATCCGCCCGGTGGCGGCCGAGGCGCCGCAGGTGGCCGGCGAGGCGAGGTAGATCGCGGCGCTCGCGTTCCCCATACGTGCCTTGAAATTCCGGTTTGCGGTCGAGAGCACGTTCATCCCGTCGCCGGGGAGCACGCCGCTCGTGCCGCAACACGCGCCGCAACCGACGGTGGTGACCGTCGCGCCAAGGGCCTCGAATCTTGCGAGCGTGCCGTCGGCGCGCAGTGCCTCGGCCACCTCGCGCGATGCCGGTGTCACCACAAGGCTCACGCCGGGGGCGACCCGGCCGCCGGCGAGTTCGAGCGCGGCCAGTGCCTCGAGAAAGTCGTGCACGCGTCCACCGGTGCAGGTGCCGAGAAAAACCATGTGCACCGGAATGCCGCCGGCGTCTTCTATGGGCACGACGTTGTCCGGCGCGTGCGGCAGCGCCACGCGCGGCGAGAGGCGCGAGAGATCGAGGGTCACCTCTCCGGCGTAGCGGGCATGCTGGTCCGCCGCCACGGGCTCGCCGGGCGCGGCCCGCCGCCCGGCGAGGTAGCCGCGCGTCGCGTCATCCCATGGAAAGATCGCCGCCTTCGCGCCCGTCTCGACGCAGAGGTTGCAGATCACCATTCGATCCTCGAGCGAAAGCGCGCCGAGCGCGGAGCCGTGGAACTCGAGCGCCCTGTAGTTCGCTCCCTCGGGCCCGACCGCCTTCACGAGGGCCAGCGCGATATCCTTGGCGCTGAGGTCGGCGGGGCGCGAGCCCGCGAGGGTGACCTTGATGGACTCCGGTACACGCAACCAGATCTGGCCGGTCAGCATCGCGGCGGCGAGATCCGACGACCCCACGCCGGTAGCGACGAGGTTCAGCGCGCCGGCCGTCACGGTATGGCTGTCGGCGCCGACGACTAACGAGCCGGGGAGCGCGCCGCCACGCTCGGCGAGCAGCTGGAAGCTGATGCCCTCGCCGACCTCGCAGACCTCCGCGCCATGGCGCGCCGCGAACGCCCGCACGCGATCGTGGAACGCGACGGTCGTTGCGGAGGCCGGCGGCGCGTAGTGGTCGAACGCGAAGAGCACGCGCGATGGGTCGAACAGCCGTTCGCCGCCCATCTGCTCGAAATAATCGATCGCCATTGGACTCGACGCGTCGGTGCCCAGCACGCGGTCGACCGTGCAGACTGCGATCTCACCGGCGAGCACGTCGCGTTCCGCCTTTGCCGACAGGATCTTCTCGCTGATCGTACGGCCGGTCACGTGGCCTGCCCGCCCTGCGATAGCCGCGCGTCGCGCGCGCTCCGCGAAGTCGTCGCCACGATTTCGCTGCGCGAAATCCAAGCCGCGCCGACGAGGTTCGCGAGCGTGTTCACCGTCGTGCGTATCATGTCGAGCGGCCGGTCCACCGCGACCACCAGCGCGATCGCCGCTTCCGAGTGTGCGCCCAGGCCGATGGCGTTCAGCACGATGAGCGTCGTCACGAGCGAACTGCCGGGCACTCCCGCGCCCGAGAAGGCGGCGACCATCGTCACGAGCACGATCGTGAGCAGCGTTCCCGGCCCAAGCGCGATGCCGTACAGGTTGGCAATGAACACCGCCGTGACCGTCTTGTACACGGCCGCGCCGTTCTTGTTGAGTGTGACGCCCGTGGGCAGCACGAAGCTCGCGATCTCGTTCGAGATGCCAAGCCGGTCACGTGCCGCCTCCATGCTCACGGGAAGCGCGACGCTCGATGATGCCGTGGAGAACGCGAGCATGAGCACATCGCCCGTCTTCTTCAGGAAGTCGCGGGCGCCGACTCGCGCGCCGAACCGAAGCGCCGGAAACAGCACGACGGTGACGTGCACCACACTTGCCGCCGCCGCCACCGCGCAGTAGAGCGCGAGGCTGCGCAGCAGGTCGAGCCCCGATTTCGCCACCGTCGCCGCGATCAGCAGGAAGACCGCCGCTGGCGCGACCGCCATGAGCCAGCGGATCACGACCATCGAGAGCTCGTTGACGCCGTCGAAGAAGCTCACGACCGCGCGCTTCCCCTCGCCGTACAGCGTGTTCGCCGCCGCGCCGAAGATGCAGACGGCCACGATCAGCGGCAGCAGCTCGCCCTGTGCCGCTGCCGCGAACGGATTCGACGGGATCATCGCGAGGAGCGTTTGCACGAGGGTCGGTGCCGCGGCTTGGGCGGCCGCGGTGCCCTGTTGTTCGAAGCCGGTGGTCAATGCGCCGCGAGTGGCCGCATCGAGACCCTCGCCCAGCCGCGCCGCGAGCGCGGCGCCCAGCCCGATGCCGGCCGCCACCAGCGTGGAGCCGGCGAACCAGGCGAGCGTCTTGCCGCCGATGCGTCCGAGCCGTCGCATGTCACCCAGCGACGCGACGCCGACGAAAAGGCTCGACACGATGAGCGGCACGATGGTCATCGTGAGCAGCCGGATGAACATGGTGCCGAGCGGCTCGAGCGCGAGCACCACGCGCTGGAGGGCTCCCGCGACGGGGATTCGCGCGACGATGCCGACGAGCACGCCGGCGACGAGGCCGGCGAACACCTTCGTCTGCAGTTTCATCGCGCGGCTCGCTGTTCGGCGAGCGTCCCGGCGAGGGCCATCATCGTGCGCTCCATGTCGGTTGGCCTGATGTCCCCCATGTGGCCGATGCGGAACGCAACCTGCTTGTACTTGCCCAGCGCGCCCGCGATGAGCACGCCGCGCGCCTTCATGCCGTCGCGGAGATCGGTGGGCGTGAGCCCCGCGGGTGCGGCGATGGCCGTCAGCGTGGTGGAGAACGCACCGAGATCGGGGCACTGCAACGCGAGGCCGAGCTCCGCAGCGCCGCGGCGTGCGCGTTCGGCCAACTGTGCGTGCCGCTTAAACACGCGATCGAGTCCTTCCTCGTGCATCTGGCGGAGCGCTTCGGCCACCTGCAGCACGATGTGGACCGGAGGCGTACCGGGTGTCTCGGGACGCTCCTTGGTGACTTCCGAGCGGATCGCCGCGAAATCCCAGTAGTTTCGCGGCAGCTTCGCTCGTGCCATGGCGGCCCATGCGCGCTGGCTGAGCGCGGCGAACGAGAGGCCGGGACTCGACATCAGGCATTTCTGGCTCGCCGTCGCAGCGAAATCGACGCCCCATTCATCGAATGCAAACGGCATGCCGCCGATGGACGAGACGCCGTCCACGAGCACGAGCACGTCCGGTCGCCGCTCGCGCACCGTGCGCGCCAGGGCAGCGACGTCGTTGCAGACGCCGGTGGAGGTGTCGGCGTAGGTGAGCGCCACGGCGCGAACGCGCGGGTGCGCATCGAGCGCGCGCTCCACGTCCAGCGCGTCCACCTGCCGAGTCCAGTCGGTGCAGACACGATGCACGGTCACGCCGTACGACTCGGCGAACCCGGCCCACATCTCGCCGAACTTGCCGTTGCAGCACACCGCGATCTCGTCGCCCGCCGAGAAGAAGTTGCAGATTGCCGCCTCGAGCGCGCCGCGGCCGGTGGTGTGCACGGGAAGGACCGGCGCGCTCGTGCCGAACACCGGTTTGAGGAGCTCGATGAGAGAGGCGAGCTCTGCCGAGAACTCGGCCGTGCGATGATGGATCATCGGTCGCGCGCCCGCGCGGAGGACGCGGTCGGGCACTCGCGTGGGGCCGGGCGTCATGAGCAGCAACGGCGCCGCGGCGCGGGATGTCACCCGATCACGCCCTTGTTGCGCAGCGTGTCGTCGATTTCCGCCTTGAAGATCTGTCCGGCCGCAATCTCGGCGATGCGTTTCGTCTCCCGATCCATCAGCTGACCGACGAGCTCGACGACCGCGGCGGCGCGCTCGCGAGGGACCACCGCGATGCCGTCGGCGTCGCCCACGACGATGTCGCCGGGGCACACGACCGTGCCGCCACAACTGATGGGGACGTTGATCTCGCCGGGGCCATCCTTGTCGCAGCTGCCGGGGCACACGCTGCGGCTGAACGCGGGCATGCCGAGCCGCGTGATCCCCTCGACGTCGCGAATGGCGCCGTCCACGACGATGCCGCCGAGCTTCGCGGCTGCCGCGGTGTGGCACATGAGCTCGCCGAATACGGCGCTCGTCGTGTTTCCGCAGGTGCTCACGACCACGACGTCGCCGGGAGCGGCGAGCTGCAGCGCCTTGTGCACCATGAGATTGTCCGCGGGCCGGCACTGCACCGTGATCGCGAGGCCGCACAACGCGAGGCCGCTGCGCGACTGCATGCCGGGATCCATGAAGCCGAACCGGCCCATCGCGTCGGCGACGTTCGAACTGGCGAGACCGCGGAAGCGCGCGAGGAGGTCGGCGCTGAGGCGGGGAGGGGAGGGGAGGATGCGGAAACCGGGGGGGCCGGTGTGGGACATCGGGGCTTTCTCCTGACTGAGCTGCTGAATCGGGTCGGAGAAAGTTACGGCTCGAATGTCGTGTGGGATACTGGCTACCGGCCAAGGCGAAGAGCGACGCGTGAGGGGAACCAACAGCGAAGGGCGACGCGTGAGGGGAACCAACAGCGAAGGGCGACGCGTGAGGGGAACCAACAGCGAAGGGCGACGCGTGAGGGGAACCAACAGCGAAGGGCGACGCGTGAGGGGCGACTTGGCAAGAAGCGACGCGCGAAGAGCGAGGATACCGTCTCGTCGCTTCTCACGCGTTGCTCTTCGCCGGATCGCCCCTCACCCGTCGCCCTTCGCTGTTCCTACCGTCGCTCCTTGCCGCCTCAGCGCCAGTGGCCCTCGACGAGATACCACCCGTTGCGATCATGCACCCAGCGATGCGGCACCCATTCCCGGCGTCCTTCGATCGGGCGCTCCCAACGTCCCTGCATCCACGCGAACTCGGCGTCGCGCCACGCCCACCATCCACGGATCCACACGAAGCCGACCGCCGGCGCCGCCGGAATCACCTCGACGCGCTCGACCGGAGGTTGCCGTGAGATATACACCACGCCGACACGCGGCGGGCCGTTCATCACGCAGCCCGTGGACACGCCGGCAAGCAGCACCAGCAACAGTAGCGTACGAATCCTGACATTGTTCGACATCCTCACCTCCTAGGCTCGCTTCGGCACTCCAGCACGAGCCGGCTCGGGAAACGCGTAGCCGCGAATGCCGTGCGCCGTGTATGGCTCTTCCAGTGCGACGCACTCGGCGTCCGAAAGGTTAAGGCTCAGCGCCTTCAGCGCCGTCTCGAGATGTTCGGCCTTCGTGGCGCCGACGATCGGCGCCGCGACTCCGGGCCGTCCCATCAGCCATGCGAGCGCGACCTCCGCCATGGACACCCCCCGTGCCTTCGCGAGTCTCTCGACCGCGTCCACGACGTGCCAGTCGTCCGGACTGTCGTAGAGCTGCTCCGTGTACGTGTCGCTGCCCGCGCGCGCCGTGCCCGCATCGACGATGCGCGCCGTTGCCGGCCTCGGACGTGCGAGGAGTCCGCGCGCGAGCGGGCTCCATGGCACGAGTCCGACGCCCTCGTTCAGGCAGAGCGGAATCATCTCGCGCTCTTCTTCCCGATAGACGAGGTTGTAGTGATTCTGCATTCCCACGAATCGCGCCCATCCGTTGCGCTCGGACGTGGAGAGCGCCTGCGCCATGCGCCACGCGGGGCCCGAGCTGGCGCCTAGGTACCGCACCTTGCCCCAGCGCACGAGGTCGTTCAGCGCTTCCAGCGTCTCGTCGATCGGCGTCCTGTCGTCGAAGCGATGGATCCAGTAGAGGTCGATCACGTCGACGCCGAGCCGCTTGAGGCTCGCGTCGCACGCCTGCACGACATGCTTGCGTGAGAGACCGCCCATGTTCGGACCGGAGTTCATCGGAAAGTTGAGCTTCGTGGCGAGGACGATTTCTTCGCGGTTCGCATATTCGCGGATCGCGCGTCCGGTGACCTCCTCGCTCATCCCGAGCGAGTACATGTCGGCGGTGTCGAAGAAGTTGATTCCGGCCTCGACCGCCTTGCGGAAGAACGGCTTCGCGGCGGGCTCGTCGAGCACCCAGGGACGCCACTTGGAGCTGCCGAAGCTCATGCATCCCAGGGCGAGGCGCGAGACGGTGAGTCCGGTGCGGCCTAGCTGTGTGTATTCCATGGATGGATATTACCGCTGTTTCGTACTGCAGGCACCGAGCGGTGAGCATCACAGCCTTGATGCACGCGGCTCACAGCTGTCGTTCGTTCCTTGCCGCTCCGGAGATCCACCATGCGTCGCTGTTCCGTCGTCGCCCGACTCGCCCTGGTGGCGTTTCTTCTCGCGCCACTCACGCGGGCGAACGCCCAGACCCTCAAGGTCCTCAACCTCCCCGATTACGGTCGCTGGAACCGCATCACCTCGACCTCGCTCTCCCCCGACGGCAAGTGGATGAGCTACGCGTACCAGCCCAACGAGGGTGACGCGACACTCTTTGTGAAACAGCTCGACGGGGAGAAGATCTTCACGATCCCGATAGGATCTGCTCCTGCTGCCGCAGGCGGCGACCCCGCTGGCGGTGGCCGCGGCGGTGGTGGCGGGGGCGTGCAGTTCTCCGACGACGCGCGCTTCATCGGCTACTACGTGAACCCGCCGGAGCAAGCGGGCGGGCGCGGTGGGCGCGGCGGCGGTGGAGGCCGAGGCGGCGCTCCTCAGGCCGGTGCGAACGCCGGCGCGCCGCGTGTCGTGAGGCGGTTCGAAGTTCTCGATCTCTCGACGGGCGAGAAGTTTGCCGTCCCGGGCGGCGCGTCGTTCAGGTTCGCGAAAGGATCCGCCTGGCTCGCGGTCAGATTGAACAAGGCGCCGGGTGACACGTCGTTCAAGGGCGCGGACCTCGTGCTGCGGGACCTGAAGGCCGCGACGACTCGGAACATCGGCAACGTCAATCTCTACGAGTTCGACGACAGCGGACGCCTGCTGGCATACACGGTGGACGCCGCCGGACACCTCGGCAACGGCGTCTACGTGATGAACCTCACGAGCGGCGACACGCGGGCGCTGAATTCCTCGGCGCTCGAGTACGACCAGCTCACGTGGAGCGACGAGGGCGGCAACCTCGCGGTGCTCCGCGGGGAAAAGGCAAAGGACGTGAAGCAGCGCGACAATTCGCTGCTCGCGTGGACGGGCGCTGAAACGCCGAGCGCGAAGGAACTGTTGCTCGATCCGGCGAAGGACGCGTCCTTTCCCAAGGGGATGGTGCTGAGCGAGTACACGGCACCGCGCTGGAGCAAGGACGGCTCGCGCGTCTTCCTCGGCATCAAGGAGCAGGAACCCGAGATCGCGGCGGCCGACTCGCTGAAGGCGAACGTCGACGTCTGGCACTGGAAGGATCCCGAGCCGCAGTCGGTGCAGATCGTGCGGCTGCAGCAGGAGAGGCGTGCGACGCTCCCCGGCGCGTACCTGGTCGCCACGCAGAAGTTCGTGCGGCTCGGCGACGACGATATGCGGACGGCCACCCCGACGCCGAACGGCAAGTGGGCGATCGGCAGGAACGATGCCGCGTACCGCGGACAGGTCGAGTGGGGCGCGAACAGGGCCGACATGTATCGCGTGAACACAGCGACCGGCGAGCGCACGCTCATCGACAAGACACTGTCGCGGACCATGGGCACGTCGCCCGACAGCAAGTGGTTCCTGTACCTCAAGGACAAGAAGGTCCGCGCGTTCAACCTCGAGACGGCGCAGGTCGTCGACCTGAACGCGCCTCCCGGCAGGAGTTTCCTGAATGAGGACGACGATCATCCCTACGAGATCCCGGTGTGGGGCGTCGGAGGCTGGAGCAAGGACGGCAACTCGGTCCTGCTCTACGACAAGTTCGACGTCTGGCAGTTCTCGCTCGCCGGCGCGAAGCCGGTGAACCTCACCGCGGGCGTCGGCAGGGCACAGCAGATACAGTTCCGCGTCGTGCGGCTCGGGGCTGGCGGTGGTCGCGGCGGTCGTGGTGGTGGCGGCGGACGAGGCGGCGCTGGCGCAGCCGAAGAAGAGGGCATCGACCTCTCGAAGCCCGTGCTCCTCTCCGCGTACGGCGACCGCACGAAGAAGAGCGGCTACTGGCAGATCACGCCGGGCCAGGAGCCCAAGCCGCTCATCTGGGCCGACAAGGAGATCTCAGGAGCGCAGAAGGCCGAAAACGCCGACCGCGTCATGTTCACGCAGCAGACCTTCAACGAGTTCCCGGACTTCTGGGTGAGCGACGCGTCGTTCTCGTCGCCGCGCAAGGTCACCGACGCGAATCCGATCATCAAGGAATACGCGTGGGGCTCGAAGGTCCTCATCGATTTCACCAACAGCAAAGGAAAGAAGCTGCAGGGGACGCTCACGCTTCCCGCGGGATACCAGCCGGGGAAGAAGTACCCGATGCTCGTGTACTTCTACGAGATCACGTCGAACACCCACCACACGTTCTCGATGCCGGTGTTCGACGACCGCCCGCAGATGTCGACGTACGCGAGCAACGGATATCTCGTGTTCCAGCCGGACGTCGTGTACGAGATCGGCAGGCCGGGAAGCTCCGCGGTCGATTGCGTGACGAGCGGCGTGAAGAAGGTGATCGAACTCGGCTATGCCGATCCGAAGCACATTGGATTGCAGGGCCACAGCTGGGGCGGATATCAGTCGTCGTACATCGTGACGCAAACGGACATGTTCGCCGCCGTGGTCACCGGCGCGCCGCCGACGAACCTCGTCAGCTTCTACGACGAGCTCTACAAGCAGACCGGCACCGTGCAGCAGGGGATCATGGAGGTGGGCCAGGTGCGCATGGGAGCGAACGTGACGCCGTGGACCGCGAAGGAGCTGTACGAGCAGCAGTCGCCGGTCTTCAACGTCACGAAGATCAAGACGCCGTTCATGATCCTGCAGGGTACCGCGGACGGCGCCGTGGACTGGGTCCAGGGCCTCGAGTTCTTCAACGCGGCACGGCGCAACGGAAAGGAGGTGATCTTCCTCTCGTATCCGAACGAGCCGCATCACCTTGCCGTGAAGGAGAACCAGAAGGACTTCCAGGTCCGGATGAAGCAGTTCTTCGATCACTACCTGATGGGAGCACCGGCGCCGAAGTGGATGACCGACGGCGTGCCGCAGGTCAACAAGGGCGGACCGATCCGGTGATGCTGACAATATCCTGACAAGTCAACGCTATCATATGAGCAGTCGTAAAACTTTCATCCCCGCAGCGATTACCCCATCCGCTGACAAGGCTATGCAACGCAACCGCTTCCTCTCCGCATTGGTTGGCGCCGCGATCGTTCTTTCCGGCGTCGCCGTCCACGCACAAACGATCGACTCCGCGACCATCGCCGGCATGCGCTGGCGCAACCTCGGCCCCGCGAATTTCGAGGGACGCTCGTCCGACATCGTCGGAATCCCGGGACCGTCGAAGACGCTCTTCGTGGCCACCGCGGGCGGCGGCATCTGGAAGACGATGAACAACGGCGTCACGTGGCGTCCCGTGTTCGACGACAAGCGCGTGATCTCGATGGGCATGCTCGCCATCGCACCGTCGGACACGCAGCAGGTGTGGGCGGGCACGGGCGAACCCAACTCGCGAAACACGATCGAGGCCGGCGCCGGCATCTACAAGTCGATGGACGGCGGCACCACGTGGAAGTTCATGGGCCTCGAGAAGACGCAGCACATCGGGCGCATCGTCGTGCATCCTCGCGATCCAAACACGGTGTACGTCGCCGGGCTGGGCGCCGCATGGAAGTCGAACCCGGAGCGCGGCCTGTACAAGACGACCGACGGCGGCGCGACCTGGAAGCAGATCAAGTTCATCAGCGACAAGGCGGGATTCGTTGACGTCGCGATGGACCCGCGCGATCCGAACCACCTCTACGCGGCTGCGTGGGAGCGCCTGCGCACGCCGTACTCGCTGAAGAGCGGCGGCCCGGGCTCGGGCCTCTGGACCTCGACCGACGCGGGCGCCACCTGGACGGAGATCAAGGGCGGCGGATTCCCCGAGGGAGTGAAGGGGCGCATCGGTCTCGCCATCGCTCCAAGCGATCCGAACTACATCTACGCCGAAGTCGAGGCCGCCGCGCCGCAGAAGGACGCCGGCTATGTCCCGAGCCGCACGCCCGAGGGCACCGGGCTGTATCGCTCGACGGACGGCGGCAAGACGTGGACGCGCACGAACACCGCGGACACGCGCCCGTTCTACTACTCGCAGGTGCGCGTCGACCCGAAGAACCGCGATCGCGTCTACTTCTCGTCCACGCAGCTCCAGGTGTCCGACGACGGCGGCAAAACCGCGCGTCCGGCGGCGCAGCAGGTGCACGTGGACGACCACGGCCTCTGGATCGACCCGAACGATCCCGAGCGCTGGGTGATCGCGAACGACGGTGGCGTGTCGATCACGTTCGACAAGGGCGGCAACTTCATCCAGACGACCAACCTGCCCATCGGGCAGTTCTACGAGATCACGTACGACTACGCGGTTCCGTACAACGTCTGCTCGGGCGCACAGGACAACGGCGCCTGGTGCGGCCCGAGCCGCCGCAAGCAGGGCGGCACGCCGAATGCGTACTGGTACACGATCTCCGGCGGCGATGGTTTCTACACGGCGCAGGATCCGACCGATCCCAACATCGTCTACGGCGAGTCGCAGGGCGGCAACGCGTCGCGCTTGAACCTCAAGACCGGCGAGCGGATGAACTTCGCGAAGCCGTCATGGCAGGCGCGCTACAAGTTCTGGGAGGACTCCATCGCGATCGTGCGCGGCGATCCGCTCAAGGCCGAGACGAAGGAGATGGCCAAGGCGCTCGCGCCGCTACGCGCCCAGCAGAAGCAGGACTCGGTGGATCTGGCGCTGCGCTTCAACTGGAACTCGCCGTACTTCATCTCGCCGCACAATCCGGCGGTGATCTACTTCGCCGGCAACCGCGTGCTGAAGTCGCTCAAGCGCGGAGAGGATTTCCAGCTCATCTCTCCCGATCTCTCGAAGAAACTCTGGGCCAAGATCGACACCTCGGTCACTTGGACCGGCGGCGTGACGATCGACGCGACCGGCGCGGAGACGTACGGCACGGTGGTCGCGCTGGCGGAGTCGTACGTGAAGCCGGGGCTGCTCTTTGCCGGCACGGACGACGGCAACATGTGGAAGTCCACGAACGACGGTGCGACGTGGGAGAACCTGACGGGCCGTTTCCCGGGGCTCCCCGCCGAGCCGTTCGTGTCGCGCATCGAGCCCTCGCACTTCGACACGCTGACGTTCTACGTGACGTTCGACAACCATCGCATGAACGACTTCATGCCATACCTGTACGCGACCAACGACGGCGGCAAGACGTTCCACTCGATGGTCAACGACCTCCCCAAGGACGGCGTGGCGGACTTCCTCCACGTGGTGCGTGAGGATCCGTACAACCGCGACCTGCTGTTCGTGGGGTCGTCGCTGAGCGTGTACGCCTCCATAGACCGTGGCGCACATTGGTCGAAGTTCGCGGCCAACCTTCCGTCGGTTGCCGTATACGACCTCAAGATCCATCCGCGCGACCACGAACTGATGGCCGCGACCCATGGCCGCAGTCTCTGGGCTGTGGACATCGTTCCGATCGAACAGCTGAGCGCAAAGACGCTCGCAGCCACCGCGGCGCTCTTCGAGCCGAAGACCGCGATGCAGTACGGTGAGGGCCCGACGCTCTCTTCGACGGGCAACGGCAACGCGCAGCAGTACTTCTCGGTGCCGAGCCCGGCGTACGGAGCGGAGATCTCGTATCGCCTCGGCGCGGGCGCGCCGAGCGGGCCGGTGCGCATTCTTGTGAGCGACGCGCGTGGTGACACGATCGCGACGCTGAACGGCTCGGGCACGGAGGGCGTGCACACGGTTGTATGGAATTTCCAGGGCGCCCGCCGTGTGGCGTCGGTAGAGGTCACGCTCTCGGCGTCGGAACGCCGCGATAGCATTCTCAAGGCAGTACGCGCTCCGGCAGTACTCGATTCGCTCAAGAAAGCCGGGTTCGACACGGCCGCGATCGCGCGCGTCAACACACTGCTGGCCGGTGGCGCTCCCGTCGCCGGCGGAAGGGCTGGTGGCGGCGGCGGCGGTGGCGGTGGTGGCGGACGCGGCGCAGTGAACTGCGATCACCCGCTCACGATGTGGGAGCCGTTCTGCCCGCGTCCCGCTGAAGGCGCGGCAGGAGCCGGTGGTGGCGGCGGCGGTGGCGGCCGTGGCGGCGCCCCGGAGTCGGCCAACGTCCTCAAGATCTACTCGCTCATCGGGCTGAAGGCTCCGGCCGGCGGCGGGCGCGGCGGTGGTGGCGGTGGTGGCGGTGGTCGGGGCGGCGCTGGTGGCGGCCGCGGTGCAGTGTTCGCCGGCACGGGCGAGTATCTCGTGACGATGACGGTCGGCGGGCAGACGTTCAAGCAGGTGTTGAAGGTCGAGCGTGTGTCCGGCGGCGAGGATTCGGTGAATCCGTTCGGGGGAGCCGAGAAGCAGCCGTAGGCCGCGATATGCAAGTACCGAGAGCGAGAAACTGAACGCGCTCAACTGACAGCGATCAGCGAATAGCTGCCAGCAACCGTCTTGAAGTAGACATGTCAAGCGTGGGCTTGGGTCGTCACCGGTGC
>OCZT010003452.1_pt1 | contig 16109 bp, 16 predicted proteins | sample 1539031 | NCBI WGS metagenome assembly OCZT01 (sample SAMEA3539308, study PRJEB22396) | soil metagenome | biome: tundra; feature: field; material: soil | place: USA | collected 2010-05 | depth 0.15 m | reverse complement strand
TGGGATAGAAATTGACCAGCTTGGCGCCCATGATGTCGCCATAGACCGCCGGCATGAGTCCCATAAACCCGCTGTGTGGGTGAACGGAAAATATGCTGCGCACCGGCTGCAGCACTCGGCCGGCGGAGAAATCGATGAGTGCCTGCTCCATGGCGGGGAGCAGCGCTTCCAGGTGCAGCACTCGTTGAATTTCGGCTTCGTCAAAGAAGGGAACAGCGCTGTGCGAATGGGGAAGCTGATTCATGATAGTGGGGCCGGTCTCCAAGAGGCACCGTCTGACCACTCTAAGCGGGTCGACTGCGTGCGTCGAGAAGATTCCGCCGCGGAATCGCTGCTTCGCTTGCAGTAACCGCTTCTGGCACAATGGGTGCTCATGCTCAAAGTGAAGAAGCTCTCGCCCGATGCCGTTCTACCGACCGTAGCCCACCCCGGAGAAGACATCGGCTACGATCTCTACTCCGCTGAAGATCTCACCATTGCAGCCCACGGAGCGGCAGGCGTGCATACCGGCATCGCCATCGAGTTTGTGCCGACAGCGGGTGGAATCGTGAAGACCAGGTCCGGCCTCGCCAAGAAGCGGCTGCTGTGCAATGCCGGAGTCATTGACGCCGGCTATCGCGGCGAGATCGTCGTGCTCATGGAAAACCTGGGCGGCGAGCCGTATTCCATCCGCAAAGGCGACAAGATCGCACAGTTGCTTGAGCACCCGTTTCTTGCCCATGAGGTTGTGGAGGACGAACTGAGCGACGCAGCGCGCGGTACGAAGGGATTCGGGTCTTCCGGTTCGTAGAGAACCAGCAACTGCGGCGGCAGAGACAAGTCGTGCCACGCCGCTACCCCGAATCGGAGTAGGAACGTGGCACGGTTAGTTTCGACTTGCGTATTGCGTTAGGCTTTCCTACCTTACCCCAATATTGTATCTGGGGGACGCAATGCCATTGGCAACCACTTCCAGGTAGGTTTGTCCGGTTTCCATGTTGGACGGTATATCGACATGGGTATATGCGGGACCAGCATAGGCAACTGCCATGGTGCTGTGGTCGTGGGTGCGGCAGTAAAAAACGTGTCCCGTGCTCGCATTGGTAAGGCGCACGATGGGATAGTTCGTGGCAGCCTGCTCATCATCGCCGTAGGCAACCGCCTGCGAATAGCCGTTGAACTTCCTGCCGCTGAGCATGATGGTGCTTCCGCGGCTGATGATTGGCGAGGATAGACTGAGAATCGCCGAGGGGGCCCAGCTAGGATTGGCGGTCCCCGTGGAGGTGTAAATCTCGACATCAGAGCTGAAGTCGGTCAACATCACCTGGCCGGTGGGCAGCACCAGCATGTTGCCCACGTACGAGGTATCGCTTGGGGCGTTGGGTGGGCCAGCAACTTGATTCAAGCCAGTCCCATCCCATTCAAAGAATACAGAGCCATTCTGAAAGATTCCGGGGCTGGTCATCATCAGCACGTTACCGTCGGGCAGAAGCGCCGCGGGACCGTCGGCGATGTCCAGGTTGTTGGGGAAATCTGGACCAGGCGTCCAGACACGCGTGCTGCTGTTGTAAATGGAGGTGTGACCAGCGCCCGCGCCATTCGCGCCGGTAGCAAAGACCGTACCATCGGGCCGCAACATTGCGGGACCAACTTCATAGGATCCGTGGGAATCCCAGAGTTGCACGCCGGTGCTTCCCGCGCTTGACCAGGACCCGGTGGCGGGATCGTAGAGTTCGGAATTCATGCCGTTGGGGTCGAACGCGAAAACATAGGCGTCAACATCCAGTACTTTCCCGCCGGGCAACAGGGTTGTGCCCTCTTCGTCATAGACGTCGAATTTGTTCGACCCGGTGGCGGTCCAAGTCAGGGTCGTCGGGTTCAGCAAGGCTGCCTTGGGAGGCTGGTCGCAGCAATCGGTCTGCATGTACGTTCCGTTGGCGAGCACCACACTTGGAGCATCGCCAATCCGTGGCCATCCAGACGGAGGGGTCATGGACGTCCAAGTATTGGTTCTAGGGTCGTAAATGGCGCCTTTATTGGTCCACGTAGCTTGAAGAAAATTGTATTCTCCGCCTTCTACGATCACTCGTCCATCAGGCAACACTGCGGAGGAGTAATAAAGAGGCGCGTAGTCCGCTGGCAACGAGGCCAACTGGGTCCAGGTTCCGTTGACGTAACTACCGTTCTGGTCGGGGGTCAGTTTCCACCAATCCGCCGCTCCCGTATCGTGCACCATTACGGTGCCGTCGGTGAGCAGCAGCGGATTGCTGGCGCTAAAGCTGGGTTGATTCGTTAAAGGCTGCCACGGGGATTGTGCACTGGCGCTGCCAAGGGCACACAACAACACAACCGTAGCGAATGCGAGCGATCGCAAAGGCTTCATGTATCTCCTCACTATGTTTTTGCTTCGTCTTAAGGCGGGGTTAGGCACCGTCCTTCGGCATCTTTGGAAGCCAAAGGATGACAATCGCATCTCGACTCAAGCAAACGGCTTCGAGAATTTACCGTGAAGGCGGAGAGAAGTCAATCCTTCGCGCGAAATACTATCTTGCATAGTACAGATTGCGAGAGGGTAATTGCGATTTATTACCCGGGAGAGACGTGGAATATGCCTCCGCATGCTATCTCAAACCTGCGCGAACACCTTAAACCTGTTTGGGTCGTCAGCAGCCGGAGGAGCAGTCGGGCTGCCGCAGCCTGCACGGGCAAATCCTTTAGGTGAAAAACGGCGCGGCCCCGTACCATCTGGAGCCGCGCTGGAAAAGCGTCAATCTACGGGCCGGCGAAACTAAGGTGCTTGTACCGCCTGCAGCAGATTGAGCAGTCCGTAGCCAAAGGTATTGTCCTTGAAGATGTTTGGACCGCGGCAGTATCCGGAGGCCTGCACATCCGTCAAGTGTTGGGCTGCGTGCTCCATGGTTGATTCCGTACTGGTGATGTTCCCGACGAGGTTGGGCTTAGCCTGCCACAAGAGGGCGACTCCGCCGGCAACGTGCGGGGCGGCCATGGATGTTCCCGACCAACCTGAGCCATATCCGTTCGTTGGCACCGCGCCGCGGATATTCACCCCGGGTGCGGAAAGATCAGGTTTGGTGCGACGGCTGCCGTCCACCGTCACCGGACCCCGACTGCTGAAGCTGGCGATATTGTTGCCCGAATCGAGAGCGCCAACATCCACCGAACTGGCGTAGATAGCAGGGGGATACTGGATGCTGGAGCAACTGGGCCCGGAATTGCCGGCCGCCATTGCCGGGAAGATCCCCGCGGCCCGCACTGCGTCCACAATGCTCTGGAGAGTGTCGAAGGAGCAACCCTCGCTGGGCGGGCACTCCCACGAGTTATTGATGGAATCCGGGGCCTTGGAAGGGTCTCCCTGGCCGCCGCCGACTGGATATGGCGCAATCAGAAACTGGAAGCACTCCGTGTATTGCGCGGGGGTACCGTTGCCGCCGGAATCCATGTTGCGGCAGGCAATCCACTTCGCTCCCGGAGCCACGCCGACCTGGTTGCCTTGTCCGTCATCGCCAACCATCTCGCTGACCGTAAAGGTCCCGTGACCATGCGGGTCAATGGGAACGGGTGAGTGTTGACTGGTGGCGTCGTGCCAATTGTAGTCGTGATTTACATTGTGGCCGTCCCAGCCGCGATAATGCGATTTGAGCGCCGGGTGGTCCCATTGCACGCCGGTATCGGCTCCAGCAACTACTCGGCCTTCGCCATGGAAGCCCAGGGCCCAGACATCAGGCGCCTTTACCTTTTGGATGTTCCATTCCACGCCGCTGGGCTGAAAGGTTGAGTCCATGCCAGTGGCTCCGGGCAATGCGGTCCGCACTCGCGGGTTGGCGTCGATCCGTGAGACGTCGGTGCGTGCCGCGAGTTCTTCCATCAGGTTGCGATCACCGGTCACTTTGATCATGTTTACGATGTAGAAGGACTGATAAGGAACGCCTCGTTGCTGCAATAAGCTCAGGATCGGCGCCTGGGTACGGGCAGCAACAACTCGCAGGGAGTTGACCACGAAGTAGCCCTTTTCCAATTTGGTTTTCAGGGTCGCAGCCGCACTGAGGTCGGCCTGCTGAGTCAGCACAACCAGGGCCTCGGTCGAGCCGCCGTTTGCGGTCTCGGCAAGAACGCGGGAGGCGATCTTTCCGTTCATTTCGCCAGTCTGAATTGACCAGCCCGACGGAACTATTCCAGCTATAAGTGCCGCCAGAATTGCCCCAAGTAGAAATTTGCGTGAGTTCATAAGTATTGATCTCCAAAAAGAACGTCGTTAAACCCAAGGTAGATGGTGGGACGGTAGAACAGGGGTTGCGAACAGCACACAACTCGCCTCTGGAATGTAGCCCGTAGCAGGCGTCCTGTCAATTTTTGTGGGAAGTTCCCATGGAGACGATAGTGCCCCGATTTGTTAGACTGCCAGCACGCGGCTTCCCGGGGGTAACGGAACGCTCCGATTGATGATGCTAAGTTCGTGAAGCCCGCGCCCGCTCCGGCTTCCAGCGACAAACCGCCGGTGCAACAGAGATAAACTAAACATGGTAAGGAGAGGTGAACCTCCAATGTTGCTCAAAGTCTCAGGGACCTGTTTGAGTTTGTGTCTCGCAATTCTAGTAATGTGCGGTTGGAGTCCCCAGCAGGGCAGCGGTCAAGTGACTTACAACCATTCAACCCGGGGACCGCAGGCGATTTCCATTGGAGGAGAGCCTGTTGCGGTCCTGCAAAGGGCACGTTCCAGCGATGACACCAAGCCCCAGTTTCTAGAGGCTGTTGTGATGCCTGGCCGCGGCATGGCAGTGTTGCAGATCAAGGCCTACATACCGGGGAAGGGCGAGATCGACCTGCTGAACTCGCCGGGCTTACTCAGGGCGGAGCAGTTGCTGGACATGGGCGATGACGAGTTTGGGAACCAGGTATTCAAGATTGGCGGGGCCATTCTTCTGCCATTCGCAAATCGCATTCGCGGCAAGGTTTCGACGAATGGCAAAACCATAACCGCTGACGTTGCCGGAAAAACGGCCACACTGGCGGCGAACTGGAGTGGAAATAATCCGGGTGCGGAGAAGCATGCGATTCACGGGCTGATACTGCGGTCGAAATTCGAAACGGTTACACAGAAGAGCGGAGCCGCCGATTCAAGGGTTGACGCCGTACTGCACGCGGGCAACTTCGATGGGCATTGGCCCTCGGCCACGCAGGTCCGGGTCAAGACCACGCTGAAGAATAGCGCCTTCGAGATGACGGTGACCGCCAAGAACGTGGGCCATGAGCCGCTACCCATGGGGATTGGCTGGCATCCTTATTTCATTCTCCCCAGCGGCCATCGTGAACAGGTCAAGCTGCAACTGCCGAGCGCCACTCGCGCCGTCATGAACAACTACGACGATTCGTTCATCACCGGCCAGCGGGTTCCGGTTAAAGGGACGCCGTATGACTTCAGCGCGCCCGGCGGCCGTCCACTCGGCACCCAATACCTTGACGACAATTTCTCGGGGCTCAAGTATGGCCCCAAGGGGAGCACGGTTTCGGAGATCATCGATCCGGAAGCCAAGTATGGTTTGCGGCTGATCACGCTTTCCCCCCAGATCAAGTCAATCCAGGTGTATGCTCCGCCACAGAAGAACTTTGTTGCCATCGAGCCACAGTTTAATCTGCCTGATCCTTACAACAAGGCTTGGGGAAGCATAGACACCGGCATGGTGCTGCTGCAGCCTGGGCAAGCGGTGTCCTGGCGCGTGCGCTTAGAATTGTTCACGCCGAGTCAGTAGGTGAGTCATGCATCGGCTTACGATTAAAACCCATAAGAAGCGCGAGATCGTGGATATCACCGAGCAACTGGAGTCCTTTCTGTGGAAGCAGTATGGCGACAAGACCGGAGTATGCCAATTGAGTGTGCTGCACACCACGGCCGCGTTGACGACGGCCGATCTCGACCCGGGAACCGATCTCGACATGCTCGACGCTTTCGAGCACCTCATTCCCAAACTTCCGTATCGCCATCCCCACAACCCGGCGCACGTGCCCGATCACATCCTGTCCGCGCTGATCGGAACTTCGCTGGCGCTTATGCTGGATCGCGGTTTGCTGTTGTTGGGGACCTGGCAGCGGATCGTTCTGGTCGAGCTTGACGGCCCGCGCGAGCGCGAACTGGTGCTGGCGTTCGTGGAAACAGCTTAGTCAGAAGTCAGCAGTCAGCATTCGGCAGTCAGCAGTCAGCAGTCAGCAGTCAGCATTCAGTCCAAACAAGGATATTCTGCGTTTGTGAACTTGGGTCGGGTTCCAGAGTGGCTGTGGATTGGGCAGAGGCTCTGTGGCACAGGCCGATTCAAGAGGTGATAAGAGTCGCCAAACCCTAGCCACGCAGCTGCGAGATGGATCCAGGCCAGGGCGTAAGAGACTGTGTCGCAACCTCTGCCGCCCCTTCGGGGCTGGTTTTGTATGCTTCCTACCACCACAGCATACCAATAATAGATCGCGACACACTCTCGTAAGCCCCGGCGACTACTGACTACTGACTACTGACTACTGACTACTGACTACTGGCTTCCTCACAACATCTGCGTGCCCCACAGATCGTGCAGGTGCAGCACGCCCAGCAGGTGGCCGGCTGCGTCCACCACGGGAAGGGAAGTGATCTTTTGCTGCTCCATGATGTCGAGGGCGGCGATGGCGAACACGTCAGGGCCGACGGTGCGCGGCGAGCGCGTCATGCATTCCGCGGCCGCGAGGTCGAACACCTTCTTGCCGTGCTGTTCCAGCAGACGGCGCAAGTCGCCATCGCTGATCAGTCCCACAAGTTTCTTGCCGTCGACCACCGTCGTCATTCCCAGGCCCTTGCGCGACATCTCGTAGATCACGTGGCTCAAGGCCGTCCCCGGTTCTACCTGCGGCAGAGCGTTTCCCGTGTGCATCAGGGCAGAGACGCGCAGGAATCGCTTGCCCAGCTTGCCCCCGGGATGCAAGTTGGCGAAGTCCTCTTCCTTGAATCCCCGCCGTTGCGAGAGCGCAACCGCCAGCGCATCGCCCAACGCGAGCATGGTGGTGGTCGAGGCGGTGGGCGCTAGTCCAAGGGAACAGGCTTCGTGGGCGACGGAGCAGTCCAGCGCAACCTCCGCGGCTTGCACCAGGGTGGACAGGCTGCGTGGCTTTTCGGAAAGCGAGTGCAGCTCATCGCAGGTCATGGTGATGAGCGGGACCCCGAGCCGCTTCACGGTTGCCAGTAACTGCAGGATCTCCGAGGTCTCGCCGCTGGCCGAAAGCGCAACCACCACGTCCCCGCGGACCACCATTCCGAGGTCGCCGTGCAGGGCTTCCGCGGGATGCAGAAACAATGCCGGACTGCCGGTCGAGGTGAGGGTGGCGGCGATTTTGCGGGCAATCAGTCCGCTCTTACCCATGCCCGAAACCACGATGCGACCCGCGCAGCGGTAGAGCAACTCCACCGCCCGTTCAAAGTCCGCTGCCATCGGCCCGGCCAGACGGTCGGCGAGGGCGCGCAGGGCTTCGGCCTCGATACGCACCACGTTTTCACCAAGGTCCCGGCTGCGGGGCCGGGTTGAAGGTTTGCTTGGAGGCCGCGTCATGGGGAGGCCGCAGGTGGCAGCACTCCACGCGAATTGAAGACGAGCACGCGCTCCTCATTTTCGCCGCCGGTCAGGGGAACGTTCTTGCCGTTAAATGAGACTTGCAGCGCGCCGACGTTGCCAGTCCAAAAGACCACCTGGCTGGTGGCGCGGACCGTCTTCACATCCGGCGGCTTAATAACCCCATGAACCACAAGCTTACCGTCGGACTTGATGGAAACCCAGGCGCGGTCCTTGGGGCGGACCGTGAGTTCGAACGGCACAGCGCCGGCGGAATTGGCAACGTTGTTGGTTCCCGTTGCAAGACTCTGGGGAGCCGTTGCTGGTATGGGCGTGCCAGCTCCCGCAGCGGTAGATTTTGCGCCGCCGATAGCGTTTACCCCTCCAGGATGAGTCATGTCCGTGCCGCGCAGCGCCGTATCGCGCGTCACCGTGATGGCCGCTCGCTGTTGCCGATCGAATTGACGCTCCCGGTAAACTCGCCAGCCACCCGCTGCCCCCGCAACCAGAACGAGGACGACCAGTACGGGAACAACGGGTAATGTGGACCGGCGCCCGGCACCTGCCTCGTCGCGGCTGGATCGCTCGAATCGGCTTGCGGCGTTTGGGTCGGCGACCACATGGCCGCCGGGGGCGGCTTCCTGCGCGGCTTGCAAATAGTCGGCAATTGCCTGCTCCTCGTCGATTCCGACGTACTTCGCATAGGCGCGGACATACCCTTTATTGAAGATGCCGCCGGGGAGGAGATCGAACTGTTCCTCTTCCAAGGCGCGCAGCAGGCGAGTCCCAATCTTTGTGGTTGCGGCGATCTCCTCGAGGGAGATGTCCCTCATCTCGCGCTCGCGACGCAACCGTTCGCCGAATGCACCCATGTTAACCTCGGTCTGCTCCAACGACTTAGGCAATTGAGCTTACCAAGCTCCCTTGCCGATCATAGAAAGCGGTGCAGGCAGTGTCAAACCGGCCGGCAACCGGTAAGGGGCTCAGCTTGCCCTGCTGAAAATTAGAGAACCAATCTGCGTTTTCCGGTAAAATACACTATAGGTGGCCGTGTATTTTTGAGCCTGAACCTTTGGACAAGGGCCGCCGGGGCCCTGGTTAACTTTTCCCGGAGAGATAGACGATTCCTGTAGGTCTGATATCAGACAGACAAAAGCAACCCTTTCGTTTAAGCTTATACAACTCGCCCTGTGGGTACCAATATGTTCCAGTCCCAACCGGAGACGAGATCTGCGCCAGGTTTTTGCATGCCATTTCCAGCCACGGACAACGATCGGCAGTTTTACGACCTCAGGATTTTCCACGATGTTGCCAAGGCGTTGACCTCGACGCTCGACTTGGACACCATTCTGCAAACCATCATGGAGAAGATGGCCGCCTATTTTGAGCCGGCGACCTGGTCTCTGCTCATGCTGGACGAGGCCACGGACGAACTGTATTACGCGGCTGCGGTCGGCAAAGGGTGCGAGAATCTCAACGCCTTACAATTGATGTCGGGTGAAAGCCTGGCCCGATGGGTGATCAATCACGGCGAGCCCCTGGTCATTCCTGACGTAGCCGTGGACAAACGTGTTCAGCACACTAGCCATGACGGTTTCTTCGTCGAAGGGTGTCCCGTGGTCTGCATGCCCGTGCGGACGGGAGGCAAGGTGCTGGGCATCATCCAGATGATGAACATCGATATGCAGGTCTACACCCGCAACGAGATGCTGTTGGGAACCTTGGCCGATTACGCCGCCATTGCCATCGAGAATGCCCGGGCTGTCCAGCGCATCCAGGAACTCAGCATCACCGACGACTGCACGGGCTTGTACAACACACGCCATTTGTTTACGGTGCTCTCCGAAGAAGTACACCGTTCGCAACGCTTCGGGTACGAGTTCAGCCTCCTGTTTCTTGACCTCGACCACTTTAAGTGGGTGAACGATGAATATGGACATCTGGTCGGCAGCAGGCTTCTGAGTCAGGTGGGGCAGACCTTGCGCGAAAACCTTCGCTTGGTGGACTCCGCCTTCCGCTATGGCGGCGATGAATTCGCCATTCTATTGCCGCAAACGTCAAAGGATGGCGCTCTCCTGGTAGCGCGCCGGCTGATGTCAGTTTTCCACACCCGGCAATGGCTCGCTGAGGAGGGCGTGCCGATATCCCTACGGGCCAGCATCGGTATTGCAAGTTATCCAGTAGACGCTGTTTCCCCGCAGGCCCTCGTGCAACGCGCCGATGAAATGATGTACCAGGTGAAACAGGCCGGTCGCGATAACATCGCCTTAACTCATGTCGGGATCGTGGGATCCGAGGGAGGTTCCTCCAAGTCCTAATCCCGCAGCGCGCCGCAGTCGCGGTTTTCCTTATTTCGGCTGCGATTGCGGGCTGGACTTGTCGGGTTGCAAGATGTTGGGGTTGGCCGGAGCGTTGGGATTGACGCCGAAGTCCCACACGTAAAGGTTCATCTCCTGCGGGCCGAGCATCTCCACCACCGCGTACTCGCCAGCGGCAAGGTCTTGTGCCGGAGTCACTTTCACCCACTCTCCCGTTCCCAGCTTCTCCACGCTTGCAGGTACCGAGACGTTCTGCTCGCTTACCTTTCCGGTGAAAGTAATTTTCAGATTGGCGACGACCCGCACGTCTTTCTTGACGGCCACGCGCACCAGCCGGAAACGGTCCGCGATCGCCGTGCTCTGGGGCCCTTCGTCAATGTCAATATAGATGGTGGGACGCGGCAGGTGCGCTTGAATCCTGGCGTGTTCACCTTGCAGTTCAAAGGACTGCTTGGAACCGGCAAGCGGATTGATCGTGGCACGCAAAACGTTCTTGCGTGTGTTCTTGTTTAGTTCACTGCCGTTTTGCACGATTTCCGCCAGTTCGGGTTTGTCCTGGTACTGATCGAACAGGAACACACCACCAGTCCCAGGCAAATGCAGGCCGGGCACGATCTGCGGCGAGTTGGCATCTTCCTTCTCGCGCTCCTCCCTCTCCTCCGGGGTTTCCTCGCGGGCTTTGCGGAGCTTGCCGCTGTTGAAGTCAGCTTCGTACTTCTTGGTCGCGTCCCAGTCGATGAGCGAACTCGGAATATCTTCCCACTCGTATCGTTCCGCGCTGAGATAGTGGACCCGGTCACCCTGGATTTCGTATTTCACCACCGACTGGTAGGTGCCGTCTTTCAAGATGAGGCGGGTGGTACGTTGCTGCGCTTGCACGTAGATGGGATGCTGCACGAGCAACGCCGCCAGTCCCGTCAGCCAAGCCAGGGAGAAAAGCGCATTCAGAAAAGCGCGACGCATGGGCACTAGTGTAGACCCAAAAGCCGCGAGGAAGACTCGGCGAACCAGGGCATGATTCAGTTTCGCAAACGACATCTCCTCTGGCAAAACATGATGGCCTCCCAGAATGGACCTTACTGGGCAGCCCACCCTTGTCCCCGCTGCGAATTCGCTGAACATTTCCGAACGCATCGAATATATTGATTGCAATGCCTTCACTCGCACTTTCCGACCTGATTGGCGCGTCGGTGATCGACAACACCGGCGCGAGCGCCGGCAAAGTGCGCGAAGTCACTTTGGTCCCGCAGGAGAATTCCAGTCAAATCGCGGGCTTCGTGGTGAAAACCCGTCACGGCGACCGTCTGGTAGCCACCGAGTCGGTCAGCCTGATCAATGGCGGCCTGCGGATTGCCACCGCCGCCTCGGAGTGGAGCCCTTTCGCCGGTGGTGAAGGCATGCTCCTGTTGGAGCGCGACCTGCTCGACCAGCAGATCATTGACGTCCACGGGCGCAAAGTTGTGCGGGTCAATGACATTGATATCCACGAGGAGCTTGGCCACGGCCACATTGTGCTCAAGGTCGGCGCGGTGGACGTGGGTGCGCGGGGTGCGGTTCGCCGCCTGCTGAAAGGCGTGATTCCGGCAGCGGCGCTGCATTTGCTTCTCGCCAAGATTCCGCCGCGGATGATCCCGTGGGAATTTGTTGACCTCATCGAAATTGATCCCGCCCGTCGCGTCAAGCTGAAGATTTCGCTCGATCGCTTGGCCAAACTGCACCCAGCCGACATCGCTGACATCGTGGAGGACCTCGCGCCCGCCGAGCGCGAAGCCATCTTCGAGACGCTGGACGATGAGGTCGCCGCCGAAACCCTGGAAGAGATCGATCCCAAGATGCAGGTTTCGATTCTTAGCTCGCTCGACTCCGATCGCGCCGCCGACATCGTGGAGGAGATGGATCCCGATGCCGCCGCCGACCTGCTGGGCGATATGCATCCCGATGCCTCGCGAGAGATCCTGACCGAGATGGAGCCGGAGGAGCGCGCCGAAGTCGCCGGGTTGATGAATTTCGAGGAAGATACGGCCGCCGGGCGCATGACCACGGACTACATGGCCTTGGGTCCGGATGCCAAGGTGGAAGACGCGATTGAGATGCTGCGCAACTTCGAAGGCGGCGTGGAAAGCGTCAGCACGATCTATATCGTCGGCGACAAGAGCAAACTGCTGGGCGCCGTTCCGCTGGCCAAGATTGTGCTTGCGCCTACGGGCACGCCGCTGATGATGTTGAGCACCGGGCACCTCACCACTGTGCATCCCGGCGCCGACGAGAAGAAAGTCGCCGAGCTCTTCGATAAATACAACCTGCTCACCCTGGCTGTTCTGGACGACGACGGTAGGCTGACCGGCGTCATCACCGCTGACGACGTCATCAACATGCTGCGCGCCAAGCTGTAGTGGGAAGGGAGAAGGGTGAGGGTATAATCTCGGCATGACCCACACGGTGATACACATCTCGGAAGCGGAAGCCGAGAGCGATTTCGGCTCTGTGCTGGCGCGGGTGCGCTCAGGTGCAGAAGTAATCATCGAGAGCGAAAGCGGCGGGCCTCCGGTGGCGGTGGTGCGACCGGCTGGGCCGCGTCCGGGTCGTCTACTTTCCGAATCGATTGCTTTGGCGAAGGCCCATGGTTCTACGGCTACTCTCGACGCGGACTTCTCCCGCGATCTCGAAGCCATTATCAATAGCCACCGTGAACCGCTCAATCCGCCCGCATGGGACTAATCCTCGATTCCAGTGTTGCCATCGCCGCTGAGCGTCGCGGCGACAATGTGACCCAGCTTCTCGATCAAATTGTTACAGCCGCTGGGAACCAGGAAGCCGTGCTCTCTTCCATCGGTTTGACGGAACTCGTGCATGGCATCTACCGCGCGCAAACGCCGCAGGCGCGTGCGCGCCGTGAATCCTTCATTTAGGAACTATTGGATGACGTGGACGTGTACCCCTACACCAAAGACGCAGCACTGCTGGCTGGCAAGATCGACGGCGAGCAGCAGGAACGCGGCATAACCATTCCCTTTAGCGACCTGCTGATCGGGGCAACGGCTCTCGTACACGGTTACTCCGTTCTTACTGTCAATGTGCGCCACTTCCGGCTAATCCCCGGCCTGAAGGTTGTCTCTTTGTGACGACGGCCTCGCGAGGCGACATCCCGCGACTCGGCTTCGCACACTCTTCACGACTCAAGTGCGCCGCTTCCTCGAAATCTACAGGCCGAAGATCGGCCTTCCCCACCTCCTGATTGGCGCATTTTTCGATGTGCGTTTATTCTGGGGAGTCTTCACCATCTCACCGTAACTCCTAGTGTCATGTCCGATACGCGACGGCTCAAAGTCTGGAGAATTCGCCTGTTGATGTTCCTGGCCGTCATCGGTCCGGGGTTCATCACAGCCAACGTGGACAACGACGCTGGCGGGATCTATACCTACTCCGCCGCCGGAGCACAGTTCGGATATCTTCTGCTCTGGGTCATGATCCCCATGACCGTCGCGCTGGTTGTGGTGCAGGAGATGTCAGCGCGCATGGGCGCGGCTACCGGCAAGGGGTTGAGCGATCTCATCCGCGAAGAATACGGCCTGCGAATTACGTTTTTCATGATGCTGGGGCTGGTCATCACCAACTTCGGCAACGTGGTAGCGGAGTTCGCCGGAATCGCCAGCAGCCTGGAGCTGTTTCACATCTCACGCTACATCAGTGTGCCAGTTGCGGCAACGGTGGTTTGGCTGCTCGTTGTTAAGGGCACTTATAAGAGCGTGGAGAAGGTCTTCCTGGCGGCGTCGTTTTTCTACTTCGCTTACATCATCGCAGGTGTGCTGGCGGGTCCGAGTTGGAAGGAGGCTTTCGTCGCCACGTTCAAGCCGCCGCACGGCGGGGCCTTCCACCAGTCGGCTTACATTTACATGGTCATTGCTCTAGTGGGAACAACGATTGCTCCATGGATGCAGTTTTATTTGCAGTCGTCGATCGTAGAGAAGGGAATCGGGCCGCGCGAGTACCGCGCCTCGCGCTGGGATGTGATCCTTGGGTGCCTCTTCACCGATCTCGTAGCCTGGTTCATCGTGGTGGCTTGTGCCGCGACGCTTTATACGCATGGCGTACGGCAGATCCGCGATGCTGCCGATGCCGCGCAGGCGCTGCGCCCGCTGGTGGGCGAGTATGCCTATATTCTCTTTGCCGCCGGGCTATTCAACGCGTCGCTCTTCGCCGCCTCCATTTTGCCTATCTCAACCGCCTACACAGTGTGCGAGGGACTCGGCTTTGAGTCAGGGGTAGGACACAAATTCAGCGAGGCCAAGGTTTTCTACTGGCTATACACGCTGCTGCTCATCGCCGGTGGCGGAGTCATTCTGCTCCCCAATATCCCACTGGTAAAGATCAGCATTCTGTCGCAGGTGGTGAATGGCGTCGTGCTGCCGTTCGTGCTCATCTTCATGCTGCTGCTCGTGAACAAGAGCGAGCTAATGGGCAAGCATGTCAACGGCACCTGGTTCAACCTGATCGCGTGGGCCACGACCATCATCATGATTGGGCTGACCATCGCCTGGTTTGTGACCGGCCGAGCGGGAAGCTAGAGCAGCTTGCCCTCGGCGAGCTGCTGCACCAGGGTGCGGTCGGCATCGAGGAAGTCGAGCGTCGGCAAGTCGCGCCGGTGCACCCAACGGATCTCGCGGAAAATGCGGTTCTGCAGTTCGCCTTCGTAGTGTTCGACCTTAAAAAAATGCAGTTCCACGGCGTTGCCATTCAGGTAAGTGTGCTGTAGTTGCGCAACCTTGCAACCGATCTGAGCATGAATGCCCAGCTCCTCCTCGAGCTCGCGTTTCAACGCCTCGGGAGGCTTTTCACCGGCCTCGATCTTTCCGCCGGGAAATTCCCATTTGAGTGGCAGCGCTTGATACTCCGTTCGCTGGCAACACAGGATTTCCGGGCCGCGCACGAGCAAGGCGGCAACCACTTGCTTGATCAAGGCGCGTGCCTCGTTTCCCATGCCATTCGCCCGAAGGTCACGAAATCCTCTCCAGGTAGCTGCCGACCAGATCTGCGCAGTGCTCGACCAACTTGCGGTCTGTATCACCGAAGGCGGCAGGCGTGTGGCTGTCAATGTCGAGTTCGCCCACGACTTTACCGTTCACGATCACGGGCACGACAATCTCGGAGCGGGTTGCGACGGAGCATGCCAAGTAGCGCGGGTCGGCTTGGACGTCGTCCACCACCAGGGTTTGTCCCGACGAAGCCGCGGCTCCGCAGATGCCCTGATTGAGCGGAATGCGCTTATGCTGCGTATCTGCGCCGACATAAGGACCTAACACCAGCACCGGATCTTCGCCCGGCAGCCCCTTCTCGATCATGTAGAAGCCGACCCAATCGAAGTGGCGCAGCCTTTCCTGCAGTCGGCCCACGATGACGCTCATCAGGTCGTCGACGCTGCCGGCCGCGTCGGCCAAAATAGCGAGTTCCTCGGCGAGGTGCCGATATTTCGTCTCCATCGTCCTCCATTCATATCACAGCCGCTGAAGCTGGTGAATTCCGGTGGGCCGGGGAAACAGCTCGGGATGCAAGGCCCAAGCTAAAGCACGCAATCCGCCTAGCAAGTTCGTTGCCGGCGTGTTCAGCAGTTCATCGCTGATGCAAAACATTTGCCCTTGGCGAACCGCGGGTAAATTTGCCCATCCGCGCTGCTCCACAATCTTCTCCAAGGGGACGCGATCCCCGGCCCCGCACCAGGCGGCTACGACGACATCCGGCTCCGCCGCTGCAATTTGCTCCGCCGTGATCGTTTCGCCAGGCGTGGCGATGAACTCGCCTCCAGCAGCTTCCACTAGCTCCTCGACCCACGGCTGTGAAGCGATGATCGGCTTTCCCCATTCTTCGCAAAAGACTTTAGGCTTGGATGCGGCGGCGGCGCGTTCGCGAACGGTCGCGATGGCATTTTGCATGGCGACGATCACGCTTTGGCCGCTCTGCCATACGCCCATTACCCCTGCGATCGCAGCTATGTCGCTGTAGATGTCGGCCAGCCTTCGTGGCGCCAGCCCGAGAAATCGTATGCCAGCTTTCAGGATGGCAGCCACGGCTTCAAGTTGGTAGGGAACCGACGCCAGCACCAGGTCGGGGCGAGCTGCCAGAATCTGTTCAGTCTGCGCGGTCCAGGAATCGGAGACAATCAGGCGCGAGCCATCCGCCACCTCGGGGCAGACGTCGGCGCAGTATTTGGTGCAAGCAACCAGGCGATCGAGCA
>OCZT010003451.1_pt1 | contig 16110 bp, 10 predicted proteins | sample 1539031 | NCBI WGS metagenome assembly OCZT01 (sample SAMEA3539308, study PRJEB22396) | soil metagenome | biome: tundra; feature: field; material: soil | place: USA | collected 2010-05 | depth 0.15 m | reverse complement strand
GTCTTCGGATTCACGATCGATCGCGACATCTATCGCTATTCCGAGCGGGTGAGCTGGCCGCTCTTCCGGCAATCGGTGGCCGGCATGGTCTCGCAGTTCGGCGAGTTGGGCGGCCTGCTCGATCTCCAGGCGCCGCGCCCGTTCGAGGCGCTGCCGTATGTCGTGGGGAAGAGTTCTTCGCGAATCGTGAACAACAGCTTTTCCACCGCTTCCAATGTGACGGTCGGCGGTGACATCCAGTACCGACTCGGCCCCAACCTGACGCTCCAGGCCACGGTGAATCCCGACTTCGGGCAGGTGGAGGCGGACCCCGCCGTGCTCAACCTGTCGGCGTACGAATCGTTCTTCGACGAACGGCGGCCGTTCTTCGTCGCAGGGCGAGGACTGTTCCGCTTCGACGTGAACTGCAGCAATGTCAACTGCAGCAACGAGGGGCTCTATTACAGCCGGCGCATCGGTCGCACTCCGCAACTCGCATCGAACTTCGGCGACACGGTACCGCTGCAGCCCACCACGATCCTGGGTGCCGCCAAGCTGCTGGGACGCTTTCCGAGCGGGCTGGTCATCGGAGTGCTCGAGGCCGCGACCCAACGCGCCACGGGTACCCGCGACACGACGTACGAGCCCGCGACGAACTTTGCGGCCGTTCGCGTCCGGCAGGACATGCGGAACGGCAACAGCAGCGTGGGCGGGATGCTCACGGCGGTGAACCGGAGCCTCGACTCGTGGTCGGCGCCCTATCTCGCGCAGGACGCGTACGTCGGCGCGCTCGACTTCCGCCACCGGTTCCTCAACAAGCAATACGAGGTCTCCGGCTCGTTCGACCAGAGCCGGGTGGAAGGGGGCCGCCAGGCGATCCTCGCCCTGCAGACCGACGCCGTACACTCCTATCAGCGGCCCGACGCGGGGCTTCCACTCGATTCCAATCGTACGCTGCTCACGGGCAACGCCGAGGAGTTCAAGTTCGACAAAGTCGGCGGCGAGCACCTGATGTTCGAGACCGCGTTCCAGCGCCGGTCAGCGGGATTCGAGACCAACGACCTCGGCTACCTGCGGCGCGCCGACCAGCAGTCGTGGAACACGTGGCTGGGGTGGTTCGACCGCCGTGCGACCAAGTACTACAACCGGTTGCAGTGGAACAACAATTGGTGGCAGTACTGGACTACCGGCGGACTTCCGCTCGAGGCGGCGTACAACACCAACGTGCACGTCACGCTCCTGAACAACTGGATGCTGCACGCGGGCGGCACGCTGGGACAGCTTGGCTCGACGTACGACGACCGCAGTGCGCGGGGCGGTCCGGCGTTCGGGCAGGACTCGTACTTCGCGCCGTGGTTCGGCGTCAACGGCGACGACCGCCGCGCCGTCGTGCCGATGCTGTGGGCCAATTTCTTCCGCGGCAGCGGCGGGCGCAGCTCATCGAACAACCTGCAGCCCGAGATCGACATTAAGGTCAACGGCCGCTTCAGTTCGGCGTTCTCGCTCAGCTGGACGCACAACATCGCCGACAACCAGTGGTATTCCAACTTCACGGATGCGGCGGCCGTCACGCACTACACCTTCGCGCATCTCGACCAGTACACGACGTCGGCGACGGTCCGCCTGAACTACACCTTCACGCCGAACGTATCGCTCCAGGCGTATCTGCAACCCTTCGTCTCGAAGGGGACGTTTACCAATGTGCGCCAGCTCTCGGCGACCCCGCGCGCCACGAGCTACGACGACCGGTACGCCACATACGGCGACACGTCGGTCACGAACCATCCCGGAGGATTCAACTTCAAGGAATTCCAGTCGAATCTTGTGTTCCGCTGGGAGTACAAGCCCGGGTCGACTTTGTTCGTGGTGTGGAACGAGGGGCGGCTGGGATCGACGCCGACAGAGGGGAACGCGGATTTCGGCGGCGACGTGAGGGATCTCATGCGGTTGCATCCGGCGAACACCGTGCTCGTGAAGATGTCGTACTGGCTGAACTGGTAGGGATTTCGCCGAACGCCCTTCACAAGCGACGCCCGCGCTCACATTTTGGGCGCATGGCGCTGGACCCTGAACGGCTCGAGAGGCTCGAGCAAGTGATCGCGCGGCTGGCGCAGGAACTCGCCGAGGCGAAGAGCGAACTCGCGACGCTGAGGTTGCAAGCGCGATTAGCAGCCGCGACGATCAAACTGCAATCGGCGGCCGGCGCGTCTGCGCCCGCGGTGCCAGCGACACCTGCAGCGCGGCCGGCCGAAACACAGCCGGTGCGCGGCGCCGCGCCCCGCGCCGTGCGCGCGGATGACAGCCTCGAGAACCTGATCGGCCGCTACGGCGCGCTCGTTCTCGCCGTGCTCACCATCATCATGGGTGCCGGCGCGCTCGTGTCGTGGGCGATCAGTCATGGATTGCTCGGGCCGTGGGTGCGCGTGGCGCTTGGCGCGCTGCTCGCGCTCGCGATTGCGGGAACCGGGTGGTGGCTGCGCACACGCGGCTCGCGTGACTTCGGCAACGTGCTGATCGCCCTCGCTCTCGCTGTCATCGATGTGGTGGCCTGGGGCGCGGGCCCGCGCCTTGCCCTTGTCCCGCCGCTGGTCTCGCTGGGCGTGGCCGACGCTGCGGCGATCGCACTCGCAGCGCTCGCGCTCGCCGAGAACGAGCAACTGTTGTACGCCGTGGGGCTCGGCGGCGCGCTGATCGCGCCGTTCGTCATGGCGACGGGCGAGCCGCACTACGGCCTGCTCGCCGCGTATGGCCTGATCGTTCTCGCGACGGCGATCCGCACGATTGGAGACCGCCCGTGGTGGAGGGCAGTCGGGATCGTCATGGTCGGAACCGTGGTCTACGCGCTCACTGTCCGCGGTTACCACGGTGGTGCGCCCTGGGTCGACCGCGAGTTCGCCGTCGCGTTCGCCGGCGTGGTGAGCGTGATCGCACTGTTGTGGGAGCGCAAACCCACTCGACCGTGGGTCGCAGTCTGCGCGGCGGCGATGATGGCGTTCGCGACACGGGGCATGCATCCTCTTGCCGCCACTCCTCTGGAGTCGCTCTTCGCGGCACCCGATGTCCAGCTCATGGCGCTTACTGGCACGGCGCTCTTCCTCGCTGCGATCCGGGACATCGACGAACGGGAGCCGACCTCGCTGTGGGCACTGGTGGTGATCGTAGTGCCCGTGCTCTTCCTGAACGTCGCACTCAAGGCGCTCGGCCCCGCTGCCGGACCGGTCTCGGGATCGGTCGTGCTCGCGTGGGGCCTCGCGTATTCCGCGTCTTCGCTTCGTGAGCTGGGGGTTCGGCGTGGCGTGCTCCTCACGGCGGGCGGACTCGCCGGGCTGTGGGCCATAACGCTGTTGCTTGACGGCTCGCCGGACGCGCTGCCGCCGGTGGTCGCGGCATATGCCGTGCTCCTCGCCGCGGTGTCGAAACGGGAGACGCAGCGCGTGGTGCTCGCTGCAACCGGCATGTCGCTGCTGGTGGCATTCTCGATCGCCGCGGTGCACCTCACGGTGCGAACGGGATACACGATGACACCGTTCCTCTCGCTGGCCTCACTTGGCCTGGCGAGCGCGGTGGGCGCCGCGTTTCTCTCGGCGCGTTATGGATTGCCCGACCGGGTGTCGCTCTTCGACGAAGAGCTCGAGCGCAATCACGTGGGAGTGCTCGTGGCTTCGGCGCTCGCGTTCCTCTGGGGGCATCTCGAGCTGCGCCGGGCATTCAGCGCCGACGTGTCGACGTTTCTGCTGATTGCGTACTACGCATCATGCGGCGTGTTCGCGATTCACCAGGGACGGGTGCGCAACGAAGGGCGCCTGCGCCAACTGGGACTCGCGCTCGCCGTGCTCGCGGCGCTCTACGCCATCGGCGCGGCGTCCGGCGTGCAACAGATCGGGCTGCGCGTGGGGAGCTATCTGCTGGTGGGAGCCTTCCTGCTGGGAGTTGCGTGGTTGTACCGGGGTGAAAGGCTGGCGGCCGCGAACAACCCGGTCCCACGAAACGCCGACAGGCCGTAACGTGCGATCCGTCGCCGTATCGCTCGCGCTGAGCGCCCTCAGCGCACAGGCCCAGATTTCGCCCGCGTCACGCCTGCATCCGGTGCCGCCAAACGCTCCGGCGACGGTCGTGACACACGGCGCCGCAGTGCAATTGCGATATCACGGGATCACCATACTCGACGCGCAGCTGTCGTCGACCGGCGCCGCGCCACGGTTGCGGACGCTGGTGGACTCGTCGGGCGGGAAGATCACGCAGATCATCAGCTGGACCGCTGGCGACGGCCGGGTGATCCTGCGCGGGACGATCCATGGAACCAAGGACGCATTCGCGGTGGACGCCGATCCGCGAGAGAATGGCGTGCCGATCGTGCGGCACAGCGTCGGCCCCAGCTACAGCACGCTCAACCGAGGTGTATACGCGCGCAGCGGCGACTGGCTGCTGAGCCTCGACTTTCCGTCGACCGCGCTGGTGACACCAGTGGCTGGCGGTGACTCCACGGCGTTCGCCGTCGAGGCTTCCGGCGGTGAGGTGACTCTGCGATTTCGTCCGCGATACTACCAGAAACACCGCGGCCTCGCGTACTACCAACCGTGGACGTATTCGCCATGGAATCGATCTGCGGCGGGATGGACGTCCTGGTTCGCATACCGCGACAGGATCACCGAAGCTGACGTTCACTCGGCGGTCGACGCGACCGCGGAGCGGTTGGCGCCGTTCGGATACGAGTACGTGCAGATCGACGACGGCTTCCAGCGCCTCCCAATCGGCGTGCCGGAGAACTGGCTCAACACGAACTCGAAGTTTCCCGGCGGGTTGACGGGGATGCACGACTACATCGCATCACGTGGTTTGAAGCCCGGGCTCTGGACGAACGTGAGCTTCGCCGACTCGGCATGGGCATTCGCGCATCCGCGCTATTTCGTTCGCACGCCCGATGGATCGCCGGCGCAGGGTAACTGGATCGGTTTCGTGATGGACGGCGCGAACCCGGCGACGATGCGGGATCTCGTGCTCCCGGTGTATCGCGCCCTCAAGGCGCAGGGATGGCAGTACTTCAAGGTCGACGCGCTGCGCCACTTGCGGTACGAGGGATACAATAGTCACGCCGCGTTCTACTCGTCGCGCGGCATTGACCGGGTCGGCGTGTATCGCTCGTTCGTCCAGCAGATCCGCGACGTGATCGGGCGGGATGCGTTCCTGCTGGCGTCGTGGGGGCCGAGGCCGGAGCTCGTCGGGATCATCGACGCGACGCGACTGGGAAACGATGGGTTCGGCTATGGCGGCTTTGCGCAGTTCAACTCGTTCAACAACGTGGTCTGGCGGAACGATCCGGACCACATCGAGATCTCGCGCGCCGACGGCTATCGCTCGGCTACGCTCACCTCCCTGACCGGCTCACTGTTGATGCTGACGGACAAGCCGGAGGTGTACCGGAGCGATCGGGTGGAAGCAGCGCGCCGCACGGCGCCGGTTCTCTTCACCGTGCCGGGGCAGGTGTACGACATCGATCCGTCGCGCTCCAGCCGGCTGTTCATGGCGGACCACGAGGTGAGCGGATCAGGACCGCGACCGTTCGAGGCCGATCAGCGGCTGCAGCTGACGCTCTACCAGCTCGACGTCGCGCGGCCCTTCGAGCGGTGGACGGTGCTCGCGCGCACGGCGGGAGCACCCGACACGCTTCGCGCGGCCGACCTCGGACTCGTGCAAGGCAGGGAATACGTGGCGTTCGACTTCTGGAAGAAGCGTTTTCTTGGCGCGTTCCGGGACGCACTCGTGTTCGGAGCGATCGATCAGGATCTTCAGGTTCAGGTGGTATGCCTGCGCGAGTTGCAGCCGCATCCACAGTTGCTCGCCACCAACCGCCATGTCAGCTGCGGCGGCGTGGACCTCGAGCGCGTGAGCTGGGGCGGGGATTCGCTCACGGGAGTCAGCCGAGTGGTGCCGGGCGACGATTACGAAATCTTCGTGACGGAGCCGGAAGGGTGGACGGCGGAGTCCGTGGATGCCGGGGGCGCCGAGGCCGTGCTTGGCGAGAATCGCGACCATTGGCGCCTGGTCACGGTGCGGGGTGCGCGGACAGCGCAAGTGAAGTGGGCCATCCGGTACGTCCGTTCGCGTTGACCTGCGCGAACTACGGCACCGCAATCTCGGAGTGTACAGGATAACTCCCTCGTGTCATCCAGTGCGTGATCACGAGTCGCGCGTCGCGAAACCAAGCGTCGTCGACCGGGCTGCCGCCAAGAGCGAGATATTGCGACCACGTTACGAGCGATTGTGACCACTCACTTGTTTGAATTCCAGGCAACACCAACCAGCCACTCTGGGAGAAGCCGGCGCGGGGTTCGAGGACGATCGCTTCCCGGCGAGCGTCGTTCACGAGCGCAAACTCCAGTGCGTTCGCATTGATGAATGGCTGCGGGAACGCCTGTGGCGGGTCGAGGAGCACGTCCGAGTTGATCAGAGTGAGCGACGCGTGCCCCAGACCGTAGCTCACCTTGGAAATCATCTTCAGCGTGCCACTCCGTGCGACCGAAGCGCCAACGCGCAACGGGAGCGTATCGGCGAAGGCGGCCGAGCTTACCAGCACGCGGCCTTCCATGCCCAAGCTCGTGAGGCCGGTCTCGATCCTACGCTCCACGCTGTCCGGCACGATCACGGAAGACCTGAAGGCCACGTGAAGGTCTGATTGCTCGCCGAGCCACGTCGTGCCAGTCGTCCCACGATGCTCGAAGTGCTGATTGGAATACTCGGAGATTCGCGCGCGCGATTCCGTGCCGTCGCGCAGGTGAAAGACCGCGATGCCGCCGATCAGCGTCAGCCGCTGCGCGGAAGGGACCGAATCCGCCACGAGCTTCACCGCGATCGACGCATTTCCGTTGGAGATTCGCGGACCATTCGGCGAGAGCTCGAGCCTCACTGACGTACGAGGAACATCCGGCGGCACATCGGGAATGGGTCTCTTCGGCGTGGACGTTCCCGACGACAACATACCCGCGACGAACACCGCAGATCCGGCGATCCAAGTGCGCGGACGTACATCGCGCGAACGATACAGATAGACAAGCAGCGCCACTCCCCCAACGACAAACAGAGACGGCATGATCGCCGGCGGCACGACCGCGTATCCCGCGGACTGTTCGGAGAGCGCGGCTTGGGACGCAGATGAACTGCCCCACACCGCCAGCGAGAGAAAGAAGACCGGTATCGCGACCAGCGCGATCAAGAAGGTCCGCAGGTCCCATGTGATGGCCGCGATCACCATCGCGAGGAGCAGCCAGCGGCCGGACTTCAGGGTCGATGCGACAAGCGCCCGCGGGACGTCACGGGCCGCGACGTGGTGCGCGAGGAGTCCGGCGAGTTGGCCAGCCGACGGCATGACAATGACGAGCAGGACAGCCAACGTGAACTTGGCGGCCAGCATGGCCGAAGGGTGAAGCGGTCGCGTCGCCCAGAACGCGTCGGCCCGCGTTGGGGAATCCGCCTGCACGAGCGACCCCACCACGATCATGCCGAGCAATACGACGAGCAGCATCAAGAAGCCGAACCCTTCGCCGTCGAAGCCCTTAAGTCGCATGGCATGTGCCGTCGCGAGCGCGGCGATGCCGAAATAGACTGCCAACAGCCAGCGCGCCTCACGAAGATCCTTCATCATCACGTGCCCCACCTGCGCGAGCTTCGTCATGCGACGGCCTCCACGTTGCGATGCCGGGCAGTGTGCTTCGCCAGCGTCACGAAGATCTCCCGCAGGGACGCCTGGCTCACGTCCAGCCGCCTGGCGGCGGGGAAGCGCACCGAGAGTTCACGTTCCAGATCGGGCTGATTCGACTGCGACGACAGGAACGAGAACCTGGCGCCGGTGCGCGCGACATTCATCCACTCGGCCGGCAACGCGCCGGTCGTCTGCACATTTTCGTCAACCATCAGGATCTCCACTCGCAGGAAGCGTTCGCGCAGCGATTCCATCGGCTCGGACAGCAGCATTTCGCCGTTGCTGATGAATCCGACCCAGTCCGCGAGTAGCTCGAGTTCCTCGAGGTCGTGCGAGCAGATCAGCACGGACCAACCCTCGCTCCCCGCCGATTCGAGCAACCCCTGCACGAGCTCGTCCTTCACGAGCGCGTCCATGCCGGTGAACGGTTCATCCATGAGGAGCAGTCGCGGACGCGACGCGAGGGTGCAGAGGAGAGCGGCCTTCATATGCTCCCCGCGCGACAGTGTCTTGATCTTCCGGTGGGGATCGAGGTCGAATCGCGCTCGAAGGTCGCTGGCCAGCGCCCGGTCCCACGTGGGGTAGAGCGGCGCGAGATACGCCTCGAGCTGCTCGATCCGCATCCATCCCGGGAGCGGCTGCCCTTCGGCGATGTACCCGATCGACGCGCGGTCGCGCATCGTGAGCGCGGAGCTTTCCACGCCCAGCAGCGACACGCGCCCGCTCTGCGCGCGCCGTAATCCCATCAGGAGCTGCATGAGCGTCGTCTTGCCCGACCCGTTCGGGCCGAGCAGTGCGTAGAGCGCGCCCTGCGGCACTGTGAGGCTGAAATCATGCAGGGCGATCGTTCCGCCATACCGATAGGTCGCGTTGCTGACTTCGACTACCGCCATAGATCGCCTCGCTGGTTGACGGCCGGAACGTCCGGCCGACACGCATCGCTATTCGTCATCGCCGCCTCCGAACAGTTCGGCCCATCGCGCGCGCACCGCGTTCACGACTTCGGACCGTTTGAGCCCGAGCCGCTTGGCCTCCACCGCGAGCTGCTCGACTTCGCGCGAAAGCAGGGCCCGGCGTTCCGCCGCGGAGGCGCGTGGCGCGGACGTCACGACCGTGCCGATCCCCGGACGCACCTCGAGCATGCCGTCGCGGATCAGCTCGGCGACGACCTTCTGCGCGGTGTTCGGGTTGATCTTGAGGGCCTGGCTCAGCTCGCGGACGGAAGGGAACGGCGCTCCCTGCTTCAACTCGCCGGACACTACCGCCTTGGTGGCGGCGTACACGACCTGCCGGTACGGGGACTCCCCGAGCTTCAGGGTGATGGCGAACGGAAGCATGGTGTACTATGCAATCTAGTACACATGGATGTCAAGAGCCTCGCACGGATTGACATCCCGCCTTGTGTCTGTACTGTACTAGTTACACTAAGACACTAACATGCCCCTGACCATTTCGATCCAGCCGAGCAGCAGCGTGCCGATCTACCGGCGGTGGTGCGGGGCCGCCTCCGCGAGGACGAGCCGCTGCCAAGTGTACGGGTGCTCGCCGAGCAGCTGCTGGTCAACCCGAACACGGTGTCGCGCGCGTGGAGCGAATTGGTGCGCGACGGCGTGCTCGAGTCTCGGCCCGGGCGCAGGATGTTCGTGTCGCAGCGGCGCCAGATCTACAGCGGCCCCGAACGCGCGCGCCGAATGGAACAGGCGGTGACCTCGCTCGTGTCGGAGGCGTTCGTGCTGGGATTCACGTCGGACGAGATCCTTGAACAGGTGGCCCTCAGGACCGGGGCGCATGCACCACCGAAAGCGAGCAGGTCAACGCCGAAAGGAGGTTCACGGTGAGCACCGACGCCGTCATCGAGACGAATGGCCTGACCTGCTACTTCGGCCACAAGAAGGTGGTGGATCAGCTCACGATGTCCGTGCCGCGTGGGAGCGTCTTCGCGTTCCTCGGGCGCAACGGGTCCGGCAAGACGACCACCATCCGGATGCTGCTTGGCCTGCTCGAGCCGACGCGCGGCTCCTCGACGATCCTCGGCGCGGACAGCCGCAGAATTCCAAGTGAGATGCGGGCACGCATCGGCTACATGTCGGAATCGCACTCACTGTATGGGTGGATGACCGTCCGGCAGTGCGGCACGTACCAGTCGCGCTTCTATCCGAAATGGAACCAGCGCGTGTTCGAGTCGATCACCGGGCACTTCCATCTCGACGGCGGCGCCAAGGCCGGCAAGCTCTCGCGCGGTGAACGCGCCGGCCTGTCGCTCGCGATCACCCTGGCCCCGGAACCGGAACTCCTGATCCTCGACGATCCGGCGATCGGGCTCGATCCGGTCGCGCGGCGCTCGCTGCTCGAGTCGATGATCTACGTCACCCGCGGCGGCGACCGCACGATCTTCTTCTCGTCGCACCTGCTCGACGACGTCGAACGCGTGGCGGACCGCATCGCGATACTGGATCGCAGCGTGCTGCGCGCCTCTTGTCCGGTCGACACGTTCTGCGCGAAGGTCCGCCAGTTCATTCTTCGCTACGACGGTGCCGTGGCTCCACCGGCCTCGCTCCCGACGGTGCGCGGCCTGCTACGAGTCCAGCGATATCCGAACGAAATGCGGCTGACCATCGCCTCGCCTGACGACGCGACGCAGCGCGACCTGCGATCGCTCGGCGCGGCGTCGGTCGAGGAAACCCCGGTTGGTTTCAACGACGCGCTGGTGGGCTACATCGGCGATCGCGGCGAGCAGGGGTTCTTCCTTGACGGCACCTCGGCACCCGAACCAACGCGAGGGGCGGCATGAGCGACGCAGAGATGGCGGGCGCACCGGGTATAGCCACGTTCGCGGCAATGGTCCGGAAAGAACTCCGCGAAGGATTGCGGTCGTTCCTGGCGTCGTTCGCGGTTGTCGCGATCGGCCTCTGGTTCTCGTTGTCGCTGCAGCGGATCATGTCCGCCAGCGGAGCGGTCGTCGCGACGGCAACGTTCACCCTGAGCCTGTTCACGATCACGAGCGCGCTCTCGGCGCTGGTGATCGGTGGAACGCAGGCCGTGCGAGAAGCACGCGGCGACAATTTTGGTTTCCTGACGCATCGCCCGGTCCGCCGGTCGACGCTGTTCTGGGGAAAGGCGGCGGCGGGAATCCTGTTCTACGCCGTAGCGACCGGCGTTCCACTGGCGTTCGCCACGGCGTGGCTCGCCACGCCCGGACACCGGCCGATGCCGTATGACCCGCGCATGGCGCTCCCCGATATCGCCGATCTGTTGAGCGGGATCGTCTACTATTTCGCCGCGATGCTCATCGGGATGCGAGAAGCGCGCTGGTACAAGAGCGGGCTTCTTCCCGTTGGCGCCGCCCTCGCGTGCTCGACGTACGTGGTGGCGACATCGAGCTTCCCGCAAGCCGTCGTCGCCATCGTCGTCGCGGCCGCCGTCGTCGGCGCCGCCGCGAGGGGAACGTTCGTCGCAGGCGGTGACTACGAGCCGCAGTCGCGCGGCAGCCGCGCGGCGCTGGGCGTGACCGTGATGGCGGGCCTGACGATCGTTGCCGGAATGGTCATCGGCATCGCCGACCTCGTTGCCACCTTCGGAAGGCCGGAGAACCGCGAGGGCCGGATCACCGCCTACGCAATCACGGGCGACGGCGCGGTGGTGCAGAGGGTGTCCACGCAGAGGATGTTCCCTCCGAAGATGGAAGTCGTCGCGGTCAACGATCTCGCCGGTCACCCGCTCGAGCACTACAGCGACTCGCTCGCTCGCGCGAACGTGACCGCCGGTGTGATATCCACGGCGGCGCTGCCACTGAATCTCAACGGCCGGTACTTCGGCGCCGCGCGCAGTTCGGGGTATCGCGGAACCGACGATCTCTTCATGCAGATCATCGCGCCGCTCACGCCATCGCGATTGACGCCGAGCGAGCTGTCGTGGTTCTATATGCGCTGGCTCGGCCTGATTGCGGTGTACCAGAATCAATCGGCGCGTCTTGTCGGCTGGGTCGGCCCTGACGGCTATTCCGTCGGTGAGGCGATGCCGGCGCATCGGTTCGAAGGTGTGCTCAGGCCGTACGCCGAGATCTGGTACTCGCAACCGCTGCTCGCGTTCCCGACGGAAGTCTATCGACTGGATCTCCAGCGCCCGAGTATCCGGAAGGTCTTCACCGCTCCCGCCGGCGAGGAGATTCTCGGCGCCGTGAGCTCGGGCGACAGCACCTCGACGATGACCGCGTACGGGGCTCGGGCGCAGTTCGACGCGATCGGCACGACACAGAACGTGTACGTGCAGTCGCCCGACGGCACGCTGCAGCTCAGCGTGCCGCGCGACCCGCGAGCCGCCGGATACGGCGATGTCGTCGTGGCCCGGGCGTTGAAGGCTCCCGGTTCGCCGACCTTCTTCTGGTACCATCTGGCGAACGGGACGCTGACGGCCATCCAGTCGAGCAAGGAGACCGGCCGGATCACCTCATACGGCGACGACCGGCGCGTACTCGCGCAGGTTACGCTGCCGCTCGCCGCCGTCGGCCGAGCCAGTCAATCCGATTGGTCGGACATCGCAACCGCTGCGCTGACGCAGCCATTGGGCCGGAAGGTCGCCCGGGCGCTGTACCGGCGCGTGAGCGATCCCCATGCCTCGCCGCGACGGACGGACGTCCTGCTCGACGTGACCGTGCCCATCCTGACTTCGCTGGTCGCCGCCACGCTGGCGTTCCTCATGGGAGGCGTCTGGGCGTTCGACGAGCGGCGCCGTCGGCTTTGGGTGGCGCTCGGCGTCGCGCTGGGGCCGCTAGGCGCGTTGCTGATGCTCTCGCTCATGGGTTGGCCGATCCGCGAGCGCTGTGCGTCCTGCTCGCGCAAATGCGTGGTCACGCGCGTGCGTTGCGAGCACTGCGACGCGCCGTTTCCGCCGCCATCGCCCGACGGAACCGAGATCTTCGAGCCGGCACGGTCGTAAAAGGGCATCACCGACTTTGCCCCGGCCGCGCTGAGGCCGGCCGCCCGTACGCCCGGCGTGAAAGTCCCGCCGGTCCCATTGCATTCTGTGCAAGCATCCGCTTGCTTCCATGCAAGCACCCACTTGCATCCGCGGCCCTCGGCCGCACTGAAATCACCCGACGACCCATGACCGCACCGACCCGCGACCAGATCCTCGACGCCGCCGCCCACCTCTACGGCGAGCACGGCTTCCGGGGAACGACCACCCGCCGCATCGCGCAGGAAGCCGGCGTCAACGAAGTGACGCTGTTCCGCCTCTTCGGATCGAAGACGGCGCTGCTCCTCGAGGCGCTCCGTGTGCACGGCGTGGAGCCGACGCACGCCGAGCTCCCCGCGGTGCCCGCCGACCCGCTGGCCGAACTCACCGACTGGTGCATGCACAAGCGGCGCGCCATCAGCAACATGCGCGCGATCATACGCAAGGCGATGAGCGAGTTCGAGGAGAATCCCGCGATGCCGAGGTGCGTCACGCATGGAGCCGCCGCGACGTACGCGTCACTCCGTGAATACCTCCAGCGGCTCAATGCCGCCGGCTTCACCAGCAGCAAGGCCGATGCGTCCGCCGCCGCGTCCATGCTGATCAGCACCGTCTTCCACGACGCCATCGCGCGCGACATGATGCCGCAGGCGTTCCCGCAGCCGTCGTCCGCGGCGCCGGGCATCTACGCCCGCCTCTGCCTCAAGTCACTCGGCGTCGACGCCGCGGCCCAGAAAGGGCGCACGAACGGGCGCGTGAACGGGCGCCGCCGCGCGCTGCTGGCCGGCCTGATCCTGACGATGTGCGCGGGCGCGGCCGCGCCGCTGCGGGCGCAGCAGGGCGCTGCGTCTCCGCCGCAGGCGGGCACGGCCGTGACCGCGCTTTCTCTCGACGACGCGCTCCGGCTCGGCAGCCGCGTCAGCCACACCGTGAAAACGGCCGAGGCGGGCGTGCTTCGCGCACGGGGCGGCCAGTACCAGGCGCGCGCGCAGTACCTGCCGCAGGTGAACGGCTCGCTGGCGTACCAGCGCCTGCTGCAGAGCCAGTTCACCGCCATCGCCGGTTCCGCGCCGGCCGACACCACGTCCAAGAGCGGATCGGGCGGCGGCTCGAGCAGCGGCACGACGAGCAGCCTACAGTCGATCGAGAAGATCTTCGCGGCGCCGAACACGATGATCCTCGGGGTCACGCTCTCGCAGAACCTGTTCACGGCAGGACGAGTGAGCGCCGCAAACGCAGGCGCGGCGGCTACGCGTACCTCCGCGGACATCGGACTCGATGCGGCGCGCGCACAGGTCTCACTCGATGTCGCACAGGCCTACTTCAACGCCGTCGCGAGCGACAAGCTCGTCGAGATCGAGGACAGCACGCTCGTGCAGGCCGAACGCACGCTCCAGCAGACGACGGTGTCGCGGCAGGTGGGATCGGCGGCGGAGTTCGACCTCCTTCGCGCCCGAGTCGCGCGCGACAACCAGCGCCCCGTGGTGATCCAGGCGAAAAGCAACCGCGATATCGCGTTCTTGCGGCTGCGCCAGTTGCTCGGGATTTCGCTCACGCAGCCGCTGACGCTGACGACGTCAATTCGCGACGAAGGCATCGCGGACTCGGTGCCGAGGCCGCTGCAGCTCAACCAGCCGATCACCATGCCGGGCGGCGACCGCGGGTTGGTGCCCGACACGAGCGTGACCCATCGCTCGAGCGTGCGCCAGGCCGAGGCCAACATCACGGCGCAGGAGTATGCGCTCCGCGCGGCGAATTGGGAGCGGCTTCCCTCGGCGCAGGTCAGCTCGACGTATCAGCGCTACGGATACCCGGTGGACGCTGGGCTCGCTCACAACCTGTTCGGCGCCTACTACCCGAACTGGACAGTCTCGTTCGGGTTGTCGATGCCGATCTTCCTCGGGGGCAAGCTCACGGGCGACCGGATGGTCGCAGAGGCCAATCTCGCCGAAGCGAAGCAGTCGCTCGACCAGGTGAAGGAACTCGCGGCGCTCGACGCGCGAACCGCGCTGGCCCAGCTCGAGGAAGCGGACGCGAGTTACGCGGCGAGCGTGGGCACGGACACGCAGGCCGCTCGCGCGTATGCGATCGCCGAAGTGCGTTTCCGGGAGGGCATTTCGACGCAGGTGGAGTTGCAGCAGTCGAGGACGCAATACGAGCAGGCCCGGCTGAACCGGGTGCTCGCGGCGCGCGATCTCGAGGTGGCGCGCCTGCGCGTGGCGCTCCTCAAGGACCTGCCGGTGGGATCGACGATCGCGCCGACGAGCAGATGACAGACAACAGACGACAGACCACCAACTGTAGGCAAGTAAACAAGAAGTTCATGAGAACTCATACCAGGAACATCCGTATGCTCGCGAGTCGCAACACAGCACTCTTCGTCGTCGCCATCGCGTCGGCAGTCGCGTGCGGCGGGACCAGGGCCGACGCGTCGGCGACGGCCGGTCCCGCCCCAGTCACCGTCGGGCCCGACGCGATCAGCGTGATCGCCGTCTCGACGCTCAACAGCGGCCCGGCGATTTCAGGATCGCTCGCGGCGGAGAAGACCGCGTCTATTCGATCGGAAGTGTCCGGTGCGGTCGTTGCCGTGCTGACGGATCCGGGCGCGCACGTGTCGAAGGGAACGCCGCTGGCGCGCGTGGACGACACCGTGCTGCGCGAAGCATGGCTCTCGGCCAAGAGTGCCGTGACGCAGGCGCAACTGGCGGCCGACATCGCGCATCGCGAGGCGGGTCGCTCAGAAAAGCTCCTCGCGGCGGGCGCGATCGCTGAGAACGCGCTCGAATCCGCGCGGCGCAACGACCTCGCCGCCGCGGCGGCGCTGGACGACGCGAGAGCGCGGCTGGCGAGCGCGCAGAAGAACCTCGACAACACGGTGATCAAGGCGCCGTACGACGGCGTCGTGAGCGAGCGGCAGGTGAACGCCGGCGACATCGTGAGCCCGGGATCGGCGCTCTTCACGCTCGTGGATCCCGGCACGATGCGGCTCGAGGGCGCGGTGCCTGCCGACCAGCTCGGCCTCGTACACGTCGGTTCGCCGGTGAAGTTCTCGGTCACCGGATATCCCGGCCGCGGCTTCACCGGGACGATCACCAACGTCTATCCGAGCGCCGATCCGATGACGCGGCAGGTGCGCCTCTACGTGCGCATCCCGAACGCGGGGAACGGGCTCGTGGCTGGGCTGTACGCGACGGGCCGCGTGACGAGCGCGACGCGCCAAGGCCTCACCGTGCCGGCGGCGGCGGTCGACCAGCGCGGCGTGAAGCCGGTGGTATCGAGACTCAAGAACGGAAAAGCCGAGATCGTCGAGGTCTCACTCGGCATGCGCGATGAAGGATCCGAGATGGTGGAGATCACCCATGGCCTCGCGGCGGGCGACACGCTGCTCATCGGTCCCGCGCAGGGCATCACGCCGGGCGCGTCCGTAAAGGTCTCGGCGGCGCCGCCGTCGGCCGACCAGCCGAAGAAGAACTGAGGAGGCG
>OCZT010003450.1_pt1 | contig 16111 bp, 15 predicted proteins | sample 1539031 | NCBI WGS metagenome assembly OCZT01 (sample SAMEA3539308, study PRJEB22396) | soil metagenome | biome: tundra; feature: field; material: soil | place: USA | collected 2010-05 | depth 0.15 m | reverse complement strand
TAACCGTGTCTTAATCCCGCCGTAACACAAATCGCTGAAACTTACGGCGGAGGGAAAAACTAAACAATGAAACTCAAAACTTCAATCACCAGTATCGCATTGGGCGCGGTGTTAGTTGCTGCAGGGGTGTGCACACTTGTAGAATCCCCGTCGGCTGCTCCCGCCCCGGCGCCAGATTCTAATTTGTTGATCAACGGAGCGGGTGCGACTTTCCCGTATCCAATTTATTCCAAATGGTTTGACCAGTACCACAAGCTCCATCCGGAGCTTCAATTCAACTACCAATCGATCGGATCGGGCGGCGGCATCCGGCAGATCATTGCCGGGACGGTAGATTTCGGCGCTTCGGATGGCCCCATGACTGATGCACAGCTTCAACAGGGCAAGGTCAAAATCCTGCATTTTCCGACGGTTCTGGGCGCGGATGTTCCAACGTACAACATCCCAGGCATAAGCCAAGAGCTTAATTTCACTCCTGAAGCGCTGGCTGGGATTTTCCTGGGGAATATCACCAAATGGAATGATCCTGCTATCGCCAACGCCAACAAAGGTGTCAATTTGCCCGATACGGACATCATCGTTGTACACCGCTCAGACGGCAGCGGAACAACCTATATCTGGGTTGATTACCTCTCCAAAATCAGCGAGGAGTGGAAGACCAAAGTGGGGAAAAACACTTCAGTCAACTGGCCGGTGGGGCTGGGTGGCAAAGGCAATGAGGGTGTTGCGGGGTTGGTAAAGCAACAGCCCGGAGCCATAGGGTATGTCGAGCTTATCTACGCTATTCAGAACAACATGCCTTACGGCAAGGTGCGAAATTCCTCCGGAGTCTTTGTGAAGGCAGACTTGGCCAGCGTCACTGCTGCAGCGGCAGGGGCGGCAAAGTCGATGCCCGATGATTTCCGGGTTTCAATTACCAATGCCCCGGGGAAGACAGCCTACCCAGTGTCAAGTTTTACGTGGCTGCTCGTGCCAACTAAAATTGATGATCCTGCCAAGAAAAAGGCGATCGTCGATTTCCTTCGTTGGATGTTAAAAGACGGCCAGGGAATGGTAGAGGCTCTTAGTTACGCGAAACTGCCCAAAGAAGTCGTAGCTAAAGAAACCAAAGCGATTTCACAGGTTAACTAGCTTGCCCAATGATCTAGTCACGGCTGACCGCGCGCGCTTCTCCCAGCGCGCGCGGCGGTTTGCTCAGAAGCTGCGGCACGGTGATGAGTTTGCCCACCTGATCACCCTGCTGGCGGCGGCCAGCATTATTGTCGTGACGGTAATGCTGGTTTACCAGCTCTTCCTCAATTCCGCTCTGCCCCGCCACAAGTTTGGGTTTGAATTCTTCATGGGAAGAACATGGGATCCCGTCAGCGAGGAATTCGGCGCGCTGCCTTTCATTTATGGAACGGTGGTTTCTTCTGCATTAGCCCTTTTGGTGGCAGTGCCGCTGGGAGTCGGTGCCGCCATCTTCCTTTCCGAGCTCGCTCCGCCTCGAATTTCCAACTACCTGACCTTTGTCATTGAGCTGCTGGCGGCAGTCCCCAGCGTCATTTACGGCCTCCTGGGAATTTTCATTCTGGTTCCGGTTTTGCGCAAAGTGGTGATGCCGTTCCTCAAGCACACTTTGGGATTTCTACCTTTCTTCAAGGGGCCAATTTATGGTGTCAGCATGCTCGCGGGCGGACTTGTGTTGGCCATCATGATTGTTCCTTTCATCATTTCCGTCTCGCGGGAAGTATTAATGGCCGTGCCGGTGGAGCAGCGCGAGGCGGCGCTGGGGCTCGGCGCCACCAAGTGGGAATCCACCTGGCAAGTGGTGGTGCCCTTCGCGAAAGTTGGAATTATGGCCTCGGTTTTCCTGGCCTTGGCCCGCGCCCTGGGGGAGACCATGGCGGTGACCATGGTGATTGGGAATGACCCCAAAATTAACGCCTCGCTGTTTGCGCCCGGCTATTCGATTGCCGCCGTGATCGCCAATGAGTTCACCGAAGCCACCGGGGATATGTACCTGCAATCCTTGATCTATCTGGGGCTTGTCCTGTTTTTGCTGACAATCCTGATCAACGGACTGGCCCGCCTGGTGATTATTGCCACCACACAGAAGGGGACGGCAGGATGAGAAAACAGTGGATAGTGGCTGGTGGTTAGTGGCTAGTGGCGAGTAGTTAGTGGTTAGTAGGCAGTGGAAGGGATGAATGGTTATGAACGGACTGGCGGGCTTGGTGCTTGTTGCCGCCGCGCAAAAGGGGAGGCGGCATAGGGATATTGAAGACGATACAAAGTGCTGAGAGCCACGAGACAATATCTCCAGTTCACGGCACTATCGACTATCCACTAACCACTAGCCACTAACAACTGTACTTATGTCCCTTCGTACCGTTTGGCGAAAACTCGTGAACATCATCATGCTCAGCCTCACTGGGGTATGCGCACTATTCACGGTTTCCGCGCTCATTTTCATTCTGGGATACCTGCTGTGGTATGGCGGCAAGTCTCTAAATTGGGCATTTTTCACCAACCTGCCGGTGCCTGTGGGCGAAACTGGCGGTGGAATGGCCAATGCCATCGTGGGTAGCGGCAAGCTTCTGCTCCTGGCATCCCTTATCGGCATCCCCATCGGCTTGCTGACGGGAGTTTACCTGGCGGAATTCGGCGGCCGGACCTTTTCGTTCTTCGTACGCTACACCACCGACTTATTGAACGGCGTGCCCTCAATTGTCATTGGAATCTTCGCTTATACGATCATCGTGATTCCCATGAAACACTTCTCCACCTTTGCCGGGGGCATGGCGCTGGGAGTCATGATGATCCCCATCGCCGTGCGAACCACCGAGGAGGCCTTGCGCGGAGTGCCGCGGATGCTGCGGGAAGGCGCCCTGGCTCTGGGGGCGAGCAAGTGGAAGACCGTCGCGACGGTAGTAATGCCGGCGGCCATACGCGGAATCGTGACCGGCGTCATGTTAACTCTGGCACGGGTAGCTGGCGAGACCGCTCCCCTGCTCTTCACCGCGTTTAGCAATCGCTTTTGGAGTTCGGGCTGGAATCAACCCATCGCCTCGCTGCCGGTGATGATCTATACCTACGCCATCGCCCCCTACGATGACTGGCACCGGCAAGCCTGGGCGGCGGGTTTGGTCCTTCTGGGACTGGTTTTGGTTGCTAATATCGGGGCTCGTTTGGTTGTTTCCCGGGGAATATCTTTACGCCGAGCGTAGGGGCGCTATGGCGCGCCTTCACAAAGGGTTTGAGCCGTGACTTCTGCATCGAGTGTTTCGACTATGGTCATGAAGACGTCTGAAGAATCCCGTCCCATCGAAGGTGCGGCAGGAAATATCACTCCCTGGCCTGCCGACATCAAAATGCGGGCGACCGGATTGGACTTCTACTACGGGGGAAAGCAGGCACTGCACTCCATTGCCTTGCAGGTTCCCACCGGTCGCATCACTGCGCTCATCGGTCCTTCGGGCTGCGGTAAAACCACCTTCCTGCGCATTCTTAACCGCATGTACGAAACGGTTCCGCAGGCGCGCCCGGAAGGCGAAGTCCTGCTGGATGGCGAAGACATCTTTTCCCTGGACGTGGTGAGCCTGCGGCGAAGAGTGGGGATGGTATTTCAAAAACCCAATCCGTTCCCGAAGTCTATTTTCGATAATATCGCCTACGGCCTTCGCATCAATGGAATGGGCGGCAAGGGCACCATGGCCGAAGCCGTGGAAAAGAGTCTGCGGCGTGCCGCGCTTTGGGAAGAAGTCAAAGACCAGCTCCATAAGTCCGCCTATGCGCTCTCGGGAGGCCAGCAACAACGGCTGTGCATCGCCCGCGCCCTGGCGGTGGAGCCGGAAGTCCTGCTGCTGGATGAGCCGTGCTCAGCACTGGATCCCATTGCCACGGCAAAGATCGAAGAGTTGCTCTTCAACCTAAAAGATGCTTGCACCATGGTAATTGTGACGCATAATATGCAACAAGCGGCGCGCTCTGCCGACTTCACGGGTTTCTTCCTGATGGGCAGGCTGATCGAGTTCAATAAGACGGCGGTGATCTTCAAAACCCCCGCTCGAAAAGAGACAGAGGACTATATTACGGGTAGATTTGGGTAGAAATATAAAATCGGGTCATCGGGTCATTTGGTCATCGGGCCATTTAAAGACAGTCTAATTTCCCCGGTCTGTGGTCGACAGCAGTTGAGGCAGCAACACCGAAAGTCAGAAGCCATTGACGGCGAATTACTGGAAGTTCTTCAATGATTCGATGACCCGATGGCCAGATGACCCGATATCTAAAGGGGGGGATTCACCTTTGCGCCACTTTGTTGAGGAATTAGATTATTTGCGGAGCCGCCTGCTCGAGATGAGCGCATTGGTGGAGGACTCCGTCTACCGCAGCGTTCTCTGCCTTTCCGACAAGGATCCCCAACAAGCGCAAAAGGTTCTCCAAAATGAAGCGGAAATCAATCGCATGGAAATCGAGATCGATGACCTTTCCACCCGCCTTCTGGCCCTCCAGCAGCCCATGGCCACCGATCTGCGCTTGCTGACCTCCGCCATCAAGATTAATAACGATCTCGAGCGAATGGGAGATTTGGCAGTCAACATCGTTGAGCGTGCTCTCTCCTTGATTAGCGAACCCCTGATCAAGCCCCTCGTTGACATCCCCTCCATGGCCAGCCGCGTTCAGTCGATGATTCGAAAAAGCCTGGATGCCTTTGTGCATCGCGATGGGGAGCTTGCCCGCACCGTTCTGGTTTCAGACGACGCCGTCGATGAGTTACGCGATGCGGTTTACGAGGAACTGATCTCTTACATGGAACACGACCCCAAGACAGTTCGCCAAGGGATCAATTTGATGTTTGTGGCCCGCAACCTGGAACGGCTTGCCGATCATGCCACCAACATCGCTGAGGATGTCCTCTTCCTGGTGGAAGGCGTTGACGTCCGTCACCACGCTGAAGCCCGGGATTAAATCCTCTTCCCGGGAGCACCTTTTCACGTCCTGGCGACAACCCATCCAAACTCTGGGACGAAACCTGCATCGAACCAAACCAGGGCCTTTGAGTCCGAAGACGATTTTGTCTTTGACTGTGTCGGCCTTTGACGATGATAATGTCCAATTCGGCCTCTCCCGTCCGGTTGCACCAGACAGGCGGTCGGCAAATGCTTGGGGGAAATGGGAATGAAGGCAAAATTCTTCGCTTTACTGATCTCTTGCTCGCTGGTTGGCAGCATGACGGCTCCCCTCTTTGCGCAGGATAGCAATCCCGCCGTCGACGAGATCACCGTTCCGGAAGGTACGGAATTCAAGCTGCAATTGCACACGACCATTAATTCCAGTACGTCCAAGGCGGGTGACCGCGTCATGTGCTCACTGATTGACCCGGTCGCCGTCGAAGACCGGGACGTGCTCCCCAAGGGCGTTCGCATTGATGGTCACGTGGGTGAATCCCGGCCGGCAGGGCGTAAAGGCAAAGGCGGATTACTCACCATCGTATTTGATACCGTGGAACTCTCCAACGGCCAAAAGGTGGCAATTATCGGTTCTTTGACCGAAGTATTCTCCAGCGAAAGTGGCAGCGATCCCACGGTGGGCCCGGAAGGCGAATTGAAAGGCAAGGGCCCCGATCGCCGTGAGCAGGCGCTGCTTATTGTGGCGCCCGCAATTGTGGGATCGGTGGGCGGCATCGGGACCGGAATCGCCTTGGGAGCTGTCGGCGTCATGACCGCACTCTTCCTCCCCAAGGGCAGACAGGCTTCCATCGCTGCGGGCTCGCTGGTGGGCATGCGCCTGGATCGCGACGTTGTTCTGGTAATCCCTTCCGCGGGAAGATAGAAACTCATCTCCCTACCCATCGGGCGGAGGGCTGCTCTGCCCAGACTATTGCACCCTCACCGTATCCCGTGTAAATTGTTCGCTTCGTCATTAGCATATCGGCACGCTTCATCTCGGGCGATCCATTGAATGTGTAAGCCAGGAGAGTCATATGAATCGCAGGACATTTCTGGGGTTTGCCGCCGGTTCCGCGGCGCTGGATTTGGGCGCAAAGGGCAGCTCAATCCCCATCATTGACACCCATATCCATCTGTTCGACCCCACACGCCCGCAGGGTATCCCCTGGCCCGAAAAAGATAACAAGGACGATGAGGTATTGTACCGGCCCGCGCTGCCTGATCGATATCGCCAGATCACCCAAGGGCTTGGAATCGTTGGTGTCATCGAGGTTGAATGCAGTCCCTGGCTGGAAGACAACCAATGGGTTCTCGATATCGCCGATAAGGACTCAATGATCCTGGGGACGGTCGGACACCTGGAGCCGGGAGAGCCGGACTTCCGCAAGCACTTGGACCGGTTTCACCGGAATCCGCTGTTTCGGGGCATTCGATGTGGCAACCTCTGGGGCAGGAATCTTGCTAAAGATATGTCCAGTGGGGAGTATGTTTCCGACATCAAAGCTCTTGCGGATGCGGGCTTGGGGTTGGATACGGCGGATCAGGCCACGGAGATGCTTTCAGCCGTGGTTCGGCTCACCGATAAAATCCCCAATTTGAGGGTTGTGCTTGATCATCTGCCGCAGACGGATCCTCCCGAAGAGCCGGAGGCTCGCAAGGAGCGCGAGACTTATTTGCAGGAGCTGGCGGCGCGCCCGAAAATTTTTGTCAAACTCTCGGAAATTCTCCGGCACGTGGACGGCAAGGTGCCGGTCGATGTGGAGTTCTACCGGTCAAGGCTTGATGAGATTTGGAGTATTTTCGGCGAGGATCGAATCATGTTCGGCAGCGACTGGCCCAATAGTGACCGATGGGGAACCCTCCAGCAAGTGTTCAATCTTGCCCGCGATTACGTCGCGGCAAAAGGTAGGGAAGTGGAGGAAAAGTTCTACTGGAAGAACTCAATTCGGGCGTACAACTGGATTAAACGCGCCGCCAACCAGCCGGAGTTGAAGTAGCGCTGGTGGGGACCTTCCCCGTCCGATCCTTGCGCAGCCTTTAGGATAGTAGGTTAATTTCCGCGCTCGGGCATAGCGCGCTCAGTTTCTGTTGGATCATTTCCACGTCGGAAGCGTGATCCTTTGGAATGGGAACGTGGAACACCTCCAGCGAAGTAGCGTTGCCAAAAGAAGTTTGCTTAAAGGTGAAATCCAGGTTAGGTGGCGGATCGTTATTCACTTCTGCCCGTGCAAGCTGGTAGACAAACATCGCCCAAGGCGCATAATCTCCATTGAACAGAAGGCCATCGCGGCCGATCCAAGCCTCGGAGCCGGCTCCCGTCTTGATTCCCTTAAACCCTTTCAAGTCGTCCGCTGAATACTCCCAGTGAAACCATGGGTTTAGTTGAAGCGCGGTTCTTCCGTAATCAAACCGGCGCGCTTTATAGAGCAAAAACCAAAGCGCGATACAGGATAATGACCCCACGACGATGGTGGCTACGAACAGATTGTCGTGCCACGAGGCTGGACCAACGCGGACCACGATGACCATCAGAATCACCGCCACCGCAGCAATGCCCATCCATGGGTAGAGCCGCCTTCGATGGATATTAACGGCCACGACATCGCTGGGAAGCTGCGGAAGTGGACCGTCCAGCGCGCGAAAGCCCAGTTCGCAGAGGCCGAGGACCACCGCTAGAGCCAGACCGAGGGCGATGACAAAGAAAGCTCCCTCCGACAACTGATTGAGGAACTTTGACCCAGGTCCGGAGATCCAGGCGATGAACCCGAAATAGGCCAGAATCGCCAGGGCGCCCCAGGCCACCAGCGATCTCCAGGAACCGTTGCGCCGCACAATTATCCAGGCGCGGCCTCCGACCACGGCCAGCACGATCGCGGAGAAGATCATGTGGAGGAGAGTAATCTTCGTATGCATAATTGCCGCCGAAATTTCCCTTATCGAAGCCCTTCAGCCTGATCACACACAAACCTGCACTGGTAAGCTCATCAGATTGTCGCAGCCTTGCGATAGCGCGCCATGTGTTCTTGCAATTCCTTGTTATCGGGCTCAAGCTCCAGAGCCTTCTTTTGGATGTCCACGGCTTGCTGATAATTCCCATTCACGTAATATGCTTCCGCCAGGGTATCGATGGAGTTTCCGTCTTTCCATTGGGTAAGTTCGACGGACCGCTGAGCGTGTTCCAGTGCCGCGTGCGGATTGCGAAATTTCGGATCGTCGCAAGTGGCGTAGAGCCAGGCCAGATTGTTATGAGCTTCCGCCAAATCCGGGTCAAGACGCAGAGCTTCCCGATATTTGCCGATGGCCTCCCCGTAAAGCTTCTGCTGGGCATAAAGATCCGCCAAAGTGGCCTGGTTCGAGGCCAGCAATTCTCTGCCCCGTGCGGTTTGCGGATTTTTCCCGAGCACGGCTTCAAAGATCTGCTGCGCCTTTTGCGGGTCACCCTTCAACTCATAGGCCAATCCGAGTTCAAGCTGGGCGTGGTCATCGCCACCACCCAAGCGAATCGCTTCCTGAAACTCCTGTATGGCCTGGTCGTACTTCCTCTGCTTCAAGTGGTACGTGCCCATCGCCTCATGCGGTTGTTCTTCGTGCGGGGCCAGGCGAAGCGCTTGCTGAATGCTCTGCAATTCGCGGTCGTACTGTTGGGCGGATTCGAACCGTTCGCCTTCCGCCAGGAGCCGGTCCATGGCCTGAACGGTCCGGTAATGGTTCACGGTCGCCGCCACGGCAAGAACCACCACCGCCACGGGAAAGGCAACCCAGGCTTGCGAGGGAGGTTCAGCAATCTCACCATAGGAGAAATCATGCCGGGGTGGAGGGATGATGAAAGCCAGTAGCGCGCCGGTTGCCAATCCGCCCAAATGACCCCAGTTGTCGACGCCGTGAACGGAAAGACCAAAAGCCAGATTCAGGACGATAAACGGAATTATTCCCCGCCCGAAGGCGCGCCCCCAGCGTCGCGGAATTGCGTCCCGATGAACATAGCCGGTGACGACCATTGCGCCGGCTATCCCGAAGATCGCTCCCGATGCTCCCACCGAGACATTGTTTGAGGCCACCATGGAAAGAAGAGCTCCGCCAATGCCGGCAGCAACGTAAATCGTGGCATAGCGGCCGTAGCCATACACCCGCTCCAGAATGGGCCCCAGGATAAAAAGCGCATAGCTGTTCCCCAGAATGTGGATCCACCCCCCATGCAGGAACATCGGCATCACCAGACGCCAGTATTCACCGCGGTGCAAATAGGGTCCGAAAGAGGCGCCAAAATTGAGTAAGACCTGAGTGTTCTCCGCTCCCCCGGCGTAGAGCTCGAGGCCGAAGAAGACAAAGTTCAGGACAAACAGGATGATGGTAGCGACAGGCCAGTAGCGGCGCGGGGCAACCTCGTAAAATTGCGGGCCCGGGGGTATGGATATGGGTTGATCAGCCATGGGTCACTGCTGAGTATAGCATTCCCCTACGGCTCATTGATGGAGGCATGCGGCCCGTTCATCCCCAAAGGTGCCAAAACACGAAGGCACCATGGAGGCAGGGATTTGATGTTTGCCTCCATGGTGCCTTGGTGGTTTCTTCCGTTCTGGCTTTCTTAATACCGTCCGCAGTCGCGCACGGTTTCGTACATCGCTGAGACGTTCTCAATCGGCACGCGCGCCTGGACATTGTGGATCGCGTTGAAGACGTACCCACCGCCCTCGCCGAAGATCTTCAGACGCGAACTGACCTCCTTGCGAACGTCATCGGCCGTGCCGAAAGGCAGGGTATTCTGAGTATCCACGCCGCCGCCCCAGAAGGTGACGCGATCTCCAAACTCCTGCTTCAGTTCCTCTGGCGCCATGCACGCAGCGGAGCACTGAACGGGGTTAAGAATGTCAAAGCCCGCGTCAACAAAGTCGGGAAGTAAGGCTCGGATGGACCCGCACGAGTGAATGAAGGTCTTCCAAGTCGTATTCTTGTGAACCCAGTCGTTCACAGCCTTGTTAAATGGCTTGTAGAGATCTCGATAGGTCTTGGGCGAGATAAACGGACCATGCTGCTGGCCAAAGTCGGTTCCGGAAAGGAATATCGCTGACACGCGCTCGCCCACAACGCGGTGAATCTTCTCCAGATTCTTGATGCCGATCTCACACTGGCGTTCAAAAAGCTTGAAGACGTACTCGCGGCGCGATGCGGTGCTGACATACCACTCCTCGATGCCGCGGATACCCTTGGGATGTTTCATCCAGGGGCCGGGAACCAGCGCAATGTCGCCAAAGGCCGTCCCCCCGAAACTCGCCAGCACGGCCTTGTCCGTTTGGGTCCAGATTCTCTCCGACTCTCGTCCCAGATGCGCCAAGTCCGCATCAGAAATGGGAGTAAATTCCTCCAGGTTGTCTTCCACATTCAGGTTGGCGTCATCCACCGGAAGCTGGCGGTCAATCGAGTCAAAATAGTATCCGCCTTTGGGCATGCGGCCGCTGGGGGGCACGGACTTGTCTCCCTCGGGATAGATCAGGATATCACCATTTTCATCCGGGTCAGTGTTGAACCCTGCGGGAACAAGCACCGGCGTGCCGCCAAAAGTAGTCCAGGGTTTCCATCCTTCATTCTTAAAGCCGAAGAGCGTGGCAGGTTTCCCCAAGCCGACGACGTCGACGCCAAGAGCATCCATCAGGTCGGATTTGATCTCTCCCAGCATCTGGTAGGGCTCCACAACTCTAACGGGAGTGCCGGGCACGTCCAAGCCTAACGCCTGGCGAAGCTTGTAAACGGTATCGGCCTGCATCCCCGTGACGGCGCTCGCGCCGAGATCCACCGGCACTCGATCCGATTCCTTATGATTCAATGCGTTATTGACGCGTTCGCGAGAAGTTAGCATGTGATTCCTCCGTAAAGTAGGCAGAAGGCAGTAAGCAGAAGGCAGGAGAGCCCGGTCACCAATGAGTCGATTGTGATTTCAGGCATTCGTGAGCCCAAAGGAAGTCATTTAGTTCGTGCTTCCAGATCGTCCACCCGGTCTTCAAGTTTTTCTATGTGATCCTTTAGTGTTTCTATCTGCATCTCAGCGATCCTTGAAACAGCAAAGCACTGATGAGATTCCCCCAACATATGCCAACTTGGTCCAATGCATGAATCCTGCGCAGATGGTGGTTCCAAGACTCAATGCTCCTAGGTACGCTACCCATGACTTTTCCAAAGGCTTCCAAATATCACGCATTCCTTAGCTCCAGGCGACTTTTCTCCAGCCATATGACGAATTCCTCCACCGCATTCATAGCCAAACGAAGGCTGTCTTCCGTTACCGAAATTAATTCAGGAAACGTCTCGTCCGAAAATAAGCTTATCGGGTACTTGGATTTGTATTGCGGGTCTCGCCGATGATTGAGCAAGCCAATATGGCCCCCATGCTGGATCACATTTCTTGCAAGAACAATTTCTTCCAGGACCGACCAAGGCGTGGGGGCCCTTCCCCAATCGCAACCCAGCAAATCCCGGAAGGCTATTCTGTATCCCTGCAACCATCCCTCTTTCCTATGGCTAGAGATGATTCTCTCGGCTTCAGTCCAGCATCTGCGGTCTGCAATGTACTCCTTGAGATATTCCTTAAGAATCTGCTGAAGGGCGCTAAGGCAGGCTTGCCACAAGAGGTTCTTACATGCATTGGCCTTCTCGTATTTATCTTCCAATTCCATCGGCGGATCTTCTTCGGAGCATTGCTCGTACTCGGCCTGTGCGTCGTTGATGATTTGGTCGAAAGGGACCTTCGAGGTTTCGTAGAACTCCTTTAATACATTAAGCTTTTTGTCGAAAAAGTATTTAAGGTCCAATCTTCTCAACCCCCTTTCGATCGTGGTCCGAGATTCACACACGACTGAATTCTACCCACTGCTTACTGCCTTCTGCTTTCTGCCTACTGCCTTCCGTTACGCCGCGCTTGCCACTCGCAGTGGATACCGGCCGTACTCGCTCGCGGTGCGGTACATGGACAACACGTTTTCCGCCGGCACGAGGGCCTGAATGTTGTGGACGGCATTAAAGACGAAGCCCCCTCCAGGACCAAATGCTCTGATCCGTTCGCGGACCTCCTCCCGAACCTCCTGGGGCGAACCGAAAGGAAGAGTTGCTTGCGTGTCCACACCCCCTCCCCAGAAGGTAATGCGACTTCCGAATTTGCTTTTCAGGTCAAAAGGATTCATTCGGGCGGCGGAGCACTGAACGGGATTGAGGACATCGAAACCCGCGGCGATGAAATCATCGACCAGAGCCCAAACGGAACCGCAACTATGGATGAAGGTTTTCCAGGTTGTGTTGCGGTGTACCCAATCGTTGACCAGTTTGTGAAAAGGGAGGAAGAGGTTGCGATAGGTCTGGGGGGAAACCAGGGGCCCATTCTGAGCGCCGAAGTCCGTGCCTGTCAGGTTTACAACCGATATCCGATTGCCGACGGCAGCATAGAGCTTTTGCACATTCGCCAGGTTGATTTCCGTCTGACGTTCGAAGATCTTGTAGACGTGCGCGCGCCGAGAACTCAGGCTGACGTACCACTCCTCGACGTCGCGAATTCCCCGAGGGCTCTTCAGTGCCGGACCCGGGACGCGAGCGATGTTGCCGAGCGAGAGCGCCCCCAGGTTCAGCACCAACGCCTTATCGGTTTGCGTATAGAATTCCTCAGCGCAACGGCGGTAATGGTCGGTCTCCTGATCAGAGACAACGCTGAATTCTTCCAGATTGTCTTCAACCCGCAGGTCTTCGTCTTTGAAGGGCTGCTGTCGCACAATGACGTCAAAGTAGAATCCCCCCGCCGGCATGCGCCCAGAGGCAGGAGCGGAGCGATCACCTTGAGGGTAAAGCAACAAATCGCCATTCGGCTCAGTTTGAGTGTTAAATCCGGCCGGCACCAAGGCGGGCGCGCCGCCGAAGGTCTTCCACTCTTTCCATCCCTCCATGGGGAAGCCGAATGCCGTGCCCGTGCCGCCCACTTGGACGGTATCGATAGCCAGGGCCTGGATCAGATCGGGCTTAATTTCACCCAGCATCTGGAATGGCTCGATGATCTTGACGGGCGTGCCGGGTGGGTCCAGATCGAGCGCCTGGCGCAAACGGTAAACGGTGTCAACGTGCATGCCCGTCACCGAAGTTGCGCCTAGGTCAAGGGGAACGCAGTCCGATTCCTTGTGCTCCAGAGCAAGGCGTACTCGCTCACGTGAGCTTATCATGGTGAAAGTCCTGCCTCAACGCCGCAGCCCCGGGGACTGCGGCGAGACGGAGAGTTTATAGGGTGGCGCGCTGCTTAGGCTGCCACGAGTTGCCGCGCCAACTCCACGGCCGACGGAGCGTCTTTCCCATAGCCATCAGCCCCAATGGAATGCGCCCAGGCATCGGTGACGGGAGCTCCGCCTACCATGATTTTCACCTGGGTGCGAAGGCCGGCAGCGGTGAGCGCTTCGATTACGCCCTTCATGTTCACCATGGTGGTGGTAAGCAGCGCGGACATCGCCACAAGATTGGCCTGATGATCGCGAACCGCGTTGACAATCTTTTCCGCAGTTACGTCGACGCCGAGGTCCACAATCTTGAAGCCGGCGCTTTCCAGCATCATGGCCACGATGTTCTTGCCGATGTCGTGCAGGTCGCCCTTTACGGTTCCGCACACGACGATCCCGGCGGCGGTCATGGCATCCTCTCCCACCAACAAGGGCCGAAGAATGTCGCTGGAGGCGCGTGCCGCACGTGCTGCAATCAGCACTTCGGGAATGAAAAATTCGCATTCCCGCATGCGCCGTCCCACTTCATCCATGGCGGGAATGATAGCCTTGGGAAAGAATTCGCCCGGGCGAACTCCCTCCGCCAGCATCTTTTCCGTCAGTGCTTTGGAAACTGGAGCCTTTCCATCAATAATTGCCTGTTTCAGTTCTTCAAATTGTGCCATTAGAGTATTCCTTTCACATTAGGCGTAGGTGCTTTGTGGAAATCCCATTTCCTCCACAAAGGTATCTTGAAAACTTTGATCGGCGTTCAGCGCCACGTGCTCGGTACGTTGGCGAAGGCTGGCGAACGAGCCGTCGTCCCCCTCCGGAAGGAAGAGTGCCAGCTTTGCTCCCAGAAGGGCGGTGTTCCCGGCGGCCTCAACTTTATCGGAAGGAAAGTTGATCAGGCCGATGCGCTGCGCGCTGGCGCGGTTAATATAGTTCCCAAAGGCCCCGGCAAGATAGAGTTTTTTTAGCTCACCGACAGAAGTGCCAAACCGGTCCAGGAGCATTCGAATGCCGGCAGCGATGGCGCCCTTGGCAAGTTGCAGCTCGCGGATGTCGCTTTGCGTCAAGACTACGGGCGCGGCCAGCTCCCACGAAGTGACCCCATCGGCAAAGCGCCCGGTGGGCTGAATCCTTCCCAGCTCCAGTCCAGCCGCTACGGCATCCACCAATCCGCTTCCACATAAGCCCTGAGGTGGAACGTTTCCCAAAACGCGGCAGTTGATGGCGTGGCCTTCCAATTTCACCTCGGAGATGGCGCCGGTAGCGGCACGCATGCCCATGGAAATCCGCGCTCCCTCAAATGCCGGCCCGGCGGCCGTGGAAGCGCACAGGATATGCTGGCGGTTGCCAATCACAATCTCTCCGTTCGTGCCCAAATCCACCAGCCCGTTCAGCTCATCGCGTTCACTGAGGTTTGTCGCCAGAATGCCGGCCAGAAGGTCGCTGCCCACAAACCCACCCAGGCAGGGGAGAAAACGCACGCGCGCCTCGCGGGAAAGCTTCCATTCCAAATCTCCGGCGCGCAAAGTCTGGAGCCCAAGCTGCTCCGACTCGAAAGGGTAGCGCGATAACGGCTCAATATCCAGTCCGCAAAAAAGATGATGCATCACAGTGTTTCCCACCACCACCACATCCGTGATTTCACCTTGCGAAACATGAGCGGCAAACACCAATTGCTCAATCAAACTTCCAATCTGTTGACGGATCAGGTCGCGGAGCTGCCGCTCGCCGCCTTTTGCTGCGCCAAAGTCCACGCGGCTCATGACGTCAGCTCCGAAGCGCGCCTGCGAGTTGAGCGCCGTGCGCACCGCCAGCACGCGGCCGGTACTGAGATCCAGCAATTGTGCAACCAACGTCGTGGTTCCCAAATCCACCGCCACACCCAGGCCCGCGCGCGGGTGGAATTCGAAGGGAGTTTCATCCACTAGAATGGCGGCATCCCACTGGCGCAGTTCGATAACCAGATCGTCCTCAAGAGCGCACTGGCAAGCCAGCCGCCACCCCTGGGCAAGCTCTTCTGTGCTCAGGCGCTCGCGTTGCGCGTCGTTCACGGACACTTGACCTTCCAGCACATGCACGCGGCAGCCGCGGCAGCGGCCCTGCCCGCCGCAGGGGAACTCCACACCCTGGGCAAAGAGCAGGTCGCGCAAGGCCGTGCCCGCCGGGGCAGTCAACTCCGTCTGCACAGGTCTCAGAGTTACGCGGTGTGTAGGTTGGTCAGGCATAAGCAAGAATCTAGAAGCTAGAAGTTAGAAGCTAGAATCGCTCGTGAATATGATCTCAAGAGTCGACTGACTTCGTCCAGTGCGGTTACCAGGGAATCGGTTTCAGCATAATCGAGATCCTGAGCCAAGATCAGGTAGTAGTGACTCTCCTCCAGCGACCCCTCAGCGATTTTCAGAAATCGGGCTTTATCTCCTTTTCCGCGTTTTCGAAAGCCTTCCGCGATATTTGCGGCAATGGAAACGGCAGCTCTGCGCATTTGGCTCGAAAGTCCGTAGGTCTCGTGTCTTGGAAAAGCGGTAGTTGTTTTGTAGACCTCCAGTACAAATTTATGAGCTTTCTGCCACACAATAAGATCTTTGAAACATTTCGCAGGCAGCAGGTTTGAAGGCATTCTAACTCCTAACTTCTAGCTTCTAACTTCTGACACCTTGCCTCGCATACCTCCGCATGGCATGAACATTTTCCGGCGGCGTATCCCTCACCACTTCACAGCCGGCCCTTACGATGAACCGGTCGCCGGCCTGATTGTGGCATTCGGCGACTGCATCGTAAACTTCTTGGGGGGTTCCGTTGCGCAGAACTCGCACGGGGTCGATATTTCCCAGCAGCACCTGGCCAACTCCCATCGCTGCGCGCCCCTCGGACAAGGGAGCCAACCAATCCAGATCAACGATGTCACAACCTAACTGCCCCATTAGCCCTAGAATCGGCCGGGTGTTA
>OCZT010003448.1_pt1 | contig 16124 bp, 12 predicted proteins | sample 1539031 | NCBI WGS metagenome assembly OCZT01 (sample SAMEA3539308, study PRJEB22396) | soil metagenome | biome: tundra; feature: field; material: soil | place: USA | collected 2010-05 | depth 0.15 m | reverse complement strand
TAACGTTTTGCAAGTTGGCGATTCGTTGTTCTTTTTTGTCGTCCGCTGTCCGACCGCGAAACTGTCCGCTGTCGGCTATTAAAAATACGGTCTTAACGAAAAGTCAACGGGGGAACAAAATCGTCTTCATAACTTTGACAAAATCCTATTTGAGATAAAAATGAAAAATAATATACTGCTCTTCCTTTTTATTTATTCTTTTTCCCACTACTCTTTTGGGCAAATCACTTTCCAGAAAACGTATGGAGCTTCTTTTGCTGAATATGCCAGTTTCAGCCAGCAAACTGCCGATGGAGGATACATAATATGTGGCAGAACATTTTCTTTTGGAAATGGAAATGGAGATGTTTATTTAATTAAAACCGATGAAAATGGAGATACTCTATGGACAAAAGTTTATGGTGACATTGATACTGATGAAGCTAATTCGGTTCAACAAACAAATGATGGCGGATATATTTTGGTAGGATGTACATCTCCATGTGGCTCATGTGATCATAAAAGTTATTTAATTAAAACCGATGCGAACGGTGACACCATTTGGACAAAAACTTATGAAAGCAATAATTTTAAAGAAATAAAATCTATTAAGCAAACCACTGATGGCGGCTACATCATGGTGGGATTGGATTGTTCCCTTGTAAAGAGTGATTCAAACGGAACAATACTTTGGGCAAAAACTTATGGTGGTACAGGTGACGACCGAGCAAATTCAATTCAGCGCACAACAGATGGAGGATTTATTATAACAGGAACGACAAATAGTTTCGGGGCAGGTAACTACGACTTCAATTTAATCAAGACAGATTCCGCAGGAAATTTAACTTGGGCGAAAACGTATGGTGGTCTGAATACTGACAATGCCAATTCGGTTCAGCAAACATCAGATGGAGGATTTATCATAGCAGGAACTACCCTAAGTTTCGGAATAGGATGGAGTGATTTTTTGGCAATAAAAACGGATATAAATGGTAATATGCTCTGGTCAAAAACTTATGGAACTGCAAATGGCGATTGGGCTTATTATATTCAGCAAACAAATGATGGCGGATATGTAATTGCCGGTTCAACTGAGAATGACGTTTATTTGATTAAAACAAATGCCAATGGAGATCCTCTTTGGACAAAATCTTACGGTGGAAGTGGTGTTGATCAAGGACAATCGGTTCAGCAAACAAAAGATGGGGGATACATTGTTGCTGGGTATTCAGATAATAGCTTTGATACTCAGTCCGCTGATTTTTACCTGATAAAAACCGATGCTAACGGAAATAGTGGTTGCAATGAAAATATTATTTCAACCATTGTAACTATTCCATCAATTATTGTTACAAGTCCAACAATGATTGTTTCTAATATAAATCCCGTCATTAGTACTCCTTTAACTCAAATTAGTAGCGGATGTACGGTATTGAATCTTTGTTTTAATACTGGTATTGCTTCTCTGAATGAAGAATACGAGCTTAATGTTTACCCAAATCCTTCTTCTGGAATTTTCACTGTCAGTTTGAAAAACAAAACTGTCGAAATGAAAATTTGTGTTTATGATGTGTTGGGAAGTTGTCTGCTAAAGAAAGATTGTCGGAATGATGGAAACCCTAAAATAGATTTAAGTTGTCAGCCGCAAGGAATTTATTTCTATCGCATCGCCTTTTCCAATGGAGAGTTTGCAACAGGCAAGTTAGTGGTGGAATAATACTCGCAATTTAAGATAAAAGCCAATTTTTAGCGTATTTTAATCATTGAGGAACTTTCCTCAATGGCTGAGGAATCTTCCTTAATGGTTGAGAAAACTTCCCCAAAAACTGAGGAATGTTCCTCAATTGCTGAGGAAACTTCCCCGATGGCTGAGTAACGTTCCTCAGTGGCTGGGGAAACTTCCTCGAAGGCCGGGTAATCCTCCTCAACGGCAGAGTAACTTTCCTTGATCATCGGGCAATCTTTCTCAATGGCGGAGGAATCTTTATCGCAGTCATGAAGAATGTATACGCAAACGTAAACTTAATGGGCTTTCTTTTTGTAACTTTGTTTAATGAGGCAATCTGTTCAAAGAATTTATATTGATACATCGGTTATCGGAGGCTGTTTTGATGATGAAGAAACCCAAGGGACATTATCCATATATAGATCATGAAAAAGAAATTTGATGCAGTTAAAATGATGCGTTCCATACGTGCAAAACTGCAAAAGGATTACGAAAAAAAACCTGAACTGCGGGAAAAGCGGTTAAGGGCAATAAGAAAGAAATATGGCATTGGAGCAAAAAAGAAAAAAGCTAATTATAATATTGATGCATTTCCTTCAATGGTTGCTGAACCTAAAAATAAATACGGAAACAAATAATGATCCGTGGAGGTTACTGTCCCTCCTGGCTTTTCAAGCGGTTGTTCTGGTATCTCCTGTCCTTAAGCACATTCAGATAAAATAATGCCATGCGCCTGCCCGCGGTTTCATAGGCTTTTTGCGCCCATCCTATGGCTGCTTCCAGGTCGCCATTTATCTCGCTGCTTATCGCCATGTTGTAATCTGCCCTTGCCTGTATTTTATATTTCGGGTTGGTTGTTTCCTGTTTCCATAATCCTGCCGCGCCATCCCAGTTGCCGGTTCTTGCCATGCGTTTTGCCATTTCAAAATTCCCGCTTCCTCTCACATAATATTCCCGCGATACCCTTATCGAGAAGGGGAGTATTCGGTTCGCATACGTCTGGCCTGCTTTGTATCCCGCCTGCTTCACGGCTTCTTTGCGATCCATCAAAGCTGCCGCGGCAGCAATAGGATTTATTCCGCTTCCGTTAAAGGTCAGGCTTTGAGTGATCGGATATTCATCTAATATTGTTCTGGCGCGCGGGTCGTAGATCCTCCAACCTGTTTTTACCACGGTCGACATGCTTGCATGGTGCATCACCGCGGGTATATCTACACCGAATGGATTTTTTATAGTGGTGGGCGTGGTGCTGTAACTTATTTTCGATTCGGTGTTGAATAGTTCCAGTGCAAAAATTACATCTACATTATTCTGCTGGCAAATTTTTTCAATCCTTTCCCAGGATAGCGGAGTGGGGAAAGAACCTGCAAGCGGGCTTTTGATGTTTATCGTATCCAGGAACTGCACATCCGTAAAGCGGTTGTTCTGCATCAGCGCGTCTTTCACGCCACGGATACTTTCTTTGCCTCCTTCTTTATCCAGTTCCGGGCTTTTTGCCGACAGCACATCGTCAATGGTATTCTGAATTTTATTTTCATCCGATAATAAACTCCTGTTGATGATGCCCACTCTTTTTAAGTTAGGCGGAACGCTTACAGGTGCAGGTTCGTTCACGGTCAGGTAGACCAGGTTTGTCCTGCTGCAGGAACAGAGGATGAAACAGATTGCGAAAAGAGCTAATAAGTTTTTCATGTCGTTTAGATATGTGAATACATTTTTTGCCACAAAGACGCTAAGGCGCAAAGGTTCTCTATGAATCCCGGGTTGTCTTGTCTTTGTGATTCTTAGTGCCTTTGAGCCTTAGTGGCAAATATGTCATGAATATTTTTTATAATCGGTGTAATCCCTTTTATTTACAAAGATGCTGAATATTATCATTTGCTTTGCTTTCGCCAAGATCAGAAGCTTTATTCCAATCCTCACAGGCACCGGTTCTGTCCTTAAGTTCGTCCTTCGCGTTGCCGCGGCCAAGATATGCAACGCCCAGTTTAGGATTGATGGCAAGAATTTTATCGTAATCAGAAATTGCTCCTTTAAAATCGCTTATCTGGTATTTCGCAAGAGCACGGTTCAGGTAAGCATTTACATCTTTAGGATTAATTGCGATGGCTTTATCGTAATCAGCCAGTGCCCCTTTAATATCCTTTGATTTATATTTTGCATTGCCTCGGTTAAAATAAGCGTGCGCATTTTTAGGATCAAGTTTTATGGCTTTGTCGTAATCAGCGATTGCTCCGGCAAAATCACCGGCTTTCTCCTTGGCAATACCGCTCTTTACAAGATCAGTTGCTTTTTGTGCTTGAGCGGAGATATTAAAAAATAAGATCAAAAGAATAATTGAAATATTTCTAAAGATCGGTTTCATTTGAAAATAAATTAGTTTATCGTAGATGGTTTTTAGTTTTAGTTTTTTAGTTTCTGGTTTTAGTTATTTATATTAAATGCTTCCTCAAACTAAAACCGTAAACTAAATAACCGGAACCAACAACTAAGAACCAAAAACTGAACATTCCCTATATATTATAATAAACCCTTAACCCGATAGCGTGCTGCAATTTGCGACTTGGATCCATTCCAATGTTTATTTTTTCATACGAAGGATTGTATACCAGTTGTATATTGCATTTTCGATTTGCGGTGAGGTTTAATCCAAACCCTCCAAATGCGCCTAATCCTAAACCGCTGAGATGTTTTTCGCGAAACCCGAAGTAGGCAGGATAACTGTAATAGGAAGTCAGGTCGATCTGCAGATTATTAATCGTGATCTGGTTTCGGATAAGCTTTGCCATGGTGAGTTCCGCTCCGCCTTCAATAAAAAAATTAAACAGGTCGTCATCCCCCAATATTCTCCTATATCCCATCTGGAACATAACGCGTTGTTCTCCCCCGGTGATCGCACACGCCTTGATATTCTGATAGCCGGGCTGTGTCGGGCCAACGGGTGTGGTGTTCAGGGTGATGCTGAAATCTCCGTTAACAGTGAGCTTGGTTCCTGTTGCGTTAAATATCAGCGCATCCTTTTGCGTGAAGCCATACATCGTGTGAATGCCAACCACAATGGCAGGGTTGTATTTCATCTTGATGGGCATATCAGTTTGGTCAAAGCCCCAGTCACCATGGTTAACATTCAGCGCCTGTGCAATTTGGTCGGGTTGCCCGTTTAAACCTCCGTAGTCGAAGTTGATACGCATGTTCATGAAGCTGTTGGCGAAATCATTTTTGATTCCGTTCACATCGTATCCGTATCCGTCATAATTACTGGCGGTAGATTTATTCGCGAAGTAAGAGCCCACATAAATGCCGGCATGAAATCCTTTCCTGCTTTTATAATCCTTCGGTCTTTTCTCATCGTCATCAGTTTGTGCGATGCTTTTTATGCTGAAAAGTAAAAGCAGCATCAGTGAAAATATTTTTATGATCGAGGGTGTCTTCATTTTATTTTTTTACTTTTTACTTTTTACTTTTTACTTTTCTTCCCATCCATTTATTCACTTTCCACATCAGCCAGGACGAACCTGCACCAACAATTGCGCCAGCCAGCACATCGCTGGGATAATGCACTCCCAGTTCCATGCGGGAATAGCCCACCGCGCTTGCCCATAAAAACGAAGGGGTTATCACGTACCATTTGGGATATATCAGCGAAAGGGAAGTAGCTGTTGCAAATGCGGAGGAAGTATGACCCGATGGAAAAGATGGACTTCCTCCATCGCTTTTCTTTTCTATCAACAGTGGATACGCATCAAACGGACGTGTACGGTTGAATGCATATTTCATGCCCACCGTAATAGCGGACGAAGCAAGCAAACCAGCAGCAATCACAAATGAATTCCGTATCGTCAAGCTGTCGTGTTTAATAATTCCATACAAAAATACAACAGAAGGCACAGCAACGCTCACAGGTGCCATGCTTTGTGAAAAAACTTTGTTGGTGTTGTCCCAAGCAGTAGAGTTGCCGGAATTGATAGAGTGGAGGAGGTTAATGTCAGCGTTTTGAGAAAAACAGGAAGATGGATTTAGATTGCTGATTGCAATAACTAAGATAAATAATTGGATTTTGTTTTTTAGTGTCCTCATCTCTTTAATAATTCAAACACCACCGGGTAGATCAGCTTTTCCCATATAGCATATTCCTTTGCCGAAGGATGAAGATTATCTTTTGAAACTAAGGACGGATTGCCTTTCATTTGCTGTGAGACAGGAAAAATATCCACACACTTCAGGTTTCTCTTTTCGGCTTCGCTCATTATTATTTTGTTGAAAGCAGTCAGTCCTTCTGCAATATTTTTTCCCTTGCTGTATTTCGGCCCGTCAGGCGTCACGCTGAAATCCGGGATCGTGATCAATACTAATTTGCTTCCAACTTTCTTTTGAACGTGATCAAGGATACTATTGAGATTCTTATGGAAGTTTTCCTCGCTCACTTCTCGCACCCAGTCGTTCACACCAATAAGCAGCGTTGTGAAAGTAGGGGAGGATGTATCAAATACCGGAAGTTCCCAGTCAATCACATCCTGTGTCGTCCTTCCCGTTCGCGAGGGATTCGCGATGAGCTGAATGGGCACTCCTGCATTGCTCAGTCTTTCTGTTAGGATCACGGGCCAGGATTTCTCCCAGGATGCGCCTTCGCAAATGGTGTAGGAATCTCCCAGGGCTACATAGCGTATTCTGTTTTCCATGGCTTAAATGTATAAAAGTTAAGTGAGTTAAATAGGTTAAGTAAGTTGAATGGTTAATTACCCCAATCAACCCAATTGACTGAATTAACCTAATTAACTTTTTCTTGTCGCAAAAAATGAATTACTTTGCATAAAACATTCTCAGTCATGGCAAGTGAATTTATAAAATTTTCAGTGGAAGGTGCGGTCGGGAAAATCACCCTGAATCGTCCGGATAAGTACAACAGCTTTGTTCGCGAAATGGCTTTGCAGATGCAGACTGCACTTGATAAATGCGCTAACGATAAAAGAATAAGAGCCATTTACATCACAGGAGAAGGAAAGGCGTTCTGTTCCGGGCAAGATTTAAATGAGGCGCTCGACCCAAAAGGACCGGGCATAAAAAAAATTGTTGATGAACATTACAATCCCATCGTCAAAAAGATTCGCACGATCGAAAAACCGGTTGTGTGCGCGGTGAATGGCGTGGCTGCAGGGGCAGGAGCGAACATTTCCCTTGCCTGCGATGTGGTGATTGCTGCATCTTCTGCAAGTTTCATCCAGGCATTTTCTAAGATCGGTTTGATACCGGATAGTGGCGGAACTTTTTTTCTTCCAAGATTAGTAGGTTTCGGAAAAGCATCGGCACTCATGATGCTGGGCGATAAAGTTTCTGCAATGGATGCGGAAAAAATGGGAATGATATACAAAGTGGTGGAGGATGCGAAACTCCAGGAAGAAGCATTTGGTATAGCGAAAATCCTTTCCGAAATGCCTACCAGAGGAATCGGCCTTACAAAAAAAATGTTGAATCAGTCTATGAGCAATTCGTTAGATCAGCAGCTGGATGCCGAAGGAACGGAACAGACAAATGCAGCAGCTACGTATGATTTTAATGAAGGTGTGAAAGCTTTTTTTGAGAAACGCAAACCTGTTTTTAAAGGCGAATAACATGCATTTTTTTAAATGTAATCCATGAAAGAAATGAAAACAGTGGGAGTGGTCGGAGCCGGTGCGATGGGCAGCGGCATTGCTCAGGTTGCTGCGACTGCAGGGCACGTTACCGTTATCTATGACACGGATGCAACAGCGCTGGATAAAGCAAAATCAAACCTTTCGGACGTTTTAAGCAAACTAGTTGAGAAAGAAAAATTAAAATTAGATGAGTCTAAAAATATATTTAGATTAACAAAATTTACAAATACTTTTTCTGAACTTGCTTCGTGTAACCTTGTTATCGAAGCTATTGTGGAGAATCTTGAGGTGAAGCAAAAGGTATTTACAAATCTCGAGAAAATTGTTTCTGCGGATTGCGTGCTCGCTTCAAATACTTCTTCTCTTTCTATCACTTCCATAGCATCGGCTTGTACGAAACCGGAAAGAGTGATCGGCATCCACTTTTTTAATCCTGCTCCCATTATGCCTCTTGTGGAAATCATTCCCGGTATTTCTACAAAAGAAAATCTAGCAGGAGAAATCAAGAAGCTGATCGAAAGCTGGAAGAAAATTCCTGTAATTGCAAAAGATACTCCCGGATTTATCGTGAACCGCATAGCTCGGCCTTTTTACGGTGAGTCAATCCGCATTTATGAAGAAGGAGTTGCTGACTTTGCAACCATTGATGCTGTAATGAAAGAGAATGGTTTTAAAATGGGACCTTTTGAGTTAATGGATCTCATAGGAATTGATGTGAATTACATAGTGACTGAAACTGTGTGGAAACAATTCTTCTATGACCCGAAATACAAGCCATCGCTAACTCAGAAAAGAATGGTGGAAGCGGGATATTTGGGGAAGAAGTCGGGGAGAGGATACTACGATTATTCCGCTTCATCTCAGTCCTCTCCGAAGGAGAAGGAGCCGTTGAAGGGCGAAATATTTATGCGCGTGCTGGTAATGCTAATCAACGAAGCCGCAGATGCACTTTATTACAGAGTGGCAACAAAAGAAGACATTGATTTGGCAATGACAAAAGGTGTGAACTATCCGAAAGGGCTTTTGAAATGGGCAGATGAGATTGGAATTGAAAAAGTACTATCTGCGCTTGAGAAATTATTTGCCGAATATGGCGAAGACCGTTACCGCCCCAGTGTGCTGCTGAAAAAGATGGTTAAAGAAGGGAATACAAAATTCTACTGATAAAATTGTCAGCCAACTTGTAAAATATAGGAAGAATAAAAAAATGGCTTCTTGACTTTGGGTGAAAAAGAAGCCATTATATTTTTATTTACTCTTGATCTCAAACTCCGTCCTTCTGTTCAATTGCCTGCCCTCATCCGTTTCATTTGTGGCCATTGGTTTTGTTTCACCATATCCTTTCGCAGTCAAACGGCCTTTATCTATTCCGTGTGAAGAAAGATAATCTACAACCGATTGAGCGCGGTTAGCAGAAAGTTTCATATTATATTCGTCAGCGCCTTTGCTGTCGGTGTGTCCGCCAATTTCAATTTTTAACGTAGGAACATCGGTCATAAGTTTTATCAGCCGTTCTAACTCAGCAGTAGATTCAGGGCGAAGCGTTGCTTTGTCAAAGTCAAAGAAAATATTACGCAGCACAATTTTTTGCCCCACAGCGATATTGTTCAGTCCGATGTCTTTTACATATTCCTGAGAGCCGGCACTGGCAGGAATATCGAAATTTTCAGAATGGAATAAATATCCCTCTTTCTTCACCGCGATGCCATAATTTTTTCCTGCAGGAAGAGATACAAGAAATTTTCCGGTCGCACTGTTTGATTTGAAGGTCGCAATGACCAGGTTGAGCCCGTTGTCCACCAGTTCGATGGAGGCTTCAAGCGGTTGTTTTGTAACAGCGTCAAAAATAGTTCCTTTCAGGATGGAAACGGCCGTGATAGGAATTGCAACTGCTTTGCCAATGACAGTTTCTTTCACCGGATCCGTCAAACTGGCGAGCAGGTTATCTTCGGTGCTAAGCACAGGATTTTTGGGAGTGATGAACGTGATCATGTAAATATCTTTTTCTCCGTATCCGTCTGCTTTGTAAGATGCATAGTAGGCATGCTTTCCGTTTGCTGACAATACAAAGTCAACGTCATCGTCAGCAGTATTTATAGGATATCCTACGTTTTCAGGTATCGACCATTTTTTCTTTTTCTCGTCCCACACCGTTTTGAACACATCAAATCCGCCCATGGTGTTATGCCCGCAACTGCTGAAGTAAAGGGTTTTTCCATCAGGATGAAGAAATACGCTGTATTCTTCATATGGAGTGTTAATGGTGGGACCTAAATTTTCAGCTTCCTGCCATCTTTGCTTCTTGGGATCCCAGATAGATTTATAAATATCATGCCCGCCAAATCCGCCTTCCTTGTTGGTTACGAAGTACAAAGTGGTTCCGTCTGCAGAGATGGTCGCTGATGATTCGTGGTATTTTGTATTTACATTATCATTCAGTTTATCGGGCTTTGACCAGGTGGTTCCTTTTAAGTCGCACTCATAAATATTTCCGCTTCCGCGTGTTTGGTCATCTAAGTAGATAAAAAGTTTTTGCCCGTCTGCGGATAAAGCAACAGTGGCATCGTGCCTGTTTTCAGTGTTAACGGGCTTGCCCATGTTTTTTGCCGGAGACCATTTTCCATTTTCACCGTATGAAATGTAAATGTCTTCGTAATACATCTGGTCATTCACATCAATGCCTCCGCCCGAAGTGTTATCTCTTCGCGAAGTGAACATCATAACGGATTCATCTGCTGAAATAACAGGCGCGTAATCAGGAAACGATGAATTTATCTCCTGGCCAACATTGTCAATGAAGACAAGCACAGGATTTTTTACCAGTTCGATACCGTTCCGGCACTCAGTGATTTTTTTATCTACTCTAGCCATGGATTCTTTGTCATCCGGTTTGATCTGCGCTTTGTACTCCTGGTATCGTTGAATGGCTTTGTCCCAGTCCATATTCATTTGTAACGCCTGCCCGAGGTAGTAACGGAGGTTTTCTCCGGCAGTTAAGTTCAGCTTGTATGCTTTTTCAAGATAGTCCTGCGCTTTTTGTTTCCATGCAGAATTTAAATAGCAGACACCGATCTTGTAATTCAGCAGCCCGTTGTTTGGATTGAAGCTGTTTGCTTTCAGGTAAAGCGGAAGAGCAAAGCCATACAACCTGTATCCTTCCTTCTGGGATTTATCAAAGTAGCCATCGCCCTCGTCAATGTTTCTTTTTGCTTCTTTCAAACCGCTTTTGTCATTTGGAAAATTGGCTTTTTCAAATTCCACGTTTTGCGTGAACAGGGCAGGGGCAAGGAGAAAAATAAGCAGTGCCGTTGTAAGGATGTGTTTCATGTGATGAATTTCTGATTATACTTTAAAACCGATTATGAGAATGTCGTCTGTTTGATCTGTCTTGCTGCGCCATTCCATGTGCTTTTTTTCAAGCTCATTTTTTTGCTCTTCCATATGTTTGGAATGAATTTGTACAAACAGCTCTTTCATGTGAAATGCAAGAAATTTTTTTCTTTTCTCACCGCCAATCTGATCCTGGTATCCATCGGAATACAAATAGATCACATCCCCTTCTTTTGTCTGTAATTTTTGGTTGGTGAAAGAGGTGCTCTTGATAGTGCCGATAGAAACTCTATCGGCTTTGAGCTCATTCACCTGGCTGTCGTTTACAATAATAAGCGGATTGTGCGCGCCTGAAAAGGTCAGCTCTTTTGTAATTGTGTCATATTTTATCAAGGCAATGTCCATTCCGAATTTTCCTGTTGTGTGCTGCCCGTCCTGGTGAAGAGTGGTCATGAGCTGGCTATTTACTTCGTTCAGTATTTCAGCCGGGGTGGCGTTCTCAATGGTTTTCACAATGTCATCCAGCATGATGAAGCCGAGCAGGGACATGAATGCGCCCGGCACTCCATGCCCGGTGCAATCGGCAGCAGCAATGAAAATACTGTTGTTCATTTCGTGTGTCCAGAAAAAATCACCGCTTACTATGTCTTTCGGTTTGTAAAGCACAAAAGATTCAGGAAAAATTTTTGTGATGGAATCTGCCGGAGGAAGGATTGCCTCCTGTATATTTTTTGCATAATCAATACTGTCGGTGATGAGAACATTTTTCTGTTCGATCTGTTCTTTCTGCTTGTAAATGATCTCATTCTTTTGGGTCAGGATAGTATTTGCTTTCTTTTTGTTCCAATAGGCAAGAAATATGTAAAAAGTGAGAGCTATTAAGAGAACAGAGAACGCGATGCCTCCCCAAATGATCCATTGCTGTTGATTCAGTTTCGCATCAGTAAGTTCCTGTTCTTTTTTCAAAAGTTCATTTGCTTTGGTTTGCTTGTCCGCTTCGAGTTTTTTCCTTATAATTTCTTCCTGCTGGGTTTTAATTTTTAATTCTTTATTCTGCGCTTCAACACTCAATTTCTCAATTTCTTCCAAGGATTTTGTTTTCTCTGTGGAAAGAGAACTGATCTCTATTTCTTTTGTTTTTATCTGCTCCTGTGTTTCTTTTTCTTTTTGCTGGATATATTCGGTTTTGGAGCCGGTCAGGTTTTGCTTTGCTTTATCAAGGTTTTGGGAAATGGAATTTGCAAGTGACGTCAGATTATTTTTCTTCGCAACCTCAAACGCACTGTTCAGAGCTTTGTATGTTTCATCGTAATTACCCCAACTGTTATACGACCTGCTGATGCGGGTTAAAATTGTTACTTGATTTTTTGGATCCTTTGTTTCTTCCGCTAACTTCAGCGCTTGTTTGTAATAAGGAAGCGAGTTTTCAAATTTTTGCTGCTTAAAATAAATATCGCCCAGATCTATATTCATGTTCATGATTCCATTCCTGTCGTTAGCTTTTTTAAAGAGGTCAAGCGCTTTGGTATCCGCATCAAGTGCTTCGGAATATTTCTGCGCACCGATGTATGCATCCGCGATTTTATTCCAGATGACAGCGGAACTGGAGGGTTGATTATACTGGTCAAATATTTTTACCGCGTCTTTGTAATAACTTATGCTTTTTGTCGGGTTTCCGTTTTGAGCATATCCGTTTCCCAAGTTAACGTTTGCGCCTGCCTCCTCGTTGATGTCTCCGGCTTTTTTAGATAAGCTCAATGCCTGCTCTGCGTACTCTATGCTTTTGCTGGCGCTGGATGGAAGAGAGGCTTCCGATAACTGGTTAAGAATTCCGGGTTTATCTTCGGCAGGAGCGGATTTAAGTTTTGCTTCCAGTTCCTGGACGGATTGCGCGTAGCAATAAACAACAGGCAACAGACAGTATGCAATAAGAATGACGAGCTTATTAATATGTAATTCGTAATTCGTTGTCATTCGTAATTTGTAATGTTATTGTTCAAAGAAATAATCAATCAAACGGGTTATTTTTTCTGTTGTAAAATCATTGGTGCCGTCAAAAAATCCGTCAATCACGCCTACGATCTCATCTGCTGAAATTTGTCCGTCATTATTTTTGTCTACAAATTTATACTCGGCAGGCAATTTTGATTCGGATGTTGTCGAGGACGCTGTTGTTGAAGTTGTTTTGTTTTTCGTTGTCGTTTCGGTTTTTACTGCGGTTTGTTCCGTTGTATTTTTAATTTCTGTTGATGTTTCAGTTTTCACCGCAGTTTGTTCCGTTGTATCTTTAATTCCTGTTGATGTTTCAGTTTTCACTGCAGTTTGTTCCGTTGTGTTTTTAATTTCTGTTGATGGTTCATCGGAAGAAACAGCGACAGCATTTTCATCAATTGCCATGACCTTGAATTCAGTTCTTCGGTTTTGCTGCCTGCCTTCTTCTGTTTCATTTGTTGCAATCGGCTTCAGGAATCCATACCCTTTAAAGGTCAAACGGTTTTTTTCGATTCCGGTTGAGCTGAGAAAATCCACCACTGATTTCGCGCGCGACTCGGAAAGTTTCAGATTGTAGATTGCCGATCCTTTATTGTCTGTGTGGCCGGAAATTTCAATTTTCATGCTCGGATTGTCTTTCAATACTGTTGCTACGCGTTCCAACTCCGGTTTTGAAGAAGGGCTAAGCGATGCTTTGTCAAAATCAAAAAAGATATTGTTCAGTACAATATTTTTTCCTGCCTCAATTTTTTTGAGTGTGATAGAAGGAAGCTTCATATGGTCTTTATCAGGAGAAATATCCAGGTTCAGCGACTGAAAGAGGTATCCGTCTGATGAGACAACTATGCCGTAGTTTTTTCCGGCTTTCAGTTTGGCAAGATATTTTCCAAGCTTATCCGCAGTGGTGCGGGCAATTACTTCCCCGGTAGCGTTATTGACGATTTCAATTTTTGCTTTAAGCGGTTTGCCTTTTTCATCCATCACTTCTCCTTCCAGTTCTACCGTCTGCTCTTTGCGTTTCAGCTTGATATTGATATCGAGTTCTTTGAATTTTTCTCCTTTCGGGATATTAAAAACCTCTTCATGATCTTCATATCCTTTTGCTGTAACTTTCATTTTGTAATTTTTCCCCGAAGGAAGAGATACCAGGAATTTTCCTGTAGCGCTGTTGGATTGCTGTGTAGAAATAAGTTTTCCGGTTTTGTTGTCATAAATTTCAACTTTTGCTTCTACCGGGTTATCACTTTCGTCCGTAACATTTCCTTTTACAAGCGTAAGATAAACGGTGGTATCAGCAGGCAACGTGATCCTGTAAATGTCTTTTTCTCCCAATCCGTCAGGGCGAATGGTTGCGAAGTAAGCGTGCTTTCCGCTTGCGGAAACTACAAAGTCAATATCATCATCGGGGGAATTTACCGGGTAGCCGAGGTTCAGCGGCTCTGACCATTTTTTCAGTGAATCATTGTATTTTGATTTAAACAGGTCATATCCTCCCATGCTGTTATGCCCCTGAGAACTGAAATAAAGTGTTTTTCCATCGGGATGAATAAATACGGTGCGTTCATCATAGGGTGTATTAATTACATCTCCAAGATTTTCCGGCTCGCCCCATTCGCCTTTTTCATTCAAGGTTGATTTAAAGACATCATGAAACCCAAGCCCTTTATTGTCTTTTGGATTTTCACTGCAGAAATAAAGTGTTTTCCCGTCAGGTGACAAACTCGCAGATGACTCGTGGTATTTTGTGTTAATTGTTTTCGGAAGTTTTTTGGGTTCTGACCATGTGTGTCCGTCCAATTTGCATTCATAAATATTTCCGCTTCCGTTATAAGTATCATCTAGGTAGATGAATAATTTTTGTCCGTCTACAGAAAGTCCGCAGGTGGCATCGTGCTGGTTATATCTATTGATAGGGTCGCCCAGGTTTTTTGCTTCAGACCATTTTCCGTTTTCGTTATTTGAAACATAAATATCTTCGTAATATTTTCCGTCATCGGGATCGATGCCACCGCCAGTGGTGTTATCCCTTCTTGAAGTAAAATACAAAACCGATTCATCGGCCGAAATCACAGGGCGGTAATCCGGATATTTAGAATTTATTTCAGCGCCTATATTTTCAATTCTGTAGCGGAGAGAGTCAGGCAGTTTTCTGAAACGAAGGGTGTCTTTCATGAGCTCTATTCCGTACTTGCACTCCTGGATTTTTTTTTCTATGTCATCTATTTTGCTTTGATCCGTTTCTACAAATTTTTTGTATTCTAAATATTTATCAATTGCTTTATTCCACTCCATTCGTAAATGATAAGCACGCCCGAGATTATAATAGAGAAGAGGATAGGTCATTTCCGGGCTGAGCCTGCTTGCTTTTTCAAGATTGTCAAGAGCTTTTTGTTTGAAGGGAGAATAAATATAGCACACTCCGATTTTGTAATTAATTTCTGCGTTTTCAGGATTAAAATCATTTGCTTTAAGATAATATTCAAGTGCATGGCTGTACATCAGGGTACCTGCCTTGAAGAATTCGTCTCCTTTTTTTATGTTGTGTTGTGCTTCTTTCACCCTATCTTCTTTTCCAGGAAAATTTTCTTTTGTAAATTCAACATTTTGAGAAAAAGCAGTAATTACACCGATGAGAAAAAAAGCGATTACACAGATTTTATTTTTCATTTTTAATTGCAATTTATTTTCTTTTTATTGCCTACAGCGCTGGTTAGTTATTATTTGCAGTCCTGCATGTAAGTTTTACCCTGTTCAATTCCGAGGTTAGCAGCAGATTCCCAATCCTTACAGGCGCCTTGCTTGTCACGGATCAGTTCTTTAGCCATTCCCCTGTTCAGAAAGGCATAGGCATACTTGGTGCTGTATTGAATGGCTTTGTCATAATCCTCTATGGCTCCTTTGTAATCTTTCAATTTGAACTTAGCGGCACCTCGATTGTTGTAGGCAATGGAATAATCGCTTTTCAGCTTAATGGCGCTCGTGAAATCTTCAATCGCGCCTTTGTAATCTTCGGCATCGTAGCGCGCACTGCCCCGGTTATTGTAAGCGAGATAGGATGCTTTTACTCGTATCGCCTGGTCGTAGGCGGAAACAGCTCCTTTGAAATCTTCTTTCTTGCGAAGAGCGCTTCCGAGGTTGGTGTAGGCAAAAGCCATATCGGGTTTTAGTTCTGTAGCTTTTTTATAATCAGCAACAGCACCAGTATAATCTTCTAGCTCACGTTTTGCGCTTCCTCGGTCGTTGTAGGCGTAGGCATAATCCGGTTTGAGTTGAATTGCCTTATCAAAATCTGCTAGCGCATTTTTGTATTCCTGTATTTCAAATAAAATTCCTCCACGATAATAATATGCCTGAGCTTGTTTGGGATTAAGTTGAATTGTTTTACTGTAATCATCCGACGCTTCTGTTTTACTGCCCTTTGAGTATTTTGCCTGTGCGCGACTGAAATAGCAGGTACTGAGATC
>OCZT010003447.1_pt1 | contig 16127 bp, 8 predicted proteins | sample 1539031 | NCBI WGS metagenome assembly OCZT01 (sample SAMEA3539308, study PRJEB22396) | soil metagenome | biome: tundra; feature: field; material: soil | place: USA | collected 2010-05 | depth 0.15 m | reverse complement strand
CGATTGAGCAGCGAGAGAATGCGGCCGGGCGACTCGAACAGCTTGCCGCTGTCTCCGGCTCCTTCACGACTGGCGATCAAGCCGGCAAACGACGTGTCGCTGTACACCAGGTCCTCGCTGGCGAGCCGATAGGCACGCACGGCGGAGTGCAGCGTCGCCATCAGTAGCGCCGCCGAGATGCCTTTGCCGCTAATGTCCCCAAGCGCGATGCCGACACCCGATTCGCGGCCGGGGGAACCATCCGCATTGTTCGGATGATGGAAGATCAGGAAGTCGTAGTAGTCGCCCGAAACCGAGCGCGCCGGGCGGCAGACGCCATGCAATTCCAGCGCAGGCAGGTCGCGCACGTGGTGCGGAAAGAGGTTCGCCTGCACCTCCTGCGCGATGGTGAGTTCGCTCTGCAGCCGCTCCTTCTCCTGCTGCTCCATCAGCAGGCGTTCGAGCGAGCCCGTCATGCGGTTGAATGACCGCGCAAGTTCGCCAAGCTGGTCCTGCTGTGAACCAGGCACGGCGGCAATGCGATGCACAAAGTCGCCGCGATCGACGCGCTGAGTGGCGGCGTAAAGCTCTTCCACAGATGTCGTAATGGTGCTGCTGAGACGCAGCGCCATGCGCAGGGCCAGCGTCTCGATCAATGCGAAGACGATGCAGAGCACGATCAACCCGTAGCGATAATAGTTGGTCATGATGCCGCTCAGCGAGCTACCGAAGAGTTGGTTGTACAGCCGCGACGGGCGCGAGTGCACCTCGATGGCGGCGGGGAACTTGGCGGGCTGGTTAGTATCCCAGTCGGTAGTGTCGAGGGTAGAGAAAAAGTAAACGCGGAAGTCGCAGATATTGACCGGAAGAGCCTCGGCTCCACCAAAGATGGAACTGTCATGGGTGCCGCTTCCGCGATTGCGATCGCCGCCGGGCCTGGCTGGCGAACCGCCTGCAACAACCTCAGTGCGCGAGCCGGCGGCAGTCAGTCCCGCGAGGTGCACGCGGCCCAGCCCTTTTGCGACCAGGTCCAACAGCGCGCCATCGACGGGCAGGCTGGTGATGACGGTGATAAGGCCGCCACCCGCCACGCGCCGCTGGTCGATGGCAACGAGGTAGAGGTCTTCGCCGTCGAGCACCAGCTTGCGAAACTCCTCGCCATGCAGGTCGGCCGCCCACGGTGGCAGGCCAAGCGGAGTCCGCGCAACGGCAGGTTGCGGAGTGACGCCTGCGGGCAATCCTGTGAACGCGCGCAGAGGTGCGCCATCCAGATAGATCGAGGTGTGCGGATGCAGGCGCGCGCGCAGCGGATCGGGCAATGCTTCGAATGAAGTCGTGGCCTGCGTTGTCTCGTCCTCGGCTGCCTGCTCTGCCACACCGCCAGCGCCTGGCGCAGTGTTCTGTATCCCGGTCTTGTTTGGAGCGGGCGCTCCAGCTCGCGCTGGACTCGGAGCAATTCGACGCGGCCGCGGCGGTCCTATCAAGCCCTCTTCGCGCGCGCGCAGGAAACGTGCCTCCATTCCGGCACGAACGGCGTTGTCCACGCCCAACTCGTCCAGTTCCTGACGCATGCGGGTATCCGCGAGATGAATAGAAAACTGCCCCGCTGCAATGTAGGCAAAGATAGTTGTCCAGGTCACGAACAGGACCACCGGCGCGAGCCCTATCAGTAGATACGTGAGTACTAGCTTGTTGCGCAGACTCCAGAGAAGATGCCTTTGCACCAGGCGCCATGCCAGTGGCACCGCCAGCCCGATAAGCGCCAGCCCAACCAGAACCTGCATCCAGCCAAGCAGCGCGCCACCGGCACTCGGCACCTGACGCAAAAGCCACAGCAGGCCGAACCACAGCGCGAGCCAGAAAACAGCGCCAGCCACGCCAGTTGGTGGTCTTCTCTTCCACCATTTGGAGCGACTCTGCGGGCCGCCGGGTTCAGGCGTGTTCTGCATTGGCCTCGATTTCCTTTGCATTGGCTCGCTCGCGCTCTTCTTGCCGGGCCACGGACAGTGCATACCGCGTCGCGGAAAAATGAGCGCCCGCGAGCAGCAGAAGACCAGAAAGAAACGCCCAGATCATCAGCCCCACCGAGACCTGGAACGGTCCATAGACAGACCCGAAGTCCAGCCGCGGAAGCACCAGCACGTAGAGGTACTTCGCGCCCTCCCACAGTAGTCCGATGACGACCGCAGTGGGAAGCACGGCGCGCGGGGGAATCTTTCGATTGGGCAGTATCCAGTAGATGAGGAAGAAGATGAGAATGCTGGCGATCACCGCGCAGATGCGCATCAAGCCGCCTTCGAGGGATCGGAAGACGAAATTATCGACGTGCCCGAAGAATACAAAGGTCAGCAGCGACTTCTGCCCCGCTGTGATCGCAACAGAGGTCATCGCCAGCACGCCCACCCCGAATGCGAGGCCGATCGAGACAATCTGATTGCGCAAGTAAGATCGGTTCTTGCGGACGCCCCAGACCGAGTTCAATGCAACTTCCAGTGGAAGGAACACTCCGGTACAGCTAATGAGCAGCATGACGATGGAGTAGACCTGCGTACTCTTGTGCGGATGCGCAAGCAACTGCATGTTGCGCATAATGAATTCCTGGTTCGAAGGCAGGAAAGTCGACATCATCTCGCCAACCACATCCGCCATCGTCTGCGAATGGAAGACCCGCCGCGAAATCGTCAGCATCATCACGATGAACGGGAAAAGCGACAGAATCACATTCGCCGCCACACTGAACGCGTAGGTATGCACCTCCGTCTTGACCATGTACTTCGCCAGTGCGACGATCTGGGACCAGAGTCCATAGCCCCGGACAACCGGGCGCACCTCGGAGATAGGAACTGCTACCGGAGCTTCGACGGTCTCTTCCGTAGAATTATTCGTAGACATCGTGCTGATGAGTGCTCCCATGCTGGCGCGGATGGGGTAGAGGCCAGTCGGCTCACGCTCCGCGATTCCAGGCCCAATCTCAACCAAATCGCAGAGCGTGACTCTTCTTCTAGGCTAGCAGACGCACGGGGCCAATCCGAAGCTTCAACGCTCACCTCAATCGCCGGAAGATCGCGCCAGAATCCGCTCCCGCGCCCACTCCGCCGCATCCGCAAGCACTGCATCCTCCCCAGCCCGCCACTCGTCGAGCTGCGCGAGAAAACGCGCCTCCCCGCTGTTGCCCATCGCAATCGCTACGTTGCGCAGCGTTCGCTTGCGGCCAGTCCGTTCCAGCGGCGACCCCTTGAAGCGCCGCTTGAACTCGCGCCCATCCATCGTGGCCAGCCATTCGAGCACCGGATTGATCAGCTCACCCCGCGCCCGCATCCCTTCGCTATTACCGATAGGAGCCTTGCGATTCCATGGGCAAACGTCCTGGCAGATGTCGCAGCCGAACACCTGGCGGCCCATCTGTCCGCGCAGGCCCTCGTCGATCGCCCCTTTCTTTTCGATGGTCAGGTAGGCAATGCAGCGCGTGGCGTCCATCTCGCGCGCGGCCGCTGGCTCCTTCGTGCCCAGCAGCGCTCCGGTAGGGCAAGCGTCGATGCAGCGCGTACAACTGCCGCAACGGTCTTGCGCAGGAAGCACCGCCGCCAGCACCGATGCGGCCCGCGCCTCTACCGGCAGTGACGTTACGATGACCCCCAGCAGAAGCCACGATCCAAGCTGCTGGTTCAGCACGCAGGTGTTCTTGCCAATCCAGCCCAGGCTGGCCTGCACGGCGAGACTCCGTTCCACCAGCGGCCCGGTATCCACATAGCTGCGAGTGGTGCATCCAGTCTGCGCCAGCAATCCAGCCTCAATCCTGCGCAATCGTCCCAGCAACTCATCGTGGTAATCCGTCGGAACGACTGCTCCGTCTTTCCCCATCCGTCCGCTCCACGCGTAGCGCGCAATCCAGCCCGCATTCCCCGGCGCAGGATCGATCGACCTGGGAGCGTCCGCGTTATAGTTCAACGCGCATACCACCACGGAGCGTGCCCACGGCATCGCAACCTGCACTGCGCTGCGGACCAGTGTGCCGGCCTCGTCCCGCCGCTTCAGATACTCCATCTCACCCGCGCGGCCCGCCTCCACCCAGCCCGCAAAACGTGCCGCCTCCTCCGCTGCCGACGGGTCGCCCGGATCGCTCACCGCGGCGACGCCCGCAGCATCGAAGCCCGCCTCACGCGCGTTCTCGTCCAGCCACCACCGCAACTCCGGGTTCCACGTCTCTGATCTCATTGCACCCTTCAGCCTCGGCCTCGCGCCAGTCGCCGCTAATTCAAGGGTATCGCCTACAATCGAACCAGATGCCCGATCCATCCTCAGAAATCACCAAACCCGCAACGCAGAACGCCGCGCCTCGCATCGACGCGGTCCTGTTCGACTACGGCCAAGTCCTCTCCGGCCCTCCTGACCCCGCGGCGTGGGCGCGTATGCGAGCGATTACCGGCCTCGACGAAGACCGCCTCCACGCAGCCTACTGGGCGTTTCGCCACGACTACGACCGCGCGGCGCTCACCGGCCCGGCCTACTGGCAAGTGGTCGCCGCCCACGCCGGCATCACGCTCGATTCTGTGCAACTCGCCGCATTGCTCGCCGCCGACGTCGACGCCTGGACGAATCTCAATCTGCCCATGGTCGAGTGGGCTGGCCGATTGCAACACGCGGGCATCCGCACCGGCATCCTTTCGAATATCGGCGACTCTATTGCCGACGGCATCATCGCCAAACTCCCCTGGCTCTCAGGCTTCGACCACTGCACCTGGTCGCATGCCCTGTTCATGGCAAAGCCTGAGCCGGCCATCTACCTCAAGACCGCCGAAGCCCTGAACACCGCGCCGGCCAACATCCTCTTCATCGATGACCGGGAAGAGAACATCGCCGCCGCAGCCGCACTTGGATTTCAAACCATCCACTACACAAACCACCCCGCGTTCGAACGCGAGATGGGTGAACGCGGCTTCGCTTCCCTGCTCGATGCCGGCCTCCAGCCCAGGCGCTCCGAAATCCACACCAGTCCTGCGCTCGAATCTGAACCCGCGACAAAGTAACGGTACCTTTTCCCGATTCGGAACTATATAGTTACGTTCGTTCCACATTCTCAAATGAGGACAACTTAACCCGCTCGGTTCCATGGATATTGAGGGCAGGCTGCACTCCGCGCAACGCCGCAGCCAAATGACCATGATGAAATCCGTTCAGACCGCCAAGCCTGCGGACGCTGTCTCACCCGCCTCGGCTACCCACAGAAAGCTGCTTACGCGGTTCGCAGAACTCATCGCCTGGCTTCGGTGTGGCCTGGCAATTGGTCTCATATGCGGAACGGCCCCCGCAGTCAACGCGCAGTTTGCGCAACCGACCGGCCCTCAGCAACTGACCTTCGTCGGCCTTCGCGCCGTGGCAAACCAGGGCCAGATCAACGCCGTCCGCACCGACGCACAGGGCAATCTCTACCTCCTGATCGATCAGAAGGACGGTGTCCGCCTGCTCAAGACCGACCCCACCGCGACCAACGTCCTCGCGCAGGCTCAGATCGGCGCGAAGGGCGACATAGGCCTCGCCATGGCGCTCGATCCCGCGGGCAACGTATACATCACCGGCACCACTACCTCCGGCGCAATGACGGCAACCTCCGGCGCTGCGTTCCTCACCCCATCCGGCACGTCAACCAACTCCTTCGTCGCAAAGTTCGACGCCAACCTCAACACCGTCTTCGTGACCTTCGCAGGTGGCGGATCCATGGCCGCAGGTTCCATCGCCGCCACCGCCGACGCCGCGTTCATCACCGGGACTATCTTCGCCCCGACGTTGCCGGTGTCCGCCGCCGGAATCATCCAGACGCCAGCGTACGGAAGCACCTCCAACGGCTTTGTCGAAAAGTTCTCGGCATCTGGCAATTCCCTGCTCTACGCAACCTACCTCAGCGGAGCCAGCGGCAACACCACACCTACAGCCATCGCCGCCGACACAGCCGACAATGCCTACATCGCCGGAACCACCACCTCGCCGGGCTATCCCACCATCGCCGCCGTCGTTCCGGCCCAACTCGGCGCAACCTCCGGCTTCCTCACCAAACTCACCCCCGCAGGCGACGGCATCACCTTCTCGACGTACATTCCCGGCGCCGGAATCACCTCGCTGGCCATCGATCTTGCCGCCAACAACCTCCTGCTCTCGGGCTCGATCTCGCTCGGGCAGTTCCCTGTCGCCACCGTCTCCACGCCGCTCGTTTCCACAACGTATCAAGTCCTGCTGCGCATGCCACTCGATGGCAGCGCCGTCCTCGCGTCCACGGTGCTCGCTCCGGGCGCGCAATCCTTCGTCGCGGCAGGCGTGGCCGGAACGGCTTGGGTGGCCGGCAGTCTGAGTATGCCCGTGCTGCCGTTAACGCCGCTCTCAACCATCGGCGACAGCTTCGCCATACGGGTCAACGCCGCATACCTCATCGACCAGACCGCGCGCTTCGGCGGCATCGCCGCGTCAAATCCGGACAACGCTGGCGCTCCGGTCGCGCTCACCAGCATCGCGGTAGACCCCAGCGGCAGCGCCATCGCCGGCGGCAACTTTGCGCCGTACGCAAGTCAGAGCCTGCTCGCCACCCAGACCTTCGACCTGCCGTTGCAGAGCGCACCAACCGCCGCATTCCCTTCCACCGTCCACGCTGCAGTCCTCCCAGCCTCAGCCTGCAACGGAAGCCTCTGCGCCGGCTCCGCTGCCTACCTCGCAAAACTCGCAATCCCCGCGAGTTCAGCATCCGCAACCGCATCCCTCGCCCTCTCGATCGACGACGCGCCCAACCTCACCCTGCGCAACCTCGGTTCGGCGCAGGCGACCAACCTCCAGATCGCCGTCCCCGGATTCACCTACGCCACCAACTGCGGCACAACGCTCCCTGCAGGCGGCGAATGCAGCATCGCTCTCACCGGCGTCGGGCCCGGCAGTATTTCGGTCTCAGCAGTGAACGCCACCACGCAGACCGCAGCCCTCCCCGCCCTTGCCCCGGCCACCGTGCCCCTCCCGGTCGTCTTCTCGCCAAAGGAACTCGACTTCGGCATAGTCAGCTCTGCCAGCGGTGCGATCACGCGAACCATTACGGTTACAAATCTCACGCAGCAGAGCCAGACCTTCACCTCCGCGTTCGACATCAGCGCAAAGACCACGCTGCCTTACACCTTCGCCGAGACGGTGAGCGACTGCACCCTCGCCGGTGCCACAACCAAACTGCTCGCACCCGGCGGAGTCTGCCACATCACCATCGGCCTCACCGCGTCCAACGCCTCGGCCAACGACGGAGCGATCCGGCAAAGCTGGTCGATCGGCACTCGCGACATCCTGATGACCGCCTACGCACAAGCCGCCGCCCTCTCGCTCTCCTCCAGCGAAATCGACTTCGGAACACAATACAAAGGCGGCCTGCGCCTTCCACGCTACTTGTACCTCTCAAATAATTCCACCACTGCCATCGAGCACGCAGCTGTCACGCTGCCCGCAATGTCGCCATTTTCCGTCAGCGACGCATGCCCCGGCCTGCTCGAACCGCTCACCGTCTGCCAACTCCAACTCGCCTACCTCGCTACGCACACCCCGTCGGCCGACTCCGTCACGCTATCACTTGACCAGGGTCTCACCACGCTGGTCACGGGCAGGTCGCTGCCCCAACCCGCGGCCAACGGCGCCAGCGTCAACCCCAACCTCGGCGTCTCCCCCGCCACGCTCAACTTTGCCAACGCTGTTGCCGTCACCAGCGTCTCCGCCAACACCCAAACCCTCACCATCCAGAACACCGGCGCGTCCGCCTTCGCACTCTCGCTCGTGCTCACGGGCGATTTCACCGACACCACAAACTGCGGCGCAACGCTCGCCGGCGGAGCCTCGTGCAGCGTCGTCCTCACCTTCGCGCCATCCCAGCCAGGCACGCGCCAGGGACTGCTCGCCATCACCGCAGGCGCCGGAACTGCGCCCGCCTACGTCACACTCTCCGGCGTCGGCACCAGCATTCTCTCACCCACAAACAATGGCACGCTCAACTTCGGCGGCGTCATCGCAGGCCAGCCGTCGATCCAGTGGTTCAAGATCACGCAACCCTTCACCAGCCTCGCCGCCGCAATCACATCCACTACGCCCGGCGCACCCTTCACCGCCGTCCTGGTCGAGGACATAGGCTACGGACACGGCCAACCACCCAGCACCGCCTTCACCACCAGCGCATCGGGCACATGCTTCAACTGCTGGCTCGCAGTGCGATTCACCCCCATCTCGACCGGTCTCGAAACCGGCGCGCTCACCCTCACTTCCTCGACCACCGGCAGCCCGTACATCCTCTCGCTCACCGGCAGCGGCCTTCCACTCACCGGCCTGCTGCTGACGCCCGTCACCCAGGACTTCGGTCCAGTCCCCATCAACAGCACCAGCGCTACGGCCCTCTTCGCCCTCACCAACCTGATCGCGGGCAGCAGTCCGGTCACAGTCGCAACGCCCACCGTCACCGGCGACTTCGCCGTCTCAAACACTGCCACCGGCGGCGCGAAGTGTGGCGGCCCACTCGCCTATACCTCCTCCTGCTTCGTCGAAATCGCCTTCACGCCGTCAGCGTTAGGAACACGCACCGGAACACTCGCCTTGCAAGCGGGCACCACCACCGCAACCGCCACCCTCACCGGATACGGCTCACCCGACTCCGGCCTGTCCCTCAACCCATCCGCGCTCACCTTCAACAACGCCCCCGGCAGCGCATCGGCACAGCAAACTATCACCCTCGCCAACACTAGCGCAACCGCGCTGCAGATCAGCATACCCACCACGACCACCGCATCCAGCTTCATCGCCACCAGCAACTGCGCCACCCTCGCTCCCTCCACCACCTGCTCCATTGCAGTCACGTTCACCCCAGCAACCGCGCCCGCCACCGGCACACTCGCAATCCCCGTTACCAGCACGATCGGAGGCGCACCCGTCTTCACCACCTACACGGTCCCATTAACCGGCGCATACACCACCGAGGATGAAGGCCTGGAAATTATCGCGAACGACGCCGAGTACGGCCCACAAGCCACCGGCTCAACTGGCATCACGCGCCAGTTCACCATCGACAACCTCACCGCAAAATCGCTCGCCCTCGCCATCGCATTGCCGCGCCAATTCGTCCTCTCCGGCGCGCCCTGCTCCGGCCTCGCGCCGTACGCGAGCTGCAACTTTTCCGTCGCCTTCCTGCCGCTCGCCAACGGAGACATCACCGGCACACTCTTCGCCCAGGCCACGCCCACCGACGGCTCCGCCACGCTCAACGGCATCGGCTACGTCGAAGGCTACGGCATCGGCGCAGGCACACTGGCGGTGACAGGAAGTCTGATGCCCGGCAGCGTGCTCAGTTTCGGTCAGGTGCCCTCCGGACAATCTGCAACGCGAGCGCTAACCCTCACCAACACCTCCGCCAGCGCGTCACTTACCATCCGCCGCATCACCAACGAGTGGCCCTTCCTCTCGACCACCACCTGCGGCGCAACCCTTGCCCCGGCGGCAAGCTGCACCGTCACCCTCACCTACACACCGATCAACCAGGTCGCTCCCGGCTCCAGTCCGCCACCGTCGACCACCGACTCCGGCACCCTCATCATCGAGAGCGACGCCGCATCGAGTCCGGACCTTATCGACCTCACCGGCAGTTCCACTCCGGTCATCCTCGCGTCGCCGTCGAACACCGCACCGCTGGCCGCCTTCGCCCCCTCGCAGAGCTCCCTCACCTTCGCCAACACTATGGTGGGCAACGCCTCCACGCCGCAGACCCTCACCCTCGACAACACCGGCACCACCACGCTCACTGTCCTCGGCCTTCAGTCCACGCCTGATTTCACGGTCGCAAGCAACTGCTCCGTCATCGTTCCCGGCGCGAGTTGCACCCTCACCATCACCTTCACGCCGCAGCCCTCCGCCCAGCCTGGAACGAGCCCCGCCGCACGAGTCGGCGCAATCGAAATTTCCTCCAGCGCCAGCACGTCACTCGAATTCATCTCGCTGGTCGGCGTCTCCAGCCCGCCCACCATGGTCCTCGCACCGGCCGCGCTCAACTTCGGCACCGTGCTGGTGGGTGCGAACGCGACGCTCAGCGTCCAGATCACCAACACCGCCTCCAGCCCCGCAATCCTCGCCAGCTTCTCTGCCACCGGCGACTACACCATAGCCAATGGCTCCTGTCCGCCGCCGGGAAGCACGCTCGCCGCGGGTGCGAACTGCGCCTTGCAAGTCACCTTCGCACCAACGCAATCCGGAACACGCACCGGAACCCTCTCCGTCGCCACCTCCGCCACAGCCTTTCCGTTGACCGCAGCGCCCACTGGAGTTGGCTCGCAATCGCATCTGCAAATCTCGCCAGCAGGCCTCAGCTTCGGGTCAATGGCCATCGGCGCTCCAGCCACCCTGTCACTCACGCTCCTCAACAACGGCACCGCACCCATCACGACAATCTCGCTCGCCGCGACAGGCGACTACGCCGTCACCGCTCCCTGCGCGGTCACGACGCTCACCGCCGGCGCAAGCTGCTCGGTCACCCTAACCTTCACACCCACCGCCGCAGGAACCCGCACGGCAACGCTAATCGTCACCAGTTCCGACGCAGCCTCGCCGACCTCCGTGCCACTCACGGGAAGCGGCAATATCATCCTCAACGGATCGTTCACGCTCACCGCATCCGGCTCCAGCGTCGCGTCCGCGATCGTCGCCAGCGGCTCCCCCTCCGCATACCACCTGGCCATTACGCCGCAGAACAGCTTCAGCGGGCAGGTCGTCCTCAACTGCACTCCCGTGACCCCAGCCGCGTACGCCTACTGCTCGCTCCTGCCGTCGAGCGTCACCCTCGCAGGCGCCGCACAGACCGCAGTCGCAACCATCACCACAGTCACCTCAATCGCATCCGCTTCAGCAACCCCCGCGCCGCCCGGCAGACGACGCAGCTTCAGCGACACTGCCCTATGCCTGCTCTTTCCCGCGATCGTCTTCACCTGGAAAGCGCGCACCTCACGCCACCCCGCATGGCGCAGAGTCGGCCCGGTCGCCTGGGCCATCTTTGCAGCCATCGCGCTGCTCTCCGCCGGAGGTTGCGGCGGCAGCAGCCTCAGCCCATCCAACCTCCGCTATGCTGCGCCAGGAACCTATCAATATCAAGTGACGGCAAGTTCGGTCAGCGGCGTCCCCATCACCCAGACGGTCACGCTCAACCTCACCGTGCAGTAGTCTTGGTGGCGACGCCCAGCGGCACCCGCACCTGCTCCACAATCTCGATGCCGAAGCCCTGCAACGCCGGAATGTGCGTCGGCGTATTAGTCAGCAAGCGAATCCGTCGAATGCCAAGATCGGACAATATCTGCCCGCCAAGGCCGATCTGGCGCAAAATTCGCTGAGTCTGCTGGTTCGGTTCCTCATTCAAGTCCTTCGATTTCGGATCCCGATTCAAACCGCGGTGCAGCAACAGCCGGTGCGGAGCGATAGCGCCCGGCGCAGGATCCCCATTGCGGTCAATGTTGAATCCGCGTGCGCCATTGTGCAGATACACCAGCGCGCCCCGGCCCGCCTCGGCAATCATGCGCAGCGAGTTGTCCACCAGCGCGCGGCAGTCGCAGAGCGTCGCCCCAAAAACATCGCCCGCAAGACAGTGGGTGTGAACGCGCACCAGCACCGGCTCGTCCGCAGTCTGTCCTCCGGCACTGCCGCCGATCTCGTCGCCGTACACCAGCGCGACGTGCGACTCCGCGCCATCCACCTCGCTCTCATAAGCGATCATGCGGAAGTCGCCGTACTGGGTCGGCAGCGTGGTCTCGGCGATGCGGTGGATGTAGCGCTCGTGCTGCAGCCGGTAGCGGATCAGCGACGCCACGGTCAGCATTTTGAGCCCGTGTTCAGCGCAGAACGCGACCAGATCCGGCACGCGCGCCATGGTCCCGTCCTCGTTCATGATCTCGCAGATCACCCCGGCGGAAATCAGCCCAGCCATGCGCGCCAGATCGACCGAAGCCTCGGTCTGCCCCGCACGGACCAGAACGCCGCCCTTGCGTGCGCGCAGCGGAAACACATGACCCGGCCGCGCCAGGTCGTTCGCCGTCGATCGCGGGTCGATGGCAACGCGAATCGTATGCGCCCGGTCCGCCGCCGAGATCCCCGTCGTCACTCCCTCGCGCGCCTCGATTGTCTCCGTAAACGCCGTGCCGAATCGTGACGTGTTCTCCTGCGTCATCGGGCCCAGCCGCAGATAGTCCGCGCGCTCCTCGGTCAGCGTCAGGCAGATCAGCCCACGTCCGAAGCGCGCCATGAAGTTGATCGATTCGGGCGACACAAACTCCGCCGCCAGCGTCAGGTCGCCTTCGTTCTCGCGGTCCTCGTCGTCCACTACGACCACCATCCGCCCCGCGCGTACCTCCGCGACAGCCTCGGGAACAGTGGCAAAATTCTTATTCGTCTCCGGCATAACTCTCCCCTTACAGAATACGCCGGTCATAAAACCAGACTGGAGCCTCTACGCAAGCTCAAATTGCTTGAGCCGCCCCCTACTCCTCGACCGTGCTTGGCGGCACAACCTTCGTAATCCCCGCCGCAACCAATTCGTACAATCCAGCCGCAAGCGCCACCAAGATGATCCCCGCAATCAGCATCGTCCCAGTCGGGTGGTACGCAGCAAGTTTGTCGAAGCGAGCGCCCTGATCCGCGAGAAACGCCTCCCGCCCACGCCCCAGCCACCGCATCTCGGTAAAGTGGCTATATAGCCCCCGCATAATCCCTAGAAAGAGCACCGCGAGCACCCTTCCCGTCCCCGAACTCTTCATAGATTCTCCAGCCCCCATCATAAGAGTCCGCGCGTCCGCGGCCGCACTTGAAATGCGACGCGAACCACGCATCTCACCATCTCGAATCCCCAAACAAAAACGCCGCCCTTAGCCAGGCGGCGCTTGTCCTAAATTGATCCAGCCAAATTGAACCAGCTATCTTCCAATCCTCTACAGCGTCGACTCGATCTCGAATCCCCAGGCCTCAAGCAGCGCCTCTGGAATGTACTTCGAATTCTTGTTGCGCCGAGCCCACTCACGGAGCCGGGTCGAACGAATGTACTGATCCGGAGTCAGCTTGAACTCCTTTACCACTTGCTCGAAAGATGTAACGGTTGGGACCACCGGGCCGATCGGCTCGGGCTTGCCCCAATTCGGATTTCCACGACGCTTTGCCATCAGTTATATCCTTTGTCCTTTGTTTCCAGCCCTTTATAACGAGCTGGGAAGTCTTGCGTGATGCGGCCGACATAGCGATTCTCGCAACTATGAGCGATATTCATTCTAAGGCATTTACAGGCAAAAAGCAAGCCTTTCCGAGCCTTTTCATCGAAGTTCAGTCGCCACAGCCTGCTGTGCAGGAGCAAGCTCCAATCGCACCACGTCATACGCAACTCCGCTTGTAATCCCGCCCGCCGGCACAATCAACGTCAGAGTGTTCGCTCCCGCATGCAGTAGCGACCCATCGAACGACAGGTCCTTCTCGACCCACGATCCCTCAACGCCGTCGCGGTTGATGGTCGCGTTGTAGACGAGGCCCTCCACAGTGCCCGCGTCCTTGCCGTTTACCTTAACCGCGATGCTCCGTGCGCTCGCGCCAGCAATCGCCAGCCGCAAAACACCGCGCTCGCCCGCCGCAGGAGCCTTCGCCAGCGTGAAGTTCACCTTCCACGGAGTCTCACGGCCCTTGCCCTTGCCGAGCACGTCGGGCAACTCCTCATCGTGCGGCACCTGGTAGATATACCAGTCCTTGCGGAAGTCACTCTTGCCGATGGTAAAGTTCACGTCGTTGGGGAACAGCTTCGCGTACGCGATGTATTCGCCCCAATGCCAGTGGTCGTTTCCGTTCAAGAACTCCGACGCGGACCGATTCGGAATGCCGATCTGCCACAACTGCTTGCCACACCGCACCGGCTTCCATTCCAGCTCGCCCAGGTCGACCTTGCCGCCGGCCCCGAGCGTCACATCCGCCTTCGCATACTCGCCCAGCACACCATCGGCAATCGCGTGCAGTTCATACGTCCCCGCACGCACATTCGGGATCGTGAACTTTCCATCCGCCGTACCGCGCGTCCAGAACTCGTAGTGCTTCGCGTCGTTCTGCCAAGTCATCGCCTCGGGCGTACGTCCGCCGGGCTGACCCGCCTGCGCAGGCTGTGCCGTCGGAGCCGCCACCGGCGTCTGGTCCGGATACGCGAGCCCAACCAGCAGATTCGGCAGGTTGGCTCCCGGAGCCTGCGGATCGCGCAACACCATCTGCCCGCTCACCGTAGAGCGTTCCGCCGCCTTCGGGAAGTCCACCCCGTTCACCCAAGCGTAAGGCCACTTCCCCGCTTCCACCGTGGCCTGCCGTTTCGCGTCCGCAAACATCGCGTCCGGCGTCGGGCCCGTAGGCACGTAGATCATCACCGGCCCCACCACCTTGTTCCAGTTCTCGCCCGCGGCGATGGGCAGAATGCTGCCACCGTAGTGCGAGCCCCGCCAATAGTCCAGCAGCGTCGGATCGCCGCCATCGCCATCGTCCAGATGCCCTGTCAGTTCGAAGTGGTTCGGCCCGCTCGACAGAAACTCGACCGACGGATTGATGAAGTAAATCCCCACATGCTGCTTGGTACTCGACCAGCCAAACGCCGGCGTGCCGAACTGGTCCGCGCAGTAGTCATACTTATGCTCGACCTGACCCGTCTTCACGCCCGTCGTCAGCCGCCGCGCCTCCTTCATATTCAAGTCGGTGCCCTTGTCCCAGTCCGCGCCCGTGGGCATCGCCTCGTTGCGCTGCTCGTCGATCGAGAGCCAGTCGAACACTCCGCCGTTCAGCTTCATGCCGTAGCGGCTCTCACCGATCTGGGTCGCACCGTAGCTCGGCGCGTGGGTGTAGATCGCGTACGTATAAATGCCCTTCTCGCCGCGCCCCAGCGTGTAGCGAATCTCCATATCCACCAGCAACCCGGACCCGCGACCACCGCCACCAGCTCCTCCAGGGCCAGCGCCCGGCCGTGGACCAGTCGCCGTCCCACGGTTCCGAGGCACGCCCGGAGGCAGTTGCACTGCCGGAGCCGTTCGCGCACCTGCAGGAACATCATCTTCCGCCGCCGGCGCATCCTGTCCCGCAGATGCCGGCGCAGCGCCCGCTGCATCAGCCGGACGAGGTCCGCCCACTCCCGGCCCAGCCCCACGCGTCCCGTTCAAGTTCTTCCCGTCCGACCACCCTTTCACCGAAACCTCGGCTCGCTCGCCGCCATTGGCCGCGGGGTCGATCGTCACCTTCGCTTCCATGCGCGCCGCGCCCGCCGGGTTCTGCTCCCAATACCCCGCGTGGTGGCCGGAGACGTAGCCCTGGGTCTCCAGTCCATGCACCTTCAGCGAACTCATGTCGCCGGTCCTCTTGTTGATCGTCGCCGTCAGGTATCCATTGGAAAGGATGAAACTCGTACCATCGTCGGTCACCGTGACCGGAGTATCCGCGTCGGGCATGACCTCGGGCCCGAGCCTCACCTCCTTGCCCTTCTGCGCAAACGCGGCAAACACCAAGGCAAACAAGCAGACCACCAGCGATGCCGCAAACCAGGCTGTTTTGGATGTCTTGGCGGAGGAGCCAAATTGGGAGGGGCGAAGCGACGAAGTCTGCATGGAGTATCCTCTGGTGCGCGCAATCATCGTGCAGGATCAAGCGGGCTGACAGGCACGGTTCAACTGTAGGGAGCGCACTCCGTTCATACAGACGCACCCCGTCCCACAGAAGACGCGCTCTGGGAATGATTCTTCTATTGATACCTCAGGGTTCCGGCGCAACCTCGCGCGACGGTCCGGCCACCACCCCAAACCGCCCATCATCCAGCCTCGTGATCGTAGGCGCATACGTCCCGAGATACCGCCGCGTCCACCACACGCCCTGCTCCCGCTTCTCCTCCGCCGTGCTGAACCAGTACTGCCAGATCACCGCGCGCACGTACTTCGGCGGAGTCCCGCCAAACGGATCACCCGCAAACAACCCCAGCACGTCGCGGTCGTTCTCCAGCAGAAGCTCCTCGGTCCGCGGAACCAGCGGATTCTGTACCCAAGAGCCCAGCGACGCGAACCAGAGATTCCAGTCGAACCGCGGCTGATACGGCGCGTAGATCCCCGGCCGCTCGTGCACATCCT
>OCZT010003446.1_pt1 | contig 16132 bp, 17 predicted proteins | sample 1539031 | NCBI WGS metagenome assembly OCZT01 (sample SAMEA3539308, study PRJEB22396) | soil metagenome | biome: tundra; feature: field; material: soil | place: USA | collected 2010-05 | depth 0.15 m | reverse complement strand
ACAACACCATCCTGCGTTGCTGATTCTCCTCAGATTGTCGTTCTAGAACCTATCAATCTTAGTCTCAGTCGCAGGAAGTGTTTCGTTCCGGTTATGCATTTCTTTCGCGGCTCAGCGGAGGTTGTCTAGCAGGTCTTTGCTGCATAGGGAATCCAACGTTTCTTCCAAGTGAGGAGGACTAAATAAGAATGACGCAGAAAAGAATAAAGGCATTTGCTCTACTCGCAGCGCTCGCGGGGGTGTTGTCACTAGCAGGATGCGCCAAGAAGGTAGCCAAAGTGACGCCACCACCTTCGCCCGCACCCGCACCCGCCGCACCGACAGCCACTCTAGCAGCCAACCCCAGCGTGATTCAGCAGGGACAGGGGTCCGTACTGACGTGGCAAACCAACAACGCCAATGAAATTGCCATTCCCGGACTAGGCACCGTACCGCCCTCCGGTTCCCGGTCGGTCGTGCCGAGTGTATCCACTACCTACACACTGGTCGCGAAAGGAACGGGAGGAACGCACGAGGCCTCCGCCCGCGTCACGGTCAATGGCACAATCGCCAATGCCGGACCTTCACCCACCGATGAGGACTTGTTCAGCAAGAACGTCAAAGATGTGTTCTTCGACTACGACAAATTCGCCATCCGCGCCGGTGAGGCACCAACCGTCCAAAATGACGAAGCCTTCCTCTCGCAGCATCTGAGTATCAAGGTTCTCATCGAGGGCCATTGTGACGACCGCGGATCTGAGGAATACAACCTAGCCCTCGGAACGAGTCGGGCGGAATCGGCAAAGCAAGCGCTCGTGCAGAGTGGGATCTCCCCAGAGCGCATCAAGACCATCAGTTTCGGCAAAGAAAAACCGTTCTGCACGAGCGAGAACGAACAGTGCTGGCAGCAGAACAGGGTTGACCACTTCGTGTTCGAACGCTGAGCAGTTGTGAGGCAGCGGCCGGCTCACTTCCGGGTCGTCTTCCGCCCCGCAACCTGAATATGAAGAGGGATGAGGAAAACAATCGGCTCGCTGAACTGGAACAGGAAATCATACTAACGGTCAGTCCTCGTGCGAACGAGCATCTTTTTATACTGACCACCCTAGACCTTAAAAGGGGGAGTGATTACGATAATCAGTTCATCGTCTTCATCTCTGCCAATACCCTAAGAGCCAACCAAGTGAGATATGCTTTCAGGAAGATATTCCCGAGATTATGAGTGAAAACATCCCGAGGACGAGCGGGCCTTGGTGGAAAATACCGCTGTTACATCGCTGGGGCAAGCTGCGACAACGTGAGGATCAGGTATTTATGGTCCTGGCGCTGGTTATAGGCGCCCTGACAGGTTCGGCGGTGGTCGCATTCATCTTGCTGACGGAGCGAATGGGGATGCGGCTGTACCCGGTGGGTGGCGCTCCGTGGCGACGCCTGCTGTTTCCGGTCGTGGGCTCGCTCGGCATTGGTTACTTGCTGTATCGCTATTTTCCTAATGCACGAGGCAGCGGCGTGCCGCAGACGAAGGCTGCGCTGTATGCGCGCGAAGGGCGCATCACACTGCGCACCGTGCTGGGCAAGTTTTTCTGCACGTCGGCAACGCTTGCCAGCGGGATCCCGCTAGGACGCGAAGGGCCTTCGGTTCAAGTGGGTGCGGGCATTGGTTCCGTGCTCGGACGGCTCCTCGGACTGCGAACCGAGCAAGTCAAGAAGCTGATCCCGGTGGGGGCGGCGGCGGCGATTGCAGCCGCGTTTAACACGCCTCTGGCAGCAGTGTTGTTTTCGCTCGAGGAGATCGTGGGCGATCTCAACGCGCCGGTGATGGGCGCGGTGGTGCTGGCCTCGGCGACTGCGTGGATGGTTCTACGCGTGTTCCTCGGCGATCATCCTCTCTTCAAAGTTCCGCGATATCAACTGGTCCATCCGGCGGAGTTTGCGGTCTATGCGGTGCTCGGCGTGGCCGGCGGTGTGGTTTCGGCGGCCTTCGCGAAGCTCTTGCTGGGCATGCGGGAGCGCTTCCTGCGGTTCCCGCAGAAGACGGTCTGGTTCCAGCCGGTGGCGGGCGGGTTGCTGGTCGGCCTGATAGGCTGGTTTGTCCCGCAGGTTCTGGGCGTCGGTTATGGGTTTGTCGGCGACGCGTTGAACGGAAAGATGGCGTTCAATCTGATGTTGCTGCTGGTGGTTCTGAAACTTCTCACCGTTACCACCAGTTATGCTTCGGGCAACGCAGGCGGTATCTTCGGCCCCGCCCTGTTTATCGGCGCCATGTTGGGAGGTACGGTGGGGACGGTGGCGCATCATTTGTTCCCCGCTTACACCGCTACGCCGGGCGCCTACGCGCTGGTCGGGATGGGCGCGGTCTTCGCGGGGATCGTGCGTGCTCCTATGACCTCGGTGCTGATGATCTTCGAGATGACACAGGACTATGCGGTGATCGTCCCGCTGATGATTGCTAATCTGGTGAGTCTTTTCATCGCTTCCCGATTGCAGCACGAGCCCATCTACGAAGCGCTCGCCGTGCAGGATGGCATACACCTGCCGACGGCGAAGACGCGCCAACGATCTGGTCAGCGTCAGGTAGTAGGAATCATGCAGATTGCGAGCCAGTTGCTGCCGGCCGAGATTACGGTTCGGGAGGCGCTGGAGCAGGCTCCATCGAGTGAATTCCGAACGTGGCTGGTGATGGATCGACGAGGTGTAGTTGGCGTTATCAACTTTGCGCGGTTGGAGCGAGAGCTGGGCGAAGGTGCGGATAAGAAGCTTGGTGAACTGGTGGATCCGCTGGTTTTTCCGCACGTCCACCCCGATCAGGGGCTTGATTTGGCGCTTGAGCGAATGGGCGCAAACCAGATTGAAATCCTACCGGTGGTGAACCGTGCTGATGTCCACAAGTTGGAAGGCATCCTGACCCTGCGCGATGTCTTGGATTCATACGGTGTCAGCCCACGTGATCGGGCTTGAGCTTACCGGCGTTCGAAGCCGAGGCTGACCGGGTCACCGAGCTGAGCGGAAACGCAAGAAGCAGTTCGCTGCCGACTTCCTCCTCGAAGGCTACGCCGGAAAGTTGAAACCGAACGCACGCGTAGGCGCAGAAGCTGCGACTGGCGTCGGAACGACGAACGGGACGAGCAGCGGTGCACCCAGCCGAGCGTTTCTACCAGGGAGTCGGTATTTGCCATGAAGAAAAATGTCTTGAGAGCGGTGATCGAGGTAGCTTTTATCATCTTCCTCTTTTATTCTAATCTTTTGATGGGAGAATTTGAGCGCTCAGGCATCGGGCAGAAGAGGGGTGTGGCTTGGGCAATCGGAGATGTTTTTACCGCCGCCAATTTTGGAATTGCAATGGTCGCCGCGCTCATCGGTTATAGCCTTTTTGAATTTCTTCGAAAGAAATTCTAGGCGAATGCGGCTCTGATTCTTGGCTGCAGCAGAAACAGCAATAGTGCACCGGCGATGATGACGCCAGTTCCGCCGCGCAGCCAATCGCCTCTGACGCAGTTAACGACGTCCCCTAGAACCTGCGTTGAGATGATTACGACCGCCAGTCTCCATCCCCAAAGGCGGCGTCGAAACCACCCGATTCCTGCCGTGATGAGGGCCGCGCCGAGCACCAAGAAGAGAATCCCAACGATACGGCCCAGAGGCGCGAGCTGCTTGTACGCCATCGGATTGAGAGCCCAGAGACGATCAAGAGGTGTACCTCGCCAGAGCAAAGTAGTTGCGGCGAGACTCGCCATGACGGCACCAAAAAACAAGAAAACGGCGATCGCAGTAAATCCTCGCGGTTTAGGACCGATAGCGTCCCGCATCTGCTAAATATAAGCTAACGCCGCAGCCATCAGGTGGTTGGCGAACGATCAATCTGTGGCGATCAAGCAAGGGTCTCCTCAAACGCAAAGAGCCGCCCGGAGCTCTGCTGCGCTACCACGGGCGGCTCACTACCCCCTCAGCTTGCCCCCATATTGTCAGGCTTTCATGGTCTTAGGTGTACAGGGCCATAATGCGCCGCTCGTTCGAAATTCCGGCCAACCGTGTGAACCGTCTGTGGTTTGACCGCCTCTGCCAATTGGTCAAGTGATCCCGAGAAGTCGCTCTCGCCAAAACGCTTGCCCAAGGGCAGTTTCGGCCTAAACTACCTCTTGTGTTTTATTGTCTGATGAGAAACTATTGGGAAGGTTTTGGCCTCATCCTCATCTGACAATCTCTTTTGGGCGGCGCAGAGAGGAGCAGGGCACCAACCTGTCTGGCTCTGGATCGGCTCGTCTGGATGCTGAGTCGAGCGAGGAGCAGATGAGATTTGCCCTTTCAGGTGTAGCGATCTCAACTATTTAAACGTTTGCTATTCTCGAAAAGTACATCAATGCCCGGTCTCCAGGCGTTCGCAAAAGACGTGTGGATCGCCGACGGTCCGAATGTCCGGGACTTCGGCGTCATGTTCACTACCCGCATGGAGGTTGTGAAGCTCTCCGACGGGTCACTATGGGTGAATTCCCCGGTTGCGGTGCCGTTCGATACGCTCCAACGTATGAATCAACTAGGACCGGTCAGGTACCTCGTTGCAGCGACCCCGAGGCACGTCTGGCGGTTGGAAGCGTGGCACACGCTATTTCCCGAAGCAGAGCTGTGGGCTCCGCGATCTACTCCATTTACCTTGAAGAAAGGGCACCTTCCATTGACCGGCATTTTGGGGGACCGGCCACCACAATGCTGGGCGGACAACCTTGATCAACTGGCGTTCAAAGGCAACCCCCTCATCGAAGAAATCCTCTTCTTTCAAAGAGAGTCTCGCACCGTCATCCTGGATGATTTAATCCAAATTCATCCGATAGTGAAGGGTAAGCCCTTTCGCAATGCTCTGTTCAAACTAGCGGGCGTTGCATCTCCGGATGGCGGCGTGGCGCATGACATCAAGATGACTTTCACGAATCGAAAGCTCGCGCGGCGATCGCTTGAAAGGCTACTCTCGTGGGACTTCGACAGACTGATCATCGCCCACGGCCCTTGCATCGAGAAGGATGCCAAGCCTTTTATGCGTGAGGCCTTCCGCTGGCTTGAGCGTGGAGCAAGATAATGTCTAGGAAAGTTCTCCTCTTCGCCCCTTGCGCATTCAACCTGGCCGAAACAAGCCGCATGGTCGAGATCGCTAAAGGCGTTAGACATCACCCGATCGCGAGCCAGGTCTTCGACGTTCAACTTTTGTCTCCGACGGAGTCGAGTTCGAACAATTGATCGAAAGGCACGGCTTTCCGTTGACCCGGCTGGAGCCCCGTCTCACTCCGGAAAAGATTGAGCTGGTTGACCGTCGAACACGTACACTGCGCTGAGGACGCAGAAAAACCAGCAGCCAACCATCGCTCTGAAGAGCAGGGAGTCAATCCTCAAGGGGGATCGATGTCGCCCTCTAATCAAACACTGAAAGTGTGCACTTTGGCACAGTCTTCGATTTCGTTGTTTGGGAGAATGACATTTTTAGTTTTCGCGAAATGTGGCCCTGACTCAAAATGCCGCACTGCTATGCCTGCTACTGATTCAACCCTAGGTTGTGGAGACACACATGAAGCAAGGCATGTTGGCCTGCACGCTACTGAGCAGTCTCGTTCTTCTGGTGTCCATAGTGAGTGTGTGTCCCGATGCACACGCTGTTCCAAGCTTCACCCGGCAAACCGGACTTCAGTGCAACGTGTGTCACAGCAATCCGCCTGAGCTGACCGCATTTGGGCGCAAGTTCAAGCTCGAAGGCTACACGCTTACGGACAAAAAGGCAGATACGACCGTCGAGGGTAAAGACTTGAAGATCAACCGATATTTTCCAATATCGGTGATGCTTCTTCTTAGCGATACTGCCACAACAACACACGTGCCTGGCGCACAAAACGGGACCGCCGGGTTTCCTCAGCAGCTCAGTCTTTTCTTGGCCGGCGAAATATCGCCTCATCTTGGGGGCATGGTGCAAGGAACCTACGACCATCCCTCGGATCATTTCACGCTGGATAATACGGATATTCGCTATGCCAAGCACACCACTTTGGGTTCGAAAGACTTGTTATATGGGCTTACCGCGAACAACAGTCCAACGGTCGAGGATGTCTGGAACAGTACGCCGTCGTGGGGGTATCCGTGGATATCCGGCGAGAGCGCTCCCTCACCTTCCGCTCAGCCACTCATTCTCGGAGGGCTCGCTCAGGATGTTGCTGGTCTCGGTGCCTACACGATGTGGAACGATCATTTGTATGCGGATTTCACCGTGTATCGCTCGGAACATGCTGGAGGACCGCAGCCTCTGACCGGTACGACTTTTCCAATCAACATTCAGGGCGTTGCACCTTACTGGCGGTTGGCATGGCAGCAAACTTGGGGACTGAACTATCTGGAAGTTGGAACTTATGGCATTCACGTGAGTTCGACTCCGAATGGAGTCGGCGGCCCACGCGATACGTATGTGGATCCAGCCATCGATCTCCAGTATGAACGACCATTTGGCGTCAATCTACTGACCGTTCACGCTAGTTATATTTATGAAAAATCTGATCTCAACGGCACGTTTGCTGCCGGCGCCGCAGCCTTTCCCTCACATCACCTGAACACGTTTCGGGCCGATGCCACTTATCACCTTCGGAGGCGATATACGTTCACGGTTGCCAGGTTTTCCACTACTGGCACTGCCGATCCAATTCTATTTGCGCCCGCTCCCGTAACCGGTAGTTTGCTGGGCAGCCCCAATAGCAGCGGCTTTATCGGTCAAGCTGGGTTCTGGCCAGTACAGAACGTCGAGCTAACAGCCGCGTATACCGCTTATACGAAGTTTAACGGTGCGAATCAGAATTATGACGGGTCAGGCCGAGATGCTTCGGAAAACAACTCCGTGTATGTCGCTGTGTGGCTGAATTTTTGAGAGGGTAGACACTTAATGGAATCACGCGATCACAAGGGTCAGGCAGTTCCGTTGGATAGCTCCCGCCGATCTTTTCTTGGTGTATTGCTGGGGTTGGCGTCGACGTTTGTTGGCGCCTTATTAGCCGTTCCCGTGCTGCGCTATATCTTCTATCCATTGACAGCAAACGCCGATGATTCAGACTGGACGGAAGTTGGCTCAGTCGCAAGTATTTCCGACGTCCAAACGCCTCTGCGCCGGACGCTCGACCTCAAGCAGCGCGATGGTTGGAGGGAGACAGCCAGCCAACCGGTCGTCTATATCATCCAGGATGGTGGCAAGCTGAGGGCATTGTCCGCTGTTTGTACCCATCTCGGCTGCACTGTCCCATGGGATCCAGGCCGAAACGAATTTGTATGTCCATGCCATGGCGGCACTTATTCTGCAGACGGCAAGCATATCTCAGGGCCGCCGCGTCGCTCACTTGATTCGCTGGAAAGCAAAGTGTCCGGCGGCAAGCTAATGGTGAAGTACCAATATTTCCGTCCCGACGTGCCCTACAAAAAGGTGATCAGTTGAATAGCGGGGGTACATCGTCTGTGCCGGATCCGAACCCAGAAAAGGACCTGGGGAGGCCAAGTCTGCCTGGTCGCCTATGGAAATGGATAGACCAACGGACTGGAGCGGACCAGACACTTCGCAGCAACCTGGATGAACCCATCCCAGGTGGCGCGCGCTTCGCATATGTTTTCGGTTCAGCACTGCTCTTCATCTTTCTTTCGCAGATTGTCACCGGCATATGCCTGGCGCTGTACTACGTCCCTTCTCCTTTGGCAGCTCATGCGAGCGTAGCCTACATCGTTAAAGAAGTGGCGGCCGGATCCTTTCTGCGAAGTCTGCATTCTTATGGTTCAACAGCCATGCTCGTCGTTCTGCTGCTGCATTTTTTGCAGACGCTTCTCTACGGGTCCTACAAAGGGAAGCGCGAACTGCTGTGGATCGCCGGCTGTACCCTTGCGCTTCTTGTGTTGGGGATGGCTTTCACCGGATACCTCTTGTCGTGGGATCAGAGTGGGTATTCTGCCGGAGCCGTCGGCACGGACATCGTAGGAGAGGTGCCATTCATTGGTAACCGCCTAAGAATGCTGTTGCGGGGCGGCGCAATGATGGGCGCTCTAACCCTCTCTCGTTTTTACGTTCTTCATATTCTTATCATTCCAGGTCTCATCTTTTCTGGTGTAGCCATCCACATTTTCTTGTTTCGCAAAGCAGGAGCCGCGGGCCCCGTGACCGAAGATCCCGTCAAGCCACAGTTGCCCACAGAGGCGTTTTATCCCAAGCAAGTTCTAATCGACATGACCTTTGTGTTGGTTGTCATGGGTGTTTTGGGTATGCTGGCACACTTTGTTCCGATAATGCTGGGACCCGAGGCTGACCCTGCAAATACCCGCTTTATACCTCGCCCAGAGTGGTATTTCCTGCCGATGTTCCAGTGGCTGAAGTATTGGGAGGGTTGGAGCACGGTCATCGGGGCCTTCATTATCCCCGCAATTCTGATCGGACTACTGTTCTTGCTTCCGTTCATGGACCGCGACCTCGAACGCCGCCCCTGGCGGAGACCGATTCCCGTCGGCGGCGTTCTCATTGTATTGGGCGGTTTACTATGGCTCGGCATGACGAGTCGTCTCAATGATTCCCGCGACGCCACTGTTGCAGCTCAACTCGCTGAACAGAGCCAACAAGAACATGCGTATTTTTATTCCGCCTTTCAGCCGTATTCGGCGCCGTTGCCTTCTGAGAATGTTGCGTCAATTTCGCCGGATACTACCGTCGCCCAGGGGAAGGGAATTTTCGATTCTCACGGCTGCAGTGGATGCCACGGAGAGAGCGGAGGTGGGGCAATCGGGCCAGCGCTGACGCACATTTCCGATAAATTTCCGCCGGCTCAATTGACGGCACTTCTGAAAGCGCCCAGAGCCAACATGAAGGCTGCTGGCATGGTCCCTCTGACTTTGGATGCTGGTGAAATGAAATCTCTGGTTTCCTACCTGAGCAGCCTCGGGGGAGCATCGGCTGCCTCTGCAGCGGCACCCCCGGCTTCCGCGTCGTCCTCACCTGCGCCGGCGAAAGCGAAACCGAAACCGACATCCGAACCATCGAAAGCAAAAGCCGGAAGTGCGGCGGGCAATACAACTGCCGCCGGCGGGAAGGCCATTTTCCATTCTCATGGCTGCAGTGGATGCCACGGAGAAACTGGAGGTGGAGCCGTTGGGCCATCACTGAAGCATATTGGCACTAAATATCCGCCAACTAAGTTGACAGCACTTCTGAAGGCGCCCAGGGCCAACATGAAGGCGGCTGGCATGGTCCCTCTGACCTTGAGTGCTGCTGATATGAAATCTCTGGTTTCCTACCTGGACAGCCTCGGGGGAACATCCGCCGCCTCTGCAGCGGCACCTTCGGGGTCGCCATCACCTGCGCCAGTTAAAGCGGAACCAGCTGCAACAGGCGGAACGCCGCAGGTCTCCTCTGCAGCGGCACTTCCGGCTTCCGGGTCCTCACCTGCGCCGGCTAAAGCGGAACCAGCTGCAACGGCCGAACCATCGAAAGCAAAGGCTGGAAATTCTGGAGGCGATGCCACCGTCGCTGCAGGGAAAGCCATTTTCGATTCTAACCGCTGTAGTGGATGCCATGGAGAGAGTGGGGGCGGTGGCGCCGGGCCAGCGCTGACTCATATCACCACTCAATATCCTCCAGCTAAATTGGCAGCACTTCTGAAGGCACCCAGGACCAACATGAAGGCTGCCGGCATGGTACCCCTGACCTTGAGTGCTGGCGATATGAAAGCTCTGGTTTCCTACCTAGCCAGCCTCGGGGGAGCGCCGACCGACTCTGCGGCGACCCCAGCCACTGCCGGGTCGTCTTCATCTGCGCCAGCTAACGCGGGACCGGGTGCAACGGCCGGACTGTCCCCATCAGAGACCAAAGGGAAACTGATCTTCAAAGCACATAAATGCGGAGACTGTCACGGGATCGATGGTGTCGCAGGTACAGCGGCAGCGCCTGCGCTTGCGGGCACCGGCAAAAACTTCGCACCTGCGGCCCTAACCACTCTCCTGAAGCATCCTACCGCCGGAATGCAACAAGGTGGAATGCCACCGATATCCCTGAGCGGCGACGAATTGAAGGCACTCGCAGCGTATGTAAGTTCCATTTCTGCCTCGAAAGGCACTTCCCCTAAGCAACCACACAAAACCGACCAATAAGAAGTCAACCTAACCGCTCGGACGTTATTTTGACAAGTGATTGGAGAATGAACATGCAACTTGGAATGATTGGGCTAGGAAGAATGGGCGCCAATATGGTGCAGCGCCTGATAAAGGGCGGGCACGAATGTGTTGTGTTCGATTTGAACCCCGCCAGTGTACGCAAGTTAGCCGACGACGGTGCAATCGGAGCCAAGTCGATCGAGGATTTCGTCTCCAAGTTAAAGCCACCGCGTGCGGCTTGGTTGATGGTGCCTGCTGCGGCGGTCGACAAGACGCTCCACGACCTTGCTGCTTGCGTACAGAAAGGCGACATCATCATCGACGGAGGTAATTCTCACTACATTGATGACATCCGCCGGGCCAATGAACTCAAGCCCAAAGGCATTCACTATGTCGACGCTGGGACGAGTGGTGGAGTCTGGGGTTCTGAGCGCGGGTACTGCCTCATGATCGGCGGCGAACAGAATATCGTCCAGCATCTTGACCCAATTTTCGCCACTATCGCCCCCGGGATTGGAACGGCATCCCGCACGCCGGGTCGCGATAAGACCGGCGGCACTGCTGAGCAGGGCTATCTGCATTGCGGGCCCAGTGGCGCTGGCCATTTCGTTAAGATGGTCCACAACGGAATCGAGTACGGCATTATGGCGGCTTACGCGGAGGGTTTGAACATCCTTAAGCATGCCGATGCTGGCAAAACAAAGCTTGAGACTGATGCAGAGACCACACCATTGCGGCAACCCGAACTCTATCAATATGAGTTTTGTTTGCCCGACGTCGCGGAGGTCTGGCGCCGAGGTAGCGTGATTGCCTCGTGGCTGCTGGATCTCACAGCGACTGAGTTGCTGAAAGAGCCGAGCCTCAAAGGCTATGCCGGACGCGTATCAGATTCGGGCGAGGGACGCTGGACAATCAAGGCCGCAATTGATGAAGCTGTCCCTGCCTCTGTTTTGAGTGTCGCGCTTTATGAACGATTCAGTTCCCGCGGCAATGCGGACTTTGCCGATCGAGTTCTGTCCGCGATGCGGCATGAGTTCGGAGGACATGTAGAAAAGGCTGCGTGACAGATGAAATGACGAACCTCGATTCGGATGCGTTTGTATTTTTCTGGTACCGCCGAGGATCTGCAGCGATGGAATCGTAGCTACGGTTCCACGAAAACATCCTAATTTACCTCGAATAGCCCATTTATCGTGTGGAGGCATAGCAAATGGTCACGATCCCAAGACCCGAAGTTGGAATCATTCCGTTGCGCGAGCGACCCACTTGGGAAGGCTCTGCGGAAGCATTATGCTGAGATACAGAACCTGCATCTCCGCCAGTTGTTCGCGGATAATCCCCAGCGTGCCGAGCACTTCGCGTTTGAGGCTGTAGGTCTCTACTTCGACTACTCCAAAAACCGCATCACCGATAAGACGATCGGTCTGCTGCTTGATCTCGCGAATCAGTCCGGCCTGCGGGAGCGGATCGACGCCATGTTTCATGGTGAGAAGATCAACGTCACCGAGAAACGCGCCGTTCTGCACGTCGCATTGCGAACAATGAAGGACGAATCAATCAAGGTCGAGGACACGAACGTCGTGCCCGAGGTCCACGCCGTGCTCGACCAGATGACGGCATTTGCGAATCAAGTCCGCGACGGCCAATGGAGAGGACATACCGGCAAGCGCATACGCAACGTGATCAACATTGGTATCGGTAGCTCCGATCTGGGCCCGGTCATGGCCTGCGAGGCGCTGAAGTACTACAGCCAGCGCCACATGACGTTCCGCTTCGTCTCGAATGTCGACAGCACGGACTTTGCCGAGGCCACGCGTGACCTAAGCGCCGACGAGACGCTTTTCATCGTGTCCTCCAAGACCTTCACGACGCTGGAGACGATGACCAATGCATGCACGGCCCGTGAGTGGGCGCTTCAGGCTTTGGGAGACGAGAAGGCGATCGCGCGCCACTTCGTTGCAGTCTCGACCAACACGGCCGAGGTCAAGAAATTCGGTATCGACACCGCCAACATGTTCCAGTTCTGGGATTGGGTCGGCGGACGCTACGCGATGGACTCGGCGATTGGGTTGTCGACGATGATCGCGATTGGCGCCGACCAATTCCGCGCGATGCTCGCCGGCTTCCACGCGATGGATGAGCACTTCCGTACTGCGCCTTTCGACCGCAACCTGCCGGTACTGATGGGGCTGCTCGCGGTCTGGTACAACAACTTTTTCGAGTCTCAGACCATCGCCGTTCTACCCTACGAGCAATACCTCAAGCGCTTCCCGGCCTACTTGCAGCAGTTGACCATGGAAAACGGAAAGCATGTGACGCTGGACGGCACGCGCGTGGAATACCAGACTGGGCCGATCTTCTGGGGCGAGCCGGGGACCAACGGCCAGCACCTTTATCAGCTCATTCACCAGGGAACGAAACTCATCCCGTGCGATTTCATCGGTTTCTGCCAGGCGCTGAACCCACTGGGCGAGCACCACGACTTGTTGATGTCGAATGTGTTTGGCTGCCTGCACCTCTGGAACGCCGGGGCCGACCTAGGCGTCTCCGAGCAGCCAAATCCCAGCAGAATGGGCTTCCTGTAGGGTCACGCAGCGCAGATCGTCCGTAGGAAAATGAACTCTCGGTCAAATCACGACTGCGCTCTATGGAACACGAAAAAGAACATCATCACGCTGAAGCAACCAAGCGCGTAGATGAACGACGAGAAGAGCGTGACCGCAGGAACCAAGCCCCGCAGGAGATTGAGGAAGTTGAAGACGAACGCCCACACTAAAAGAACCGCCATCAGAATCGTCCCGATCAGTGCCAGCAATGCCGCATTGTTAAGTGTCATAGTCGGAGTATGAACGTTTGCCAGTGACAGCCGCAACTCTGGCTTTTGCCTTGGGGCTGCCCGCCAGTCTGAAAAGGGGCAACGAGGGGTAGTATCGTAGACCTTTGCCGAAAACATTTGGAAATGCCGGGCAAAATTTGTTTGAGAATCAGTTGATCGGAGGAAGCTTTATGCTTGCGGACTTCGCAGTAGTTCCGATGGGCGTCACAGGTGGCGTTAAAGAGTTGGTAGCCGAAGCTCTAAAACTTGTCGACGAATCTGGCCTTTCCTACAAGCTGGGAGCCATGCACACCACCATCGAAGGAGATTCAGATCGCGTCATGGACGTAATTCTCCGCTGTCACCGCCGCATGCTGGAGTTGGCGCCGCGCGTGCTCACCAGCATCACCATCGACGATCGCAGAGGCGCAACCGGCCGTCTTGAAGGCAAGGTCAGAGATGTGGAACAGGTACTCGGCAAGCCGCTCTCGCGTGTCTGAGAACAATGTTTTCCATGGGAGACGAATGAACCTTGCCTGACGCCCGTGGGAGTGCGCTGCTTCGAAAACGGCCGGGCAACCATGAATCTGGCAGACGATGCCGCGCCGTTCTTGGATGGCTCCTTGAGGCGCGGATAATCCATTTCGAGCACTCAGGGGCCGAATCGTCTCACGCGAATTTCACATTCCTGTAATCGTCAACGGGTAGAATTCACAGCGGAACTTTAGCGCGAAACAGACGTGCGCGGTGAATATCGCCATGACTATGACCGTAGTTCGGTGCCCTTACTGCGTCTCAGGCTATGAGTTTAAGCCAATGGCAGCCGTTGCGGACGGGCGATTTGTCTGTGACAAATGCGGCCATTTGGCGATCCCCAGCGACGAGAACTTCAGGTGCGCTTGCCGGAAGTGCTTTGAGCTTCGGGCGCTCGATGCACGCCGATGCGGATAGACCTGATGGCATGTCCCGCTACTCGCGACCAAAAAGAAATAGGCCGCGAGTTTCCTGTTGCCAGTCAGTCACGCAGCCCAAACAACTCAGAGAGTTGTCGGTCTATGATGCGCGATCTGTGGCCCAGTCTGCCGTGGAAATTCTCGCAGTGCGATAATTGCTGCGCAAGGAGCTTGGTCATGAAGAGCAGACAGGGATACAAGGGCTACGTTATCGAGGCACGGTCGTACCAGCAACAGGATGGGGGATTCTCGGCGGAACTTTGGATCGAAGAACATGATGCGTCCGGCGTGACCGAAACTCAGTTCTACCTGCCCAGCACCTTCCCGACGCAGGAATTGGCGATTGAGGCAGCGGTTCAAGCTGGGCGGCAGAAGATCGACGTGGGCTTTGAGCGGGGATCGGTAGCGGTGAACGGCTGAGCACGCTCTTCCAAAAAATGGCTCCTCAGCCAGAGAACACATTCCCCCCTTCTGCCTGGAGCCCAAACCCGACCCGCCGCATCCAATTTGAGAATGGAGACCAATATGTACGTCGTTCTTGGAGCAAGCGGCAACACTGGACACGTAGTGGCGAAGAACCTTCTTGCCCGCGGGCAGAAAGTTCGTGTCGTCGGAAGAAACGCGGCTCATTTGCAACCTCTCGCGGCGGAAGGCGCGGAGATATTCATCGGTGATGCCACCGACGCGTCCGCCCTGACCAAAGCCTTCTACCAAGCGGACTCAGCCTACGTCATGATTCCACCCAACAATACCAGCAACGACTTCCGCGCTTTTCAGGACCGCGTCAGCGACGCGATCGCGGCGGCAGTAAGAAATGCGGGAGTCAAGAATGTTGTTTCGCTCAGCAGTTTCGGAGCCGAAAAACCCAGCGGAACCGGCCCCGTAGTCGGCGTCCACAACCTCGAAGAGAAGCTCAACCAGATCGACGGTGCGAACGTACTCCACCTACGCGCCGGCTACTTCATGGAAAACACGCTGCCGCAAGCGGGCGCCATTCGTATGCTCGGCACTGCGGTCGGACCGGTTAGTGCGAATCTAAAACTTCCCATGATCGCCACCTGCGACATCGGAGCGGCAGCCGCCGACGCTCTCGTGCGTCTAGCCTTCCGCGGCAAGCAGACGCAGGAGCTGCAGGGACAACGCGATCTCGACTACACCGAAGCCACCACTATTATCGGCAGGGCCATCGGCAAACCCGATCTTGGATACATCCAGGAGCCCGACAATCAGGTTCGAGCCGCAATGGTCCAAATGGGGATGTCCGAAAATTTCGCCGGCCTGATCTTGCAGCTGGCCGCCGCCCTCAACGCAGGACACATGCGCGCCCTAGAACCTCGCACCGCCAGCAACACAACGCCGACTAAGTTCGAAACCTTCGTAGCCGAGTCCTTCGTCCCGGCCTATCAACAACACGCAGCAGCGTAAACACCAAGATCGCAAACAACACAAAAAGAAAAGGCCACGCTGGTTTCGCAACGTGGCCTTTGTTTCAGGCTGGGCAAAGGCGAAAGGTCACGAGCCGAAACCCAAGGGTCGGTGGAATCAGAGATCGCTGGGCATATACTTGGATCGAAACTGTCGGAAAGGATAAACCTTATGAATCGGAAGAGCCTTCTACTTGCCGTAATGTTGATTCTGGTCTCTCTAGCGTGGGCGCAGAGCGCACCGCCACAGACACCTCCCCCCAAGCCCCCCATAGGCGAGCCCGGCCATGGTGACCAGATGGGTAGCGAGCACCTCCGCAACATGATGGAGATGGACAAACAGCACATGGAGGCCATGAAGGCCGACGTGGACAAAATGAAGGCATACCTCGACCAACTGAAAGCCAACGTGAACAAGATCAGCGAGCCCGCTGAGAAGGCGCGCTGGCAAACCAACGTAGATATGTGGGGTGTGATGGTTGGCCACATGGAACAGATGTTGAAACACATGGAGGCCATGGGTCCCGAAAAGGGCACGATGCACCACGGCGGAATGGGCGGCCACCCTTCTCCCCCGCCAACCGAACCGAAACCGGAGTAAGCTCGCGTTCCGGCGGGGTTGGAATCCTTTAGCTGCCAACAGCTACTTTGGCCTTTGGGACACGCCGTCCCTTTTTGAACCGAAAAGCTGAAGGTAGCGGCTCACCGCATACGGTTGGGGCGCTATGGTTTGAGGCAATGAAGCGGTCTTGGGGTGATGAACGATCAAAACGGCGGTAACGCTGGGTCGTAAGGCTCCCACTTTTCGCTGGCGATGCTCTGCT
>OCZT010003445.1_pt1 | contig 16133 bp, 14 predicted proteins | sample 1539031 | NCBI WGS metagenome assembly OCZT01 (sample SAMEA3539308, study PRJEB22396) | soil metagenome | biome: tundra; feature: field; material: soil | place: USA | collected 2010-05 | depth 0.15 m | reverse complement strand
CAGTCCTTCTTCTCGAAGGGCGTCCCGGCCGCGTCGACGATCTTGTGGGCGCACAACAACTCGAAGGCGTTGCCCTTTCGTTTGCTCCGGCGCGAAGTGCGAACCCGTGCGGCCTTCGCCTCCGGGCTGTTGTCGAGCTCTCGTTTCGCCATGTTCTACTCCATCTTATGCAGTTTTAACAAACTGTTACAAGGGTACCCAAAAAATAAAGTTGCACTTCGCCTTCGAACAATCCCAAACCCGGCGATTGCGGGATGAAGCCGCGTTGTTTTAGGCGGCTCGCCGTCCATCCCCCCTCGCCCACGTTCCCGCCGCGGCACATGTCGCAGATGCCAGCCGAACGGAAACTCACGGATACCTGTTGGTCCTGTCGTCGCACTCCTTGCGAACTTCAATCCCGCCGCTCCGCCCGTTACGATGCAGGATCTCTTGCACACTCTCCCAAGTTTCGGCCTCGATGATGGCTTCGTGCTCGCCATCGTAGACCTGGCCTTTGAACTCGACGTTGCCGGTGTAAATCGGATTTGTCAACAGCCGGTACAGCCTGCCCTTGGTGAATGGCTTGCCGCCATGGGTTCCGCCTCTCTTTGTGACCCACTGCTTGGTATGCCAGCCGCGGCGGTCGATTTCACCTACCACCGGCAGCATGGCGCTGTAGTCGAGATACAGCTTGAAAATGGCCCGCACTTGGTGGGCTTCGTCGCCGTTGAGAAGCAGCCGCCCGCCCCGCGGATCGATATCGTAGCCGAGCATCGGGTGCCCCCTGTCCATTTGCCCTTGCGTCGCGCCGCCGACATCTTGTCGCGCGTTCGCTCAGCGATAATCTCCCGCTCAAACTGCGCGAACGACAGGAGGATGTTAAGGGTGAGGCGTCCGAGCGAGTTCGTGGTGTTGAACTGCTGTGTTACGGACACGAAGCTGACCCTCTGCTTCTCGAAGACTTCGATGATCCGGGCAAAGTCGATCAGGGACCTGCTCAGCCGGTCCACCTTGTAAATCACGACACAATCGACCTCGCTGGCGCGGATGTCCGCGAGGAGCCGTTGCAGCGCTGGGCGCTCCAGATTGCCGCCCCTGAAGCCACCGTCGTCATAGCGCTGCGGCAAGGCAATAAGCCCCTCACCCCGCTGGCTCAGGATGAAAGCTTCGGCCGCCTCGCGTTGCGCGTCGAGCGAGTTGAAGTCCTGATCAAGGCCCTCGTCGGTCGATTTACGGGTATAGATGGCGCAACGGACCATCCGGGCAAGAGTCGGAGCCGGCGCGGCGGCTGCCGCCAGTGTGTGTCTATCGTTGCGCAACGCCAGCCTCCTTGGGTGGGACCAAGCCTAAGCAGAGAAAACCATTCCACCTCGTACCTGTCCCGCGGGTTATCGATCTGAGCGATTTGTAGAGCTTTCCGCCGTATTCGAGGCCGTTTTCGCGAACATCGACGGCGTCCGGTCGCCCGTTGTCAAACACGGATAAGCGTAACGCTTCCGGGCGCCGAGCAGCCGCATGAGCATACACTCACGGGTATGGGCACAGGTAATGACGGGTGCTATGCTGGCCCGTTGACGTTCGAATTCTATCGCTTCCGCTTTCATTTCCGCTCTGCGGGCACACTCTATTTCCCTGTCTACAAATCCGGCAACATCGTGCGCGGCGCGTTCGGCGGCATCTTCCGAAAACTGGTCTGCATCCCAAGCTGCCACGACGCGAAGACGTGCGACATTCGCGCAGACTGCCCGTATGCGCGCGTGTTCGAGCCTCAAGCGGCGCGCGGCGAGGGCCCGAGCGGCTTGGCGGACTGGCCGCGGCCGTTTGTCTTTCGCGCGGCGCATCTCGATGGGCGAACGATCCGGGCGGGAGAGGCGTTCCACTTCGACGTTCACATTTTCGACGTGCGCGACCCGTGTCGTTGAGCCTAAACTCTCCTTAAGATGTTAGGCACGCCCTGCCGTCGATGGTGAGTCCAAATCTGAGGCCCGCAGAGCGTGCCTGCCATTTTCCCCCCTGGGGGACTGAAACATTGAACGTTAGGTTGGGCCGAGCAGGCTGACTACCCCTTCGCGAAGGGGGCTCGTTTATGCTGAACTGGACTGGTCACGCTCTAGTCGACGTTGGCATCGCAGCGGTCTGTGTGATGACTGACAAGGAGGACCCGACCAAACTAACGCTGGAAGACCTAGATGCCGCTGCGGACGAGATGGAACGGTATTACTTCAGCGGTGCGCTCACCAGCTATCTCACTTGTGTTTTCATGAACTCGGAGTACGTGCAGCCGGGCACTGGCGCGAGGAAAGCGGAAACCCGGAAACGCTACGCCGACCGTGTACTCAGAGCGCACCGTTCCAATCCCGAGGAGTCGGCCAAGGCTGAGGTCTGCGTGTTTTCGGGTCTGCCTGCCACTCATCGAATTCACCGCGGACAGATGCCCTTGCTGACGGGAGAGGACGTTTTGAATTTCTTCCCAGCCGGGGCGGGCGGGCTGTTCATCGCCGGACCGTACTTGACTGCGCTCCAGGCTCTGCCTCTTGGGGGCCGACGGTCCGAAGGGAAACTCCTCATCGCTCACTCCGATTCCCCCGCCCTGACTCTGGCATTGGCAAGAAACTTCGTGGAGGACAACCGGCGGCTGCTCGGGCTGGCAATGTCGGGTGGCCTTCCCAATCGGGATGGTCTCGATGATGGATTGCCCCGCGAGCAGGCTTCGTGGGACGCAGCAAAGAAGCGCCCGAAATATCCCGACGCCAAGTCCGCGTTCACGTTGATCGCCTCCGATCTACTGGACGTCTTGGAGCGCCGCAGAGATGTCTGCGATTCAGACACGCCAGCCTCGCTCCAGATTTACTGGTTGAGCAGTTCTGGACAGGGGCCGTCTCTCGACTTTTTTTCCGTGCCTTCCAATCTGATTCGGTTTCTGAACAACGTGACCCAAGCTTCAACAAATGCTGCCTGGCGCCGAGTGGTTGCACGCGGGTGGATTGCGGGGGACACGCACCAGGCGACAGCGGCCACGGCGAAGAGGTCCGCCAAGAAAGCGGCCGCGCCTCAACTCAGCGGACCCGGGCGGTCGAGGAATCCCGTATTCGTGGATCTTTTTAGCATTTTCAAAGGTGGGTTCGTCGACGCACAACCCGCGAGCCGCTTCATCAGGCGCTATTTGTTGTCCGAACTTCGAGGCGCCATCGCGCACGCGGAGGACTGTAATTGGGAGTTGACGGACCTATTCTTGAAGGAGGTGTTGATTATGAGCCCGGAGAGGATACAGCGTATCCGGGAATTTGCGGATGCGCTTGCCGCATTCATCGAAAAGAGGAACGATGCACCGTTCTTCCAGAAGATTACTTTTGCCCGGTACCCCTGGATTCTCCGCGGGGAGTTGGTGAAAGCTCAACGGAAGCAGTTCCTTCAGGCGAAAGATCTGCTCTTCGCCCTGGACGACTATGTTGAGGTGTTTGAGGCCGAAGACAACTCCGGAGCGGCGAACTGGTCGCTGGTACGCGATCTGATCTGCATCCGGCTGGTGGAACAGCTTCACAAGTCCGGCTGGCTCACGCCGGAGAAGCTGAAGGAAGAGGTCGCCGCCGTGGAAGAGGAGCAGGCGACCGGGACGCGAGGATGATATGGCTTTTGTGACGGGTTGCATCGTATTGGACGCGCCGGCTTCCGCCCTGAACAATGCGGGAAGTGATGAGGGCGCAAGAACCGATAACGCCATCGTCGTCAAGAAGATCCGCACTCCTGACGGACCTCACCCGTATGTGTCGGCGCAGGCGGTTAGGTACTGGATTAGAACGAACCTGGAGTTGAATGAGCCACGGTGGAAGGCGGCGCCTGTCCGAAGAGAGGGCAAGATCGCCTACACCGACGCGAATCCAATCGAATTTTGGGACGACGATCTGTTCGGCTATATGCGGGCGCCATCGAAGAAGAGTGATGCCGCTAAGGATGAGAAAGCCAGCCCGCTGGAGAAGGATAGGGAGATTACACGCGTCTCGCCGTTCCGCGTGAGCACGTTCGTGTCGATCTCCCCGTCCCAACCGGTAACCGACTTTGGAACGATGACCCGGCAAGAAGGGGACCCAGTACCCTACGAACATGAGTTTTACCGCGCACACCTCCTGGGGTTGCTCTCGCTCGACCTCTCCGCTGCGGGCACGTTCTTCGATGGGGCGCGGGTCGGTTATAAGAACCTCGACTCTTACCGAAGAGAAGCCGCGCGAAAGAACGAACTCGCGGAGGTGACCCTCCGTAAGCAGACTGCCTTTCGGCTGCCAGTGGAAGAACGGGTTGAGAGGGTCGCCACCCTGATCGGAAGCCTTGCACTGCTCAACGGAGGGGCAAAGCAAGCGGTGCACTACACCGACCTCACACCCGCGGTAGTGTTCCTTGCGGTGACCAGGCACGGCAACAATCCTTTCTACCGGATGCTGACGTCATCGCGGACCAAGACAACGCAGTTTCACGCTGCGGCCTTTCACGAGCTGATGTCGACGTACAGCGATAGTTTTCTCTCGGATGTCTACATTGGTTGGGCGCAGGGGTTCTTGGACGACGAGCGAAAGAAACTGGAAGAGGCCATGGGTCAGTTGAGCGCCCAGAAGGTGAACCTGGGGCACCCGGCCGTCCAGATCGCGAAGTTCGCGAAGGTTCTGAAGACCCCTCAAGGAACCGACTGGTATGCCTAGGCTCGCCGTGGTGCGGGTGACTGTTGAAGCGCCGGTCACCTCGTTCCGGTACCCGCACTTTTTGGTGGGGCGGCAGGTCAGTTACGACATGCCTCCGCCGTCCACCATCTATGGTCACATTGCCAGCGCGCTGGGAGAGTTGCCCGACCCTGGCGGTTTTCAATTCGGCTACGACTTCCGTTTTGCCGGCCGGGCATCCGATCTGGAACATCAGCACATCATCAACGCCGGGGGGCAGGCGTTCACGGCAGACGGCAAGAAGTATCCGACGTCGGTCCAGGCGACTGTACAGCCACATCTTCGGGATTTCTTGTTCCGGCCAAAGCTGGTGCTCTATGTGAACCGGTGCGACTGGGCCGGCGCATTCCTGGCACCGGTGTTTTGCGTCATTCTCGGCCGCTCCCAGGATCTCGCTTCCGTCACCGAGGTCGAGGAGATCGAACTGGACCAGAGAAACGGCGCATATTTCGAGCACACGCTGCTCCCGTTTTCGTATCGCCCTCAGGTGGCATTGGGGACAACAGTGCTGATGCCAAGAATGATCGGTCCGCCGCCGGAGCGGCGCACCCATTTCGAACGCTTCATCACCTTGCACCGGGAGCGGCTGTTCGGGGGCCACTACGCGAACCCGGATGGAGTGGCACCGGCCAGGCGTATGATTCGGGAGACTCAAGATCGAGTGTGGTGGGTGGATCCCGAAAGCCTGACGGACCGCGGAGTTCAGCGAGCCGTTGTCCTTCACTCCTGTGCGTGACATATCGGACCTCTGGGCCAAGAGCACCGGCGAAGGCATCGCCCGGCACACGCTGAAGGTGCTGGGCAACTTGGCGCAACTGAGGACCCGCTCTCCGCACCTGCCCGCGTTATGCGAAATGCCCCGTTTTTGGCTGAGGGCAGCCCTGTCTGTGGCGGTCCACGATCTCGGCAAGTGCTGCGAGGGGTTCCAGCAGGTTGTGCATAACGGGGCGAGGTTTCCTCACCGGCACGAAGTGCTGTCGGCCGTGTTCTTGCGCTGGATACTGGCTCGCGACGAGGACGGCGATCTTCCCTGGAGTGCCGCCGCAATCGTCACGCATCACAAGGACTGGCCAGAGATCGACCAACTCTATCGGCCAGCGGACCTACTCCTTGAGAGCGTGGATGGCCTCGAGCCACTGCTTTCACAGATGGGTGTCGAGTACTTCTTGAGCGCCGAGCGTGTTCTCCGGGAAGCGATATGGCCGACGCTGGCAGCCAATTGGGCCGTGCCGGAAGCATGGTCTGAGACCACTCGCACCGACTGGGTGCCCAACAACCCTCTAAAAGAACTGCGCTCGGTGCTCGGCGCCGTGCGGGATCTCGTCGCGAGATTGAAGCGGCAAAACGCTCCCACCCCCGAACTGACCGCGGGAACGTTCCTCCGGGGCGTCATTATCCTGGCCGACCACTCGGGGTCCGCTTGGGAGGACTTCCGCTTTCTGCCCGAGTTGAAGAATGCGGATGGGATGCGGACGTGTCTCGGGTTGCCTGCCGAAGAGGGACTCTGGGAGCACCAGAGGTTGGCCGGCGGGCGAATCGGAAACGCCGTTCTGACGGCGCCGACCGGTAGTGGAAAGACGGAATCGGCGATGCTCTGGGCAACCCGGCAGTCATCGTTGGCGGACGGGCACCCGGTATTGTACTATCTGCTGCCTTACCAAGCCAGTCTCAACGCAATGCGAAGTCGCCTCGCGGAGAAACTGGGAGACTCAACCGTCACGTTGCAACACTCGCGCGCACTTCAAGCCCTCTATCGGCAGCTACTGGACAAGGAATATTCGCCGAGTTTGGCGCAAAAGGTCGCGCGGCGGGAAAAAAACCTCGCATCACTCCAGATCAAGCCGCTGAGGATCTCAACTCCGTACCAATTGTTGAAGGGCGCCTTCCAGCTTCCCGGTCACGAAGCACTTTGGACTGGCGCAGCAGCGGCGCTCTTTGTCCTGGACGAAGTTCACGTCTACGAGACGGCTCGGTTAGCGATTCTTCTTGCGGTGCTTCGATATGCCTGCGGAAGCCTGGGCGGCAGAGTACTTGTCATGTCCGCCACCCTGCCGCAATATCTGCGGGGAATACTAAAAAGCGTGTTGCCAGGCGCTGCCGAGATAACGGCTGACGCGCTGACGATGGACAGGTTCTGCCGCCACGAAGTGCGCGTGCTAAACCTGGAGTTGTCGGCGGAGCCGGTTTTGGATGCCATCTGCGAGGACGTCCGAAGTGGCCTATCCGTGCTTGTCGTTACCACAACCGTGGGGCGGGCGCAGGACATGCGGCGGCGGCTGTTGGATAGAGCCGTATGTACCGTGGAGCTGCTGCACGGGCGCTTTCACGCGGATGACCGCGGGATCAAGGAGAGCCGGCTATTGGAGTCTCGTGGGATTGGCCGCCAGCAAGGCGGCGGAGTGGTCTTGGTCGCGACCCAGGTGGTTGAGGTGAGCCTCAACGTTGATTTCGACGTTCTATATTCCGATCCCGCTCCGCTTGAGGCGCTGCTGCAGCGGTTCGGACGTGTGAACCGCGCACGGCGCGTTCCTACCCGAAGGGTAAATGTGTGCCGAACGATGCCCGCCGGCTGCCCTGTCTACTCTCCACAGCTAGTGTCGAAGGCCGTTGACGCGCTGGCGTCCTGGAATGGGAAGCCCCTTCGAGAGGATGCCATTCAGGCGATGCTCGATGGCATTTACGACGGTGAAATCGCTAAACGGTTCGCTCGGGATATAGAACAGTGCATGGACAGGTTTGAGCGTAACGTGCTGGCGTCGTGCCGACCGTTTCTCTCAGACGAGAAGCTAGAGCAGATGTTTGAAGATCTGTTCGAGGGTTATGAGGTGATACCCGCATCGTTAGAGAGAGAATACATGCGGAGGTCAGATGAGGAGCCGCTCCTTGCGCCGGGGCTACTGGTGCCAATCACGCGGGGCCAGTTCAAGAGCTTGCAGAGACGCGGGCGTTTGCGGCTTTTCGAGAGGACGTGGGTTGCGAATTGCCCTTACACCGATCAAGGGCTCGAGATTTACGGACCGCCAGCAGAGGACGGCGTATGAGTCGAGGACGGCGTATGAGTCCCGGTTGGCGTTCGGCTGTTATTGCGAGTACTCTATGAACCAGGTATTGGAGTTGATATGTCAGCCTTGGCTAGTCCGACGCTACTGTTAGTGCCTATCCGCAAGCCCCCTGCCTCCGCCCAATACAACTGGATCACGGGTGGCGTCGATGTCGCGCCGGAACAGATGGAATTGCCGCTGCCGCCGGTGGATGACGCAGTGCTCCCGGACGACGGGTCGGTCGTGCTGCTCGCTACCGAGAACGGGTCGCAGTTGTTCGTCTCGGGGTTTGGGCTGTTCATCGGGAAGAAGAGCGAGCGGGTGGTGGTCCGGCAGGGGAAGTCGGTGGTCGCGCAGGTCCCGCTGATGCGGCTGCAAGAGATTATCGTGGCGTCGCGCGGGGTCAGCTTCTCGTCGGACCTGATCCAGGAACTGTGCGAACGCGGCATCCGGATGGCCTGCCTGACATCCGGCGGAAAGCCGTTCGCGCTGATCACGTCGCCGATGCTGACGGCGACGGTGGAGACGCGGCGCGCACAGTTCGCCGCCTACCAGAACGAACGCGGCGCCGAGCTGTGCCGATGGATCGTCGCCGGCAAGCTCCACAATCAGGAAAAGCTGCTGCGGTACTTCGCCAAGAGCCGCGAGGGCGCCCGGAAGGACGCGCTGGATAAGGGCGCGGCCGCGCTGCGACGGCTGCGGAGAGCGGCCTTGGCGGCGGAGGGGAAGACGCCGGACGAAGTCCGCGGGCAAGTGATGGGGTTGGAGGGCACGGGCGGGCGCCTGTACTGGCAACAGATCGGCAACATGCTGCCCGATGCTCTCGGTTTCGAGGGGCGCAGCCACCAGGGCGCGACTGACGGCGTCAACGCCGCGCTCAACTACGGGTATGGCATCCTGACGGCGCACGTGTGGGGCGCGGTGATGAACGCCGGTCTCGAGCCTTTCGCCGGCTTCCTTCATGTGGACCGAAGCGGCAAGCCGTCGCTGGTGCTGGACCTGATGGAGGAGTTCCGCCAGCCGGTGGTAGACCGTGCGATCTTTTCCTGGCTCAACAAAGGCGGCATTTTGACGCTGCAAAAAGGAATGCTTGACACGGCGTCCAAGGAGAACGTGGCGTCGCGCGTCCTCATGCGGCTGGTGGCAGCGGAACAGCACCGGGGAAAGCAGCACCAGGTGCGTTCCATTGTGCAGATGCAGGCGCGCCTCGCGGCCAGCGCGGTGCGGGGTCTGCGGCCGTACCGCTCGTTCTCCTTCAAGTGGTGAGGCATGGCGCATAAGAACCGCTATACCGGCGTGCTGAAGCCCCTGCCCCTCGGCAAGGGGAGTCCGGAAGTGTCGCTGGTGTTGATCTACGACATCGAGAACGACCGGCTGCGCACGCGGGTCGCCGACGTTTGCCTGGACTACGGGCTGGCGCGAATTCAGTTCAGCGCGTTCTTCGGCAAGCTGAACCGAAACCGGCGGCAGGAGTTGGCGCTACGCGTGCAGAACGAACTCGGCGGCGAGAACGGGCGGGTGCGGATCATTCCGGTCTGCGAGCAGGACTTGAAGGACATGTGGGTGCTGGACCAGTACCAGCGCGATGCCGATGAATTGAAGGCGGAGGCGGACCGGGAAAAGCCGAGGCTGCGGGTCCTGGCGGCGGAGGATTGAGATGGATCTCATTCCGGTGACGGACCTCAAACAATGGGCGTACTGTCCGAGGGTGGTGTACTACCATCGAGTGGTGCCGGCGCCGCCGCGCCCGACGTACAAAATGAAGGAAGGGCTGGCCGCGCAGGACTTAATCGAAAACCTGGAGACGCGGCGGAAACTGAGGGAGTACGACCTCGACAGCGCGCATCGGCGTTTCGGTCTTTGGCTGGACAACAAGGAACTGGGGCTGGCGGGTAAGATCGACTTGCTGCTGGAGGCGAAGGATGAGATTGCGGTGGTGGATTTCAAGCTTACGTCGGGCGAGCCGGGGCAGAACCACCGCCTTCAATTGGCAGGATACTCGTTGCTTGCAGAGGCTGCGTTGGGGTTGCCGGCGCGGCGGGCATTTTTGTACCGGATTCCTGACAACCGCATTTTCGCTGAGCCGGTGACGGAGGAGGTGCGGCAGGCAGTGAAGACGGCGGTTGCGGATATCCGGCGGATGGGCGAGTCGCAGTGGTGCCCGGAGCCGACCGAGGTCCGTGCTCGCTGCGTGGAGTGCGAGTTCGCAAACTACTGTGCTGACGTGTGGTGAGGTAGACCTCGCAGATCGCCGAGGTTTTTTCGTAGAAAGCCAATCCGCGCCGAATTGGCGCGGCAGCCTTGAGCTAAGTGGCATAGAGGAGTATGATTTATGGAGCGGCCACGGAGGTGTCCCCCTCGCGAAGGGGACTGAAACCGATCAAGCTGTTCAGCTCGTCCCATGCGCCATAGGGCCACGGAGGTGTCCCCCTCGCGAAGGGGACTGAAACGCATGATAGGTAACGGGACAGCGGATTGCGGTGATCGCCACGGAGGTGTCCCCCTCGCGAAGGGGACTGAAACGTGAAACTCCCAGTTCAATCATGGCCAACAAGAACGCGCCACGGAGGTGTCCCCCTCGCGAAGGGGACTGAAACCCTGGAAGTAGCCCGCATAGGCCTCTGGCACGGATGCCACGGAGGTGTCCCCCTCGCGAAGGGGACTGAAACCGAATAGCGGGCGAAACCAAGCTTCGGGACATTCCGCCACGGAGGTGTCCCCCTCGCGAAGGGGACTGAAACGCATGCTGATGTGGACGCACGGGAACACCGGCAAGCGCCACGGAGGTGTCCCCCTCGCGAAGGGGACTGAAACCGAAATGCTCGACGGCCTCTAGCACCTTGGGGAACTGCCACGGAGGTGTCCCCCTCGCGAAGGGGACTGAAACTTAAATAGCCCTTCCGGTTGCGGCACCCGCGAAGTGGCCACGGAGGTGTCCCCCTCGCGAAGGGGACTGAAACCATGAAGCGCAATAGCCTTCACTTTCCCAAATAGCGCCACGGAGGTGTCCCCCTCGCGAAGGGGACTGAAACCGACTGCGACCGTGCTGATTCAGGGCTCGAATATCGGCCACGGAGGTGTCCCCCTCGCGAAGGGGACTGAAACGTTTGGTATCTGTGATGGCTCAGGGTTCAATATCGTGCCACGGAGGTGTCCCCCTCGCGAAGGGGACTGAAACATGCAGCAAGCAACCCCTGGCGGGCTATTGCAATCGCCACGGAGGTGTCCCCCTCGCGAAGGGGACTGAAACCTTGGGGATGGCCGCGTGAGGATCTGCTGGACAAACGCCACGGAGGTGTCCCCCTCGCGAAGGGGACTGAAACAAAGGAGAAACGGATGGATACGGAAGAGAAGCAACGCCACGGAGGTGTCCCCCTCGCGAAGGGGACTGAAACAAACATGTTCGCTTACGGCAATCGCAGCGGATTCCAGCCACGGAGGTGTCCCCCTCGCGAAGGGGACTGAAACCAAGATGCCGGAATTGACGTGGTATAGCGACAGATCGCCACGGAGGTGTCCCCCTCGCGAAGGGGACTGAAACTAGCCTGCAGCAGTGGAGTGGAAGTTATCGTACATCTGGCCACGGAGGTGTCCCCCTCGCGAAGGGGACTGAAACTCCATATAAATCTGGGCTGTAGGGCTATACTCCGCGCCACGGAGGTGTCCCCCTCGCGAAGGGGACTGAAACAATGTAGTGCCAAGTGGAGTAGTCTCGGTTGACAGCGCCACGGAGGTGTCCCCCTCGCGAAGGGGACTGAAACGAAAATGGCGGTGGGGCCGTATCACTCGCAAATGAGCCACGGAGGTGTCCCCCTCGCGAAGGGGACTGAAACCTTAGAACCCCCAAACTTTCGGATCTGTATCAGGATGCCACGGAGGTGTCCCCCTCGCGAAGGGGACTGAAACCCCGATTCAAAAGCGGCATATCCATCCCAGGTGACGCCACGGAGGTGTCCCCCTCGCGAAGGGGACTGAAACGCGTAGCCGCGGGCGCGTCCACCGTGAGGCTGGCGCGCCACGGAGGTGTCCCCCTCGCGAAGGGGACTGAAACCGTCGATGGCCTTCCCCTTGCGCGTCGAGTGGCTGCGCCACGGAGGTGTCCCCCTCGCGAAGGGGACTGAAACTATGTTGGCGATGTTCCCGGACTGGATCGTGCCGCGCCACGGAGGTGTCCCCCTCGCGAAGGGGACTGAAACCTAGAGTAAGGTGCCACCCTACAGGAGTGCAGAGAAGCCACGGAGGTGTCCCCCTCGCGAAGGGGACTGAAACCTCCGTCGCGATGGCCGCAGCAGTCAATCACAACGCCACGGAGGTGTCCCCCTCGCGAAGGGGACTGAAACTTTGTCCCGAGCAGGTAATTGACGTGACAGTAGTCGCGCCACGGAGGTGTCCCCCTCGCGAAGGGGACTGAAACGCGCTTGCGCATCGAGCAGCCACGACAAGTTCGCGCGCCACGGAGGTGTCCCCCTCGCGAAGGGGACTGAAACTTTACGGTTTGAAAACCACTCCAATTTCAGGCACAAAGCCACGGAGGTGTCCCCCTCGCGAAGGGGACTGAAACTTTGAACTCCTTCTCTCTATTGTATAGCCGGAGGGGCGCCACGGAGGTGTCCCCCTCGCGAAGGGGACTGAAACTTCCTCGGCGGCGCGGCCGTCATGAAAGCGAAAAAGCCACGGAGGTGTCCCCCTCGCGAAGGGGACTGAAACTCATAGGCCAGCGTGTGGGCCACCAGCCCTTCCAACGCCACGGAGGTGTCCCCCTCGCGAAGGGGACTGAAACCCAGATAGGTGGTCTTTAGGGCCGCGTGCCCGTCAAAGCCACGGAGGTGTCCCCCTCGCGAAGGGGACTGAAACCTTTTTGTCCTCGTCGCGCCGCGCTTTCGACGAGCAGCCACGGAGGTGTCCCCCTCGCGAAGGGGACTGAAACAGAAGCATAGATCGTGTGCCCTGTTGACGCCGCGAAGCCACGGAGGTGTCCCCCTCGCGAAGGGGACTGAAACGGAACTTCTTCTGCCGCTCCGCGTCGGCGTTGATCGCCACGGAGGTGTCCCCCTCGCGAAGGGGACTGAAACGCATAATTGCAGGGTCCCGGCCGCTTCGAGGTAGTGCCACGGAGGTGTCCCCCTCGCGAAGGGGACTGAAACGCGTAAGAACCGGATGGCGGCGATGGCCATTGGGGCGCCACGGAGGTGTCCCCCTCGCGAAGGGGACTGAAACTTTTTGAGCAAGACTGATGTGGAGGCGGTGCTCTGCGCCACGGAGGTGTCCCCCTCGCGAAGGGGACTGAAACACACCAGCGCGTGGTTGCTGGTGAGGCCGGCAGGCGCCACGGAGGTGTCCCCCTCGCGAAGGGGACTGAAACTGGAAATCGAGGCGGCGCGGAGGGACTGCTCGAAGCGCCACGGAGGTGTCCCCCTCGCGAAGGGGACTGAAACCCATCGAACCCGAAACGGTGTAGTCAATAACGGAGGAGCCACGGAGGTGTCCCCCTCGCGAAGGGGACTGAAACCAATCGGGGTTGCGTTGCTGGCGGCGTTGACTGTGCGCCACGGAGGTGTCCCCCTCGCGAAGGGGACTGAAACTGGCCATAACGGTTGTCGGGTGGTTTGTCCTGGCGGCGCCACGGAGGTGTCCCCCTCGCGAAGGGGACTGAAACTTGGTTGATCCCACGTGCCGGATTGGCACCGGGGGCGCCACGGAGGTGTCCCCCTCGCGAAGGGGACTGAGACGAATCAAATCTCGAAGTTGCAAGGCCTTCTGGCATCGCCACGGAGGTGTCCCCCTCGCGAAGGGGACTGAAACTGAGGTACGCAATGGTTCGTCCACAGGTACCCGTCGCGCCACGGAGGTGTCCCCCTCGCGAAGGGGACTGAAACGGCGGGTTTCCCGATGCTTCTCCCTGTCCGCCGCCAAGCCACGGAGGTGTCCCCCTCGCGAAGGGGACTGAAACTGGTTGTAGCGGACCTGCTGCCCCCGAAACTGGAACACGCCACGGAGGTGTCCCCCTCGCGAAGGGGACTGAAACGTGGATTTCCCCGAGTTGGCACTTTGCCGCATCATGCCACGGAGGTGTCCCCCTCGCGAAGGGGACTGAAACGGGTGAATTGACCGACGAAGGGAATCGGGGTCAGCGCCACGGAGGTGTCCCCCTCGCGAAGGGGACTGAAACTCGAGACGACGCTCTGCTCGGCCTTGAAGCATCCAAGCCACGGAGGTGTCCCCCTCGCGAAGGGGACTGAAACACAGGCCCACACGGGCGGCGGGTGAGATCCGCGTGGCCACGGAGGTGTCCCCCTCGCGAAGGGGACTGAAACCTTCAAGGCGCGCCTCCGCAACGTGCTGATAAATCGCCACGGAGGTGTCCCCCTCGCGAAGGGGACTGAAACCCTTGATTTTCTTGACATTCTCGGCGGTGAGTTGGAGCCACGGAGGTGTCCCCCTCGCGAAGGGGACTGAAACGTACCCTGATGGCAAGCCCGGCGAGATCTTCCTGACGGGCCACGGAGGTGTCCCCCTCGCGAAGGGGACTGAAACTGAAAAACTCCACCCTGGCCGCGAACTCGCGCCGCTTCGCCACGGAGGTGTCCCCCTCGCGAAGGGGACTGAAACGCATTATTATGCCCTGGCTGGGTGATATGTTCAGCGGCGCCACGGAGGTGTCCCCCTCGCGAAGGGGACTGAAACCCTACCTGCGACTTCAGCACGCTCGGCCTAAGCTACGCCACGGAGGTGTCCCCCTCGCGAAGGGGACTGAAACCCTGTACCTCCACCCCCCGATGCGGTTCAGGCGGTCGCCACGGAGGTGTCCCCCTCGCGAAGGGGACTGAAACGCAAACCTCCACAATTCCCATAGCCAGGGAGACGATCGCCACGGAGGTGTCCCCCTCGCGAAGGGGACTGAAACGGGCCGAAGCGGACCGCCAGAAAAGAGCGTAAACGAGCCACGGAGGTGTCCCCCTCGCGAAGGGGACTGAAACTCGGGAGTATTATAGCGCGCGTCATGGGCGCGTCCTTGGCCACGGAGGTGTCCCCCTCGCGAAGGGGACTGAAACGTATCAATAGGAGGCTGAAAGGCATTCCGGCGAGCGCGCCACGGAGGTGTCCCCCTCGCGAAGGGGACTGAAACCCAAAACACACCAACGGTTCGCATGGCAAGTACGCGCCACGGAGGTGTCCCCCTCGCGAAGGGGACTGAAACCTACTGGAATACGCAGGAGGCGCCTTCACAGGCGGTGCCACGGAGGTGTCCCCCTCGCGAAGGGGACTGAAACGGACGCATCTGAGAAGCGAATTGTGAGTACGGTTGGAGCCACGGAGGTGTCCCCCTCGCGAAGGGGACTGAAACTAAAGCGCGCGGCATCGGAAGGCGTGACGGTCCTCGCCACGGAGGTGTCCCCCTCGCGAAGGGGACTGAAACATGTGTATTACCGAGTAAGGAGGGGCCGATCCCATGCCACGGAGGTGTCCCCCTCGCGAAGGGGACTGAAACGCATGTCCGTGTAGTCTTTCAGGTTGTTGCTGGTCGCCACGGAGGTGTCCCCCTCGCGAAGGGGACTGAAACCCTCATTTAGGGCCTCTTGCCGGAACGGTTGAAGTGCCACGGAGGTGTCCCCCTCGCGAAGGGGACTGAAACGGATACGGGCGGCAAGGGCGAGTTGATAATCGTGCGCCACGGAGGTGTCCCCCTCGCGAAGGGGACTGAAACGACGTTTTTCCTTCTGCTCGACTTCGACGCCGGGGGCCACGGAGGTGTCCCCCTCGCGAAGGGGACTGAAACCTGATGAGGAGAAAACCCAAAGGGACGCCTCGGACGCCACGGAGGTCTCCCCCTCGCGAAGGGGACTGAAACCCCTCCCGATCATTTGGCTGTAAGTTTGCCGGTTTCCCCGGCGTCCTCGACAACATCGCCCTCGAGAGGGTGTTGTGATCGCGGTCGATCATTTCGGTTCGTATACCACCACCCTGATCTTCGGCAGCGTCGAGGCGAAAGCCACGATCCGCACGCGGACGGTCGGCCAGTCGAGTTGGCCTAGACCGCAACCCAGGGCCGGGATGGCTACGCCGGTCAATTCCAGCGAAAGGATCACCCGGCGCAGATCCGCCAGGCCGCGTTCGATGTACTCGATCTTGGACGCGTCGCGCCAATGGTCTTTGGTGGCGAAGTTGAGAACCCACTGGGGGTTGGAGTCGGCAACTTTCACCGGCATCACCTCGCCGGGGCCGAACTCGCCGGCCGCGCAACGGCGTTTGTACTCGGCGAACATCCGGGGGTACTTGTTCTTGAACTGAAGGGCCAGGCCGGCGCCCATCACGCCGTGGGCGTTGGCCGGATTGACAACGGCCTCGACGTCGGCGGCTTGGCGGCCGTAATCTCCGGCGTTCGGGTTTGCCAGCGTTCTTTCCA
>OCZT010003443.1_pt1 | contig 16136 bp, 22 predicted proteins | sample 1539031 | NCBI WGS metagenome assembly OCZT01 (sample SAMEA3539308, study PRJEB22396) | soil metagenome | biome: tundra; feature: field; material: soil | place: USA | collected 2010-05 | depth 0.15 m | reverse complement strand
CATATAACACGTGACGAGTTAGTTTGCTCATATTTATATTTAAACGTAAAATCCTCAAAAAGGTTTCAAAATTGAACATTGTTTGTTATATTTTTTAATGCCGAAATATTTATCACATCAAAAGTCGTATCTAAAATTTCATGAGGAGGCGCTATGGTTTTTAAACTAAGATGCTTTAACACAAAAAAATTAATTAATTCATTTATTTTTGTATTTGTGTAACCATACTTTTTAAAAACTGAACCAATTTGGTCAGTTGACAAATATAAACATTTTTTTTCTTTATCATGTTCCATGAAAATTTCATCACCTTTCATATAAAAGACGGAATTTGGGAAAAATACACCGTTTGTTACTTTTAATTTACAATCGTTCAAAAAACCAACAAAGAAATTTTCAGCAGCTTTTTCTCTACTGAATTTTTCATACAAAACATGACGGGTTAATTTACTTATTTGACTCAACTAATGTCAATTCAAAATTGTTAAGTTCATTATCAAAACCTAAGAAATAAAGATGAATATTTGCTATTCTTCTAAGTTCTACTATGATGAATTGTTGCAACCTGTTTATGTATCTTGATAAACGTATATCTGATTGTTCATTTTGTTTTAAAACTTTCAGAGAGGATAATATTTTGTTTTGATAATGTGTAACATCTGAAAAATTCTTTGAATTTTCAGTAATTTGTAATTCTTTCCACGATTTTATTGATGATTTTAAAACACTGGTTCCATAAGGAAGTTTTTCACTATCCATTAACAACCTAAAATGAGCCACCTGCCACTCCTCAAAATAAAGATTAGCAGCATCCCATTTAAACCTACTAACACCTATTTGTCCATTCGAAGTATCTTCTCGATGAAGTTCATCAACTGGCAACATAATAACATCATGTATACCAGATTTTTTGTCAATTTCTAATTTCAAAAACAAATCTCCGTATTTCAACAAATCTCTCGTTAAAAACTCCAAATTAGAATTAATATTAAGCGTGTTGTGAAAAATACGTTTAAGAGCTTTTTTAACTTTTGGGTTGTTGCTGGATATTTTCATAACATCGCCACGTTTGTTTTTTGAAATACACTTACTACTCAAAATATTTAAAGCTACAGAAATTTCAGGAGACTGGTCCATTTCTTTAAAATTTTGATAATTTACAATTCTATCAGACTCATGAGTCTGTTTAGGGACAATTTTTGATTTTTTCATTTTTTATTATTATTTAAACTCAAAAATACAAAAAAAGTTTAAGAATAGCAAATTTATTTTTATTTCAACTTATTTATTAATATGGCAATAGGATTATATGGTATAAAAAAATTAGCAACTGTATCAGCATCAGATGTTGATGTATTGTATGCATATAGTCCAGATAGAGAGAGTGTTGGGGACCAGAGTTATCAACCTTTATTCAGTTCAAATATATCCACTGCAGATTTTATCCAAATGTTGGGAGCTGATGGCATGTATAAATTAAGGCTTCCTGCCAATATTATGAATAAGCTTGGATTTTATTCTATTTTAATTCAGCCGAAACAAATTCAAACAGTAATAACAGATTGTTCTTATATTGTAAGTTCTGATTCAAACAATGTCACTATATCAAACAGAGGAATAGTTATTCCATCTGCACAATTTCCAAACAGTAATCTAATAGGATATATTGTACAATATTTTGATACTAACGGAAATAAAATAAACGGATTAAATCGTATTGTAACATCATCATCATTAGTTTCTGTAAGCACAAATAATACAAACAACAATATTCAAGGTGCCATGGTATATACGTTAGATAATTCGGGCACCAATTTATTTTTAACATTAAGTCCTGATGAAAATAATTTAATTTCAAATGCCACACCTGTAAACATAGGAATACGAGGACAAACTATATTATTGAATAATACAGGTTTTGACCCAATAAGTATTGAGGTTGAAATGACAGATACAACTATTAAATCTTTGGGGTTTGGTATGTATTCAAATTCAACTCGGGATTTAGGAACTGGTGTATATACTATTTTTGATGACCAAAACAGGGTTTATCGTCAATATAATATATACACTCAAAAACTTACAAACAACTCAAGTTCTTTGGATATAAAAGAACAAAGAACAATTCAAAATCCAGGAACTGATTTTGCAAGTATAACCCAAGGACTTTCTTCTTAATATTTACTTTTTTATTTAATATTATATTTTTGTTTTTATGAATAATAATTCAATACCAACATTGGGTATTTCTCTTGATGGAGTAATACGGGACATGCACTCTCAATTTGATAAGGTGTATAGAAAATTCTTTATTAATAATGAGGAACTCATAAAAGCAGATGAAAATTTTCAATATGCTATTGAAGAAGAAAATGAACAGGCAGAGTACGGTCGTCTTTTGGATTTGACAGACGAAAAAATACACTTACCTGTTGACACTGCAGATTTAATGAATCATTATCGTTTTGATGCCGAGGAAAAACTAAATACGTTAACTAACGAACACTACACTATTGATGCCAAGACTGTTTTTAAAACATTTTTACAGAACTATGCTTATGAAATATTTGCATCTGCAAATCAATTTCCGCGTTCTTATGATACTGCAAATCATATTAAGGAATTTGGAAAAGTAAACAAAATGTTCAATACGGTATTATTAATAAAAGCTGAGGATAAAATAATAGCGTCAACTTATCATTTTCTTGCAAAAGGAGGATGTAAAATAGAAAAAGTTGTTTTTGTTAAAGAAGATTTTGATAAATGGAATTATTGTGATGTGTTAGTTGATGATTCACCTGAAAGTTTTGAAACAAAACCTGAAAATAAAATATCCATTAAAATAAAACACGATTACAATAAATATAGTCCGGCAGATTTTGACAAAGACAATATCAATTTAATATTTGATGAATTATTTTTGTTACAAGTTTTCAAACCTGAAAAGTATAAGGAAATAATAGAAAAACAAAAATAAAACTTTACTTTTAAAAACAATTATATACCTTTATTTAAAAACATAAATATTACCATATGTCAGAAGAAACATTAGTACAAGAACAGCCAATTATTCAAACACCATCACAAAACGATGTTGTTGATGCTGCAATACAAAGAATAGTTAACAACGAAAACAAATTTTATATTTATTGTCCACCGATGAACATAGCTAGTGGAGGCGTAAGTGTATTATTTAAAGATGCTCAATTATTAAAAGAGGCAGGAAAAAATGTCATAATAGTATATGAACCAAGACTTGACCAAAAAGCATCTTATGAGGCTTCTGTTAAAAATGTAAAAAATAAAACCAGAATAGATATTTTTGAAGTATTTAATACATCATGGTTAGGTTCTTTAGCAGAAGGATTAGATATACGACCCTTGGGAGAAGGAAAAAATGCAGATGATTTAAAATTTAATGATGGAACCATAAAAACAAGTTTTCAATTAGTTCTTTCACCTGATGATTTCTTTTTTATTCCAGAAGGATTTCCAAATATAATGGAAAAAACAGCTCAAATGCCATGTAAAAGAATTATAATAGCTCAAAGTTGGTATTATATCCTCAACTCACTTCAATCTCATCAAACATGGCAACATTTCGGAATAAACGATGTAATAAGTGTATCTGATGGAATTACAGAATATCTCAATGCTATAATGCCCGGATTAAAAATAAAACAATATTCACAATCAATTGATAGAAAATTATTTAAACCAACAGATATTACTAAAAAATCACCGGTAGTTGTTTTTTCTCCAGGAAGAACACAGGATGCGGTAATAAAAACATATAATGTAATAAAAACATTTTATTCTTTTTATAAACATTTATCATGGATTAGATTTTCGGAATTAAAAGGATTATCCAAAGAGGATTATGCAGAAAGAATAGGAGAAGCTGCACTGTGCTTATATACTGATGAAATAGCCGGGTTTGGAACAATGCCATTAGAAGCTATGGCAATGGGAACACACGTGGCAGGATGGACACCGCTTGGTGGTAAAGAGTATATGAAACAAAACAATGGATTTTGGGCTCAAAATGGAGATATTTTTCAATTGGCTGAATTATTAGGAGTAGCTATTGAAAAATGGTTATTAGGTAAATTAGATGAACCAATAGTAATGGAAGAATATGAACAAACACTGAGTCAATATACAGAAGATAAAGAAAAAACAGATTTTATAAACATAATTAATACATACACGAATCAAAGAATTGAAGAGTTTAATGCTATTAAACTTTAACAATTTAATGATTAGGGAGCTTAACTAAAAATTATGCAGAAGTTAAAACAGAGAACGATAACGAACACACCTACGGATGCTCCACAAGTCCGTAGCAACTGTGGTCTGTCATTAAACAGAGAGGAAACTCTCAGTGTGCCAGACTTAAAAACCTGTTTTAACAATCCCGAAGTGGATTTACCTCAACATACTGAGGGGCTTAAAGCCAAAAAGTATGTATTTGTGCTATCTCTGGATGATAAACCACTCATGCCTTGTAAGCCTGCTAAAGCACGAAAATTATTAAAAAGTCAAAAGGCAAAAGTGGTTAAACTATATCCGTTTACAATCAAATTAAATTTTGAATGTGAAAACCAAACTCAAGAAGTGTCATTAGGTATTGATACTGGTTATGAGAATGTTGGATTTTCATGTATTACAAACAAAAAAGAGTTATTTTCAGGAACTCTTATTTTGGATGGAAAAACATCCAAAAGATTAACTGAAAAAAGAATGTATCGAAAACTCAGAAGAAACAAACACCATTGGTATCGTAAGCCAAGATTTTTAAACAGAAAAACAAAAGAAGGTTGGTTACCACCATCTGTTCAAAGAAGATATGATACACATCTTCGGTTAATTAATATAATAAAATCAATTTTACCAATTTCAAAAACAACAATCGAAACAGCTAAATTTGATATTCAAAAAATAGAAAACCAACATATAAGTAGGGTAGAATATCAACAAGGCGATATGTATGGATATCAAAATACCCGTAGTTATCTAATGGCAAGAGAACATGGATTATGTCAAATTTGTCACAAAAAATTCACATCTGGTAATCCATCACATATTCATCATTGTATGCAACGAAACGAACAAGGGTCAAATAGACCACAAAATTTAGCGTTAATACATAAAAAATGCCATGAAAATTTACACAAAAAAGGATTGAAGTTGTCCGCTCCGAAAAGTTATAAATCAAATGCATTTATGTCAACAGTAAATAAAAAATTTAAAATTGATATTCCTGATGCAAATATTACTTTTGGATATATAACATTTATAAAAAGAAATCAATTAAAATTAATAAAAACACATTACAATGATGCTTTTGTTATTTCTGGTGGACAAAATCAAGAAAGAATACAACCTATTATAATTAAACAAAAACACAGAAATAATAGGTCAATCCAATTAAACAGAAAAGGATTTAAACCATCAATCAGAAAAAACAGATATCCAATTCAACCAAAAGATTTAATTTGGATTGACAATAAACTATATATTGCATCTGGTATTCATTGTAATGGCAAGCGAGTTGTTGTAGAAAACACAAAGAAAAGTTATCCTATTCAAGAAATACAAAAAACTTACCATTTTGGAAGTTTTTCATACAATTAAAAATAAATTATAATTTAAATATACACAAATGAAAGAATTGCAGAATTTAACACCCTCAAACAGTAAAAAACTGTTGGTTATCCTTCCAATAAAAAAAGTAAATGACATTTATTTAAATGAATGTGCATATTCGTTAGCACAACAAACATATCCTATTGATTTGTTAATACTACACAATGGAAGCGAAGAAGAATTAAATAGCATAAAATCCATTATGGATGCTCCTTCTATTACAGTAAGTCAAAAAAATGATGCTGGAGAAATAACAAATAGTATAGTAAGTGCTAATAATAAAATAAATTATTGCATAAATTCAACCACAAGTTCTAATTTTCAAGAATTATTCAATGAAGGATTTAATTATGCTTCAGATAATGAATATGAATTATTTTCTATTATAGAGCCAGAAGATTCATTAGATGCTAAATGGTATTCCAATGCGATAAAATATTCTGATTCAAAACCTGATAAAGATGGATTTATGCCATTAATGCGCGAAGTATCCAATGGGAATTTTGTTGGGTTTTTTAATGAAGCATGTTGGTTTGAAGCCTATGCTGAAGAAGCTGGAACTTTTGACTTGCAATTATTAATGAGATTCAATTGCATAAACATAACCAGTTCAGTATTTAGAACCAAATCTTTAGAACAACAAGCAACAAAAATTGGTGATACTTTTAAAATTCTTAAAGAAAACTTTAAAATCAGTTACGGTTATGAGTTTTTCTTGAGAATGATTTATAATGACCTTAAATTCTATACGATTCCAAGACTTGGTTATGAACATAGAGTTGATATTGCATTAGATATAATTGACCCTTTTTCTTCAAAAATACCAAGAAATATAGCTCAAATTCCAATAGAAAGAGGTGGAATATCACCTGAAGAATTAAAATACTGGTTAGATGCTGCCAAAAAAGAATATTTCATTAGCAGACATGACCGTGTTTTAAAATTTGAGCCAAAACCATCTTTGGCTATTGCATAAATCACAATTATAAAAAATATATTTATCATGGACGAACCAAAACCACTTAAACAACTAAAGTTTGAATCGGTTGGTGAAGAATTTATTTATTTATACGATATATTAATAGATAAAATAAAAATTGAACAACACATAACCATTGAAGAGCTTAGAAAAACATATAAGGAGTTATATGATAAAGAAGATAGTTATGATGACGAACTAAAAGAGCGTTATGATAGTAATTCTAAAGTATATTGGTTTGATAGTACGGAAAAAGCAATAGTTACTTATCTAAAAGAAACAGACTCTATAAAACGTGATAAAATATTCAGCAAAGAAATAAATAAACCATTAAAAAAATTAGTTGAGAACATCATATTCAATTATAAATTAATGAGGTCTGATATAACGGTTCAAGAATCTATAAACGATTGTTTATCTGTATTGGTTACAAAGATGGATAAATATTTACCAGAACATGGAAAGGCTTATTCTTATTTTGGAACAATCTCGAAACATCATTTACAAAGCGAAAAAAAGAATTCCTACAAAGCCACAAAAACAAACCTGGATATTGATTTAAATATAGATGAAGCTAATTCAAAACCTGAAAATGTTTATACATTAGAAGAGTTAAAAGATACAAATGATACAAAATCAATATTGTTTGATGAAATAATATTGAAACTGCAAATTGAGATAGAAAAACCAAAAATACTTCCAAATGATAAAAAAATAGCAGAAGCAATTATATATATATTCAAAAATCATGCTATGTTAAATGTTTATAATAAAAATCTTTTATTTCAATTAATAAAAGAAATAACGGGGCTTGAATCAAAAGAAATAACCTATTCAATCAACAGGTTAAAAGGATTTTATAAAATTTTCAAACAACATTTTCTTAAAAAACTTGATTGATTTTTTGTTGCTTTCTATTTATGAATAAAGAAAGAAATGGAAACAAATAAAAAAGTTGATATATCTCCAAAAGGATTAGAAGATTTATTAAATAAATCAATAGAAAGCGCTCAAGAAGATAGAGACTTAGCTCTTGACAGATACAGAACTGAAGATGAAACCTGTAACTCCACAGAAGAATTTGCTGTAAAAGGAAAAATAATGGTTGATTTTCTTAAACTAGCTGCATCGAGGAGTGATTTTATATTTGGTGTTGCAAAATTGGTTAAGGATATAGTTTATAAAGACGATTCATCAATTCCCGGAAACAAAAATACAAGTGGTGGAAGCAACAATAAAAGTGATGGAGATGCTGAAAAATCAAGACTTCTTAAGGCATTAAAAGAAATAAAAGACAGCGAAAAAGCAGGAGAATAAAATGGCATTTCAAAAACCAACATCAAATCAATTAACAGACCAACAAAGTAAGGCGTTAGCATCGCTTTCTTCTATAAATGGTATTTTTGATTTTAAACCTCATGTTAAATTAAGCCCTGATAAACAAATAAGTGTTTTTGATTATTTGAAACGGGTTACAAAAGCAACTATTGGACCTGCTGCTTTTGAAAATTTTCTGTTGTTATTTTTAAATAAATTATTTGATTCTCAAAGCGACAAACTTGAAAGGATAATAATAAGTTCCATAGCAAAAAAACTGGATTCAGAGAATAAACACATATCGAACTCACAAACCAACCAAGTATGGTTAACGCAAAATGTTCTACCAGGATTACATACCTCGTTTCAAGTATCAAAAGCAATAATAGTAAAACAAATAGTGACTATGATGTTTGGTCCTAAAACCAAAATGGCACCATCAAATCAACCTGCCAAACAAGATGCGATGTTACAAGCTGCTGTTTGTTCTTCTGGTATGTTTTCTACCGCCGTATCTTCTTCACCTGATGATAATGGAGATGTTGAGTACAACACAGTGAAATTAAAAGAAAGATTGACTGCTGGTCAAATGATATTTACCGTTTCGTGTCAGGATATAAAAGTTTCTCTTCCTGATAATATATTAAACCAGGCTGACCAAATAATTCAAAATAATTCAGCATCCGCCAAACCACCAATAAATCCAGCTATTATATTCACTCAAATACAAAGTTTTATAAATACAGAAGTTCAAAGAATTAACTCTCAAGAAAATTCAAACGCAGTAAGTAAAGGTTTTTTTGAAATTCTTATTCAACAACTATTAAGCCTTATAACAGTCGTTATACAACCATATATGTCTGGAATCATGACAACAATTAACAATGGACCCAATGGACATTTGATGACGGCTTATGAACTTAATCCTTCACCATGTGATATAAAAACAGCTGCTACAACTCAAGACCCTTCGTTTAAACAAAAATCATTTTTCGCATCAGCATTAATGAATGGAATTTATGCTTTTTTATTATCAACAATATTGGATTATCTAATCAAAGAACTAAAAAAATTAATTAAAAAATTCATCGCTAAAATGGCACAAGATAGAGCAAAACGAGAAGCACTTAAAAAAAGTATGGCATATAATAATGCTCTGTCAGGATTAGATAATGCACAAAAATCAGCAGAGGCAGCACAACCAATTATAGATATAGCAAAATTCTAAATAATAACACAATGGCAATTATAGATATAGACCCCAATTTACAAAAATCAGATGAAATAGCATCTTATTTTGATTTCCTGACACAACAAAACAGAATATCTGCACCGGAAATAAGTCTTGACAAAATACTTTTAAGTAAGTCAAGAACAGGACTTGATGCCGATATTACATCACAATCAATTATAAGTCGTTTTGATGAAATTGGGATACCCAATGGAACTCTGGGAGATGGAAGTCCAAATGTTTTAGAAGGACTTGTTAGGATAATTATTGAAGAGATTTATGATGCAATACAAAATGAAATGAGAATAGATGTTGCCGTAGATAGTGGTATGATAGTTGAATCTTTTGGAGCTTCAGCTTCGGGTCCCGTATCTAGTACCGGCTCTAATCCATCTCCAGCTCCGGCATCAGCAATAGCAAGTTAAATATATGGAAACAATAACACAAAAAAAATCAAATACACAACTTCTTAAAGAAGCTCAGGATGTTGTAGATGATATTAATAAAAACAAAGAAGAAGTAGAAAAATTATTACAGATTATTGATTTGTTGGAACATAAATATGAGGATTTGACAAACGAAATAAAAACAAATAGTAAAAGATAATGGCTGGAAAAAATTCATTTACAGATATGTCAGAATCACTGTTAAACAACAGTGGACAAGGAAATTATAAATCTACACCTAACTCAAACAACAGGATAATTTTTCCTGCTGTAGTTCGTGAAAGTGGTACAGATAATGCTGGTATGAATAGAATCAGAGCAGAAATTGTTGCATTAGATTCATCTGGAAATATAATCCCTGGACGAGATAAAAATTATCCAACAGCAAAACTTCCAATTTGTATCCCTTTATTGCCTGAATTTTTTCACGGAAGAGTAAGTGTTGGAGAAATGGTAATTATAATTTCAGAAAACCCATCAGACCTATCTTCTGTCAGATATTATATTGGACCCTTAATAAGTTCTCAATTAAATCTATCTTATCAATCTTATGAATCTTCATCAGATGTTTTTAGTCTATCAAATTATGCGCAACAAAACACCACGGCTCCATCTACAAAAGATAAAAAAAATGCTTCATCTTATGCACAACAATCAGATATATCAATTCAAGGAAGAAGAGATTCTGATATTATTTTTCGTCCGAGATATGCAATTTTAAGAGCCGGAACATTTAACACAGATAATTCAACCTTAAATACTACAACTCCATGTACTATAGAAATAAAACAAGTAGATACCCAACCAGCACAACAAAATTCAATAAAAATATTTAACTCTTTAAGTTCTTCATCATGGAAACCGTATTCACAAACCAACATTCAATCCACCAATATTAATATCTATTCACCTGAAGGTAAATTCGTTACACCAAATAATAATAGTCCTGAAATAAGTGATAGGTTGAAGGATTTTGGAAATTTAAGTTTAAGTCTTCACCCGTCGGTATTTGGAGATGAACTACTTATTCTTCTTAATTTAATACTTAAATTTTTAATTACACATATACATACGCCACAATCGGTGGCAGTAGAAACTAAACTTTTAGCTCAATTACAAAATTATTTAAGCGGAAATAAACTACAGGACTTGATTTCTAATGTTGTTAGAATAAATTAAAAAATTGTATCTTTAATTTCTCAAAGAAAGTTTTTTAACTTCAACATCATCAATTTCTATAAAGTCACAACACTCATCAAACAATCGTTGAAACTCTTTTGTCCAAAGAGCAACATGTTCAGTATTGAAAACCTTGCACTTATTAACACCATTATAAACTCTGAAAATAAAAAAATATTCAGAAACACTAAATCTATATTGTGTTGGTGCAACAATTTTTGTTTTTTCAAACAATATTTGTCTTGTTAATTTATTATTTTGTTTTTGTTTAACAAAGAATCTTGTAGGATATTTTTTAAGTAGTCTTTTAAGTTTGATTAATGCTAAGCCTCCTTCTATAAAATCACCTGGATTATCAATGATGAATTTTATTATTCTTTTCTTATCTAAAGCTTTATGTAAATTAAAATACAAATCATCATTCAATAAAATATTACCATCATCATATATATAAATATAATCTTCGCTATATTTAAGCATTTTAGCAATACACATTTCACCATTTTCATCACCATTATTTGAAAATTCAAATAATATTCGTATTGAATCTTTTTTATTAACTATATTATCAACAGATTTTGTATAGTCATCCATATTAATTTATCAACAAATTCAATAAATTTATTACATATTTTTTGGTCATAAAATATTATTTTAACGTTCCGTCTTTTGAAAATGCCGATATATCTATCCAAATCCTATCTCCACATTGTAGTTCTTTAATGCATTTAGGTATATTTGTTTCTGTTAAAAAGGCATGCAAATCACACGCATATATTTTCCGTTTATCATTAACTAATATTATTAAATAATAAGGTGTTAAACCTGAAAATCTTTTAACTATTTTCTTAATTTCAGCCAACCCAAAATTACCATTTAGAGCTGTTTTTATCATTTTTATTAATCTTAATCTTATCTTCTTTTAAACAAATATTGTTCAATTCTTCGAATAACGCTTCAATATTTGGATGTTTTAAATCAACATGAACTTTATTTCCAAAATGTTTTTTAAATAATTCTGAACTTTCCATATTAGTTTAAACGTATAAAACCTGAAAATGTTTCAAAAATGAAGCTTTTATTATTTTCAGTTTAAAATATCATAAAAATTTGGATTTTAAATAAAGAAACCGTATTTTTGCGGAAAATAATACAAATAAAATGGCAAAATATAAACCAAAACAAAAGTTAGAAAGAGTTACATTAAGTAGCACAAACCCAAACGCAGAAGTTTCAATTCCTATGATTGAATTAGATTGCAATTATTTCTTAACTATTATGCAAGGATTCAGAGATGATGGTTACACTCATTATATCATAGTTAGAGAAACTAATACTCTTATGGGTTTCAAATCAAAAGAAACAGCTGAATCATGGCTATTTCCGTGCTTGGAAGATGATGGTATGAAAGAATTTGGATTGAGTGATGTTTATGAAGTATGGAACTTCCATTACCCTGCAGATTATGATAAAGAATGTGAAAAAGCGGAGAAGGAATTTCCATTGCACAAACACAATCTAAACTAACACCGTTTCTTGTTTTTGGGCGAGATTGAGTTTCTCAGTCAAAATAGTATCAATATTTTTAAATTCTGTGTAAGGAATTCGGATTAGATTAATTCCTTTATCGATACAGTATTGATTTTTGATTTCGTCGTTTTGTTGCCTTAATTTAAATGTATCATGACCACCCCAATATTCTATTGGTTCAAAATGTTGTTTCCCATCATATTCAATTAAAGTATTTTTTTCTTCTATCCAAAAATCAAAAGGTAAAGGTAAAATATTTCTACAATCCTTAAACCTTTTTTCAATTTCAAAAATCATTTCATTGTTTTTTAAATGTTTACTTATTATAACTCTTCCTTTTGAATGATTACAATTTGGACATCCATGTCCTTGTAAATGACTGTCTGGTGTTTGTTTAAATTCACCATGCCCTTCTATTGGACATATAATAATTACTTTTGTTTGACCATTTATATAGTTTACCAAATTATATTTATAATTTTTATCAATATGATTTATAATATCTCTTGATTTAAAAATAAACTCATCAGCATTTGATAATTGTGCTTTTCCTGTTCTTATGTTTGCACATTTACGACATCCTTTACCTAAACAATGGTTGGTTGGTGATTGTAAAAATTCACCATGCCCTAATATTGGACAAATAATAATCATTTTATTAACCATTCCAGTAAATATAGATTTACTATAATCGTAAAAATTATTATGTGTTAACTTACACTTATATATAATATATTCTTGGGTTAATCGTAATGGATGTTTTTGATTTAAACCTCTAATTATATTATCATCAATTGCACACTTATAACATCCTAATTTGCTTTTTAAATGATTGGTTGGTGTTTGTGGAAATTCTCCATGTTTTGGACAAATAATTATTAACTTTTCATGGCATCCATTCCATATTGACTTAGTGTAGTCAAACTTGTTTTTAAATCTATCATTACCTTTAATGATAAATCTTCCTATTTTATTTATTTTTATATACATTTTTATTTTTTAATTTTTTTAAATCTTTTAGTATAAAACTTCTCATTCTTTTCGAATAAATAAGTTTGTTTTGTTTGCAAATATCCAGATATTCTTTTTTAATATCAGGTTCTATCCTAATATATAATCTGTCATTTTTCTTAATTTCCAATTTTGGTCTTCCTTTCATATTCTGTCCGTTCATTTAGTAAATAGTACAAAAATATATTTTTTAATTGATAAAGTCAATAATTTTGAAAAATAATTTTTATAAGTGCTATTTATTTGAAATGGCACAGACAATAAACATAGCTTTCCCGTTTAAAGAAACACAATTTGGAGGAATATTTTTAGGAACCACAACCTCAGAATCCGCATTGCAATCCGACTTGATTTATTTGTTAACTTCTAGAAGAAATTCTAGGGTTATGAATTCCCAACTCTATAGTCCTGTATTTGATTATATCTTTGAGCAAAGCGACTCAATAATGCAGACTAATCTAACAAATGACATCAAGGATAAAGTAAAACAATTCATCCCACAAATAAAAATAAACAACATAACATACAGCACAAATCCAATAACACCAAATCTTATGACTATGTTAATAAGTTATAGTATTACCAGTTTGTTCAACGTAAATCAAACTTTAGAATTAAACATACCAATTACACAATAAAATGGCAATATCAAATAATAACATACCACAACAAACATATCTAAACAGAGATTTTGAAGGAATCAGAAATGATTTAATGGCTATTTTAAAAGTGTATTATCCAGACCAGTGGGCAAGTTTTAATTCAGCGAGTATTGGAAGTAGTTTAGTCGATTTGCTTGCCTTTGTCAGTGATAATCTTAGTTTCAATGCTGATAAAATATTCAACGAATTATTTATAAACAGCGCCACCAACCTAACATCCTTATATAGATTGGCTCAAAATATGGGTTATAAACCACGCGGAATGGCTGCAGCAATCACGGTTTGTGATATTTCTGTTACAGTACCAGTTAGTACAACACAAAATTCTCCCGACACATCATATATGCCACTGTTCAGGTCATGTGATATAGCCGGAGCAGGACAAACGTTTGAAATTACTGATGAGGTGGATTTCTCCTCTGATTTTTCAACACAAGGAGTGGCAAATAGAACAATAACTCCAAATTTTTCTAGTAGTCAGAATATTCTCAATTACACCATTACTAAGCGCGAAATAGTTACCGCTGGTGTTACCAAGATTTATAGTCAGACTATTTCGTTGGTAGATTCACAAACACCATTTTTAAAAGTAACACTACCAGATACCAATGTTTTAGATATTATAAGCGTAATTGCAGTACCTGGAACAGGATTTGCAACAAATCCATCATACGCGGATTTTAATAATAATAATTACAAATATTATGAAGTTAATAATTTATCGCAAGATAAAATATTCACAACTGACCCAAACACACTACCAACAAACGGAGTATATGTTGGACAATATTTAATGGTGGCACAAAGGTTTGAAGCTACGCAGAACGCAGACGGGACCGTAACATTAATTTTTGGAGGAGGCGATTCCACAAACAACGCCTACCAACAATATTTAAATGCACTCCCGATTAATCAAACTGGTTTAATAAACATTAAAGATATATTAAATAATCAATCATTAGGGGTTAAATTACCAAATAATTCGACACTTTTCGTTCAATTTAGAGTAGGAGGCGGGCTTTTTTCCAACGTTGGTTCGAATATTTTACAGGCTGTTTCAAATATAGATGCCGTAATTATGGGTTCTGACCCCAATTTAAATCAAAATGTTATAAATTCAACAAAAGCAACCAATATTATTTCAGCGCTTGGCGGAGCTGATATGCCAACAGCGGATGAATTAAGATATAATATTCAAGGTGCCATGTCCATCCAGGGAAGATGCGTAAATTTGAGCGACTATATTAAGACTGCGACAATGATGGGCGGAAAATTCGGTGCCCCATTTAGAATCCATGGTGACCAACAAGACAACAAGATAATCTTATACATGCTGTTTCAAAACGCAAATGGACAGATTATGCTCAACTCCTTAAGTACGGTGAAAACCAATATGATTAATTATTTGGAACCATATAGAATGTTAAATGATTTTGTCGAAATCCAAGATGGCAAGGTTGTAAATCTACAGGTTGAGGTTGATTTATATACTGATAAATCATTTAATGGTTCTGATATAAAATTAAATGCTTTGAATGCGATAGCTGATTTTTTCAATATCAACAAAGCTAATTTTAACCAAAATATATATTTAGCACAATTAAGTGATGTTTTAAAAAATATTCCTGGGGTTATAAATGTTGTCGATATTAGATTTTATAATGTTACTGGAGGTAATTACTCAAATACACTAATCGGACAGGCTTCTGGTATTAGAGAATTAATACAATCCCCATCAACTTTTCGAACAGCCGTGGCCACTATAGGCAATTCCATTTATGGCACCGCATTATCGTTATTCGAAATAAGGTATCCTCAACAAGATATTTTTGTAAGGATAAGTTAAAAATGTTTTCAATCGTTATTTCAAACAATTCAATAATTATCTTAATAGATGATATTATTCATCTTCAATTAAAAAAAGAAGAATTAATAGGAATTCAATCGTGGATTGAGGAAGATGACAAAAAATATTTCATTGAATAGTTAGACAATTTATGGTATTTTGTGGTAAAACTCTCATTTTAAGCACAAAGTCCTATTTGGTTGTCTTTGGACACTGAAGTTGCGAAAACTCCGTCCTTAGCCGAACTATGGCGGCGTGTCGAATCAACCGAAAACTTGCGTTGTCG